>OGFF01000980.1_pt1 | contig 34193 bp, 26 predicted proteins | sample 1570751 | NCBI WGS metagenome assembly OGFF01 (sample SAMEA2581951, study PRJEB24529) | metagenome | biome: Human gut stool | place: China | collected 2011 | reverse complement strand
ACTGAACCGGAGGCTACGGAGCCGGAAAGCACTGAGCCTGAGACAGAGCCGGATGAAACAGAGCCGGAAACCACCGGGGCTACGGAAACAGAACCAGAAGAAACGGAAGCACCCGCGGAATCGGTATCTCTGAAATATGACCGTGGTGCCTCTGCAAGTATCATCGAGAGCAATTCCGCTCTGTTTGATCTTCAGAAAAGCACTGCCTGGAATGTGGAAGATGTCATTCCGAAAGCATTGCAGTCCTCTTTGATTTACAAAGACGTATTCCCGGATACGGACCTTCTCTATACTGCTTATGGTTACAACCTGAAAGAGCAGATCGTGGTGAATGCGCCTCAGGCCGGCTACCGTTACAGCTTCCTGCTGAATCTGGACGGCCTGACTGCCGAGAAGAATGAGGATGGCTCCATCAGCTTCCTGGATGCGGACGGAACTCCCGTTTACGAGATTCCCATCCCGTATATGGAAGATGATGCCGGCATTATCTCTGAGGATGTTGCTTTCACACTGAATGAAACCGAGGCTGGCCTTGTCCTTACAGTGGAAGCCAACGCCGAATGGATCAACAATGAAGAGCGTGTTTTCCCCGTAAAGATTGATCCGTCCTTTACCATTATTTCCGGTAAGGCCCTGGACGAAATTTATTCCGTCTACACCATGGAAGCCGCACCCAATGATACAACACTGGGCCGCCAGTATCTGTATGTGGGTGCCCAGCCCTACAGCACTACAAACGATGGCCGTTACAGACTGTTTATGCACTTCAACAATATGCCTACGATCCCTGCCGGTTCAGAGGTAGTGGGTGCATCTTTGAGCCTGTATCAGCATCAGTATGTGCAGCGGTACTGCACCTCGTTCCCCATTGGTGTGTATGAGGTTACTACCGATTTGCCCTCCAAGTATTCCAGCTATTACAACTGGTTTGCGGCAATGACCTGGCGCAACAGTATGCCGGAATATGACAGCTCCAATGCCATTGACTACGTCATGGTGGATTCCACTAAGGGATACCGGGATTGGAACATTACGGAGCTGGTAAAGAAGTGGTACGCGGATAAGACCAGTAATACAACCTGCGCCCTTGTCATGATGAATGAAAGTGACATTGATACCTATTACTACTATGCCTCTGCCGCTTTCTACGCATACGCAGGCTCTATTCCTCCGGTCATGATCGTATCCTACCGGGACAACACCGGTATTGAACCCTATTACACCTATGCCACTCTGGGTGCTGCCTCTGCCGGTACTGCCTATATCGCGGACGCAACCGGTCAGCTGAAGGTCGGCAAGGAGCTGGCAAGCTACGCATCCACGGTCAATCCTTTCTCTCTGAACCTGATTTACAACTCTGACTACTTTTCCCTGTCCTCCGGCACGGATTATCAGCCGCCGAACAAGCTTGGCCTGAGCATGACGGTTGGCTCCGGCTGGACACTGGACTATGTTCAGAAAGTCGTTCCTGAAAATATTAAGGGTATTGATTACCTGAAATATACGGATGGTGACGGAACCGTCCATTATTTCATCAAGGATTCTTCCCCGAAGGATTCCAGCTATCCTTACTACGATGAAGACGGCCTTGGTCTGAAGATGAAGATCAACAGCACCAATGATTACACCATGGCCGATGATAAGGGCAATGTCTGGAATTTTACGAGCAATTACCTCACCAGTGAAAAGGATGAATCCGGTAACGCGATCAACATTACTTATTCCAGCGGCCGCATTACCAAAATTGTACAGAAGAACAAGGACCAAGCGGAGATCACCTTGGCGACCTTTGCCTATGACGGAAACGCACTGTCTACTGTTACCGATAACGCGGGGAACGTCTATACCCTTGGCTATTCCGGTGGCAAACTCGTTTCCATCCAGAAGAACGGGACTGAAATTGCGAAATATGAGTATGACGGCTATCGGCTTGTCAAGATGACCGACAGCGAAAGCAGCTACTCTCTGGCATTCACCTACGCCTCCGGCAAGGTGTCCTCCTACAAGGAGCTGGGCGGCTCTGCCACCGGTGCCACTGTCGCAATTACCTATCCCAACCACAGCCAGACCACCTACCGTGATTACGGTCAGGACCGGCAGGCCAACACCGCAGACGATATTCTGACGCACTACCTGTTTGACTATGCCAGAAGAACCGTCAACGCCTATACCACCGACAATGACGGCGTGATTATCGGCGCTACCAATTCCGCGTACTATGAGCGCAGCAGCACGGACAAGAGCAACGACAAGCGGAATAACCGCACTGTCCGTACCGCAAGCATTGGTTTGGCAAGCCAGCAGCTTCTGAAAAACACCAGTATCGAAAGCAGCAGCGATGAATGGACCTTCAGCGGCGCTTCCCGTGCTACAACGAAACCCAGAACGGGCAACCACTCCATTAAGGGCACACTGGACAGCAACGGAACGCAGTATGCAATGAAGTCCTCTGAGAAGCTGACTGCAGGAAAGAAGTACACCTTCTCTGCCTATGTAAATACAAGCGATGTCACCAAATTTGAGGGCAGCGGCGTTTGCCTGCTGGTTACGGACGGCTCCCAGAGCTGGACCAGTAACTATGTTAATTACACCACTTCAAATGAGGTCGATGATGGCTGGGTGCGTATCAGCGTCAGCTTTACCGCACCGGCAACTGATATTTACGGTATCACCATTTTCAACAGCGGGTGCATTGGCACTTTCTATGCGGATGATGTCCAGGTAGAAGAAGCGGAGGCGTCCTCCAGCTATAATCTGCTGGAAAACGGCAACATGGAGACCTCCGGCTATGGCTGGACGATGGGTTCCGGCGCATCTTACTATTCCGGTAAGGGTGTAGCCGCTTCCACGAACTCCATCCGGATCAATGGCAATCCTACGGATCAGGGCACAAACGCTTATCAGGATGTGGCTCTGAACCTGCCGGGAACCCAGACCTATGTTCTCTCCGGCTGGGTAAACGCGAACGCAGTCCCCGATGATGACCAGAATACCGCAAAGGATCTGGACAGCAAGACGAAGGAATGCGGCCTGCGTGCCATTATTACCTACTCCGGCAATTCTACCGAAACCCAGTATGTGCCGTTCAATTCTGACCTCTCCAATACCTGGCAGTTCGTCAGCATGACGGTCGTTCCGAAGGAAAGCACAAAGACCGTTTCCAAGATCCGGGTCGTGTGCGCATACGAAGGCAATGCCAATGTGGCATACTTCGATAATATTTCCCTGGTTCGGGAATCTGCTCAGACCATGAAGTATGACAGCGACGGCAACCTCGTCAGTGTCACCACCAGCGGCCTGAAGGAAGATACCAGCACCTATGAAAACGGGAATCTGATCAAGACCGTCACCGGCGGCAACGGAACTTATAAGTACACCTACGACAGCACCTATAAGCACCGCCTGACCTCCGTTACCAACGATCTGATCACCCAGTCTGTTACCTATGACAGTGCCGGCAACGCAATCACGACCAAACTCACCGGCAGCGGAAGTAAGACGATCAGCACAGCAGCATCCTATGAGGGCGGGCTGAACCGATTGGCATCCACTACAGATGCCGCAGGCACCAAGGTGACCTATGGCTACGGCACCAAGAACGCCCAGATGATGGCCCTGGCCACCACGATCACAGACGCCTACGGCGTAAAAACCACCACACAGTACGATGAAAACTATCGTGCTGTGGAAACAAGTGTTGCGGATTACGCAACATTGGTGTATAATTACGTTAATGGCAATCTGGGTTCCATTGAGAGAACCGATGATGCCAACGCAGCCCAGACCTATAGCTTTGTCTACGACAGCTTTGGTAATATGACCGAGCTGAAGGTTGGCTCTAAATCCCTGGCAACCTACACCTATGGGCCCGGAAACGGTCTGCTGCAAAAGCAGAGCTTCGCCAATGGCGACAGCATTTCCTTTACCTACGACAAGCTGGGCCGCACCAAGACCGCCGTTTATTCTGACGGCACTGTGCTGACCTACGTCTACAATGGCGAAGGAAGCCTCCACAGCCTGACGGAGACAAAGGACGGCAGCAGCACTACCTATCTGTACAACTACGATTCCCTTGGCCGACTGATCAACAGTGAGAAACAGGTGGATGGGTCTTCCGTGATCCACACCCACGATATTTACAACACTTACAATCAGCTGGTAAAGGAAAGCTGGCAGGTCGGCAGCGATGCCTACGCGCAGAGCAGCACCTACAATTCCGCGGACGGTACGCTGGACACCTTCTCCGTGGAACAGAACGGAAATGAGCTGGCCAAGTTCACTTATGGCTATGATGAGCTGCGCCGTCTCTCCACTGTTAGCGGTGCTCCGTTCACCAAGGGCTACACCTACCGGGACACTACCGGGTCCAACACGACCACGCAGATTTCCGCGGTTGACTATTCCAGAACTACTTACGGCAATACCTATAAGTTTGCGGGCTATTCCTACACCTATGACAAGGCCGGCAATATTCTGACGGCTACGAACAACATAGGGAACGTCACCAAGTTCACCTATGATAATCAGGGACAGCTTCTGACGGAAAGCGGCACAGTCAGCGGCTTTCCGGAAGCACCCTATTCCTACAGCAACGCGTACCAATACGATTCCGTCGGAAATATCAAGTCCTTCTCTGACGGAACAACTACCCACACCTACGCATACGAAGATGCCGATTGGAAGGACCTGCTGACCTCGTATGACGGCCAGAGCATCACTTATGACAGCAACGGAAATCCTACCAGCTACTTCAACGGCAACCGTTGGACTTTCGGCTGGGAGAATGGCCGTCAGCTGACGACTCTTTCCAAGCAGGCCCCTGTCATCATCACGACCCAGCCCGAGAACTTCTTCGGCACCGCCGGCAGCACCGCCACCTTTACCGTGAAGGCAGAAGGCGACCGGGTGACTTACCAGTGGCAGCGCAGCAAGGATGAGGGCAAGACATGGACGGACATCAGCGGTGAAACCTCCGAAACCCTCAATGTGACCATTCAGAGCAGTGACTTCGGAAGCCAGTACCGTTGTATCGCCAAGGACTTCATGGGTCATGTTGCTACCTCTCAGGCTGGCAAGCTGGCTTCCTCTATTGCGAGCCAAAGCGCGTGGGACCCTGAGTACACCATCATCAACGAGCCGGACGATTACTACGGACGACCCGGTGACATTGCTACCTTTATCGTAGAGGCCGAGGGAAAGAACCTGTCCTATCAGTGGCTGTATCAGGCCCCCGGTACAGATGAACTGGTTTATTGCACCAGCAGTGACGCAACCACCAATACCATCCGCGTAGAGATGACTGCGGAGAGCGACGGTGCCCAATACTGCTGCTTCATTACCGATGCCAACGGCGACATGGGCTCTACACGGACCGCAACGGTCAGACTGGATGTCCGTGACTGGACGATGGAGTATGAGGCTGGCGGTCTGCGTACCAAGCGTTCCAGCGCCGAGAAGACCTACAACTACATCTACAACGGCAATCAGCTTGTGCGGATGACTGTGGGCGATGACATCCTGGACTTCACCTATGATGCCAACGGAGCGCCCCTCACGCTGATCCACAACGGAACTGTCTACTACTACATCACCAACCTGCAGGGAGACGTAATAAGCCTTGAGACCATGGATGGTATGCTGGGCGCACACTACTATTACGATGCCTGGGGCAAGATCCTGGCATGTGATGGTGCCCTTGCGGAGCTGAATCCCCTGCGGTATCGCGGCTATGTGTACGACCAGGAGACAGGTTTCTATTATCTGCAGAGCCGGTATTATGATCCGACTGTCGGCAGATGGATTAACATAGATTCTATTCTTTCCACTGAATACGGATTGCTTGGCTATAATTTGTTTGCATATTGCAATAATAATCCTGCAAACAATATAGATCAATCTGGTCAGAGTCCATTTTCTGTACTCAACCTTGCGGACTATAGAATAATCCATAAGATGGTTCAAGCGTTTTGCATGGTTGAGTACAATTGGGATATGGAGGTATACGTCAAGGGACCAGGGTCACGTGGCTTCTTGGACTTGTATGATTACAGAAAAAATGAGTATTACGAAGTCAAAAGTGAAAAAATAAAAAATGATGGACGCACGGTAAGACAGATGGAAAGGTACGACGGATCCGTGATTGCTGCGTCAAGGTATAAAGATGCCAATATTATTGGATCTCCAAAGCGGGGGAAAACAAGAGTTGGAGGTTCTTTCCCGTATGGACTTTATGACATCACATATTGGTCAGAGGGAGAGGGGTTAATTGTTTATCGCTGGGATCTTAACGGCAACCGGTCTATGGCCTGTGCGGTAGCCTTGGTTATGATATTCTGTGCAGCAACGGGGAACTTTGCTGGAGCTGGCGCTGCTGGAACTGGCTTTGTGGGGGCTGGCGCACTTCTTCCCGGTTTGGGCTAAATCAACCAAGCTGTACTTCTAATTGAGTATTAGCATTCCCATGCCGCGTATTACTTTTTGATGAAGTAGGCCAAAGGCATGCATCAGTTTTCTGGAAGGGGAACCGATGCATGCCTGGTTCCCATATTGAAAATAGCATGTATACCATTGCAAAAAGGGAGGATGTATCAATGGAAGCGTTTCAATCTGTGACAACGTGCCCCCCAAATGGCATGATAGATGCACGTTATCTACATCTGGAAGCGGAATTTTTCGAACTGGAAAAAAATCGGTCGGATTTTTTACTTAGGTCATTTGTGATTTGGTGTGAGTCTCTCTTTTCGGAACAATTTGTTGTCGACTGGAATTGGAAAGAAAGAAATGTCAAGGTAGAAACATTGCTGGACAGAATAAAGCAGGAAGGCACTTGCTTTGCTGGTGTTGAAGCAGCGGTTCAATGCGAGAGGATTTATAATAAGAAAACATTCCGTGCGTATAAGAAAGAACTTTGGTATCCAACCACATGCGGTAAGAGAGATACGGAAATATTTAAGGATTATTTTGATTTTTACAGAGAACGGGTAGCTCAAATAAACAACAATCAAATTGGATGGAAAGATGCCATTTTATCCTTTTTTAACGAACCAAATCGGATTGCTCAGACAACAATTCAACGTTTGGAGGTTGAGGGATATGTAATAAGGACACCATATTTTTCGAATGCAAACCTATTCAAGGGGAAAATAGGATTGTCCATTCCCATATTCTGCCTGAATAAGCAGGTTTCAAGCGTGGCGGAGCGGTTTGCGATATTTCTGAACGAAATATCCTGCCAAATAGCAAATATGAACGGGCGCGTGGCTGTAACGCCGATAGACTATCCCTCTAAATGTAGCGGGCATATGAAGTATTTCGGCGACGAATCACCTTTGCAACTGGGACCAGTACCCAATGGCTACTTTCCAATAGAATGGTATCAGTACTACTATATTTGTGGAGCGGAATGGTTTAACGTCATTTCGCCATTGGCGCAGACACATTTGCCGATGCTATTCAACGATGCTGAAAATATACCTGAAATTTTTGTAAAGAAGCATTCCAATGGAAGCGTTAACTTGAAACTGCAGATGGCCCCGGATTTGGTTGATGTTGGTGATTTGCGAAAAATGAGAGATCTACTGTACAATGGGCTATATCCCGGGGTGGAAAGAATGGCAAAGAAATATTTTCTAGATCCGCAGCGCACGGGCCTTCTTTCAAAGCCAAGAATGAAATGGGAAATTCTCCCAATCCATGAAGAGGAAATAATTGAGACAGAGGATGAGATTCTTTTTGTCCACGCACCTTGTAAGGATGACAACGTATGATTGCCCCCTGAAGAAATGCAGTATTGTAGCCGCATAGTAAATTATGTTAATTGATGTAATAAATAAGCCTGCAAATAAAAAGTCAAGCCCCAAAGCGGACTTGACAGAAGAAAAATTTGCGAGCAGTAGGCAGAAAAAGTGTAGCACAAAAAGGCCGCCGCAAATGCGCCGACCTGAAAGGCCAGATAGCAAATAGTTACTCTGTGTGATGCAGACCAGTTGAATCCATGTCCACAGGCGGCAGTCCCTCAAGAGTGGCGAAATAGGCCATCACTTTACCATAGTAACGGCGTAGAAACTTGTTCCCCGCAGCTGTCATGTAAACATAGTACGGCTTGCCTCAGCACGTTTCTTGTCCAGAAACTGGAATACCGGCTCATCTGCTGGCGCACGCTGTAAATGTACGATCATGATATTGAACAGCGTTTTACGAAGATACGGAGAACCGCGTTTTGTAGTCCTGTTGCTGCGAGAGCAGTAGTCGCCCGATTCGCTCGGTGCCGGGTCAATGTCCGCGAAGGCAACAAGCGACTGCTTGCGCTCAAAACGACGGACATCACCAATCTCCGCCATGAGCTGCGGTCCGAGGGATTCCCCGACACCGTACATTTCCATGACGGCGGGGTATTCCGGGAGCTGGGAAGCAAGTTTGTTCATCTCACTGCGGTAAGTTTCCACGCTGCGGGAGATCGCCGTGAGCTGGTTGGCGGCTTCCTGAACAAGTGTTTTCGTGACGGAGGTTTTCTGCACCAGCACGACAGCGGACTTTGCCAGGGCGTATACCTCGGCGGCTTTCTCCATGCTGAACTGGTAACGGTTTCGTTTGCACCACTTGCGGTAACGCTCAGTAAAAGCGTTCTGGCTGCCGCTGCGGACGCAATCAATGGGTAAAATCCACCCATTTCTGTGTGCCGTCGCTGCGCACGGGGCTGTCAAAGAGCTTGCGAATGCCGGGAAAGGACTGCTCCTGAAGCGCGATGAGGTTGTTTGCGGTTGCGATTTTCTGTTTGGAGGCCAACTGGAACTGACGGTTCAGAGTTTTCAAATCATATCGAATCGTATCCATAGGAGTATAATCCCGCAATTCGGCCCAGTTGTCAAGAGCGTATTTGGCGATTTTCATGGCATCCGCCTTATCGGTTTTGACCTTGCGAAGAGAATTGTTGCCATATTCCTTGATGAGTAAAGGGTTGACCGCTGAAACATAAAGTCCGGCCTCATGGAGAACCTTGGCGATGCTTTCATAGTAACGCCCGGTGTGCTCCATGACAACACGTGTTTCACCCTCGATGGATTTGAGCTGCTCTGCCAGTGCCGCCAGATCCACGGCGCTGTGGCGCACATCAAAAGGCAGCTTTACAACTTCGCCGAAGGGACGAAGCACGGCCACGGTGCTCTTTCTGCTGGAAACATCAATACCTGCTGCGTTCATATTTGTCACTCCTGAAAAGAATTTGCAATGGACTTAAGTTATCTTTACCCATTGCCGATTCTATCTGTTTGGTGACACGAACACGCGGCTCTACCTGCACAAATCGAACACTGCGAATAGGAGGATGGCTGACTAACTTATCTGCGGGCGCAAAGCCCTTGGAGGAATGTGCCAGACCATTACCTTCCTATTCTAACAGCTTAGGCAACGAGATGTCTCGGCTCGTAGCTGGCTACCACTTTTCCGAGGCAAATATATTGTAACAAGGAGGAATATTATGATGTGGCATTTTAAACGTTTCTCACGGTATGCGATTGAAGAAATCACTGAAAATGTTGAGAGGTATGATACGCAAGACATTCGTAGAGCAGCGCAAGAAGCGGAGTACCATTACCAAGATGGGACGTATGGATGTGATATAGAATGGATGATATCAGTCCAGCTGAAGTTAAATGATGAACTTCGTCGTCGTGGTGAAAGCACAGTGTGAACGGAGCCATTGTATCATCACCGGTATGTATTTTCAATCAATCCGTCCTGTGTTAGCTAGATTAAGTGCTAATACCATTACCTAAATAAAGCGTGAAATTACATTTCTTTCAATGCCATCTAGAAGATTTGCAAAACCTTACAATGAGGAGCCAATGACATTCTTGAACTTACCGGAGAAGACGAACAATGAGCAACGTGAGAGATATTGAAAAGATTATTGATGAAGCTCATAAAGGACACGAGGTACTCAAACTAAACCAAGAGCAGGCAACATATGATATCCTTACCACTTTTGAAGAGATGTGTAGTCTGGTGTTCCAGAGCGCAGTATTGAACCCGTTTGTTTTAAAACAAATTGTTGACCAAATGGATGCTTTAAATACAGCACTTATATGGGTTTACGAATCATGCTCAGATGAAGCAGATGAAGCCATCGAGTATGACATTTGGGAAAATCGATACGAGCAGTGCTGTGATTTGTTAAATCATTATGCCTATCCATATTCTGTTATATGCAGCGCTTATATTGCGTTTTCCAGAAAGCGTTTCGATGCAACTGTTGATGGAAACTGTGTTACGTTTGACCTAAATGCTAAGCAAAACAATTCTGCATGGGATGATATTCTGAGAGAAGTAACCAATGACGATTCCTTTGAATTTTCATCTCCATTTAGTCTGCTCGAATTATTAAAGGCAAGTTCTAAATTAAAGGAACGAATTAAAATAGAAGATGAACTGATATGCTATTCGTTGACTGAGGGTATATTGGGTCCCTTTCAAAAAATCGCTCAGACTCAGTGGGAACAAACAAAGACACTGCCGAGCTCATGGAAATTTGATTTGTTTACCCTGGAAGAGTATAAGGCATTTTGGGTAGCGTTGACAACTTTATGCTATATCCATTTTTGTGGTTGCTTTTCAATTGAAGATCCTCGGATTCGGCTTAAAAATAGTCTTATCATTCAGTCTAGTGAAAGTATTATAAATTATATAATTTCCCAAACATCATTAGATGACAAAAAAGTTGAAGCAATACTGAATTATATTACTTTTGATCCATCCAAAAAGAACGTTGACATTATGTACCAGCCAATCGTAAAAGTCGAGAATGATCAACTGCTTATAGCTCCAATGTTATTTTTAGGCTCACGTCCAGAGCGGAACCTTTTGGCAGTTATCAGTACGATGCACGATACGGCGTATTCTAAAGAAGTAAATGATTTGGAAGGGTTAATGGTTTCGGAACTAGAGTCTTTTGTGAAATCAAAAGATATCGTAAAACATAAACATTTACGTAATGATTTGCCGGATATTGACTTTGCAATCTTAGATAAAGAAACTAACTCAGCGTTGATTTGTGAAACAAAGTGGTTTGCTGCAGCCGACTCCACAAGAGAAGTATATGCTAAGGAAGATGAAATAAATCACGGTTGTGAGCAAGTTGAGTCTATCATGGCATATGCCATGGCAGATAAAAAACACTTCTTTAGACAAGTGTTTGGTATTGAGAATGGAGAGATGATTGATATATTTTGGTGCGTCGTTGCAAAACACAACATTCGCACACAGAATAGAATTGTCCCAGTAATAGATTTGGAGAGAATTGAAGAACTATTTTCTTCAGATTCTCTTAATACTGTTTTTCATCTCATACGCAACCGTGAATATGAAATCAAGATGCCTGAAGACGTTTCAATTACGTACCAAGAAGTAGACTACGCTGGCTTCAAGTTCAAAATTCCTGCGCTTTGTTTTGGAAATATGCCAGAATGAATCAGAACGCCGTTGGTGGATAGGCCAACGGCGTTTTCTAAGTGTCAAAACTCCCCACATTTAGCTTGCCATATCGTCACAGTAAAATAATTTTGGAATGTGGAACAGATGGAATTCATTCTCCGAGTTGACAACGGAGGTTTATGAGGAAGAAAAGAATTTTAATCAGCTTTCCACAACATGACAACAGCAAAGGCAATGTGGCAAGCGGCTATAGCCTCATCTTCTGAGGGGTTACCAGCGTAAAAATCAGGAGGGGTATAACTCAAAGGCTGTCCCCTCCTGAACTATATGACCAGTTGCAATCGATGTACATGGGTTTTTTTGAGAATCCCTATGCACGCCATTTTGTTAGTTAGGAAGCACCAATGTTGATCCACATTGCCGGTCGTACTGCGAAAGTTACGGAGGAGACCCTATACCCCTCATAGTTGATTGCACCGCCGCTCCGGACATCCGTAGCATGGGCATTATCCATGCCCTGTGTCCGAAGCCACCACCAGCATGGGCCTCCTTCAATATCGTGGTCATGCCCTGCTCCTTGCAATTGTGCGTACTGAGTTGGGAAGGCTTTACGTTGTTCCGGGGTAAAAAGGTACGTTTCCAATTCCCGGATACTAAGAAGAAATACTTGATCTACTGTCCCTTCTCCCGCATAGATCCCTCTGTAATCGGGGTTATAATCAACTGGAACAGAAGTTTGGATGATTTTCTCTTGTTCGGCAGCTGTAAATGCCTCTGAAAGGAATTCCTCACGTAACCACTTCCTGATTGAACTGCTTTCCCACGTGCATGGAGCCCCAGACATATTGTACTGTTGACAGTCTAGGCATTGTTGCGTCAAAAGCAACAATTTGTCATCCTCTCGTGCGAGGACTTTCCATGCAATCCGCTCCTTAAAGTCAGTATCGGAAGATTGCCTATACTCCCCAAATAGAACAATTTCACCCGGTTGTGCGTTTACGATTTTCTCCCATCCAGGTATCTGGGGGCTTGGCGAATCACTTATCGTTGAAAAGACAAGGGCAAATAATACCATGGCTAGAACAATGTTAAGAAGTAAAAAGATTCTGGCAACATGGGTTACCCTTTTGCTTTGATGTTTCTTTCTTTTTTTAGAAAAAAATCTCATAAAAAGTGAGGTTATAATCATCAATACTGATACCATAATGATAGATTTTTCCCTACTAAAAAGAGGGGTTGTGACTGCAATGATGGTTGAGACAACCCAAGGAATCTCGTCCGCAATAAAATCCATACCGCTCTTCTCAACTGTACTGTCCATATCTTTTTATCTTCCTTTCTACATAAACTTCAAAATCAAACGGCTACGGTTACAACCATCCAAGTTATAAGGCCAGTGAAGAGGGCAAAAGCCGCCAAGTCTTAATCGACTTGACGGCATAATGTCCCAAATCGGCGAGGTCGCCCTTCATCAAATGCGCAGAGGGCAGGAACACATATTGTCACATCTGGTGAAACACAGAAAAGTGAAATTCATTCTAATAGCCCTCCTTTCAGCGGTATGGTCAGATTATACCCTTAGAAGAAGATAATGTCAATTGACATATAGGACAAATTGTGAAAGAGAAAATCAGCATAATATAAAGAATTATTTTTGCATAGTAAATTTGAAAAATAGCTTAATAGTTTCTTATAATATTTTTTTGTGAATATATAATTAACAAAGCAACCTTTTATGTAGGATGCTACTGGTAATACCAAACTTGATTCAATACTAGTGATACAATACTGGTTACCTCGACTTTTATGTTATATGAAGCTGTATCATCCGGGAGACAGCGATTATGCCAAAGAATTCCTCTTTTATACAGACCAGAAAGGCATCCGTTCCCCGATGTCCGATGACAACGTAAGAAAAATGTTGCGTCAATATGCGGATAGTGCCAGAGCATCCTGTCCCTCTATGCCGGCCAACTTACATCCACACCATTTTCGCCACAGCCGGGCTATGCACCTGTACCAGCATGGAGTGGATCTGGCGTTGATCTCCCAATGTCTGGGCCACGCAAATCTTGAGACTACTTTGATCTATGCCCACGTAGATACAGAGATGAAACGAAAAGCGATTGAAAATCATCCGCCGGAATCTGTGAGATTGATCCGGTAAAAAATGATCCCGAATCCCTCAATGACGACATGCTAAACGGCTTTACAGACTGCGGTAAAATCCACTTGGTTATACCGACTTGGGTAAGACGGCAGACTTGCATCCCCTGAAAGAGCAAAAAAGTTATACCGACTTTTCTGCCCAAAGCTGTTGGTATTCTGGGCTTTTTTGAAAAGTCGGTATAACACGAAAGTCGGGATAACTATTAGTATCCAGAATTCCGGATACTATCAGCAAGCAATGCCTTCGTATATACAAAGGCACAAAACCAGGCATTTCATCCTTATCGGAAAAGCCTGGTTTCTGCTTGTTGAGGCTCCGCCCCAATCCCCACAGGATACAATCTGCATCCTGCAAACGGCTGTAGCCCTCCAATTTTGTATTCGCATTGCTAGGTGCCAAGTTTTTTTGAAATATTACAAAACCAGTCTCTCCATCTTTATTTCTTGACGGAGAGACTGTTCGGCTACTAACTAAGTGACATTAGGTTCGCACTGACCCAGTTTTCAAGAGGTTTGTCACTCTCTGTTTTTTGAAACATCCACTGAAACCCGGAAGTTTTCTGCCTCTGTCGGTAATCTTCTTCCACAGTTCCAAGATGGGTCAGGTGAATCCCTTCACCTAGAGCAGAAACCATATCCTACCCCAAGATATTGCGATTGTACCATAGCTTTCAGAAATTGCAAGTTATTCTTTCGAATCAAACTGCTTTTTTAGTCTATCCAGCTCATGGCGTTCAGGACAAACAACATATCCCCAACCACGCTTTTTCTGCATTCGGAAAGCCAAACTATTCAAGTCCATCACTGTGTCTGGATCTGAAATAGAGAGCATAATTACAGCATCATTCTTAGTCATAACATCAATCAGATTTTTATGGATAAGACACAGTGCTATACTCTTCGAAATTGGCAAATTGATTGCGATACTCCCTTTATATGAATAACAATATAGTCCCCCAATTGGCAAGACAAAGGGAATCTCTGTCTCATTAATTTGAAACGTCAACAGATAATCCGACAAGAAACCATTTCTCCTGATTACACTAAAGCCATTAATGGCAACATAGTCATGCTGCATTTGCTCAGGTAAAAAGGATAATATATTTCCATCTGTTCCCATTTCCTGCATAAATACAGGATCACGCGCAATTAGCGAATACATAAAATCTCGTACTGTTTCCTCGCAGTTTAAATTCACTGACACACTGTTTTGGCTGAAATCCAATGAGTCTATGTACGCTAATACCTTGCCAAAAGGTGTTTCGATTTTTTCCCCCAAATAATGTTCGGTTCGAGCAGAAAAGAATCCCCACGCTGTGTTTAGTGATTCAGCAGTTCCTTTAGTCCCTACAAAGTTACCTTTAACATCGTAATAACAGCATCGCTTATACTGGTTGTGAAAGCGCTTAATTACTTCCTTAGGCATCTGGATGTGGGAGTTTACATCATCCTGTCCACTTTTTATAGCATCATTCTGCATAAGGATTCTCCTTTGCATTTTAATCCAGGGCTACCGCCAAATGGCATCGGCTAATCTCACATAGCAGTAGCCAACAATATGAATTAATCAAATTAAAGAATTTGAATTCTAAGATACGGTTTTAACTTCTGCAATTCCCGGTTTTTGCAATAAATCAAAAAACTCATTAATTGCATTGTGTTGTTGCATTGGATATTTCAAACCTGTTCTGCGTTTGCAGAATGTAAAAGTAATCGACTCCTTTGCGCGGGATAATGCTACAAAGAATGCACAGCGATCTTCATCTGGCTGGTTCTTAAAGTTCCAGAAAGCAGAGTCCTCCAATCCGACAAAATATACCGCAGAGTATTCCAGCCCCTTGCTTTTGTGGATTGTCATTATAGGTACTGAATGCTCTCCGCAAAAATTTTCAATGGCTAGACTCCAGTCCCCACACGCAGCAACATATTCAGCAAAAAAGAGGCCTTCAAATTTTCTAACTAAGTCATCTAAGTAAGTCCCTTGTTTATACGCCGGAAATTTCGCCTTGATGTTTTCAATACCGAAGAATCTAATTATTGCCCCCAGAGTGTCATGCCATTGCACACCGTCAAATCCCTGCTGTGCGGTTTTCTTCACGGTATCTGCTAAGTCAACCAGTTTTCGCAGCATTTCATCATAAGCACCATTCTCCTGTGTTTCGCCAATACCCCAGAGTTCGGCCAATGACTCCTCTATGAAGTTCCACTCATATGGATGTTTCTTGCCATAGGCGCACAACATAAACTTGATGAGCAGGTCTACAATTGGCTCCTTAATTAGATCCTGGTAGTCTATCTCAATGCGAGCTCGGACTCCATTTTTCTCTAACTCTGCAATAATCGCTGGAGCATAGTTCTGCGGCAACTGTTTGCAGAGGATACATATTTCGTTAGGTTTTTTGCCCTCAGAAATTTTCTCTAAGATATCTGCTGATACAGCACCAGCTTCCAGCTGTTCGTCATCAGCAATGATCAGAGCAATATCTCCATCACCTTCTGCCCATTTATCTGAAACACAGACTTCTGTTGCTTTTTCTTTTAGCGAAGCATACATTTCTTGTTGTAGTGCAACCAATCTTGGCGCAGAGCGATGATTCATTAGCAAACGAACACCTTTAGGATTCCATTCATCGCAAAAAATCCTAAAGATTCGTTTTACTGCACCAGCCCACACCATGATACGCTGTTTGTTGTCTCCAACAGCTGTTATCTTTGTGCTTGAACCAAAGAAGCATTCCTTCACGAAGTCATACTGAATATCCGTCGTATCTTGAAACTCATCCAAAAACACATAAGAATATGTTATTTGCAACGCACGCTTAATATATGGATTTGTTTTAACGATATATATGGCAAGCATCATGATCATTTTGAATGTCAGTGTTGCTTTATTCCCGTTAAATCCCTTTAGCAACAACGGCCATACTCTATGCCCTATTTCGCTTCCTGTTAGCGGAAGGCTTACCTGCGCCAAGAACGTGTCGTATTTGGATTTGAGCTTTGATGGTGTTAACCTATCAGGATTTTCATATCCAATATATCTGAACGCAGCATCAATCGTATCGAAACAATTAACCAAATAATCAGGCGCAGGGCGAAGTTCTTCCGGTAACGCATACTTGAAGTGATCAAGGACACTCTTTGCGAATGCATCATATGTCATCGATACAAATCTTCCCTTTATTTCTGCCCCACAGCGTCGTTCAACACGTTCTTTCAAATTCTGCGCAGCATCTGTTTTGAAGCTGATAGCCAGTATCTTTTGTGGTTCTTTACATTGATTTGTTTGAAACAAGAATGCCGCCTTTTGTGCTAACAATTCCGTCTTTCCTGCACCTGGCCCTGCAATGACCAATACATGCCTATCGCTGCAACGGACAGCATTATCTGCAGCTTCTTCCAAAATAATCCCATCACAAGGTAGCCACTTATCAGGATACACGATTTTCATTTCTTATCTCCTTTTAAGATACGCTCTGCCGTCTCAATTAAGCGCTCCAATACCGGAGGGATATTGCCTTTTATCGCTTCATCGCTCAATCGGGATAATACTGCAATATGCGTGGAAGGCTTACCTCTATTCAGGAAGAAAAATGTGTACCATATCATAAGGTTCTGCTGCTCCGTAGAATAGGTGCTCCCATCTCCTCCCTCTTCTTTCAGTGTGGATTTAATATCCTTTTTGATACGAGCCCTATATTCCGCTGGATAAGTACCAGTTTCCTCAAATGTTTGGATTAATACCCGTTTCTTTTTTCCATCCTCAGCAATCTCTAAACGTGGACCTTCGGCGGTATCTAGAGATTTCTTGTACTCCGACGTCATCTGTTCCAACATCATAAAGTCAATATCCAGCGGTGCGGAAAAGAAAACATTATATCGTTCCAGCCAATCGAGCCATGTTTGCATTGATGTCACATCAGAAACATCCCACTCAGACATGCCATCCAGTTGTTCGTCAGTCAAGACGCCACTCTTTGTATTGAGCAATTTATTCTTATCGTGCCCATTTGCAATGAGTTGCTTGAGCACATACTTAATGCGTCCCCAACCTCCACCTTCTCTTTCTCGGTCTAAGTCAAGTAATGTAATGTGAGGAATTTGCAAGTCATTCAGCAATCTCCAAAAATGGTTTACATGTCGACCGCCAAGGGGGACAATCGAGATGCCGCCAACGTCTACATTACCGTTCACAGCTTCCCAATATTTTGGGAGAATAATATCCTCACTATCTCCTTCTCCCAAAATCACAAGTTTTGCAAAGTATAGTTCAGGATAAGCCCGGACCGCCTCTTTGATATATTTATATTGATCTTGCACACTTTCTTTCTCAGGCAAAGTAATACTTCTCACTTTCGATGTGTGCAGATCCTTGTCCATCCTGAAATATCTGAGATTCTCAGGATCAACCCGTTTAACAATAGCTGGTGAGTGGGATGTCATAATTGCCTGCGCATTACTTTTATCGGCAATATTACTAAGATTCCCCACCAGCTTACCAAGCAAATGCGGAGCGATATGGTTTTCGGGTTCCTCAAGTGCCACAATTGTCAGGATGGGCGGCTTACGACTAAAGGAAGTGTTCTCTGGGTCCGATTCAATTTCCCTCTGCATTTTGCCTTCAACATCTAAGATGCTGTCAACCAGAGAAATATAAAATAGTGACCGCAAGCCATCCCCCATTTGGTCTATCGTATATTCTTTTCCCGTCTCTGTGGGTTCGAAAACAACTTCTGTTTTCCTAACAGATGTCTCAATATCGGTACTGTTAAATCTCAAGCTGGCCGTGGAATACCTATCATCGGAATCGTAGGCTTTCCACTGCTCCGCCAAGGATGCACCAAACATGGAAACACCCTTTTCTTCAGCAAATTGTTCATTTAACTCCTTGATTTTTGTCTTAACATTCTCTTTTGTTTTTTCACTCCAATTAATGCTATTCATAATCTGGTACATCATCGTACCAGACGCATTTTTCAATTGTCTAGAAGGATCTCGAACCGCGGGAATATACACAACTCGGATTTTGTCTAAATCCCGACGGGCTGCTGGAATGCGACAATTATCCTCAATTTCTGCTGCCTCAGGGCAGGTAATATAGCTTATCTTGCTATCGATTGAACCTTCAATCGTGTTACTTTTCTCCCACGTAGCATCAAGACGAATCCGCAAATACGGCAGCTCACCAGGATTATCAACAACAAAATGTTGGAAAAAGATTGGGATAACATATTCTCCGCCATTATCCCCAGTTTTCAATTCTTCGAATTCAAAAACTGCTTCAACATAAAGATCCTGGCTTTCCATTTCATCAGGAGCCATTTCCTTAGGCAGATGGAAGTCGCTCCTTTGCAGAATCCGATCGCTACTGTTTTCGGAAAACATGCAGTTTAGTGCGGACAGAGTAGCGGTCTTACCAGCACTATTGTTTCCAATGAACGTTGTTAGATTGTCAAACAAGATAATCTGTTCCTCTGAACCAAAACAGCGATAATTCATCAGTTTCAATTTGGACAGTCTCATATGTATTCTCCTATTCGGTACAGCTTTTTCCTATATTTTATCATAATGAACAGAGAAAACAAGGGGGAGTTATTTCTGTATACATTGCCACAGGACGAATGAGGATATGCCTCATATTTATCAGCAGGTTCTCAGGACGAAGCGAAGCATACACCCATTAATTTCAAACCATAATAGTAAAAAGAAATATGAAGAAACTTATTGTTATTTTGCTTAACACTGCTTTTTCGGTGGCTGCTTCCGCGCCGACAAGCCGGATGGTCACGGCTATCCAACTGGAACCAATAGACTACGCCGGAGTTACTTCTGCAAACTGAACCTGCTACCGCACCTGAGCCACCTCAAATAGCCGATGCTAGTCCTGATGTTGTGTCAAATGGTGTCACTTACTGAAAATATCGAACACAAATTCTGTTATAATTCTTATAAATATAGCTGTATGCGACCTGGCAGGGCGCTTCCTGGAATCTGGATTGCTACCGGGACCCCAGTAAACAAACTCCGGCTCCATACGAAATATAAGGAGCTTTACGGAGAATGCCTCTTCCCCACCCTCCCCCAGGTTTAGGCCACCGAGGAAGCCATCCACGCCGCTATCCAGCGGTTTACCCCAGCGCAGCAGGAGCTGGCACGGCAGATGGAGGATTACTACGCCTATTGGGAAACAGTGGGCTTCAAGCTGGCCCACCTATGGGGATTCCAGTGGGCAGACCGCTTCCTCCCATATGTCATTCCGGGCTACACACCGGACACGGCGTTTACCGCAAAATACACAGCCATGGTACGCAAAGATACTGGCCTCCGGGTATAAATCATAAGGAGATTGGCAATATTTAGAGGCAAAAGGAGGTTCTGTCTATGAAGCAAGGTGTTTTGGTGTACGATCCGCAGTCAGAGCGCATGGATGTCCGTTTTGGGCTGCGAGAATATCGCGGCGGGCTCCATTGCGGGGCCTGCATGGATGTAAAGGTCGGCAATCGCTGGAAGCCGACTCGCATTGAGTACGATTGGGACAAGCAGGAATGGTACTTAGTTGACATTGCGGCTGATTCCCTGATCGGTCTGATCGTGCGACTGGCGTAAAATGCTCCAGCCTACACGCCGGAAACGGCGTGTAGGAATGGAATGTTTCACTATAGGAGTTCCTACATAGGAGCTTTGCAACCGGAAATAGGTTCGCCGTTAAAGATTAGATTCCATAGTTGACGAAATCTGCTGGCTATGATATAATGCCACCAACATAGTATCCGAGTTTTGCAGAAGCAAAACGCAGTTTCCGAGTTTTTGTGCGTCCGAAGTCTTTATGCCTTCGGGCTTTTTGTTTTCTTCTGCGTCTATCTATAGATGCACAGAAGTCAGCAAAACAAGGAGGAGCTATCCCTCAAATATCGTCAACATACTATGGCAGAAATGTCATCGTATTCAAAAGCACTCACTTGAATCTTCCGATTCTTGTGGGTGCTTTTTTATATAGATTGGAGCTTCTATGGCTCCCCCAACCTTATTTCCGGGGAGCCTTCTGGCTGACCCGTTATATATAGAAATCAAATAACGAGGAGTGATTCAATGGACTATGAGCTGATTATCCTGTTTGCCCTTGTGGAGATTGCTATGGACGAAGGTGCCTCAGAGCACCTGAAAAAGCTTCGGATTTCTGCGCTCAACAAGGTGCAGCACCGTCTGAACGCATATCATCATCTTGACTATATCCGACAGCTGACAACGGCAATTGCGGAGAAGAAATGCAACATGATTCAAAAAGCCACTTTCAAAGCGGAGATAAATCGAATCCTCGAACTTCGTTGCCCCAGATATGACGGCAACAAGTTCATTGAGGACCCTTACATTCTCCCGGAGGAGGAACTGATTGGATGGAGTTGCGTATCCCTTCAAGCCCCGCTAAATGCTGTTGGTGCCGCAAGATTTCAGGAGCTGTTTCACCGCATCTTCCCCAATGGTGTAACGGAGGCAACGCATAATGCGTGAGCTTACCTTTGATGACCTTCGTTGCCGCCACTTTACCGGGCGCTCCTACATTCAATCCGGTGAAGGCCGAAACCGTGTCTGCGGTTATCGTGTCGGTGTTCAGTGCAGCTTAGGCGATATTGAGCAATCGGAGTGGTTCCGAATGGTGCGGGAGCTGATTGAACGCAAGGGTGAGCAACACCTATACGAGCAGCTCCTGGAATACCTGACGGAACATAACTACACCAGGAGTACCAAAATCCAGCTGGAGCGCAAAGCACTGGAACTACATGCTGACCGGATCTTTGATAACGAAGCATGGGTAGGTTTTCTGGAATTCAATCAGAAATATCCTCCAGAGGTCGCAGCATCTACCAAAGTGGTTCATATCCGCACGGAATGCTGTGGCGAGCCCGGAGCGATACCCCAAACGCAGTTAGATTCCTGCAAACACCTTGATGACAGAGTCCGCTGCCCGCATTGCGGCAGATGGGCACACTATGAAATTTTGACTACTATAGAAATGGAGGAACGCACCTATGCGTGTGAATGAAAACAAGATTCTTCGCATGAAGGATCTGATTAAAACCCTGACCGAAGCAGATATCGCCTACTACCGAGACGATGACCCTGTCATGAGTGACCGGGGGTATGACCAGCTCACGGATGAACTGCTGAAGCTGGAGGCCGAAACGGGTCTGGTGATCTCCGGTTCTCCTACCCAGAAAGTATCCGGCGAGGTTCTTGAGGAACTGACATCCGTCCGGCATACAAAACCCATGCTCTCCGCCAAGAAAACCAAGTCTATTGAAGAACTGGTCCGCTTTGCCGGAGGTCGCTCTGTATTGGTTTCCTGGAAACTGGATGGTCTGACCATTGTGCTGCGCTACGAAAACGGCGAGCTGAGGCAGGCCATCACCCGCGGCCGGGAGGGTATTGTCGGCGAAGATGTGACCCATACGGTCCGTACTTACCTGAACGTCCCTCTCACCATACCCATTCGGGACTCCATTGAGATCCGAGGTGAAGGCATCATTTCCTGGAAGCATTTCGATCTGATCAATTCCAATCTGGAGGAGCCCTACTCTCATCCCCGGAACTTAGCGGCCGGCAGCACCAGAAAGCTGGACGCAAATGAGTCTAGGAAACGGCTTCTTGAATTTTTCGCTTTCGACCTGATCAGTGACCATCTGGAACGGCAGTCCAAGCTGGCACAGATGCGGCTGATGCAAAATGCCGGTTTCTCCGTCGTGCCCTTTACCTATGTGGATAGCACTGGCGGTGAGGAACTTCTGCGCAAGACGATTGACGCTTTCAAGCCCGAGCATTATGGGTACCCCGTCGATGGCCTAATCGTGGAATATGAAGACCGCGCATACGGAGCCAGTCTGGGGGCCACCGGTCATCACGAGAATCGGATGATTGCCTTGAAATGGAAAGACGATCCGGTACTGACAAAATTTCTCGGCGTCGACCTGGCAACGACCAGAACCGGTATGGTGAGCATCACCGGCCTGTTCGAGCCAGTATCCATTGACGGTGCCCTAGTATCCCGGGCATATCTACACAATCTGGACATCTTCGATGCGTTCCAGTTTGGGGTAGGCGACGAGATCCTGGTCTACAAGGCCAACCAGATTATTCCGCAGATTGCAGAGAACAGCACCAAGAGCGGCATTTTCATGATGCCCATGGTCTGTCCATGCTGCGGTGAGAAACTGGTCGTGAGGACCACTCCCGGCGGCTCCCGGCAGATGTACTGCGAAAACCCGTACTGTGCGGCCAAGCTCATTCGGAAGTTCACGCACTTCTGTGAGAAAACCCGGATGAACATTGAGGGTCTGTCCCAAACCACCTTGTCCAAATTCCTTGGTCACGGTTGGATCCGTAACTTCGGTGATTTGTATGAGCTGGAGAAGTACCGGGACGAGTTCCTGCAAACTCCGGGCTTCGGCGAAAAGTCCTTTGAGCGCCTGCAGGCATCCATTGAAAAGAGCCGCCATTGCACACTGGCCAAATTCATTGCCGGTCTGGGAATCCCCATGGTGGGTCGTCATGCTGGTCGTGATCTGGACCGCTACTTCGGCGGCTCCTGGGAAGCCTTTGAGCAGGCCATCCAGGATGGTTTCGATTTCACCCAACTGCAGGATTTCGGTGAGACCATGAACAAAAATATCTACACCTGGTACGCGGATGCAGAGGAAGCAAAACTCTGGAGACCGCTGCTGAACCACATTGAATTTGTAAAGGAGACTTCTACTATGACTACCAACACCACCAACCCATTTGCTGGCAAGACCGTCGTTGCCACCGGCAAGCTCATGAACTACACCCGTGACGGAATCCAGAACAAGCTGCTCTCCCTGGGTGCCAACCCCGCCTCCTCTGTCACCAAAAAGACGGATTATCTTATCGTTGGTGAGAAAGCAGGCAGCAAGCTGACCAAAGCACAGCAGCTGGGTATCCAGACTCTGACTGAGGAAGAATTTGAGCAGATGCTCGTTGGTTAATGCCTACTATCTAATCGCATAATGACATCTCAACCCGGGGCGGCTATTCCTGCCCCGGGTAATTTTCAAAGGAGTATTCCTCAAATGAAAAAACGAATTGATATCCACGGCACCTTGGAGTTTCCCCTGGTCATCGGCTGTGCTGCCTTTATCCGGCAGAGCGTTGGTGAACTGATCCGGACCTCTCCTGTAAAGTATTTCATCAGGCTGCCCTCCGGCGTGACCTACATCCAGACCCAGAATACCCGCTACTGCCTGCATCCACCTGCAAAAGCTGCAGCAACAAAGGAGGGGCGGACATGAGTCATCCCAAAGAAAGGAAAGAGGAGAAATTCCAGCGTCTTGCGGAAGCCCGGGTCAATAAGATCCTGCACCTGTATCAGCTGCTCGGCAACCTTTCCTGGACTGGCACCTACGCCTACACAATGGAACAGGTAGATCAGATATTTGCCGCCCTGCAGGCAGAACTGATTCGGGTCAGGCTCCGGTTTCTCCGCTCCCAGAAAACTGCAAAGAAACGATTTTCCCTGAGCGGATCTTACAATCCAAACGTATCCGAGATTTCCGAATGCAATCCTATGCTGGCGATTCCACTGCCTGACGGCACCTATCTTCGGGCCGTAGGATATCCCACCAATACATATCCATGTATCAACATCTACTGGGACAATGGCGGCAATGCGCCGAACGACCCGCTCTGCTTTGTGGAGTCCAATCCTGACCACAAAAATGAGCGTGTTTGCATTGGTGCCTACCGCAGCGACCAAGACGACACCGCTTACTATGCGCCGTATATAGCGGCAGAAAGGACTACAAACAATGAATGACATTCAACATCTCTCCGCACTGAAGCTGCCTTTGGAAACGATCTCGCGGTATCTGGAAGCATTGATTTCTGCCATACTGGGAAGATCCTTCACCTGCAGTACCAAAGGCGAAGATGACAATTTCTGGGGCACCTCGGTTCTCTGCGATACCTTGACCAATGTTGAGATCGTTCGGCTCGTCAACGCCGTTGATGGAGATGACGATATGCTCAGACTCGCACTCCCCATTGATTCCTCCGTCAGCAGATTCCTGGATATGGACCTGTGCCGTGCGCTTCTGAAAAAAGCGCTGAAACTGGACTGGGAACGTGAGTTTGTCGCCCCGGATGCTCTGTTTATTATCGGGAAATTCCCCGCAGACCTGGAACTGCCTGTTGAAAACCAGGATTTGATCCACATTGATTCCAGTATCATCGACAGCAGCACCTTGATGTCCAAAGAGGAATTCATCGAAAAGCTGTTTAATGAAGGCGGTACTTATACGAATCTGGCTGCTCTGTGTGAAGCCAATGAGACTGCGTATGGTACACCACTGTACTGGATGCACCCGTTTACCGATGGAAAATATAATGGCTGCTACTTTGTTCTGGTTCGGGACGGTGTCCTGGTGCTTTCCTATGATGAGATGGACTGCTGCGACCAAGAGATATTCATCCGGGAAAGCGCCCATCTGTGTAACGCAGAGGAAATGCGATGCTTCCTGACCGAATGGAATATCCGCAGCACAGCTCTGATTGCAACCCTCACCGCACTTCTGCATTTTCTGGAGCGAAAGGAAAAGTGTTGCCATGGAAGATGAACTTTTCAATGCGGTCCAGGTCGCCCCATCCACCAAAATCCGTTTCAAATGCACTGGCTGCGGTGCATGCTGCCGCCATGTAAAAGAAGGCGTTCCCGTAAACAGTCTGGATGTTTTCTACCTGACGAAGCATCTGCGTGACATCGGTCTGGATATTGGCTGCACCGATGAATTTCTCGCGCAGTTTGCAACGGTCGCGTTACTTGACGATTGCGGGTATTTTGTGTATTTTCTGGAATCTGTCGGAGAAGATGACTCCTGCATCTTCCTGAATGAGAGCCGATGTTCTGTGCAGGCCGCAAAACCCATGGCCTGCCGGCTCTACCCGTTCATGGTAGAGCCAAATAAGTCTGGTGTATTCCGGTACCTGTACAGCCGGGAATGGGAACATCACTTCTGTGGACCGGTGGTAGAAACACGAAGCTGGATGAAGAAATACTTCCAGCAGGAGGCCCGCACATTCATGCAGACAGATTTTGCCGATACAGTCCCGATTGCCAGACTGCTCAGGAGTATCCCGGAACATAGGAAGAAAAAAGCACTCTTTCACTTCCACAGGCTCCGGTACTCTGAATTCGATCTGGACAGACCATTCCTGGAGCAGTTCCAGCAAAACCAGAGACGACTGCTTGCAATCCTCGGCCGAATGGCAGAGGAAATGAAATAACATCTTACGACACGGCACCGGTAATGCTCCCGGTGCCGTAAAAATTTATGGAGGATAATTCTCATGACTAACGAAGAAATGTTCCAAAATATCGAATCTCTCACCATCGGCCTTGACGACACCTTTACGTTCCACTGCACCCAATGCGGCAAATGCTGCATTCACCGGACGGACATCATCCTGTCTCCCCGGGATATTTTCAAAATGGCCAAGGAGCTGAATCTCTCCAACGCTGACTTTCTTCGCAAATACTGCTCCATGCACATTGGCCCCACTAGCCGAATTCCCGTCATTATGCTGCGGCCTGTGGGAAAGGATGATCGCTGCCCGCTGCTGAAGAACAATAAATGCTCCGTTCACAAGGTAAAACCCTCGGTCTGCGGTATGTTCCCGCTGGGGCGTTATATCGCTTTCGGCAAGGATGACTTCGGCAAAAAGAAGCTGGACTGCGGTGAGGTAAAATACTTGCTGCAACCCATTGAATGTGGCGATAAATCTGAAACCCATACCGTTCGGGAATGGTTCGGTGATTTCGACATCTCGTTGGAGGATACGGCCTTCGTTCACTGGAACCAGGCCTTGTCCGTAATCGGCATGAAGCTGAAGGAGCTGGAGACGCAGCTCGGCATGATGGCCATGATGTCCCTTTGGATCACCGTGCGGATTGCCCTGTATGAAAACTATATCTCCACGGAGGAATTTCTTCCCCAGTTTGATGCCAATGTGAACGGTATCACGAAGCTGCTGGATGACATTCCAAAGCTGAAGGAGATGCTGAAGTAATGGCTGAGGACCGTAACCAGCATCAAATCATTCGTAAGGACAACAAAAACTGCTTTGTGGAGAGCCTGTCCGATGCTTTTGAAATAGGGAAAGCACACCTTGCTTTTGCTACCTACGATCTGAATAAGCCCGCAGGCAATCGTCAGACCAATTGCGTCCATATCTACATCCGCATCCCAGAATGGCTGGAGCTGTGCCGGAAGTTGACCTGCGGGGAGCTTCGATATCTCTGGCAGGAACGAAAAAAGGCCGGTGACAACAAGCCCGTCCAGGAATGGCTCGGCGGTACCTCTGCGGAAAAGTTGATTCAGTATGGAAAACCCAGGCCGGATGTAAAAAGCCTGTCCCGGGTAGCCAGGCTGTGTACCGCACAGAAGTTCGACTTTCTGTTTACCGCATCCAGCGGCCCTGGCGACAAGGATTCCAAAGGGCTTATCGTACCGCGGTTCGGTAAGAATCCAGAAAACCATGTTGCCGTCGGCATGACGTGGGATGCCCTTGCGGAGCTGCTTCTGATCACCAAGACCCATTATGAGGCTTGGTTGGCAGCCTGGTATCTCTCCCAGATTCAAGCAGCAAACCCGCAGCCGCCAGCCCAGGCCCGCAAAGCACCGGATGCCCCAGCACAGCAGTCGACACCCACATTGCAGCCGAATTTCGCTATGCCGGAATATTCCGTCACATCGCTGTTCTGAGGTCAGGCGGTGTACTACAAAAAAGATCTATTCTGAATGGAGGACTATTCATGTTAAACCATATCACCATCATGGGTCGGCTGACCAGATATCCTGAACTGCGCAGAACCGGAAGCGGCATCGCTGTTACCAGCTTTACTGTGGCAGTGGATCGGGATCTCAAAAATAGCAGTGGTGAAACCGAAACTGATTTTATTGACTGTGTTGCATGGCGCCAGACCGGTGAGTTTGTCGCAAAGTATTTTGCCAAAGGCCGCATGGCCGTGGTTTCCGGCAGATTGCAAATTCGAGGCTGGACCGATAAGGACGGCAACAAACATCGTACCGCAGAAGTTATTGCAGACAATGTGTACTTCGGCGATTCTAAAAAAGAGTCGCTGGACAGCCCGTCTGCACAAAATTTCTATTCCCACTCTACTTATTCGGCATCCAACAATACAACACCTTCTTCCGATTTTGCATTGATTGAAGATGTTGACACACAGCTGCCTTTCTGAAACTCTGAGAGGATTCAGAAATATGCTAAAGCACCGCATTTCCTGGAAATAACATTCCAAAACATTCGTCTGTCAACAAAAGAAAGAGTAGTGGCTGGTCGGTCACTACTCTTTTTTCGTTTATGTGCGCCGAATGATTGAGAATCCCTCATTCACGATGCGGATTCCATAGTCAGCGGCTTGTCAATTCTTTATTTCCCGTAATGAAATAGTCGCAGTATTCGCCGCCACTGGCCAGCGTCTGCTTGCGGTGCAAAATGCCGTGCTGGAGGGTAATCATCACTTCATCCAGCTCGCAGAACAGCGGCATCAGCTCGGCAACACCCAGCTTTTCCGCGTATGTACAGATTGGGCAGCGGGTAATGCGGTAGTAGCAGGCTCCTTCATACGGTTGTCCCACAAAATCTACCTTAAAGGAGGTGGGATATGCCGCTTCCTTCTCTGGGGTATACCATTTGGCGTATTTCAGGACACTCTTTTTGTTCTCTGCCTTCCCCTTGTTGGTGTTCAAGTCGGTTTTGGCAAAGTACCACTTGATGTGGTACAGGGAGCGGCGCATCATTTCCTGAACCGTCTTCGGGGGAATCTTCTTTTCACTGGCGACGTAGGGAGCCACAAAGGCAAGGGCTAACAGCTCATTATAGGCCATGGGATTGTCGTCACCAATATCGTCCGCCTGCTCTACCAAATCCCGGTAAACCTTCTTGCTCTTATTCATAATTTCGGCGGCATACGCCTTTTCGTATTTCTCGGACAAAACCTTTTTCATGGGGCTTTTGAACATCCAGAAGTAAAACCCGTTATATTTCATTTTAGAATCCTCCCTGCGATTTTCCAATAGATTCAAAGAACGCAGTCCAGCCGCCGAAGTGATAGATCATCAAAATATCCATATATCGCTCCGCCGTTTGGCGATCTGCGCATTCCTCAACGATTCTGCGGTAGCTGTCAAACTGTGTGGAGATCAAAATCGTCAGCATCTTTTCGTCGATCCCTGCAAAACCCGCTTTCTGAAAATACGTCATACTCTCCGCAATTTTGCTTTGCACGACCTCGTCAAAGTAATGCTCCATGCTGCTTCCCGCGCTGCGGCACAGGAGCAGCACCGCTTCTTCGTAGTGGTCGAAGATCAGGTGAAGGATCGCGTTGGACTCGTGCCGCATTGCGATTTTCAGTCCCGCCAAAAGATCCGACGTTGCCTCCGAATAATAATCCGCTTTGGTGTCTTGAAACAATTCCTCAATTCCACGCAAAAGGGGCTCCAGCAGACAGGTGAACAGCTCGTCCTTCGACTTATACCGTATTTGGATCGCGCCAACGGTCACGCCTGCCTGCTCGGCAATCTTTCTGAGGGATGCGCCCGAATACCCCCTTTCCAGGAATTCCTCTCGGGCGGCTGTGGTGATCTTATCGTCAAGGGAATGGTCTCTGAGTGCCATATACATATCTCGCCTCCAATCAATTACGGCATAATCAATTACGTCGTAATTATATAATGAAGCAATAGAACTGTCAATATGTACTCCATTGAAAATAGGTCGATTATCGAGTATAATTCATAATACAAAAGTTGAGGGGGGTAAAGCATGGCATCTGAACTCAAAATATTCTCCGGAAAGTGCATGTACAGAGGCATTGACTTCACGTTTATATTTGATTGCAAGGAATTGAGGTTAATTCCTCCTGAGGACAAAAGGGACACCATCCGGATGGAATGGATAATGGCGCGGGTAGCAAAAGGCGTTTACACCATTGGTAATCCGCTGACTATGGATGATCCATATCTTACCGGACACTGTAACGAGACCAATACTGATTTTATTTTCATCACAAGGCAAGGTGATTATATTAGCAGCCAGAATTCTGTGCTGTTTGTACCAATTGTGGCGTATATAAACTGTAAATATACGCGTGACAGTATCGCTCGAATGTCTTTTTCCAGCCCTATTATTAACCGTATCCACCCTATTTCACAGGGAATCGGAATCTCAATGGATGTAGAAGGTTTCGTTTCCACGGGTGTTTGCTCCGTTACTACCCAAAGCTATGATAAAACCACAACACTCCCTCAGAATTTCACAGTCGATGATAGACAGGTTTCTGTAGAATTCAGTATCTCCAGAAATCTTAGTACAAAAATTGACGAACCTCCAATCACGCTGGAATCTGCCATGTTGTTTGAATTTGAGCCGACAAATGATTATCATTTCATCTACAGGCTTTGGTACATTGCAAAACAATTTCTTCGGTATCTATGCTATCGCAAGAATGTGTTTCTGCCCGAAGCAGTATTGTCAGCTCCTGCAGATGATGGAAAATTTGAGGCATTTGCAACTTTACATGTACTTAATGAATTCGGCAATGAGGAAATTGAAATGCTAAAATCCGGTCATTATATTAAGCAAAAAAATTTGGCAGGTGCCGAGGGAAAGATCCTAACCGATATTGCAAACGAAACTCTTTACCTTCGGCATCTTCCACAAAGCTATCGAAGTGGAAGGTCAATTGATGCATCCCGATTTATTATGATTATGGCTGCATTTGAGTGGGAATTCAGGCGCTGTTTTCCTGACGGAATCACCAAGAGTTCGGCAACAATAAGTGCAGAAGATGCTGTCTATACAGAAATTCAAAAGTTATTGGATTGCGCAGGCAACAGGAAAGAACGCAGATTATATCAGTTCTTACAGCGGTTGGTAAAATCAGACAGCCTTGAGTCGGAGATTATTCACACGGGAAAAGAACTTGATGCCATTGTTGGCGTATTCGGCCAGAATCTGTACCGCTGGAATGATCAGGAACTGAAATATTCTGAGATGGGGCAGCGATTATCATCGCAACGGAATAACTATGCTCACGGTAATTTGGATAAAGAATTTATCGGCCTTTCCCTTTTGGATTTGATGTACATGGAGTACATACTTTACGCAATGCAACTGAATCATTATGGCGTGAGTACCTCCAATATTCGCCATGCAATTAACGACTTGTTTCATCTAAATTGCAAAATAGACTCATAAAAAGGGATTATGTATTGCCAACCAATCACTTGCTCTCTAACAGCTATGAAAACGGTGACATTGCCTACTAGTTTCCATGATCCTAGTGATTCTCTACGCCCAGAATAGAGGGCATTTTTGCGTGCCTGCATTTGGGGTACATCGATTCTGGTGCGGAATTTTTTGAAATGGCCAGAGCGTTCGCTGCAAGCAAAAAGCAACTCCTCCTGGGCGGGTAGCATCCATCCAAGGGGAGTTGCTTTTTACTTTTCATCTGTGCATAGGGTGTATTCTGACAATTACAGCTATCTGGTATGCGTGTTCATAACGGATTTGATTTTTATTGCAGAAGCGCACGGATTCTACAATATTCATTGCGCATTCACGCTGAAAGGATGTGCCTCGATTCCATGATGGCGCACTATGGGAAGTTCATCGGCGTGAAAAACTATATTGCCCTTGTGGGGCCGAAGAGCAGCGTATAGGAAGAATGACTTGGTTACTATGGGGAGCAAATTGTACTGAAAGCCCAGAAGCTTGGGCTGAACACCTGTTGATAGTTGAGGAGAAATGCCTAAAAAGCCCCGCCCCCTTACACTATTAGTTTACTCTTATGGCTCAGCATAACAGCTGCTGCAAGGGTGAGCATTTCCGTTACAAGGGGTGCAGTCCAGATCGCATCCGTTCCGAAGATCAGCGGGAGGCCTAGGATCATCACTGCCTTGACCGCAACCCCTCGGCTGACAGCAATCGCATTGGCGGTTCCAGTTCGCTTCGTGGAGAAAAAATAGTCCGTGTAAATGAGGTTGACCGCCATTGGAATAAAGGACAGCGCAAACATCGGCAGCGCCGCGGATGCCGAACGGATCAGCTCTGGCTCCTTACTGAAAATGTGGATCACCGGAACGTCGAAGAAATAGAGTCCGCCATAAATCAAAGCCGACAGCACAAGATTGATCGCAACGCCGCTGCGGAAATACCATTTCATTTTCTCCATGTCCTTTTTTCCATAGCACTGTCCCCACAGCGGCTGCAAGCCCTGGGCGACACCGGAGAGAATGGCATTGGCAAGAGAATAGATGAAACTCAGCACGCTAAAGGTGGATACCCCAATGTCTCCCACCAGCCGTGACAGCATCAGGTTATAGCAAAGCGCTGTAACTGGGGTCGTGAGCTGTGTTATCGCCTCCGGCACACCGCGCTTGCACACCTTGGCCGCAAGGGTGCCGCTGACCCGGAAGAATTTAATCCGAAGATTTCCTTTCTTTCGCAGGAAGTGCGTCATCAGGACGAGGACCGTCAGTACCTGCCCAAGACCGGAGGCAATGGCTGCCCCAACAATGCCCATCTGCAGCGGAAAAATAAACAGCCAGTCCAGAAAAATGTTGGCGGCAGCTCCCGCGCACATCCCAACGAAAGAAAGCGTAGGCGAACCGTCGTTGCGGACAAACACGGATAGGCAAGTCCCCATAAGCAAAGGGATGGAAAACGCGGAGCAGTAGAAAAGATACTGTGCCGACATGGTCCGCATTTCCGCGCTTAAATTCTTCGCTCCGCACAGGTCCACGATCTGGTAGGAAAATACCATGCCAACGGCCATTAGAACGGCGGAGACCAGCATTGTCATGGAAAAGGCTGTATAAAGGCGTGATTTGCGCCTGTCTTATCGCCTCGGCCAATACGGATGGCGCTACGGTTGCCCCACCCATGGGAAACATGGCAATGAGTACCACGACAAAGGTGATAAAGGGCACGGCTACATTCACCGCCCCCAGCGCCGCCGCACCGACACCCTGCCCGACAAAGATGCCGTCTACTACGTTGTAAAGATAGGTCACAAATAGTCCACCCAGGGCGAGAAGAATGTTGGCTGCCAGTGATTTTCCTCTTGCGTTCATACAGATACCCTCCGATAGAGTAGGAGGCTAGTTTCCTAGCCGACCTCTCACACCACCGTGCGTACCGTTCGGTACACGGCTGTTCAATCGCATAAGTGCAAGGACTCGTATCGGTCGAGGATGCTATAGTATCCGGCCTGTACGAGTCTTTCGTTTGTAATGGTCGTTTTCAGAATACCGCTTCCGGCAATTGTCCAATATCCCTTTCGAGTATTTCCGTTCCTGTAGGCCTGCCATTGGGGCATTCCTAATTTCGCAAGGTTCTTCACTCTCGTTCTGGGGAGTTTCCACTGTTTCCAGATATAGCAGCGGAATCTTCTTCTCAGCCACTCGTCCCATCTTTGCATTGTCGTCTTCATGCTCGCAATCCCGAAGTAGCCCAGCCAGCCCCGGATGTAGACTTTTACGTTCTGCATCACGACCCGAACATTTCTGCCGGATGAGCGGGAAGTTAGCTCTTTCAGCTTTGCCTTGGCTTTCTTCAAGGACTTTGCGCGGGCCCGGACATACACGCCCTTTCGCCCCTTCCCTAACGCAAAGCCCAGAAACTTAAAATTTCGGATTGAAAATACGCTGACAACTCTGCTCTTTTCCGCGTTCATCTTGAGTTTTAATTTCCCTTCAAGATACCGCTGGGTCGTTTCCAGAAGTCGCTCTGCTGCCCGTTTGCTCTTTGCCAGGACCACAATATCATCCGCATAGCGAATGACCGGTACGCCTCGCCTTGCCATCTCCTGGTCGTATTCGTTCAGGTAGATGTTTGCCAGCAGCGGACTGAGCGGGCCTCCCTGGGGAGAGCCTTCTTCCGTCTTCACCAGCAGCCCATTCTCCATGACTCCGGCTTTCAGATACCGTTTAATCAGTTCAATAACCCGTTTGTCGTGGACGTTCTTTCGCAGAAGGTTCATCAGCAATTCGTGGTTCAGGGTATCGAAGTATTTGGACAAATCCACAAGCACCGCCTGGGTATATCCTTGCTCCGCATACGCTTTTACTCTCAGAATTGCCATCTGTGCGCTTCTGCCCGGACGGTAGCCGAAACTGTTGTCCGAGAACAATGGCTCGTAGATGGGTGTTAGCTGTTGTGCAATTGCCTGCTGGATGATACGGTCTACGACTGTCGGGATTCCCAACTTTCGCACCCCGCCATCCGGCTTGGGGATTTCCTTCCGGCGCACCGGCTGAGGCTTGTATTTCCCTTGCCGTATCATTTTCAGAAGTTCTTCCCGGTGTTCTCTCAACCAGGGCAGTGCTTTCTCGACAGTCATTCCGTCAATTCCAGGCGCTCCCTTGTTGGCCTTGACCCGCTTGTAGGCTCTGTTCAGGTTCTCCCTGCTCAAAATCCTTTCAAGCAAGTCCGCACCGTCCTGTTCTCTTACTTCCTGACTGCCAACACTCTGCGCTCCCGCATACCCTTTGTGTTCCGCACCATCT
>OGFF01000963.1_pt1 | contig 34630 bp, 37 predicted proteins | sample 1570751 | NCBI WGS metagenome assembly OGFF01 (sample SAMEA2581951, study PRJEB24529) | metagenome | biome: Human gut stool | place: China | collected 2011 | reverse complement strand
AGACGGGCGAAGGCCCGGTAGATTTGTTTTGAGATCCCCCGGTTCCGCGTTCCCAGCTCGGAACCGGGGATTTCGGCAGTCGGCTTCAGGGGGATGAAGCCAGTCTATGTGCAAATCCGTTCCCAAACAGATTGCATCTAATTTATTGTGCAGCTTCTTCCGCCGCAGGCTGCTGGGCAGCTTTCTGCGCCGCTTCTTTTTTCGCCGCGATTTTGGCGGCGTGTTCCTGCCGGAACAGCTTGAGCTGCTTTTTATATTCGTCCTTAAATTCCCGCGTGCCACGCGGGTTGACGTTTGCGGGGAACTTGACGCCGCGCGTCTGAAGCGCGTGGATCGTCCGCCCAGTGATTTTCTCATCCAGCCAGACATCGCCGCGAAACCGGCGGCCTTTGCCCTGAAACTGCTTTTTACCGTTCGGCATCCTGCGGCCTCCTTTCCTCGACTGTTTGGAAAGGAGATTCGGATTCCGGTTTTACCGGCGCAGCAGGCGCGCCGCGCTTTTTCTCGCGCTGGGCGTTGCGCTCTTTTCTGGCACGGAGCTTTTCAGCGCGCTCCTGCTCATAGATGGCGGTCTGATGCTTATATTCCTCATTAAAATGGAGGTATCGCTCTGCCTGCGGCCAGACAGCGAGCGCTTCTTTTGTGCGCTTGCGGATCAGCTCCTCGCGCCACTGCTGACCGTCAAAACGGTTCCGTGCGCCGCCGCTCATTTGGAGCCTCCCGCGGCAGCCGCTTTCTTCTCACGCTTTTTAGCGGATTTTTGTTCCCGACGGTCGGCTTTTGCTTTCTTCTTTCGCGCTTCTTTATCCTTTATATGCTGCGCCGACAGACGTTCGTATTCTTCCTGAAAGATTGCCGTGCGTTCCAACGGCAGCGCACTTAGGGCTGGACCTTTGTAGTCCACATAGCCGCTGTAATTCAGGGCCGTTGCCCAGGAGCCAAATCGAAGCGCCAGTAAATCGCCGCCGATAACCTCAGACTGAGCTGGGACGTGTCCCAGCTCTTTTTTGCATTGCCGTAGGTAGCGAGCAAGTTCTTCTCGGGAATCGTGTTGATGTGCAAGGATATATTCAATATTCTTTTGCGTAACAACAATGCGTGTGCGCTCTTTCATCCGACGCTCATGCAGCGCCCGGTTGTCTTGATCTCGGAACGGTTTGCCTTTCATGCCCGTACCTCCTTGGTACAGGCTGCATCCGCCCTTTGAAGCTGCGAATCTAACGCCGCATAAAGGTCGCGCACGATTTTTCGATTTGCAAACGGCGGCGGGTTTTTAAGGTTGGCAGATACTGAGCCGCTATAAAAGCTGCGGAGAGCTTTCGGCCATGATTCAAAACGGTATTCTAAGAAATCACCGCCGATTACTTCTACTCGCGCTGGGGGATGCCCGATGTCATCCATACAGGCTTTCAGGTAGGCGCTGAGCTGTTCAAGGCTATCGTTCTGGTGGTCTAAAATAAACTCAGTGTTCTTTCGCGCGATGATCTGCTTGACGCGGGACAAAAGCTGCGGGTCCAGTTTTTCCTGCCAGTTGGGCTGCTGGATTTGAAGCTGCTGTTCTTCGCCGTGCATACGTTTTTCCTCCTATCGTACTTTTTCACAGACTACCCCTATCATGGGATAATCTGGATAAGACACATACAAAAAGAGCGCCACTTGTTCCGTAAAAGAGGGAACAGTTGACGCCCGTGTCAAGTACAATAAGCAGATCATCGTGCTGCCTACCATACGTTTTTTGCCCGCCTTCTGCATTTCAGGGGTCATAACCAGACAGAATCCCATGCAGTGAGAATAGCGATTCTTCCGACTTGGACTATGGATGTAATTTACATCCGCGCTCTGACTCCTACCTTCTCATGGGGCAAGCCCCACAATGGCGATCTTTCGATCACATGACTTGCAAACAAAACGCTGTCTTACGTTCTGCCGCGTGCCACTTTGGAATCTTGCTCATCCTTACGGCTCCGGGCGAGTAGCCGCGTACACTCCCAATGTACACAGCCTTCCTCTTTCATCACAGGCTCAGTCCAATCATGGCTGCGACCTGTGATTACACATCCTCGGCAAGCAAAAATCACGCAGTATGAAATTGTATGACCGCAGAATTGGTTTTCTCTTTTGTGGTATCCTAACCGTGTGTACGGCGAGGATTTTTTATCGTAAAGTGTCCCACTTTACGTGAATACGAAAACCCAAGATATTCTGCCTTTATCCCTATTATACAGGCATATGAAGAAAAGTCAACACAGTTCGACCCTTAAAATCATCGGTTTTAACAAATTTTATAACACAAAAGACATGCAGCGCGGTTATGTGAACTTGTATTATCCGATGCAGAACAATTCTGTCTTGTATTTGCCGTCACGATTCTGGTACAAAGGAAAGGTTGCGTATGTCGAAGTACGGAGAGAACATCTATCGCCGCAAGGATGGCCGCTGGGAAGCGCGGTATATCGCCATGCGCCTGCCAAATGGCAAGGCAAAATACAAGTCTGTCTATGGGCGGACGCACGATATTGCAAAGAAGAAGCAGCTGGCAGCAATGCAGGCGCTGACACACGAAAGCACGGCTGCGTGTGAGCTGACGCTGAAAGAGCTTTTTTCTCAGTATCTGCTTCAAACCGATGTCAAACTCTCCACACGGGAGCGTTACCGTTTCATGCTGGAACGCCATATTCTGCCGCACCTCGGAGGCATTCCAGTGTCCAGACTGACGGCGAAAGAGCTTTCTAGTTTCCTTCTCTGGATGAAGCAGCACGGACGCCTTCACAGTGGCGGCGGTTTGTCCGCAAAAACAGTACGCGATCTGGCCGTGCTGATCAAAACGCTGCTGCGCTTTGCTCAGCGGGAGTATCACTGCGTCTGCGACGCGCTGAACGCGAAGCTCCCGGCTTGTACGCAGAAGAAGATCGACGTATTTTCTGAGACGGAGCTTGCTGTACTCGGAAAAGCCCTATTCCCGTCAAAGAAAATCAGCCTTGCCGTAATGCTGGCGCTTCATGCGGGACTTCGCGTCGGTGAGGCCTGCGCGCTGCGCGTAAGCGATATTGATTTTCTTTCTGGGACGCTCCATGTCCGCCGGTCTGTACAGCGCGTCACGCTGCATGGCGTATCCCAGCTTCTGGTGCAGCGCCCGAAAAGCGACAGCTCCGAGCGGATCATACCGCTGCATCCAGAGCTGCTGCTTTTGCTGAAAAGGGTTTCCGCGAAGCTCCCGCCAGATGCCTATCTGATGACCGGTCGTGCAGACCGACCTATTGATCCGCGCACCTGCCAGTATCAGTTCACGGTGCTTCTGCGGCGCTGCGGCATTCGGCACCGCGGCTTTCATGCGCTGCGGCACTCGTTTGCGACGAGATGTGTGGAAGCAGGCGCGGATATAAAAAGCGTCAGCGAGCTGCTCGGTCACGCGGACATTAAAACGACGCTGAAGCTCTACGTTCACCCATCGATGGAGAGCAAGCGCCGCTGCATCCAGAGCATCGCTTTCCTCAAAATCGGCGCATGAGTATCTGAATATAACGACTTTTTGCATCCACCGGCACCCACGCCGGTGGATTTTTTGCGCGCATTTCCCGTCAGAACTCCCGTCGCTAGGAGGCAAAGTGCTTGCCGCCACAGGCATTCCCGGTCTTATTCACGTGGATTGGGACACTTTACGTGATTTTTTTCGATTAAGGCGGTTGCACATTTGGATTTTCCCACATTGCGCATACCGCAAATCTGTACAACTTCTATTGGAGTAATTTAATACAGACCCTCAAAAGTGACAGCATCCGCAAAAATATTTCGTGTTCGTGCTTGCTGATGGTTACAATAATATAGCTTGTAGCTGATTCATTTGCTTTGTCTCGACCGCTTATAATATTGTTATAGTTTTTTAACTTTTGGTTAGGTGGACGGACAAATATGATCAAAAAAGAATTAAGTCTGCGAATGGGGGAAAATGTCCGTCAGTGCAGAAAAGATAAGGGATACACACAGGAGGATCTGGCCGAGGCGTGCAACTTTAGTGCTGCATTCTGCGCACAGGTTGAAACGGGATCGCGTATGATGTCGCTGCCAACATTGGTCAAGGTGTCTGAGGTGTTGCATACCACGCCCAATATTCTGATTTATGGAAAAACCAAAAATGAACGCATTGCGCATATTGTGAGTATGCTTGATGACATGTCTGAAAGCGAAATATCATACATAGAAGAAACTGTTCTTCTGGCACGAAGTTGGCTGCACAAGAAATAACCTGTCAGGATATGAATTGTCTTTGCAGGAGGTACATGATATGCAGCAAAATAATCCGTTGCGCCAGTTGTATATTGAGAACTACGCTCACCTTATTCGCACTGCACGTAGCTTTGTGAATGCAGACTTAGCTGAAGATCTTGTACAGGAAACATTTCTGATTGCCCAGAAACGGTTAGACCGTGTGGTCAATAGTCCGAATCCGACAGCGTGGCTCGTCAAAACGCTGAGAAATGTAATTGGAAATACATATCAGAAGCGGCGCTTCATTTATACAGAACTGATTCCTGAATCGATCGTTGATGAGAGCGGAGAACATGTGCTTTCTGTCAATGATATGTATGCTGGACTAATTGATGATGAAGCGCTTTCTCTGCTGATTTGGATATATTGCGAGGATGCGAGCTATCAAGATGCTGCTGATCGACTCGGAATTTCTTTGCAGGCCTGTAAAAAACGTATTCAGAGAGCAAAGTTGGCGCTGAAACGGGCAATCGAGAAAAATAATTTGTTATGATGTGTCACTTTTGACCAATATGCTCAAATTACCCTTTTGGAAAGGGGGATCAGGAAATGCCGAACAATAGCGGAGACAGCTTCGCCGAAAGCCTATACAGAAAAATGTCCGACGATGAACTGCAAAACACACTCCGCTGTGAAATGTTTTCTGAAGGCGCACTTGACAACACACAGTTTGAGATGATCCTTGCTGAGATGGAACGACGCGGAATCAATGAACCAACCCGTTCTCCGGAGGAGGCATGGGCCGAATTTGAAAGCGATTATTCCGGAAGAGAGTCCGCCTATAGTGACTTTGTAGCAGCTTCGGTTCCGCCTGAAAAAGCATTCCATGCGGATAAGCAGTGCCGAAAGCGCAGCTCAAAGCGAAAAGCGATTCTGCTGGCAGCCGTGATCTGCGTTTTGTTAACCTCTCTGATGACAGTTCAGGCTGCTGGCATTGATGTCTTTGGCGCAATCGCCAGGTGGACTACGGAACTGTTCAGTTTCGGAAAAACGGAAGAACGGAGCGGCTTGGTTGTTGATGGGAAATGGCCGGAGATTGATGAGGAACAGAATTTGCAGTTTGCATCACTTCAGGATGCGCTTGATTTTTATGGCGTAACGGAGATCGAAGTCCCACAGTGGATGCCATCTGGTTTTACCCAGGAAAAAGTTACTGTCGAACCTAACGGTGTGTGGCTCACTTTCTCTGTGGAGTATATGTCTAATAATGGCGACGCCCTCATCGTCGTAGACTATAATAGCTATAACTCTATACCGACCAACTATTATGAAAAGCTGGTTGAATCGCCACAGTCTTTTATAATAAACAAGACAAAGTATAATATTGTCAATAATTCTACTAGTTCCACAGTAGCATGGACAACTCCTCATTTCGAATGCTTTATAAGTGTGCCTATGGATGATATCGAAGTGTTAAGACGAATTATTTCATCAATACAATAATTAGGAATTGGATGGTGCACCATGAAATTGAAAAGAATCATAAGAATTATTTCAATCTTAGTAATTGTTTCAATCCTATCGTCTTTAGCGGCTTTTGCTGCTCCTATGCGGGCCAGTGATTATCTTTCGGTATATGGGGCGAATCTTACAAGAACATCAGATGGCAATGTTAGCATCTACTTTCGCGTAACCGCCCCTAAAAAGCTGGAACATCTTGGCGTCAGCAAGATAAATGTGCAAAGATACAACGGCTCTTACTGGCAGACAGAATATACCTATAGATATTCTGAAACCCCAGAACTGCAAGGTGAAAATGTAGGCAGATACTCGGCAACAGTCGTTTATGAACCGCAGTACCCAAGCAGCGAATATCGCGCTGTTTTGACCTTCTATGGCGCAGATTCAACCGGTTCAGACACAGGCGTTTATACGACTTAACGCAAAGTAAAACATCACAATCTGCTTGCCACGCTATCGGGAGCATTGCCGGTAGCGTGGCAATTTTTTCATACGGTGTCACTTTCGACGGGATTTATCAAATAATTTTTATAGGAGATGGAAAGCGTAAAAAGATTTCTATGCTGAGAGGTGAAACGACTTTGATTGCAGGATTGTTGCAGGTTTTCTGCACGATTTCTGCTTGGAAAATGCTGTATGCCTGTACTTGTTTTTTCACTACACCCCATGCTATTCTTAGAATGGAAAAAACAGATGCTCTGAGCGACGTGCTTCGGAGTCATCTGTTTTTGCTTTTTACATGTTCTGTATCCTAAAAAATCTATGGAGTTTGAAGGAGTGCTGCTCATGGAGAAAGAATTGGAGCAATATGTTTTGTCACTTTTAGCGGACTATCCGGAGACATCCAAAAAAATTGAACTTCTGCGCTATGAGCTGCATTCATCTGTCGGCATTTTTCCGCAGGAAATGATAGAAGTCATGTCATTTTCAAAGAGAGATCCGACTGCGGCTTCGGAATATCCACATAACGTGCCGGAAATTGCTCTGTGTTACAAAGATGCCGCAAAGCAGCTTAACTGTGAGGCTTTCGAGAGCATACTGGGAGCCTATCTTTCTTTGATTCAGGAACGAGATCGGCTTCATCATCACATAGGTCTGTTGGAAGCTCGGCAGAGTGAAATTATTCAAGAGTATTATTTCAGTCAACATAGCTGGAACGAAGTCGCAAAAAACATGGGGATTTCCTTGCGGACTGCATACGCAGTTCGGCAACAGGCAGTTGATGCACTTATAAAAATGTATGCTTTTACCGGCACAGTTTTCTCTGCTAAAATTGAGTAATTCTGTACCTATAGATACTGTGTGTTCTTTAGCGAAGATATCTTCCAGAACAGGATATGCGTGTGTAGTGTCCCGAAACGATATACCGTTTGATTGGAGAGCAGTATAACATGAATACAGAGCTTTTATGTATTGAGAAGTTGCCACTGACGCTTCGCGTGGATGATCTTATGCCCATTCTCGGGATCGGACGCAACACGGCGTACCGGCTTGTCCGGACCGGTGAGATCCGCAGCATTCGCATCGGCCGTCAGATACGAATTCCGCGCCAGTTCCTGATAGACTTTCTGAATCAGAAATAAATATCTTTGACGCTAAAACTCGTCTTCGCCCCGCATTGCATCTTGTCTGTCAGCTGTGCTATACTGGCAGTACGAATGGATACCAAACTCTCAGCTATGCAGGGAAAGGAGGCCACAGCTCCGATTTACAAAAAGGAGTGAGAGTATGGTACCTAGAAAGAAAGGTCAAAAATACGAAATCAGCTATCGCTGCGCCGGTTACGAAAAGCCGTTCTATGAGCGGTTTGATACCTATGAAGCAGCAAAGCTGCGTATTGCACAAATTGAATATGAAAAAAGTATCTGTGCATTTGATCCGCCAAAGCAATCCATTCTGACGCCGAAACGGAATCATTATGTTACGATTGGCGAACTGCTGGATGAATATGTGCAGATATACGGGCTGAAACACTGGGGAGACTCTTATTTATCTACCAATCAGCATTATATTCTCCACTACATCAAACCGATTATCGGAGATGTCCCTGTAAAAGATATGACAACGCACGATCTGGATCTGTTCTATGACAGTTTGCAGGATCAGCCTGCGGTTGTACTGAAAGGTCATTTGAAAAAAGATCAGATGATCTCCCCATCGGTTATCCTGAAGATTCATGCCCTGATGCGGGGCGCGTTCCGCAAGGCCGTTGCGTGGAAGTATATTACGGCAAACCCGGCTGAAAATGTGACACTTCCAAAATACAGCTGCAAAGAGCGTGCTTCATGGTCAGCGAGTGAGGTCAAATACGCGCTGGCGATTTGCGAAAACCCTGTTTTGAAGCTGGCAATGCTTTTGGCGCTTGGCTGTTCTATGCGGATTGGAGAGATCTTAGGACTGACATGGGATTGCGTAGAGTTGTCGTCAGAAGCACTGGAAGCAGAAACGGCGTCCCTGTCTATTACAAAGGAACTCAAGCGCTGCCAGAAAAGCAGTCTGGAAGCATTGGAAAAGCGAGGCCGGAACAAAACGCTGTTTGTGTTTCCGACATGGAAGCAAACGGACTGCACGACAGCGCTTGTGCTGAAGCCGCCGAAAACAGAAAGCAGCATCCGAACTGTCTTTCTTCCCAGAACCGTGGCAATGGCGCTTCTGGATGCGAAAAAACAGCAGGACGAAATAAAGCTGCTCCTAGGCTCTGATTATCAGGATTTCGGTCTTGTCCTTGCACAGCCGAATGGCCGGCCATATGAAAGGCGCCAGATCGAGCGGATGCTGGATGTGTTCATTGAGGAAAACGATCTTCGGAAGGTTGTGTTTCACAGTCTCCGACACAGCAGCACATCAATTAAACTCCAGATCAGCTGCGGCAATATCAAGGCGGTTCAGGCAGACACCGGTCATGCACAGGCACGCATGGTAACAGAAGTCTATGCCCATACAAACAATGAGGAGCGGCAGCTTCTGGCGCAGAAGGTTGATGAAAAATTTTTTCAGAAACCGCTTCTGGAGGCGGCTCCACCGGCAAGCGAGATGCAGAAGGTGCTTCAGATTCTCGCCGAAAAGCCGGAACTTATGAAGCTGCTTGCCGCTATGTAGCGGGGTGTGCAGGAAAATTTGTTGGAAGATTTGTTGGAAGCGGCAAAAAAGCCGTTTTACAGAAAAAAGAAAAAATCCTCGAAACCATTGTGGTTTCAAGGATTTTTCTGGAGCTGCTGGGCAGATTCGAACTGCCGACCTCGTCATTACCAATGACGCGCTCTACCGACTGAGCTACAGCAGCATGCTTGTTTCTCAAACAGCTCGCTTATTATAGCATAATCTGACGAATTGTCAAGCCCGTTTTTGAAAAATTCAAAATTAAAAATGCAGCCGCAGGGGAGACGGCAGCTTTTCAAAAGAGATCCTGCTATTGGGCTTCTGATATGCGCGGTATCTGACATATTTTCGTATGTTTTTTCTGCGCCTGCCTTGAAAAAGCGGGATTTCGGTGCTGAAATATAATCAAAAAGTCCGGCCGTGCCATGGAAGCTGCGGAAGAGACCCGAAGCAAGAGGGAGGCCAGTGAGATCGCCGCCTGTGAGCGTCCTTTCCATGACATGGCGGTTAGAGCCAACTAACCAAGAGGCGAAAGAGCAAAGTATGAAGCAGCACATACCTCCCGGCGGCCGGTATAGGTGCGGGAATGCTCCTTCTCATTCTCGGCAGCGCCTTTGCCGTGCCGACAAGGAAAACGATCCTGCCGCGCCGGATGTTCGTGTTTCATATGCCGACGTGGCAGATCATTTTTGTTTTGATCCCTGATATCCGGAAGCTGGCCGGAGCGGAGGTCTCGACAATGGATTTTGTACTGAGCCAGGACTCCGGCAATGCGGCGCTGCTGATCTGGATGACAGCGAACGCGATATGGGCAGGCGCAGAGCATCCGGAAATGGAGATGTGAGGAAGAATGACAGAAAAGGTAAAGCTCTCCGGCGATCCTGCTCCGGCCCGGCACCTGCTGCCACTGGAAGGGCAATTTCGGCCATGTGATCCCGCTGCTGGCCGAGGATTTCTGCGTGCTCTGCGTCCGCCTTGGCATGGAGCTTGCCGGAACGCGGCGCTTCGGCGAATTTGGCGCGCTCTATGAACTGATCCGATATCCGCAGTCCTGAATAGAGAAAACAAAGCGGCGGCGCATCCTGTGACGCGCCGCCGCTTTTGGGATGCGTGCGCTTACGATGCCGTGCCATGCTGCTTTTGTTTGGAAGAATGCGTATTTGGATATGTACAGATCGGGAAAAAGATGATAAAATAACATCAGACAACAGAAGAAGAAAAGAACAGAAGGAGAGAAACGTATGAACTGTCCTTATTGCGGCAGTGAGCTGCCGCAGAACAGCAAATTCTGCCGCTTTTGCGGCGCGAACGTTCAAACGGCACCGCGGCCGAAGCCCACGCCCGCGCCCAAGCCGAAGCCCGTACCGGACCCTGCACCGAAGCCTGCACCGAAGCCTGTGCCGCAGCCAAAGCCTGCGCCCAAGCCCGGAACGGGAAGAAGTCCGGCATTGCTGATCGTGCTGGCGGTGCTGCTCGCGGCAGCGCTCGGCCTGAATGCCTACCAGTATTTGCAGAGCCGCAAAAGCGCCGGCGAGAACGAGCAGCTGAGCAGCGAGGCCGCAGATTCGGCGCAGACGCTCCGCCAGTCGGAGAAGGAGCTTGAGAACGCACAGAAGCGCGCGGAAAACGCGGAGACCCGCGCCGAGCTTGCGGAAAGCCGCGCCGGCGAGCTGGAGCAGGAGCTTGCAGATACGACGGCACAGCTCGAGGATGTGTCCGCATCCTACGAAAATCTGGCTGCTTCGGAGGAATCGTGGAAGGAAATGGCCGACGCCTATGCATCGGAGCTGGAAGGCGAAAATGCAAAGAGCGAGGCGTTTGATGCGCTGGTCGATTTTGCAAACGGCCACAATCCGGGCGGCTCGTCGGATATTTTCCGCATCAGCGAGGCCGTGGTCGTGATGAAAACGTCGGACGCGCCGAGAAGCGTGCTCCTGACGACCGATTTCAACCCCAATTCGATCGTCCGCAGAGAGCTGGACGGCGACGCCGCGGACGTTGCGTTCACCGAGGACAAATGGGGCTCCAGCACGCCGATGACCATAACGCCGAAGCATGCGGGCACGACCATTGCGACGTTCTCCAACACCAATAACAAGCAGACCTTCACAATGCTGGTCATTGTGTTCGACGGTTGACCGAAAGAACCCAAAAGGAGGAAGATTATGAATATTCAATACATCCATCCGGCAGACCAGCTGGTCATGTTCATGCAGCGCATTTATGATAAGCGGCTGACGACCATGTCCGGCGGCAACCTTTCCATCCGTGACGACGACGGCAACATCTGGATCACGCCCGCAGGCGTGGACAAGGGGACGCTGACCCGGCGCGACATCATCTGCGTCAAGCCGGACGGCACCGTGATCGGGCCGCACAAGCCCTCGTCCGAGCTGCCGTTCCACATCTCCGTGTATAAGATGCGCAGCGACCTGCACGCCGTGCTCCATGCGCACCCGCCCGCGCTGGTCGCGTTCTCCATCGTGCGCCAGTGCCCGAGCCTCGACCTGATCCCGACGGTGCGCCGCGTCTGCCCGGACGTCCGCATTGCGACCTATGCCGTACCCGGCAGTGAGACGCTCGGCGCGAACGTCGGCGCGGTGTTCGCCGACGGCTGCGATATCGCCATTCTGGAAAACCACGGCGTCTGTGTCGGCGCGCCGGATATGTTCACGGCGTTCCAGCGCTTTGAGACCCTCAATTACACGGCCTCGCTCGAGGTGCTCGGCAGAAAGGTCGGCAATATCCACGAGCTTCCCGCCGATGCCTACCGCATGAGCGAGACAAATTTCCACACGAAGATGGACGACTTTATTCCCAACAGCCGTTCGTCCGAGGAGCTGGCCGCGCGGCGCGATATGATCACGCTGATCCACCGATCCTATCAGATGGGCCTGTTCACGGCGACCCACGGAACCTACTCCGTCCGTCTGGCTGACGGCAGCTTCGTCATCACGCCGTTCAATTACGACCGCGCTTACCTTGAGGAGGACGATCTTGTCCGCGTCAAGGCAGGCATGAAGGAGCTTGGTAAGACGCCGTCCCGCGCGGTGCATCTGCATGAGAAGATCTACGAGACGCACCCGGACATTCAGGCGATTTTGCTGGCGCATCCCGTCCACGCGATGGCCTTTGCCGTGACGGATGCGGCGTTCGACGCGCGCACCATTCCGGAGAGCTATATCCTTCTGCGTGATGTGAAGAAGATCCCGTATGAGGAGATCTACACGAATCCGGATCAGATGGCGAAGGAATTTGCGCCGAGCTGCCCAGCTGTGATGGTGGAAAACGACTGCGTGATCGTCACCGGCGGCTCGCTGCTTCAAGCGTTTGACCGACTGGAGGTCATGGAGTCCACCGCGCATTCGATCATCAGCGCACAGGAGATCGGGCCAATCGTCCACATCACCGACCCGGAGATCGAAGAGATCAAGGAAGCGTTCCATTTACAGGATTGATAAAATACTTGGAGGTAAAAACAATGCTCAAGAAGATTCCCAAAATCCTTTCCCCGGAGCTTTTGAAGGTGCTCAGCGAGATGGGCCACGGCGACCGCCTGTGCATCGGAGACGGCAATTTCCCCGGCGCTTCGATGGCGAAGAGCGGCAATACGATTTTCCTGCGTGCCGACGGACACGGCGTGCCGGAGCTGCTTGACGCGATCCTCGAGGTGTTCCCGCTGGACAGCTACGTCGAAACGCCCGTCATGCTGATGGAAAAGATGGACTGCGACAAGGATAAGGAGATCCCGGTCTGGGAGGAATACAAGAAGATCGTCGCCAAGCATGACGAGCGCGGCGAGAAGGCCTTCGGCGCATATGAGCGCTTCGAGTTCTATGACCGCGCAAAGGAGTGCTACTGCATCCTTCAGTCCGGCGAGAGCGCCATCTACGCGAACATCATTCTTCAGAAGGGCCTTGTGCTTTGAGCGTGAACGCAGCAAGCTGATGAATATGCGAAAGCCCGCAGTCGAAAGACTGCGGACTTTTTCTATTCAGATAATCGGCGGTCAAGCCTTCTTCCGCTTCGGAAGCGGCGTCAGCTCCGCTAGGAGCGGAATGAGCTGCTCCAGAAGCGGGCGATTTTCGATATCGAGGATGTAATGCGGCTTCGCGCCTTCATACGGTGCGGCGCACGGCGCGCCGTCCAGCAGCTGCGCAAGCTCCGGATACATTTTGACGTATACGGTGTTGTCGCAGACGGTGAGAATGGGCCGGTCGGAGAGATAGACCATATATTCTCCGAACATCTTCCGGTATCGGAGCGGCTGAAAGCCCGCCAGCTGGTCGCAGACGTAGGTGATATAATCGGGAGAGGTCGCCATAGCGGTGCTCCTTTCTATGGAAAGCTCAATCTGCGTTCTGCATACGCAGGACGGCGTCATAGAGCGCATTTTTTGGGAAGCCGGTTTCGCGGGAGACCTCGCGGACGGCGTCCTTTTTGGACGCGCCGGAGGCGATGCGCTCCAGCGCAAGCGAGACGGCGTCCTCCAGCGTCAATGCTTCCTCGGAGGCCTCGGCCGCGCCCTCCAGAATCAGAACGTACTCGCCGCGCGGATCGTTTTCCGTGTAGTAGGCGAGGGCCTCGCCGAGCGTCATGCGAAGGATCTGCTCATGGAGCTTGGTAAGCTCCCGGCAGAGGCTGATGCGCCGCTCCGGCCCGAAGGCGTCGGTAAGATCCTTGAGCGTATTTTGAAGCTTGTGCGGCGCTTCATAGAAAATCATAGTGCGCCGTTCGGATTTCAGGGAGTCCAGATGCTCCCGGCGGCTTTTTTTGTTCGTGGACAGAAAGCCCTCGAAGCAGAAGCGCCCGGTCGGCAGGCCGGAGACGCTCAACGCCGTGACCGCCGCACAGGGGCCGGGAATGGCGCAGACGCACACGCCCGCCTTTGCGCAGAGCGCGACCAGATCCTCGCCGGGATCGGAGATGGCGGGGGAACCGGCGTCGGTCACAAGCGCACAGCTCTCGCCGGCAAGCAGTCGCTCGACGATGCGCGGGCCGCTTTCATTTTTGTTGTGCTCATAATAGCTGACGAGCGGCTTTTTCAGCTCCAGATGGTTGAGAAGCTTCAAGGACACCCGCGTGTCCTCCGCAGCGATGAAATCCGCCTCCGCGAGCGTTTTTTTCGCACGCGGGGAGATATCGCCCAGATTGCCGATCGGCGTGGGAACAAGATAAAGCGTACCGGCCATGTCAAGCCTCCTGATGATGATAGATTCGGCGGAAATCCGCGCTTTCGGCTCCGCTTGCGTCATAAAGACAAAGATCCGGGTCAAATTGCAGCCCCGGACGGCCGTCCAGCCGCGCTTCCAGAAGAACGAGGGAAACGGGGCCTCCGGCCTGATGGCGCACCAGACGCAGGCGCTTCGGCTCCAGACGGCGGCGGCTCAGCGCACAGATCAGCTCCGCGAGACGCTCCGGCTTATGGACAACGAAAAAACGCCCTCCGCTTCTAAGCAGCCACGCCGCGCAGGCGCAGAGATCGTCCAGCGTGCAGAAAAGCTCCGTCCGCGCCGCAGCCAGCGCCGGGGAATCGGAGACGCCGCCGCTCCCGGCGGGATAATAGGGCGGATTGGAGACGACGGCGTCGAAGCTGCTGTGCGGAAGCAGCGTCCGGTGCTCCCGAAGATCGCCGCAGAGGATGCGCAGACGGTCAGAAAGCCCGTTCTGCACGGCGTTTTCCTGCGCAAACGCGGCGGCCTCATCCTGAAGCTCAATGCCTGTGAGCTGCGCCTGCGGATATTTTCCGCAGAGCAAAAGCGAGAGGCTCCCGCACCCGCAGCCGAGGTCGCAGACGGCGCTGCGCGGCGGAAGCGTACAGAAATCCGCCAGCACCATCGAATCTGTGCTCAGCTGGAACTGTCCGGCGCTGTACTGCATCCGGATGCCGCTCCAAAGCTCCTCGACCATAACGCCTCCTGAAAGTGAAATATTGAGAAAGAGCCTGTGCAAAATTGCACAGGCTCTTTGCCATGTACATGATTACTCCTCGGAAATAGCCTCGTTGGGGCATTCCGCAGCACAAGTGCCGCAGCTCACGCACTGATCGGCGTCGATGACGTACTTGTCCTCGCCCTCGGTGATGATGCCGAGCGGGCAAGCGTCTGCACAAGCGCCGCACTTGACGCAAGCGTCGCTGATAACATATGCCATAATAGCACCTCCATCTGTTTTAATGCGCTTTTATTCTATCACGGTTTTTCAAAAAAGCAAATGTTAATTCTGCGCCGAAATGGAAAAAATGTTTTTTTCGTGGATACCGTATAAAAAAAGAAAGCCGCGGCGAAAATTTCTTGGAAATGAGGTGACGCAGATTGAAAAAACGGCCGCTTTCGGAGGACACGCAGAGCCTCCTGCGCGAGGCGTATGCGCTGGCGCGGGAGATGGGACACAGCTATGTCGGGACGGAGCATCTGATGCTGGCGATGTTCCGCCGGGAGCAGCTTGCGGCCTGCCGCGTGCTGACGCGCACGGGCTGGGAGGCGGAGAGCTTCCGCAGCCTCCTGCTGTCGCAGACCGGACGCGGGAGCAGGCGCGTACCGCTTTTGCAGGGGCTTTCGCCAAGGGCGAAAAAGACGCTCCGGCAGGCGGGCTGGGAGGCGGCCATGCTGAATATGGAACGCATCGAGCCGGAACATCTGCTTCTCGCGCTGACGCGGGAGGAGCGGTGTACGGCGGCATGCATTCTGCTGGGCGGCGGGACGGATCTGAACTGTGTCTTTTCCGATGCCTACAGCAGTCTGCGGCTGCCGCGTCCGGTACAAAACGACAGGAGGGAAACCACTACGAAGCTGCTGGAGCTATACTGTGAAAATATGCTGGAAAAGGCGTCGCGCAGCGACCCTGTGATCGGGCGCGAGAAGGAGATATCTGCCGTCTTGCAGATCCTATGCCGGAAAAACAAGAACAATCCTGCGCTGATCGGCGAACCGGGCGTCGGAAAAACGGCCATTGTGGAGGGACTCGCGCAGCGGATCGCTGCCGGGAACGTTCCGGAGCCGCTGCGGACAAAGCGCCTGTTCTGCCTGAATATGGCGAGCGTGCTGGCGGGAACGAAATACCGCGGCGAATTTGAGGAGCGCGTCCGCGACATTCTGGCTGAGATCCGCCGCTGCGGGAACATTATCCTTTTTGTGGACGAGATGCACACGCTGGTCGGCGCCGGAAGCGCGGAGGGCGCGATCGACGCAGCGAATCTGCTCAAGCCTGCGCTGGGTCGGAGCGAGCTTCAGATGATCGGCGCGACGACGCTGGCAGAATACCGGAAGTATATCGAAAAGGACGCCGCGCTCGAACGCCGCTTCCGGCCGGTCGTGGTGCGTGAGCCGTCGCGTGAGGAGGCAAAGCAGATGCTCCTTGGCCTGCGCGGCGGGTTGGAGGCGCATCACCGTATCCGCATTACGCAGGAGGCCATCGATGCGGCGGTGGAGCTGTCGTGCCGGTACCTGACCGACCGCTTTCTGCCGGACAAGGCGCTCGACCTGCTTGACGAAAGCGCGGCGCGCGTACTCCTGAGAGAGGGAGAACGGAGCGTGGGGCGGCTCTCCGAGCGGAAGCGGCAGTCGCTGACGCAGGAGCTGGAGCAGGCGGTCTCGGAGGGGCAGTACGAGCGCGCGGCAGTCCTGCGCGACCGGCTGCAAACGCTGATGCGTCAGCAGATGAGCGTGACCCAGAGCCTGCGCGGGCGGGCGCTTGACCGCGAAGACGTGGCGCAGACAGTCGCGGAGCGCACCGGCATTCCGGCGGGGAAGCTGACGGCTCCGGAGTGTGGAAAGCTCCTCGGCCTGCGCGAGGACCTTCGCAGTCGGATCGTCGGGCAGGAGCAGGCGGTCGAGGAGGTCTCCAAGGCCGTTCTGCGCGGAAGAGCGGGCCTCGGAGAGCGCACACGCCCGGCGGCGTCGCTGCTGTTCATGGGGCCGACGGGCGTCGGAAAAACGGAGCTGTGCAAGGCGCTGGCGGACTGTGTCTACGGAAGCCGCGACGCGCTGGTGCGCATCGACATGACGGAATATATGGAGCCGAACTCCGTGACGCGTCTGATCGGCGCGCCGCCGGGCTACATCGGCTATGAGGAGGGCGGAACGCTGACGGAGAAGGTGCGCCGCAGGCCGTACAGTGTGGTGCTGCTCGACGAGCTGGAGAAGGCGCACCGGGATGTGACGGGACTGCTGCTGCAAATTCTAGAGGACGGCATTCTGACGGATTCTCTCGGCCGGACGGTGGACTTCAAGAACACCATGGTCGTCATGACCTCCAATCTGGGAAGCGGAGAATCGGTGAAAAACGGCGTCGGCTTCACGCCCGGCAGCGCGCAGGACCGGACAAAACGAATTCTTCGGCAGGCGTTCCCGGCGGAGCTTCTGGGGCGTATCGACTGCATCACGACCTTCCGTCCACTCTCGCAGGACGACCTTGCCGAGATCGCACGGCGGCAGCTGCGGCAGATGGTGCAGAGGGCCGCGCTGCGCGGCCTGGAGCTGGAGATCAGCGAGGAGGTCTGCCCGTATCTTGCCGCGCTGTGCAGCCGGGACGACAGCGGTGCGCGAAGCGTCCGCCACCGCATTCAGGACATGGTCGAAACGGCGCTTTCCGAGCGCCTGCTTCAAAAGGATGCGCCGCGCAGGCTGACGGTCGCGGCGGACGAAAATGGAATCTCGGTGCTGGAGACTATGGGGGCAGGCGGCTGAAAGCGCCTGCCCTTCCGTTACATTTTGTCATTCTTAAATAAACGTTCTAAAATACGAAAAACGGCGAAAAACTGCCTAAAAAATCGGGTTAATTTTGCGCAGAAATTTTCAAGAAAGGACTTGCATTTTAAGGGTGCGGCCCTTATTATATAAGTGAAGTGGAGCTAAGTGGAGTAAAATAGATTAAAATGGAGCGAGGTGAGAGGGAATGTACGGAAAATACAAGCATACGGTCGATCCCAAGGGCCGCCTGTTCGTTCCCTCGAAGCTGCGCGAAGAGCTTGGCGACGCCTTCTATGTCACGCTCGGACTGGATCACTGCCTTTCCGTCTATACCGAGGCGGGCTGGCAGGGCATCCTGGATAAATACAACGCACTGCCCATCTCGCAGGCGCGGAAGATGCGCTTCCTCTTCGCCAACGCCGCGAAGTGTGAGCCGGACAAGCAGGGGCGCTTCCTGATCCCGGCGGAGCTGCGGCAGTACGCGGGCCTCCAGCAGGAGGTCACGTTCATCGGCCAGGGCGGCCATGCGGAGATCTGGGACAGCGAGGCATATGAGAAGCTGGAGAGCGAGACGCTCACGCCGGAGAATCTGGCGGCGGTCATGGAGGAGCTTGGATTCTGATGGAATTTTCACATAAGTCCGTTCTCCTGAACGAGACCATCGAGCTTCTGAATATCCGCCCGGACGGCATTTATCTGGACGGTACGCTCGGCGGTGCGGGCCACTCGCTCGAGATCTGCCGGCGGCTGACCGGCGGACGCCTCATCGGCATCGACCGCGACACGGTCGCGCTGAACGCGGCGCGGGAGCGGCTGAAGGAGCATATGGACAAGGTCACGCTGGTACACGGGAACTTCTCCGACCTTGGCGAAATACTGGATTCCCTGGACATCCCCAAGGTGGACGGAATGCTGTTCGATCTCGGCGTTTCCTCGCCGCAGCTGGACGATGGCGAACGCGGCTTCTCCTATATGACCGACGCACCGCTCGACATGCGGATGAACCGGGACGACGCGCTGACGGCCTATGAGATCGTCAACACATGGCCCCGCGAGGAGCTGCGCCGCATCCTTTTCGAGTACGGTGAGGAACGCTACGCACCGCTCATTGCCGCAGCCATCGAACGCACACGCAGCGAGCATCCGATCAAAACGACGCTGGAGCTTGCGTCCGTCATCCGCGGCGCAATGCCGCCGCAGGCGCTGCGCGAAAAGCAGCACCCGGCCAAGCGGAGCTTTCAGGCCATCCGCATCGCAGTCAACGACGAGCTGAACTGCGTCAGCCGCATGATGAAAACGGCGGTCGACCGCCTGAATCCGGGCGGAAGGCTTGCGGTCATCACGTTCCATTCGTTAGAGGACCGCATTGTGAAGAATTCCCTGGCGGAGGCCGCAAAGGGCTGTATCTGCCCGCCGAGCTTTCCGGTATGTGTCTGCGGCAGAAAGCCGCGTATTGAGATCGTGACGCGAAAGCCTGTCACGGCCGGTGAGGAAGAGCTTGCCGAAAACCCCCGCGCACGCAGCGCGAAGCTCCGCGTGGCGGAAAAAATCTGAACAGCCGCCGCAGACGCGGCAGGCGATAGAAGGGAGTAAACGATAGCATGGCAGAAAACAGACGCTATGGCACGAATGGAGCCGCAGCATACGACGTCTACTCCAACGTCTATCGCTATCCGAACGGAACGGAAAATTACTATGACGGCAGCGCCGTCCGGCAGCCGCAGCGGCAGGGCCTCCCGGAGGAGCGCACGCTCCCGGAGCGCCGTCAACGCGTCAAGGTCAAGACGGCGGTCGCGCCATTCACGCTGTTCGGCATGGCGGCGGCAGCTTTGATGCTGGTGCTTGTCATTTTCGGCTATGTGCAGCTGTTTGAGGCCACGACGAGAGTCGGCGAGCTGCAAAGCCAGCTCAACGAGCTGACCGCGCAGCAGACGCTGCTGGAAAGCAAATATGAAAGCAAGATCGATCTCAAGGTCGTACAGCAGCGGGCGGAGGAGCTCGGCATGTCTGCGCCAAGAGACGATCAGGTGATCTACGTCAGCCTGTCCGGGTCGGACAGAGCGGAGATCTACGAGGAGGAAAAGACAAACATTCTCGGAGAGATCATCGGCGCGGTGGAAGAAAGCATCTCAGATCTGATCGCATATCTGCGGCCCTCGGCGGCATAGAATGAAGCAGACGGTGTGAAACACGGCTGCCGCAGACATGCTTCTTCATCGTGAGCCGGTGCAGCCGTGATAATAGGTTTTGGCAAGGGCGGTTGGATGAGGATAACCGCCCTTGTTTTACACAGCAGCGGGAAAGGCAAGGTAAATGGCACTCAAAGTACTTCGTCCGAAGGACGGACACAATCGGAAAAGGAAGCAGACACCCGCGCAGGACAAGAAGGAAGGCAGGGCAAGCCGCACGATCCTGACGCGGATCTGGATCCTGCTGGGCTTCTTCGGCGTTGCGCTGTTTCTGACGCTGGCCGGACGGCTGTATAAGCTCATGATCGTGGATCACGATTATTATGAGGAGCTTGCGATCAACAACCAGACCCGGTATACAAAGCTGACGGCCTCCCGCGGTGAGATCTACGATCGGAACATGAACATTCTTGCCGGCTCCACGACGGTGGAGACAGTGTTCATCGACCCCAACGAGATCGCGGAGGAGATGAAAACGCCGGAGAACAGCGACCTGCTCGACCGGATCGCAGTGGGCCTGAGCGGCATTCTGGACGTGACGGAGGATTTCGTCCGTCAGCAGGCGGCGGATAAGGCCTACCGCTACAAGATCATTCAGAAGAAGATCTCCGAAGAGCTTGCGGACGAGGTGCGCGCGTTCATCAACGACGGCAACATCAAGGGCGTCTATCTGGAAACGGACTCCAAGCGCTATTACCCCTATTCCTCGCTGGGTGCGCAGCTGCTGGGCTTCGTCAGCGACGACAACGTCGGTACGGAGGGACTCGAGGCCTACTACAACTCCTATCTGGAGGGTACGGCGGGCAAGGTCGTGACGACCAAGGGAAACTACGGCTCGGAAATGCCCTTTACCTATGAGAAATACTACGACGCCAGCGACGGCGACAGCCTTGTGCTGACGATGGATACGACGGTGCAGGCGTATCTGGAAAAGAATCTTCAGGCGGCCATCGACCGCTACGAGATCCAGAACGGCGCATTCGGCATCGTCATGGACGTAAACACTGGCGCGATCGTCGCAATGGCGACGCTGGGAAGCTACGATCCGAACGAACATCTGAAAATCTATGACGACGTTCTGAACGAGCGTCTGGAGCAGCAGTATCAGCAGCTTCTCCGCCTGCAAAAGGGGACGGAGGAGTTTGAAAAGGCAAAAACGGAATACAATCAGGCCGTCGCGGCGGCGCGTCTCAAGCAGTGGAGAAACCGCTGCGTCTCCGACGGCTATGAGCCTGGCTCGACCTTCAAGGTCGTCTCGCTGGCCGAGGCGCTTGACTGCGGAGCGGCGACGCTGAACGACACTTACTACTGCGGCGGCGCGGAGAAGATCGCCGACCGCCAGCAGATCGTCCATTGCTGGAAGGCAGCCGGTCACGGCGCGCAGACGACCGCGCAGGCGCTGGGCAATTCCTGCAACATCGCCTTCGGCCACATCGGCGTTCAGCTCGGCGGCACGCGCTTTTATGAGTACGCCAAGGACTTCGGCGTCATGGAGCGCACGGGCGTCGATCTTCCGGGCGAATCGAAGGGCTACTTCTTCGGTCTGGACGTGCTGAGTCAGGGCTATGCGTCGGTCATTTCCGGCGCGTTCGGCCAGACCTTCCGCGTCACGCCGATCCAGCAGGCGAGAGCCATCGCGGCGGTCGTGAACGGCGGCTATGTGCTCGAGCCGTATATCGTCAGTCAGGTTCTTGACGCCGACGGAAACGTCGTGCTGGAAAACGGACGGACGGTCCTGCGGCAGGCCATCAGCGAGAGCACCTCGATCACGATGCGCGACCTGATGGAAAAGGTCGTCACCGAGGGCACCGCCAAGGGCGCCAAGACGCCCGGCTACCGCGTCGGCGGCAAGACCGGTACCTCCGAAAAGATCGATACCTATGATGAAAACGGCAATCAGGTCGAGGACAAGATCGTCTCGTTCGTGGGCGTCGCGCCCATCGACGATCCGCAGTACCTCGTTCTTGTGGCGCTCGATACGCCGAAATACCAGGAGGACAACACCAAATACACGCCCAGCGGCTACTACATTTCCGGCGGCCTGATGGCCGCGCCGACGGTGCGTGATATTTTCCTGGACATCCTGCCGTATCTCGGCGTGGAGCCGGACTATTCCTCCGACGATATCCGCGGTATCAACGTGAAGATGCCGGAGCTGACGGGCATGACGCTCGAGGAAGCGCAGGCGGCGCTCAAGGAAAGAAGCCTGACGTGCCGGACGCTTGGAAACGGCGCGATCGTCACCGATCAGATCCCGGCGGCAGGTGCGGAGCTTCCCGGCAATTCCGAGGTCATTTTGTACTTTGACTACGAGAAATCCACCGAGCAGGTGGAGGTCCCGGACTTTATCGGCCACTCGGTCGCGGACGTCAACTGGCTGGCGAATTACGCGGGCGTCTATGTGCAGGCAAAGGGCACGGACTCCACGAGCTATGCGACCGTGACGTACCAGTCTGTCGAGCCGGGGACCATGGTTGACAGAGGTACTACAATAACAGTAGAATTTACCGACCACAGCTCTCTTGAGGACTGAGAAAGGAAGATACGAATGAAGCTTCAGGAACTTTTGAAAGGAATCGAGGTAATCGAATGCACGGCTTCTCCGGAGCTGGAGATCAGCGGCGTGAGCGCCGACTCGCGCCAGGTCCAGCCCGGCGGACTCTTTGTCGCCGTTCCCGGCTTTGCGGCCGACGGCCATAAATTTATTCCCGCTGCCGTCAAAAACTGCGCGGCGGCAGTGATCTGTGAGAAAAAGCCGCAGATAGATGTGCCATATGTTCTGACCGGCAATGCGCGCCACGCGCTGGCGATGGCCGCCGCCAACTGGTACGGCCATCCGGCGGATTCCATGACCATGATCGGCGTGACCGGCACCAACGGCAAGACGACGGTGACGTATCTGCTGAAAACGGTGCTGGAAAAAACGCTCGGCGCGAAGGTCGGCCTGATCGGCACGATCCAGAACATGATCGGGGACAAGGTCCTTGATACCGAGCGCACGACGCCGGAGAGCATCGAGCTGCAAAAGCTCTTTGCCGAGATGCGCGACGCGGGCTGCACGCACGTCGTGATGGAGGTGTCCTCCCACGCGCTGGCGCTCAGCCGTGTGGACGGCGTGCATTTCCGCGTGGGCGTGTTTACAAATCTGACGGAGGATCATCTGGATTTCCACAAGACGATGCTCGATTACTGCGACGCGAAGGCGAAGCTCTTCCAGCGCTGCGACGTGGGCGTGATGAATCTGGATGACCTCTACTGCGACCGTATCCGCCGGCAGGCGTCCTGCCGCATCCTGACCTATTCCACGAAGGACAACGCCGCCGATCTTGTGGCGAAAAACATCCGTCTCAAGTCTGACCGCGTGGAGACGGACGTTGTGACCGGAAACGAGATCAGCCGCGCGGAGCTGCGCATTCCGGGCGCGTTCAGCGTGTACAACGCGCTGGCCGTGATCGGTACGGGGCTTGCGCTGGGGCTTTCCCTGAGCGAGGTCACGGCGGCGCTCCGGCAGGCGCATGGCGTCAAGGGCCGGATGGAGGTCGTTCCGACACCCGGAAAGGATTATACCGTCCTGATCGACTATTCCCATACGCCCGACAGCCTGGAAAACGCGCTGAAAACGGCGCGCGGCTTCTGCAAGGGCCGGGTGATCGCCGTATTCGGCTGCGGCGGCGACCGCGACCCCTTCAAGCGTCCGGTCATGGGCGAGATCGGCGGGAGACTGGCCGACCTGTGCGTTGTGACCTCGGACAATCCGCGCACGGAGGACCCGAACGCCATCATTGCGCAGATCGCAGAGGGCATGAAGGACGCAAAAAACAAGCCGGTCGTGATCGAAAACCGCGTGGAGGCCATCGGTTGGGCGCTCGACCATGCCAGGGAGAACGACATCATTCTGCTCTGCGGCAAGGGACATGAGACCTATCAGGAGGTCGGCCACGAAAAGAGACATATGGATGAACGTGAGATCGTAGCGGAGCATTTGGAGAGAGAAAAATGAAAGAACTGACTTTGAGCCAGATCGCCGCATGGTGCGGCGCGGACGTTCCGAAGGGCTGCGGCGAGACGCGCATCACGGGCGTTGAGTCGGATTCCCGCGCCATCGCGCCGGGAAATCTGTTCATTGCGCTGAAGGGCGAGCGTGTGGACGGCCACGATTTTCTGGGAGCTGCGGCGAAAAACGGCGCGGCTGCCGCGCTGGTCGAGCATCCGGTCGAGACGGGACTTCCGTGCCTTGTCGTGCCGGACGCGCTGCTGGCCTATGGAAAGATCGCAGCAGGCTATCGCCAGCTCCTTGGACTGAAGGTGATCGGCATTACCGGAAGCGTCGGCAAGACGACGACGAAGGAAATGACGGCCTGCGTCCTGCAGGGGCAGTTCCGCACGGCGCGCACCGACGGAAACCATAACAACAACCTCGGACTTCCAATGAGCATTCTCCACATTCCGGAGGGGACGGAGGTCGCGGTGCTCGAAATGGGCATGAACCATTTCGGAGAGATGGAATACCTGACGAATATCGCAAGACCGGACCTTGCGGTCATCACCAACATCGGCACGATGCACATTGAGCATCTCGGCAGCCGCGAGGGAATTTTGCAGGCGAAGCTGGAGATCCTGCGCGGCGTGCCGGAAAGCGGCCTCGGCGTTTTCAACGGAGACGAGCCGCTGTTGTGGAACATTAGAAACGACGGCGGACACAAAAAGCGCTATTTCGGCATTGAGAATGCGGCCTGCGACGTAGTCGCGACCGACATTCAGGAGCTGGAGGACGGAATGCGCTTCATGGTCTCCGGCCTCGGGCACCACTTCGAGCTGTTTGTGCCTTCCGCAGGGCGGCACTCGGTGTATAACGCCCTCGCGGCAGTCACGGTCGCGCTTCTGCTCGGTATGCCGCCGGAGAAGATCCAGACGCAGCTGGAGGGCTTCCGGAATACCGGAATGCGGCAGAGAATCTACACGCAGAACGGCATGACGATCATTGAGGACTGCTACAACGCCGGCCCGGAATCGACACAGGCCGCGCTGGAGGTGCTGGGCAATTACCACACGACCGGCAGACGCATCGCCGTCCTCGGCGATATGCTGGAGCTTGGAAACCGCAGCAGCGCGGAGCACTACCGCATCGGACGCATCGCCGCGACGAAGGCGGATATGCTCTTTACCTACGGTCATCATTCCCTGCGCACCGTGACCGGTGCGATCACCGGCGGCATGGCTCCGAAAAACGCGGAGCATTTCGACACGCACGAGGATCTGGCCCACGTTCTGCGCACCCGCGCGGCAGAGGGCGACGTGCTGCTGTTCAAGGGAAGCCGCGGCATGAAGATGGAGCAGGCGCTGCATCTGTTTTTGGACGAAGAGAAATAAACGCCGCCTTTGCGGCGCTATGGAATACGGAGGAGAAGCCTCATGCTTATTTTGCTCGCAGCGGTCTGCGCGTTTGTCCTGACCGTGCTTTTTGGAAGGATCGCCATTCCGATGCTCCGCGCCCTCAAGGCCGGGCAGTCCATCCGGGAGATCGGCCCGAAGTGGCACAACAGCAAGGCCGGTACGCCGACGATGGGCGGCATTATGTTCATTCTGGCCTCGCTGATCTGCACGGTCGCGTTCGGCTGGAAGGACATGCTGGAAGGGGAGTACACCCATCTGCTGGTGTTTGCCTTCGCGCTGGTCTACGGACTGATCGGCTTTGCGGACGACTTCATCAAGGTCAAGCTGAAAAGAAACCTCGGCCTGACGGCGGCGCAGAAATTCCTGCTCCAGCTGGCGGCGGCGGTCGCGTATCTGCTGCTCCTGCGGCATAACGGCAACCTGACCTGCGACCTGTATATCCCGTTCTGGAACGTCACGTTCCAGATTAACTGGGTCGTTTATCTGATTTTTGCCGTGCTGGTCATCGTCGGCTGCGTGAACGCAGTCAATCTGACGGACGGCATCGACGGACTCGCCTCCGGCGTAACGCTCCCCGTCATGGTGTTCTTCGCCGTGTTTGCGTATATGTGGGGCACCAATTCCGGCTCCTCGGCGCTGGCGCTGCTTCCGGCCACCATCGCGGGCGGACTTGCGGGCTTCCTGTGCTACAACTTCCATCCGGCAAAGGTCTTTATGGGCGATACCGGCTCCCTGTTCCTCGGAGCTGCCGTGTGCGGCATGGCGTTCGCGCTGGATATGCCGCTGGTGCTGATCCTTGTCGGCCTTGTCTACATTCTGGAAACGCTCTCCGTCATGATCCAGGTGACCTATTTCAAGCTCACCCACGGCAAGCGCTTCTTCAAAATGACGCCGATCCACCACCATTTTGAAATGTCCGGCTGGAGCGAGGTCAAGATCTGGACTGTTTTTGTTTCCGTGACCTGCGTCATGTGCATTCTCGCCGGGATCGGCGTCATGAACCGATTCTGAGTTTCCCTGAAAGGAGCGGCCTATGCAGAATTCCGCCTCTATGCCTGCGCTGAACCGGGAGGGACATCTTCCCCGGCAGCAGGAGCAAAAAACCAAGCTGATCCCGGACGAGCGCGGACTTCTCGACGTGCCTTTTCTGGTTTTGACAGTCCTGCTGGTCACGATCGGTGTCATTATGATGTTCTCGGCGAGCTATGCGCGCGCTTACGCCGATAAGCACAATTCCACCTACTATTTTGCCCGTCAGGCTGTGTTTGCGCTGGTCGGCATCGGTATCATGCTCTTTGTCAGCCGCATCAACTATCAGATCTGGCGCGGCGTTTCCATGATTATTCTGGCAGGCTCCGTGTTCCTGCTGATTCTTGTTGCGCTGTTCGGCACAGACGGATACGGCGCGAAGCGCTGGATCCAGATCGGTATTTTCAGCTTCCAGCCCTCGGAGGTCGCAAAGCTGGCGATCATTATGGCCTTTGCGTCCATGATGTCGGTCTACCGGGATAAAATGCAAACCGTCCGGTACGGCATTTTGCCTTATGCGGCGATCCTTGTGGTCATCTGCGGATTGACCGCGCTGGAACGCCATTTCTCCGGCGTCCTGATTATTCTTGCGCTCGGTGCGACAATGATGTTCCTCGGCGGTGTGGAGATGAAGTGGTTCCTCATCGGCGGCGCACTGGTCGGTGCGTTCGCGGCGATCTACCTTGCGACGATGGGCTATGCCAGTGCGCGCGTTACGGCGTGGCGTGACCCGGCTTCCGATCCGACCGGCGACGGCTATCAGATCCTTCAGTCGCTCTATGCCATCGGCTCCGGCGGACTGATGGGCCTCGGCTTCGGCCGCAGCCGTCAAAAATATCTGTATCTTCCGTTTGAGCACAACGACTATATTTTCCCGATCGTCTGCGAAGAGCTGGGCTATATCGGCGCGATGGCCGTGCTGATCCTGTTTGCCATGCTCATCATCCGCGGCTACTGGATCGCCATGCACGCGCGCGACCGCTTCGGCGCACTTCTGGCTGCGGGCATCACGACGCATCTTGCGCTCCAGACCTTCCTGAACATCGCCGTTGTGACGAACTTCCTGCCCGCGACGGGCATTTCGCTGCCGTTCTTCTCCTACGGCGGAACGGCGCTGCTGATGCAGCTGTTTGAGGTCGGACTTATCCTGAGCGTTTCACGCCAGAACGACAACAACTTCCTGTATCAAAAATCTGTTTCGTAATTGGGAGGCGGCCGGATGAAGGTCATATTTACCTGCGGCGGTACAGGGGGCCATATCTATCCCGCTATTGCCGTGGCGAACATGCTGCGGCAGAGAAAGCCGGACTGCGAGATCCTCTTCATCGGCGCGGAGGACGGCATGGAAAACAAGCTCGTCCCGCTGGAAAACTTCCGGCTTGAAACGCTGAAGATCTCCAATTATCAGCGAAAGCTGACCCCGGCGGCAGTCTGGCACAACGTGACGACGCTGCTGCATATGTCCGGCTCCATGCGCAAGGTGCGGCGCATCATCCGGGAATTCGACCCGGATGTGATCGTCGGCACGGGCGGCTACGCCAGCTTTCCGGCGCTGAAAATGGGCGCGCGGCTCGGCGTGCCGACGGCTGTGCATGAATCCAACGCCGTCCCCGGACTGACGACCCGGATGGTCGAGCGGTCGGTGGACCGCATCATGGTCTCCTTTGAGGACAGCCGCAGGCAGTACACAAGCCCGGAGCGCGTGATCGTTACCGGAACGCCCGTCCGGGAGGAATTCCTCTACATGGACAAGGCGGAGGCGCGCAGACAGCTCGGCCTCGGCGACAAGCCGCTGGTCGTGTCTTATTGGGGCAGTCTCGGCGCGCGTGAAATGAACAAGAAGATCGCGGAATTCATGAAGTGCGAATGCCGCGACGGCGAGCCGTTCCGCCACATCCATGCGACCGGCTCCTACGGCTGGCGCTGGATGCCGGAGTATGTCAGGGAGCTTGGTGTGGATCTGGAAGGACACCCCGATGTGGAAATGCGGGAGTTTATCTACGATATGCCGCTGGTCATGGCGGCGGCGGATCTTGTGATCTGCCGCGCGGGCGCGGCCACCATCAGCGAGGCTGCGGCCTCCGGTACGCCCTGCATCATGGTCCCGTCGCCGAACGTGACGGACAATCATCAGGAGAAAAACGCCCGCGTGCTGGAAAAGCACGGCGCGGCGATCGTGCTGCGTGAGTCGGAATGCAGCGGCGAGACGCTCTATGAGACGGCGAAGGCCGTTTTGAGCGATCCGGAACGCCGCCGGAGCATGACAAGCGCGGCGCATAAAATGGCCGTCGTGGACGCGGCGGAACGTATCTACGACGTGGCGATGGAGCTTGCAAAGGCACGATAAAAGGCAGCTCCGCATAGGATGGGCAGAAAAAGCCCAATATGCGGAGGAATGCGTATGCAGATTCTGTCTGTCACCGGCGGCGCGCCGCTGTATGGGACGGTTCCCATCCACGGCGCGAAAAACAGTGTGCTGCCGATTCTGGCGGCGGCCGTGCTGTGCCGAAGTCCCTGTGTGCTACATAACTGTCCTCAGATCGAGGACGTGGATACCGCACTGGAAATTCTGAAATGCCTCGGCTGCCGTTCGGAGCGCCGGGGCGGAAGCCTTTTTGTGGACGCATCCGGGATGGACGGCTGCGAGATCCCCGTGGAGCTGGCCGGAAAAATGCGCTCGTCGATCGTGTTTCTCGGGCCGGTGCTGGCGAGAAGGGGAAAGGCGAGGCTGGCGCTGCCGGGCGGCTGCCCGCTGGGCGCAAGGCCCATTGACCTGCATCTGATGGCGCTCCGCGCGATGGGCGCGGAGGTGGAGATGGAGGGCGGGCACGTCTGCGCGAAGGCACAGACGCTGGCCCCGGCGAAAATCGCGCTGCCGTTCCCCAGCGTCGGCGCGACCGAGAACGCCATGCTGGCGGCAACAGGCTGCACCGGATGCACGGAAATATGGAACGCGGCGCGGGAGCCGGAGATCGTCGATCTGGCGGGCTTCCTGCGCAGCGCTGGCGCGGAGATATCCGGCGCGGGCGGCGGACATATCACGGTCTGCGGCGGCGCGCCGCTGCATGGAACGACCTATACCGTCCTGCCGGACCGGATCGAGACGGCGACCTATCTCTGCGCGGCTGCGGCCTGCGGCGGAGACGTTACGCTCCGTCAGGCGTCTGCGGAGACCTGCCGTCCGCTGATCGCGCTTCTGCGCGAGAGCGGCTGCACGATCGAAGAGCGGCACGATGTGCTGCGCATTTCCTGCGCCGGACGCCTGAAAGCGCCGGAGCGCGTGACGACGGGGCCTTATCCGGGCTTCCCGACGGACGCGCAGGCGCCCCTGATGGCCGCGCTTCTGCGCGCGGAAGGACGGACGGAGTTTGTGGAGACGATCTTTGAAAACCGGCTGCGCCACGCGGAGCAGCTACGGAAGATGGGCGCAGACATCCGCGTGGACGGCAGAAAGGCCGTCGTGACTGGGGTGGAGCGCCTGAACGGCGCGGAGCTTCTCGCGGAGGATCTGCGCGGCGGCGCAGCGCTGGTCATCGCGGCGCTCAGCGCGGAAGGAAAATCTTCCGTTTCCGGTGTAAAACACATCAAACGTGGCTATGATAGACTGGAAGAGAATCTGAAAAGTCTAGGCGCTGACATAAAAACGGTGGAAATCTCCTGAGCGTTCGTGTATAATAAACCAATACGCGGGAGCGCCAGGAGGCGGGATACAGCCGTCCGCCGCGCCCGGAAGAAGGTCCCGGTCAGACCGGGAAAGGAGCAGATTCATGAACACACAAGGACGTAAATCACCGCCTGTCCGCAGAAGCGGCCGAAGCGACGCCGGAAAGCGCCGCCCCGGCAGCGGCGTTGGCAGCCGGCTTTTGATCATGGCGGCAATCGTCGCAGCGGTGATCTTCGGCGTGGCGATTTTTTTCAAGGTCAATACGGTGGAGGTGCAGGGCAATACGATCTACTCTGCGGAGGAGATCCGCAGCGCCTCCGGCATTCAGAAGGGCGACAATCTCTTCACGCTCAATAAGGAGGCTGCCGCCGGAAGCATCAAGGCGAGCCTTCCGTATGTGGAGACGGTCAGCATCATCCGCTTCCTGCCGGATAAGATCGTGATCGAGGTCAAGGAGAGCGACGCGACGTTTGCCGTGACGACCGATACCAACACGACGTGGCTCATCAATTCCGTCGGCAAGGCGCTGGAGCAGATCTCGGATTCCGCTCCAGACAGCGCGCTGACGGCGGAGCCGACGGCTCCGGACGCAGAAGCGCCGGTGGAGGAGCCGGCCGAGCAGCCGGTAGAAAACACGGACAGCGAAAATGCCGGTGAAGATGAGGCGCAGCAGCCCTCCGAAAACCCGGACGCAGCATCCGGTGAACAGACGCAGCAGCCCTCCGATACAGCGGGCACCGCGGGCAGGGATACGGCCGCAGAAGCCTCTGCCGCGGACAACTCGGCTATTCAGGCGGACGGCAAACGCATCCCGCGCATCCTCGGCGTGACGGTCAACAGCCCGACGGTGGGCAGCGTCGTAACGGCGACGAACCCGGCCTCGCTCAACGCGGCCCTCGCGGTGATCGCGGAGCTGGACGGGACGGGACTTCTCGACCATATCGTGTCGATCAACACGGAAAAGGAGTATGACATCGTCCTCCAGTACGACGGACGCTACGAGATCCGCCTCGGCGGAACGGAGGAGCTAAGCTATAAGATCGACTACCTGACGGTGATCCTCAGCAAGCTCTCCGACTTCCAGGCGGGCGTCATTGACCTGACCTTCTCGGACAGCAGCGAGGCCAGATTCTATTCTCAGGAGTGAATCGTGGAAAAACGCGGCGAAAATCCGCGAAAATTCCAGAATTTCTATTGACCCAGAGCCATTTTCGAGCTACAATAAGTTGAATAATTGATTCAGTATGCGTTTTTCCAGTTTTTGATGCTGTGACATACATAGGAGGAGAACAAATGGCAGACTTTACAGAGAAGGTTGTATCGATCAAGGTCATCGGCGTCGGTGGCGCCGGCAACAATGTTATCAACAGAATGATCGCGGGCGGCGTTCAGGGCGTCGAGTTCGTTGCGGTCAATACTGATAAGCAGGATCTCAACAAATCCAAGTGCAAGAATAAGATCCAGATCGGCGAAAAGCTGACCGGCGGCATGGGCGCAGGCTCCAAGCCGGAGATCGGCCAGAAGTCCGCGGAGGAGTCCAAGGCTGCCATTTCTCAGGCGCTGGAGGGCACTGACATGGTCTTTATCACCGCCGGTATGGGCGGCGGCACCGGCACCGGTGCGGCTCCGATCATTGCGCAGCTGGCGCATGATGCGGGCATCCTGACCGTCGGCGTCGTGACGAAGCCCTTCAAGTTCGAGGGTGCCAATCGTATGAAGCAGGCGGAAAGCGGCATTGCCAACCTTTCCGACAAGGTTGATTCGCTCATCATCATCCCCAACGACCGCCTGAAATTTGTCACAGATCAGAAGATCACTTTTGCCAACGCTTTCGGCATCGCGGACGACGTTCTGAAGCAGGCTGTCAGCTCCATTTCCGAGTTGGTCGGCTATTCCGAGCATGTCATCATCAACCTCGACTTTGCCGACGTGTCTGCCATCATGAAGGACGCGGGCCACGCGCATATGGGCGTCGGCACGGCCAGCGGCCGCGACAAGGCGGAGCAGGCGGCCATGGCGGCAGTTTCCAGCCCGCTGCTGGAGACCTCCATCAACGGCGCGACGGGCGTGCTCATCAACATCACCGGCTCCAACGAGCTGGGCCTCGACGATGTGGAGACGGCTGCCAATATCGTTATGGAAGCCGCGAATCCAGAGGCGAACATCATCTTCGGCGCTGCGTTCGACGATACCTTTGAGGACGAGATGCGCGTGACCGTTATCGCTACGGGCTTCGATGACAAGAAGCAGGCGCAGCAGCAGCCCGCCAACAAGATCGGCGCGTATTCCGCCGCCAGCGAGAAGGCGAAGCCTCTGCCCACCGAGGATATCGACGATATCGACGAGATCTTCAAGATCTTCAATAAGGACTGAGAGACAGCGCGAATAACGCTTATATGAAAAAACAGGCTGCACGGCGAAGCTCCGCCGTGCAGCCTTCTGTATGATCTGTTTTGTGGAGGTCTTACAGCATGACGATCTCCACGACCGTCAGCGTGTCGCCGTCGATGGTGAAGCGGACGTCGCGGCCGCAGAAGTTGAAGCCGTAGCGCCGGTTCGGATCGTGCTGGTAGCCCGGTATCGGCCCGCATGCAAGCGTCTGGCGCAGGCCAAGGCGTTTTTCCTCCGGGATCAGCGCCTCCAGCTCCGGCGGGAAAACGACCGTGAGCGGCTTTGCGCTGCGTTTGCCGTCAAAGGCGTCCACAGCGTCCGGGTGGCAGTCGGAGTAGGGAAGATACGGCTTGATATCAAAGATCGGCGTGCCGTCCACCAGATCGGCTCCGGACACGCGCAGCACGGGTCCATCCTTCGTGTGCAGCTCCACGCCGGTCAGGCGGACGCTGGAAAGTCCGATGGAATTGGGACGGAATGGAGACCGGGTCGCAAATACGCCGACGCGCGTCTTTCCGCCGAGCTTCGGCGGGAGGACGGTCGGCGACCAGCCCTCACGCATCGCCCGGTCAAACTGCCATATGAGCCAGATGTGCGAAAAGCCCTCGATCCCGCGCAGCGCGTCGGGATTGCGGTATTCCGGCTCAAAAATGATCGTGGATTCCAGCGCCGACGCAAGGCCGCTCTGACGCGGGACGCCGAATTTGGTGGGGAAGTCCGTATGAATGTGTGCGATCGGTTCCATGAGTGCTCCCTTTCCGGCCAGCCGTCCGCGCGGGACGGCTTTACAAATTCTGTGGATGTGCTACAATACAGATACAAAAATTTAGAAACGAGGTGTCGTCATGCATGATGAATTGACGGCGGTGGATATCAAAAAAATGCAGGAGGAGCTGGAATACCGCCGGATCGAGCTGCGTCCGAAGCTCATTGAGGACGTCAAGACCGCGCGGGAATTCGGCGATCTGAGCGAGAATTTCGAGTATAAGTCGGCCAAGCGCGAGAAAAACCGCAACGACAGCCGCATCCGCTATCTGGAACGGATGATTAAGACGGCGACCGTGATCGACGTCAGCTCCAACGCCGACGAGATCGGCCTTTTCGATAAGGTGACGATCTATATCGAGGAGGACGACGAGGAGCAGGAGATCGAGCTGGTCACGACGCTGCGCCAGAACGCGCTCAAGGGCCTCATCAGCAAGGAATCGCCCGTCGGTAAGGCCGTCATGGGCCACAAGACGGGAGATCGTGTGCTCGTGGAGGTCAACCCGGACTACAGCTATTATATCCAGATCCGCAAGGTCGTCAAGGGAACGGACGACGAGTCCCTGCCCATCAGCGCCTATTGAGCGACATTTCGGGCGTCATGCAAGCGGCTGGACACCGTAGACCACAAAGAACACATAGAGATGGACTGCCAGCAGCAGGGGAACGGTGATATAAAATTTCGGCTTCCGCGTCTTGTGGCGGAAGATCAGCATTCCGAGAAGGCTTCCGAGGCTACCGCCCAAAAACGCGGCGCCGAGCAGCGTCGCCTCCGGGATGCGCCGTTGATGATGCTTGGCAAGCTGCTTGTCCAGACACATAATCATGAATGCGGCTGCATTTATTATAAGCAGGTAGATGTACATGACAGGAAATCCTTTCTGGAGGTGTTGTGATGAAGCGTGTACGATGCTTGCTGGCCGCAGCGGCGGCGCTGGCGCTCCTAAGCGGGTGTGCAGTGCAGACGGCGTGGGAGACCGTGGACGACGTGCTGCCGGATACCGTCTCTGTCTGGACGGAGGACGCTTACCGAATCAGCTTTGATGTGCCGGAGGACGCCGTTGTCTCGGCGTTTTCGGAGAATGGCGCGGCGACAGTCTATGAACAGGCGGATGGAGATTACGAGATCACGGCGCAGGTCCTGCTGTCCTCGGACGCGGACGGCGCGATCCGCCGACTGTCCGGCTTCGACCCGGAGCAGCTGGAGGTTTTGAATACCCGGCGCTGCGGACTGCCGGAATCGCAGTTCGCGTGGTATGCGACAGGCGAGGAGGGCGGTAGGCTCTGCCGGGCAGATATCCTGCGCGACGGGGATCACTGCTACGCGCTGACCTTTTCCGTCCGCGAGGAGCTGGCGCCGCAGTATGCGGAGCTTGCGCAGCACGTTTTTGAGAGCTTCAGCCTGAACGCGGACAAGGATTTCTGATTGCGCGGCGTGTTCAGCAGTATTTTACCACAGAGTGCTGCGGAAGTCTATTGCCGCCGCTCCAATAACCTACGCACGAGGCCGCTTCACTGGTCAGCTCCCATTGCGTGCATGGTCCAATTTGGAAAGCCTGCGTCGCAGCGTGGTTTTTACAATTTTAGCTAGGGTGTATTCTTCCAACTCCCAATGTGACCGGCAGCAAGGAATTTTTGCGTTGAGCAAGACATTTTTTCGCAGGAATACTGACGTATTTCAA
>OGFF01000940.1_pt1 | contig 35268 bp, 47 predicted proteins | sample 1570751 | NCBI WGS metagenome assembly OGFF01 (sample SAMEA2581951, study PRJEB24529) | metagenome | biome: Human gut stool | place: China | collected 2011 | reverse complement strand
AAAGGAAACCCTCATCCAGGTGGGTGAGTTGAAAGGTAAGTATCGTTTCGTGCTCAGTACCGAGCTTTACAGCAAGCTCCCGGAGAGCAAGGTGATCAAGGAGGCTGCACTCCGAAGTGGCGTGAGCCGCGGCGTGATGCAGGCGTGCTGGGATGCTGCCGGCGAGGTAATCAAGGCGTGGTCAACCGAAGGCCACTCCGTAGCTATCCCAGGTCTGGGAACCATGCGATTCGGCGTGCGCGCCAAGAGTGTGGCTACCGTGGGTGAGGTGGCAGGCAGCCTCATCACCGCACGCCGAGTTATCTTCACCCCGAACGTGGATATCAAGGATGAGCTGCAGAGAACTCCTATACAGATTACCTGCATCGACCGAAACGGCAAGGTGGTGAAGAACGTTACCTCGGGCGACAGCGGTGACGTGGAAGACCCAGACAAGGACCCAAACGGCGGCGGCACTAACCCTGGCGGCTCCGGAAACGGCGATAACCCTGGCGGCGGTTCACAGCCTGGAAATACCGAGGGAGGTAATACCCAAGGCGGTAATACAGAGGGCGGCAAGACCGATACCGGCGATACCGGCTCTGAAGGCGGTGGAGATTTTGTAGATATGTAACCGTACATCTTAGGATTACAATTTTCATTTTCCCATTCCACTCTCTATTTTCTGTTAAGTCTTTATACGCAGAATCCCCAATCCCAAGGCTCCATTGCGAGCCCCGGATTGGGGATTTTTATCATTAATAAGGAAACAGCAGCGGCAGGACGAAGGTCATCACCACGCCGATGATGATCTGCAACGGCAAACCTACCTTTACATAATCCATAAACGTGTAGCCACCCGCCTTCATCACCAGCGCATTAGGCGGAGTGGAGAACGGAGAGGCGAAGCACATGCTGGCTCCCAGGGTCACCGCAAAGAGGAAGGAGTATGGACTCACCCCCACCTGATGGGCTGCCACCAGGGCAATAGGTGCCATGAGAACCGCCGTGGCGGTATTGCTGATAAACATCGTCATGAGCGAAGTGGTGAAGTAGATGCCCGCCAGGAGAGCCGTAGGGCCCATCGCTCCCAGGCTATCCACCAGCCCCTGAGATACCAATGCCGAAGCACCCGTCTTCTCCAGCGCCGTTGACATCGGCATCATGGCAGCTATCAGCACGATGCTCTCCCAGTTGATGGTCTTGTAGGCAGCCTCCACGTTGCGGAAACATCCGGCAAAGACCGTGAGCAGTCCGGCGATGATGACCGCCGTAACCGGAGCCACTGGGATGAAATCGAACACCATCATGGCTATCATCAGCAGCATGATGGCAGCTGCCACAGGCGCCTTGTAATCCAGCAGAACCTTATCGGCAGCCTTCTCCGGCTGATCCAGCACCACCCAGTTGGTAGTATCGGCAGTAAGATGCGTCAGGTTGGTCCATTCGCCCTGCACCAGCAGCATGTCGCCCACGTGCAGCTTGGCGGCTATCAGATTATCCGTGATGTATTCGTTGCCGCTTCTGCCACCCTCAGAAGAAGATGAGCCTCCGCCTCGCTTCACACCCAGTACGTTGATGCCGAATCGCTTGCGCAGGTTGGCATCGCCGATGCGCAGACCGGCGAAGTTGGAGGTAGGCATCACAACGATTTCCGTCAGTCCCAGGTCGTAGAAATCAATCTTCACGTCCTTCATCCTCCTCAGTCCGTAATCCTGGGCAAAGCGCTGCATCTTCTGCTCGTCACCTATTATATATAGTATGTCGTGCACCTGAATGGTACTGCTGCTCTTCGCCATGTTCTGGTTTACGTCCTGCACCAGTCCGAGTCTCGATTTCTTCTCGTTTCTGATTTCGATGATACTCACTCCGTATTTCTTCTGGACGCTGAGTTCTTTCAGGGTCTTTCCCACGATGTTCATCGGCTCGCCGTTTTCATCCTTGGCGGCAGAAGTTCGGTTGCTTGGCACGATGTAGCGATGCAGATTGTCGAGCAGGCGGTATTCATCCACCAGGTCATCGAGCGACTTGGTTTTCTTCTTCTTTCCGCTCTGTTTCCTGCTGAGGAAGATTTTGCTGAGCGGCATGAGCACGATGATGCCGATGGCGATGACGATGATGCCCACGGGGAAGAAGGAGAAGAAGGCGAGCGGCTTGAATCCCGCCTCGGTAAGCACCTCGTCGATGACCAGGTTGGGCGGTGTACCGATGAGGGTGAGCATTCCGCCCAGGCTTCCGGCGAAGGCGAGCGGCATGAGGAAGCGCGATGACTGCATGCCCGAACCTGCTGCCAGGCTCATGATGATAGGCATCATGAGGGCCACCGTTCCGGTATTGCTCACGAAGGCTCCGATAAAGGAGGTTACGAGCATCACAAGCAGGAAGGTGATGGTTTCGTTGCCGCGCGAGAGTGCCATCAGTTTATTGCCCGTCAGCTTGGCGAGACCGGTCTGCATGATGGCTCCACCCACCACGAAGAGGCCGATCATCATGACGACGATGGGCGAAGAGAAACCAGCCAGAGCTTCGGCTGGCGTAAGAATTCCGAAAACCAGGAGTGCTGCCAAGGCTGTGAGCGCCACGATGTCGGCTCTCACCTTGCCCCAAATAAACATGGCAACCGTAATGATTAAGATAATAAGCGTTATTGTCATATTTACTTCTATTTACTAACATATCAAATGTACCAGATGCAACAATTCTGCAACAATTTATGATTAATTACTTACATACATTATACTCTATCAAAAGATGATGTTTTTCTCCATTGCTATCTTTATAGAGCAAATCTATAGTTACCTCATAATCATACTTACCTAAAGTCACATACATATAACTTCCAGGTAGAATATTCTCAAAATCAACAAAAGAACTCCACCAGAAGTTATCACGGCTAGAAAGATCAGTCTTCTTCCCTAACTCTAAATTTTTAACCTCTATGTCAAATTGAGACCAAGTAGCTTCTCTATTGCCTTTCTCGAATGCAATACAGTTAAATGATGTAACTTCCTTTCCAACGTGAATACCAGCCCAGGTTTCATATACATAAGATACACCATCTTGTATATAATTATACCTAGTTCTAGGCTCATTTTGCCAGTTCTCAGATGGGAAATTGCTGTTCTCCGGAAGTTCACCACCATACCTTACCTTTAAGGTATGCTCATAGCCATGATTTCCTGAATAGACCAGATCAATGGTAAGCTCTATATGATTTCCCTTTCTAGTCAGCTTATAATAGCTTCCAGCCTTAACATTAGAGTCGCCTCCATAAATCCTATACGTTTTTTGACCATCTATAAATTGTATTTGAGAAGAATATTTATTTGTGGTCAAATCAACTTTCTCACCATAGATATAGTTCGTACAACTAAAAGAAAGCTGCTTCTGGGGATTCTCAGAATCCTCTAAAGCAAAATCCAAAATAAAGTACTCGTCAGTAATAGGACATGAAGTTAAAGGAGAACTCACCTCAACATAACACACATTATAGGAAGTTTTATCCCATACCACTGCAGCCGATCCAGATTCTCCATCCAGCGACTCCTTGCTACATGAACTTAAGAAACATAGCACACCAATAAATATGAGTGATAGAAAATTAATTCTTAATCTTTTCATCTGATTTCATTTTTTTATTTACCACACCAACCACATAATGTTTTGCCCTGATTGATGGCATTAGCCTCATCAGTAGCAGTTATATGGCCTGTACTTCGCTTCAATGCCTGGCAATTTCTATCCTTATGGTATCGCTTGGAACCTGGGCTATCTGAAACATATACCTTGCCTCCTGAAGTTACCTCTGTTTGGAAGGCATCAGCCTCAGCACTACTTGAAGAAGATGACAACCTACCTATTGCAAAGCCAATCATCAAGAAACCTATGCAGAAGGTCACTAGACCAAAGCAAAAGAACTTCTTTGAAAGCCTCAGCTTTCTATCTATGTCATTATTTGAAAGTTCAATCATCGCTGAAAATATTTATATTGTTATTAAAACTAGCATAAATTACCAATAAAACTGGAAATATACATAATAGATTCAACCAAAAGGATAAACCTACCAAACATTCCCAATACCAAAAATTTTTCTCTTTTTCTCCTCCTAAATGAGATTTAACAGAAGAATCTAACGCATAAGTTACAAAACTAGAGAAACACAGACAAATTAGAGTGTAAACACAAAACTCTATATAGTTCTTTGGACAAAGAACAAATACAACACAAAAATGGTACATTAAAAATGATACAATAAAGAGTACTATAGTAGAATCTTTACTATAGTCTGCAGAATCATAATTATTTTTTTTATACCAATCTATGTATCTTTTTAGCAAGGGACTTTCAACATCAGATGAATGAACATCTTCTTTTTGCCATAGATTGTGCTCATTCATATATGTGCGCAATTGCTCTGTAGCAGAAATATATTGTCCTAATGTCATAGAAAGAGAATCTAATTTCGTCAACAACTGTTTCTTCTCCAATGACCGCTGGACTAACATCCCTGTTATTATAACGATAGCTGCTATTAATAAATATAAAAGTATGTTCATTTATTACCCTCCTCTTACTTATAAGTAATAATTGCAGAAATTCCGCCAACTACAGAACTTGCAAAATAACAAAAATACCTTTTCATCTTATTCATTTATTAATGATTATACATGCCTAAAACCTTCTTGAATAGCCTCAGCAATTTCAAACTTATATCCTTTGCCTTTGGCGTTTATCTTCACCAGGTCATAGTGTCTATCGAATGGAAGATGATAAATCTTCTCCCCAGTGTTTTTATTCACATTACACTTAATTGGAGGAAACGGCCCCATAGGAAGATGCCTTATTTGTATCTTTAACATTTTAGCACAATCTTGTGCCACCGGTGAAACAGACCCTGTTACATAAATCCAGGGAGCCACGTCTGGATCATAGAGTTTCCTACCATTCTCAAATAGCCATTGAGCATAAGAACCAAATAATTGAAATATAATATTTTCACGAACTTCGCTCTTCCAATTCTTACATTGTACTATAAGCACTTTTCCCGATTCACGATGAATTGCTATAATATCTCTTCCTTTGTCCTCAAGCTTCTTATTCAATCCTTCCTGGATGATGTCATAACCTTCATTATAGAGAATATAAGCGCAATAGATTTCATAATTACGCCCTTTCTCCCAATCTGACCATTTAGAACTGTCAGAAATGTAACGATCCACTGCCAATTGTTCTCTTCCTTCTTCTGACAATTGAAAATATTCTTCATCAGATAACCAATTTTTGATGTTGCACCGCTTTTCTTCTTCATGCATATAATTGATATAAGCATCATCATCCTTGAATTTTCTCAATTCAGGATAAATCGAAAGCAGGTACTCAAATTTGTACTGATATTTAAAGAGTTCAGCAAGTTCATCTACTTTTTTATCTTCATATTCTTTTATATGTTCCAAAGCATGAGCACGAAGATGGGCAACATAATCAAATGGATTCTTTGCATTAATCATCTGATCAAAATCATCTACTTTCTGCTCCAGATTCGTAATGTCAGATTTGGCGCATTCATACTTATCGTATAGTTCACGATAAACATATTCCGCTTCATCAAGCTCTTTATTTAGATTAGCATTCAAATCCTGCAATTCATTTTTCTCGAAGTTCAAGCCATTGATAACAGCTTTCTTATTAGATAAATCAAAATTGAGAGTTTGGATTTCTTTTTCTTTAGCTGACAGCTGCCGTTCTTTAGAATCAACCAACCATTTCAATTCATTAATCTTATTCTGTGAAATCAGTGCATCTGCATCACATTTCAATTTAATAAATTCAAGGTTTTGCACCTTTACAGTTAACTGGTTAACTTTAACATTTGATTGTTCTAAATCATATTGAAGCTCTTTAACTCTTCTGAATCTTGTGAAATCAGAGGTTGACTTGCAAGTACTCAAATCATTAAGATCGGGTTCTTTACCTTTTCTTTCAAAAATATTAATTATACACAGAAAGAGAACCAAAATACCGAATACTAACAGCAAAATATAAAAAGCTTCCATACTCACCACATTTTAATTATCCTACATGTACCTGGCTTCTAGCCGAAAGACCCTGAATCTCCCTCAGCACCTTATTCTCTGCCCTTAGAGCTATTACTTCTCGTTCCAATTCATTCATATCTACTACACTCTTATTGGCCAAAGAAGGCGCTTTCTTTTCTGAACTAAAAAATTCAGCTACATCTACACCAAGGACTTCGGCAAGGTTTTCAACTGTACTAACTTTCACATCAGCACCATTCAGGAGGTTATCCAACGTGGTTCGACTAACCTTCATCTTAGAAGCAATATCAATTTTGCTCAGTTTGCTGGACGTTATGATGTCCACTATTCTTTGCACATTCATATTAAAATCCTTTAAATGTTCAACAAAGTGGGTTAATAAGTATTAATTATGCCCACCAAACTATACACTTTCAAAAAGTTTATTGTACTTTTGCACCGTAAAGTTAATAAATAAATAAATAAACACCAAATAAAATAGGAGAAAAATGATGGAAGGAAAGAAAATATTTCTGGAATCGGTGAAAACCGATGATGGATAAAAGAGAAAAAGGGAAGGCCGCAACTCCTCCCCTGAAACTAGAAGAGACTTAATCGTCAACAGGTATTACCAGGCATCTGGCAAAACGTGGGCGAATAACTGTTCCGTCCTTCTTACGAGCGTAATGACGGAATATCACTCTCTTCTTGTTTACTTTTGAAACCTTATCCATAATAAACAATGTTTGAGGTTCTCGACCATTCGGTCGATGGAATATCGCACATCCGCTATCTGTTCGTTGCGATACATCAAAAAAGCCCCTTGTTGCGGAAGGGGCTTAAATTCTAGCTTTTACGTGTTTATGGTGATAGCGGTTCACCCAAACAAAGCCATTACTTCAAAAGTTTCGGCTGCAAAGTTAATAAATAAATAAATTAATGCCAAATAAAATAGGAGAAAAATGATGGAAAATCTGAAAATAACTCATGCTGACTGGAAAGCCATAGAAGTTAAATATGGCAATCGTCCACTCACTGAGACGGAAGTAAGTGATCTTCTACGCATATCACTGGAAGCTCTTCGACATTTCCTCAAAGAAGGTCGTATTCATTATCTCTGTACACCACCCGGAGGATATTTCAGCCTTGAAGAAGTCAAGAGCTTCGCTACAAAAGTTCTCGGCATCAAGGATGGCTCATACATACATGACACAGAGCAGCAGGAAGATGATAAGGAAAAGCTTGCAAAGCGATTTGAACTGAGAAAGAGACTGTTCAAGGTTATGCACCCTGAGAAAAGCAATTGGCGAACGGTTGACGAAGATATCAATTGGTCTAGGTTTGAAAGTTTTTTCGATTGGATCTACGATTCCCCTACGATAGAATGGGAAGGAAAGATCTTCTGCCTGGCTGAAATATATCACTCGGAAAGATCAATAAGATGTGTCATTGGTGATGCAGAGGATCTCTACAACAAGCTCAAATAAATACGTATCACCCATTACAAAACTGAATATGGAAACAAAGAAAGATTCACTATCAAGAAAGGAGGCAAATAATGTATATAAGTAAGACTGTTACGACTGATGTTGATGTATGTATAGAAGTTGAACCAGAAGATGTTTTAGACGAAATGTCTTTGGAGGAGATACAAAGCTATTACAAGAAAAGATTCAAGAATAACATATTCACGGATTTGACCGATGAAGAAATCAAGGAAGTACTCATCCAGCTCATCACCGGAAGATGCGTCAGGAATATGGAAAGTGACAATCAGACCATCAAGGAGTCCATCAACTCCCTTATGGAACAGGTATTAATATAAATAAGGTATAGATATGGCAAAAGAAAACAAGACTCCACTCAGATCGGTTATCAGAGATCTGTCCGAAGGAGAATCCATAGATTTTCCCATCGACAGATTGCAATCGGTCAAAACCACCTGCACAGATCTCGGACTCATCTATGAACGCAAGTTCAAGACCAAGACCAACAGAGTGAAGAAAACAATAAGTGTAACCCGCATCAAATAACAAAAGATATGAACCAGGTAGTACAAATTCAGTTCGAGGATAAGATGATGTCCTTCGACACCTTCCTGTCTGCCATCCGTAACGTGGTGCAGGAGGAACTGGGAAAGGCTGTAGGAAAGCGGCCTTTCGTGAGCCAGGCCAAGGCGTTCAACACCTACGGCAGGCGAAACGTAGAACGATGGGTAAAAATGGGATATGTCAAGGAACACTGGAAATACAACGAGGAAGGCAAGCCAACAAGATGCCACCTCCGTATCTCAGAGCTGGATGCTTGTGCCAACAAGGTTCAGGACTTCGTGAAACATTCACCCGGACACATTAATTGATATATATAACGTATTTTTGTTGTAAAATATGCTGTCGGTTGCGTGAGTAAGTGACAAGCTGATTCTATTTAGTTTTTTAAGGTTCAAGGGTGCCTGAATATACCAGATAATATGCGAAGACTGGCGATCTCTTTATGATTCTTGCAATTTATCTTCATCCAGGCATCCTTTACCCTACAACACGGACGGTAGTGTCTTTGCCCATTGGGGGCGATGTCCATTATTAAAAATCCAATTGATATGCTTGACTACTATTGTTTTTTATACATCTGCGAAAAAGGACTAAGCAGAGAAGACGATGGGTTCGAATCCCTGACCGTCCACTAATTTTTAAAATTGAACGATTATGAAGAAATTGAAAATGATTCTATGCATCAGTCTGTGGAGCTGCATCATCTTCACCGGCATCAAGATGCTATCCCAGGGCATACACGATGAAAACGTGGTAGCCCAAATGTCTCAGAGTACATACGATGAGATTGTAGATACGCTCACCCTGCGCAACAATGGCACCAAGCCAAACGAGCACCAGATAGTAACCTACTATTATGAGCGAATCACCAAATAATAACTACGCACTCCGGAAATGCATCCTATGCAAGGATGGCCGCAACTGCATCAACGGCAAGTACTGCCTTAAGCATAAGTGCTACGTCCAACACAGAAAGCATCTTCCGTGCGAATAGATTGACTAACCGCCTACAGGCATAAATAGATAGAATATGACAGTAGAAGAATTGATTAACGAATTATCAAAGATTGAGGATAAGACTATGGAAGTCAACTTTCCATATTCTCATGGTACACAAGAAAATGGGCAACCCATGAATGTTGATAGTGTATCAGTATTTGATGATTGTGTTGTGATTTATTAACCATCCTGCAAAGGATATAAATAGATACATTATGAAACATAAGTTTACGGTTGTCATCGAATCAAATGATGATTCAGAAGACAGAGAAGTAGTTAAGGATTGCCTGAAAGACTGGCTAGAAATGAATTGCGGCCAGGAAAAAGACTTAGGTGGTTATCCAGATTGGAAGTCGGCAGAAGTAGAGTAACTTTAACTAGATTGAGATTTAACTGAGGCAGAACTATATAGAATAGACAAAGGTAAAGTAATATATTCCAAATAAAATAACGTAAATGAAATCAGATGGCTACATATTGACTCCCGAACTGCTGCAATGGAGATACTTCCATCGCCCGGTTGTCGTGCAGGTGCTTATCCACCTGCTCCTCTCCTCGGTCCACAACGAGGCAGGTGCTGTAACCCTCTCCTATCGCGATCTTGCCCTGCAGCTACGCACCACGGTGAAGACCATCAGAGTAGCCATAGATACGCTGGTTGCCGACAAGATCATCACAAAATGTTCTTCGCCTAGAGCCTCAACCATAGTGTACATTAACAGTTCGCATCCCCTCTCCCACTGCATCATACCATGGCGAAATGACGTAAGGGCACAGGATAGGGCACAGATAGGGGCACACTCTAGGGCACAGAAAAGAAAGCCGCAAACATCTGCTAGCCAAATAGTTTTGGTGGGTCAGCCACCCGACAAGGGCACAGATGGGGCACAACAAAGGGCACAAGCTAGGGCACAGCAGAAAACTGGGGCACAGCAAAGGGCACAAGCTACGGCACAGATAGGGGCACAGATTAACTCTCCCGAAACCCCTTTAAATAAAGGAGATTCAGAAGATTCCGCAGCAATTAGGGGCACAGATGAGGGCACAAGTAAGGGCACAGACAAGGGCACACTTGCGAGAAAAGGGAAGAAAGAAACGAAAGAAACAAAAGAAAGCCTTTCCCCCGAACCCCCTAACAAAGAAAAGAAAGAAAGAAAAGAAAGAAGGCAAAAGAGAGCACCCACCCCCACACAAAAAAAAGAAAAAGAAAAAAAGTTGCACGATGCGGATGCTCAATTCTCAGAAGTCCTTCGACTTTTTAACCGTCTCTTTCTTGGTACCGGGGTTAAGCCTATATCCAAGATGACACCCGACCGCAAGAAGATGGTAGCTAAGTTTATCTCAGACTACTCCTTCGAAGACATCGAGCCGATGCTACGCAAGGCTCTAGACTCAGATCTGCTATCAGGGCGCAAGGATGGAGGATGCTATATCTCCTTCAATTGGATTTTCGACCCCGAGAACTACGAGCAGCTGATGGAAGGTACCTTCGATAACCCTACCATCCAAGCCTCAGCCTCCAAGAAGTCCACTTCAAAGCAGCCTAGCCCTCCTCCACCATCCACTCCTCAGCCTCAGCATGAGGAAACCAGCGAGGAGATAGAAGCACGCCTGCAGAAGAAGGAAGAGGCAAAGCAAGCCAAGGAGAAGGCTGAAACCGAAGCCCTCAGGCAAAAGTACCTCAGCTACATAGAATACGCTGCAAAGGATCCAAACGGCTCCATGGCAAGAATGCTAAAGCAAGCCTACGAAAATGGCACGCTGGCAGAACTGGGCATTGTCTGGAACCCTTCGGTAGCAGAAGAAGAGCAATCACTGGCAGACTTGGATGATCAGACACAAAATTATCTCAAAAGTCTCTTCAGCGATTAAGTAAACAGAACAATTAAAATTCATACGATTATGAAGAAAGAAGATTTAGAAGCCATTCTTAATGGCAGTAACCAACAAAGTGAGAAGAACCCTCCTGCACGCAAGAAACAGCGTGAGGGCGCATTGCAGATAGCATGTGTAAAATGGTTCCGTCTGCAGTACCCGGCCTTCTGGCATCTGTTCTTCCATCCCAAGAACGAGGCAGAATCCTCCGGCAAGAAGATAGCCATCAATGCAGCAGCAGGAGTAGTTCCGGGCGTTCCCGACCTCATCCTTGCTCTCCCATCTTTCCGAGAAGAGAACATCGGAAATCTCAGCCCCCACAAGGTCTTCTATCACGCCCTGGGCATAGAATTGAAGTACGGCCACACCAACCAGCAGTCAGCCCATCAGAAGGAGTTCCAGGCATACTGGGATGCAGCCGGCTACAAATACGTCCTCTGCCGCTCCCTGGAAGAAGTGATGCAGCAGGTCAACGACTACATGCAGCACGTCCCCCTGTCAGCCAAGCAGTCCGTCAGCATGGTCTATCACTCAGATCCCGACACCGAGGCTAACAAGAAGCTATTAAGTAAAATCACCCAAAAGAAAAAGTAACAATGAAATCAGAACTCACATTCATCATCTTTATGATGCTCCTCATCGCCACAGCAGTCCTCTTTCTGTGGCTGATGACAAGAAACAAGAATAAGCAGTGCAAGAACTGCCGTTTCTTCACCCTCAGAAAAGAGTCCAAGCGCCTGGGCAACTGCTCTCGCTTCTTCGACCACCATTTCTACTGGGAGCCAGCATGCCAAGGCTGGAAGCAGAAACAAGATAATCAGGAGGAAACAACTTAAAAGTTAGAACAATGGCAATACACGAAGTACATACATGCCTCAAAGGATTCATCAAGTTAGAATCCTTCGGCTACAACTTGAAAGGCTTCTTCAATTTCGGAGATCGAGAACTAACTGATCACGAAGTACGCCTCTTGGTAAACTACGGTATCGAAAAAGGCTATCGCTGTGAAAATGATATTCCTGAAGACGAAGTAGAAAGAATCCTAAAGGAGCATGAGAACGACCAGATTCTTACCATTCACGTCAAGAAGGAGTGGTTCGACAAAATCGTATCAGACGAAAAGACGGAGGAATACCGCCAATTAAAGGATTTTTGGATTGGGAGGTTAATCAAAGAACCCATTTGTTTTTGGCTGAAAAGAAAGAAGGGTTATCCATTAAATACGAAAAAGTTCACTCACGTCCTCTTCATCAATGGCTACCGCAACACCTCTCCTCGAATAGAGAAAGAATTTGTTGAAAATTAGTATTGATAAAGCAAGACAAGGGATGTGCCCGAAAGAATGGGTTGGAGGCTTATTTTTCGTCATCAAGTTCAAGTAACCTCATCCCCCCAGTTCACCACCGTTCCCAGCGATTCTATCGCTGGTCAAAAAAAAGTAGCGTATGAAAAGAAAAATAATGAATGTGGATAAGTATCTATCCCAAATTAAGAAATTACAAGATGCAATTAAGCACCATAAAAAAATGGAGCTTCTGAAAGCAAGAAGATGGTAAAGTTAATTGAGAAACAATGAGAAATTTAGTAATAAATTGCAATGTATCGGTTAAAGACAACTTTGACGAAGAAAAAGTCAAAGATGCTTTTATGAGTCTGTTCATAGTTACGGTTAATTCAGATGTAAAAATCAATGGCTTTCGTATCAACGAAATAGATGATTCTGTTTTAGAGCAGATTCCACCGTTGCCTAAAGAGCATATTGGTTGGGAAGCACCTGATAGAAGCGAGATTCTTGCCATAGACAAAGATTTCGTTTTAATGAAACAAGAGACATTAGATAGACTTTTAGATTACACTCACTCACAACCTACAGGACTATATCCTGGTAAGATGTGGAAAGCAAAATCACAAGAAGACAAGTGGATGCTATGTTGGTGCAATCATTCTGTTGGAGGATATATAGACATTAATTTTAGAGAAATTTTAATATTCAAATAATTATGGACACAGAAATTAAAATCACCGCGCCTGTTCTTGATAAGAGTATTATCCAGAAGGCTGCACAAGAAGCTGCTACGAGAGCAGCATTACGTGAAATCGAAGATTACTATTGTGGATTTGATTCACCCTACAGAAAGCAATTACGTGAATACCTGGAGAAGAACGCTCCATCCACTCGTCTCGAATTGCCTGAGTTTTCAGAGATGTTGAGCAAGTCTTTGTCTGCAGAGATAGAGAATATCGTCAACAAGAAATGTGTTGAAAGCTTTGCGCAGGAGATTCGAAGAGCATTCTCTCACCTGAAAGAAGAGAGTGATGGAACCATCCTGCTCACAACATTGGCAGAAGATATGATGTCTCATATAGATTTTGATGATTCTGAGTACGATAATAGCTTTGAGCTAGAGGTAAGAGATGGCAGTTTCTACAATATGAAGGATGTATATGTTACAATCAGTGAAGATGATGCAGAGAAAAAATATAAATTCACTCTTATGTCAAATGGCAGTGATGGCACATATAGAGTTTTGTCTATGCCTTACACGTCTGATGATAATGATCTCTACACAGCTAACAAGAAGATTACGCTCAAAACCGAGAAGTGTACCGTATCATTCCCTATGTTCTCTGGTGTAAGCAACGACCATACCCTTCTTGTCTTGGCAAGATGCATTATGTTTGATGCCCATATCCGAATTGATCAAGATTACATTTCAAAGGATTCCCAGATAATAGATGATTAGGCAAATGGAGGAAAAGTAATATGGAAGCAGGACAATTATTAGTGCTATTGTTGTCGTTTTGCGCTTTAGCATTACATATCAAGAATCGTAGAAGAAAGGAATAGTTATGAAGATAAAAATTATTTTGGTTCGTCTTCCCAGATTCTTTAATGGGGAGAGACTTCCGGGTTTCACGGATGAAGTAAAGTACTTCATCAAGTACAAAAATCATTGGTGGCAGAGATACAGATACCTGAATGATCGTTTCACTCGCCCAATGAAGTTTGACAGCTTTGATGCAGCCAAAGAGTTTCTCAAAAAGAAAGGTATAGATTATAAAGGAAAAGCATAATATGATTGTAAAAGCAATATGACCCTGGAAGAAAGAACAGAAAAGATCCGTGCCACTCGCCACGCCTATTATCTCAAACATAAAGAGAAGATGAAAGCGTATAGCAAGGAGTGGTATTCCAAGCACCCCGAAAAGTGGAGGGAGTACCAGAAACGGTATCCGGAGAAAAGAAGGCAGTATCAGAACACCTATTACCAGAAGAATAAGGAAAAGATACTTGCCTACCAAAAGGAATGGAGAAAAGCCCATCCCGATAAGTTTAAGGCATACCGGGAAAAGAGCCTGCAGAACCAGATACTTGGCATAGCTGCCAAGCGTCCCAAAAGACAGAAGCCAGCCAAAAACTTCGACACAGAGAAGCTGGCCCACATCTTCAAGGATCCTGTCACTGCAGCCCATTATAAGAAAGTGATACAGCTCAATGAGCAGGCGCAGCAATGCGCCCTCTAGAGCAAGTGTATAATCAGCGAATGAATGCCGCAAACGGCAATAACATAAAGTTTAACACATTTGAGACTGTATCTTTGCGCTCAATGTTTTCACTTAATAATTTTTAATCTGGCAGCTCGGAAAGACGAGAGTCGTCCGGCATTCATTCCTCTAACAAAGAAAGCGAGGTGGTACATGAAACAGTATCATTTCCAAGAGATTAGTATTAGAATATAATAACATCATAAAATATAAAAATTATGGAAGAAACAACTTTAAAGCAGTACATTGGTACCAAAACGGTAAAGGCAGAACCCATGGTAAAATCTGCCGCAGTAGCCAAAGGATGGGCTAGACTGTCAGAAGGATGCCTGAATGATCCAGGCTATCACGTCCAGTACACCAACCCGGATGGCAGCACATACGATTCCTGGTCCCCAAAGGATGTGTTCGAGAAGTCATACCAGATTGCAGAAGACTTCAAGGACCGCCTGGAAATCGAGTTCAAAGAGTTGAGAATACGCTTACTGAAACTCCATAAGTTTATCCAGGATAATGGCTTTGCAAATATTGCCAAGAAAATCGGACCAGAACAGGGTGCATTACTGCTGTCCCAATATCACGGCATGAACCTCTACTTCGATGCCCTGAAAGCTCGCCTTGAGATATTGAACTCAGAATCAGAAGACAAGTAGCATTATGAACAGAGTACAAAATGAAGTCTCCAAGGTCTCCCACGAAGAGCACCAGCAGCGCCTCCTCCGTGAGGCACAGCATCGCAACCGTCTGCTAGAGCAGGATGGCCGCCACAAATGGGTACGTTTGTCCAAAGGAAGCAACAATCTCAAACAGCTATGTCAGGTGGATGAGAATGGCAATCTTCTCCCTCAGGAGGAAGAACGTATCAGAAAAATCAAGCAAACATTAGGTATCAAGTAATATGAGCGAAGAAAAAGCAATAGCATTCCACAAACTTGTAGCAGAAATGCGAACCAACCAGCGAGAGTTTTGGAAATCTCGCGATAAAGACCTGCTCAAAAAATCCATCGAACTGGAGAAGAGAGTAGATGAAATCATACTCCATGCTGACGGAAATGATGTGCCGGAGGATGACAATGGCAGCTTCTTCCTGGAGGTAGCTCAACTTCGCGCCAGCTCCCGGCAGTACTTCCAGCTTAAGAAAATACCGGGGGCTGATCAACAGAAGATCTATGACCTCTACAATGCCATCAAGAAGTCAGAGAGAAAGATTGATTCCCTACTCACCAAATGGCAGGATGCTCAGTACATCAAGCAGGGCTACATCATCGAGTACCACATTATGGAGAGATACCCACGTGCAATGGCTCATTCCGTATTTTCCTCACAAGATGAAAATCTGGCAAAGATAGAATATAACGACTATCTACGCAGATGCCAGGGCGGTGTGATGTATTATCAGGCTAAGAAATACCTTCCACCCAAGGGAATGCCGCCCATAGAAGACAAGCAATAGCCTCAGCGCTATCTATTAAATAATGTATAACAAATTAAAGATTTAAGATTATGACAGACAAGAAACAAACAAACTCACTCCGTTCACGCACCTCAACATGGTTCGAGTGCAAGGTGCGCTATGAGAAGACCATGGAAGATGGCTCCGAGAAGACCGTCACCGAACTCTACACCGTAGATGCCCTATCCTTCACCGAGGCAGAGGCAAGCATCATCGAGGAGATGGCGCCTTATGTTTCAGGAGAACTGAAAGTTGCCAACATCAACCGGGCAAATTATGGAGAGATCTTCTTCTCAGACGTTGATGATGATGATCTCTGGTTCAAGGCTCGCCTCGCCTTCATCACCATTGATGAAAAGACCAACAAGGAGAAGCGTTCCTACTATAACTACCTCGTTCAGGCAAAATCTATCGAGCGTGCCAGACGCTATGTTGATGAGGTGATGGGCAAAACCATGATCGATTATGAGGTGAAGAGCCTCAGCGAGACCAAGATCATGGATGTCTTCGAGCATTTCGTGCATAAGGTTCCTGTAAAGAAGGAGGATTCTGACCAGGAACCTGACCAGAAATCTGACGAGGAATCAGAAAAGTAAACAGAAAAGTAAACAGCTATCTTGCGCAATTTGGTCGTTACAGAACCAAGTTGCGCAACTTATCACTCCTGTTACATCTAAAAAGCATAATTTCGCAACATCAATTTAGAAGTAAATATTTAGCAGTATGAAAAAGTTTTTTAAGCAAATCCTCTTATGCCTTCGCCTCTGGCTTATCAAGCGCATGGGCTACAAGCTTCCATCGCTCCGAGAAGTCACACCGGTTATGCCTGGCCAGTTATACGACCACTTCGGCTACGTAGTACAGTTCACATGTCGCAAGAAGAAAAGCGATGAAACCCACGTCACCGAGTTGGGCGAAATCCCAGAGCACTGCTTCCAGTGCCCTCTCTACAAGAAGGGAATCCCTTGCACCTTCAATCACCGTATGGCTAACGGCAAGGATATTTGTGATGATTATAGCCTGGAAATCATCATCAAGAATACAGGTAATATCTAAACTATATCAGTATGAAAAAGAAGTCAAACCTCAGACTCGACAAGAAGACCGGTCACGTTCTCGAAGTACCGACTACCAAGCAGGTACGCGAAAAGGTCAAGGAGATACGTGAACAGAAGGCCGTTACCATCAAGCAGACGGAAGCCGAGAAGAACTTTGATAAGGTCCAGAAGGTCATCGACCGCATGCACGCCAAGGCCAATCTCCCCAGGATCCTTACCATGATCCGCAGAAAGTATCTCTCTACCGTATGCGTAATCAACAGACCCGGAAAGAAGCGTGACCTCCTCAGAGACCGGAAAGGCAGATACGTCATGCTCTGCCACCGCAAGATGGCTAAGGTGTTCGTCAATGATGTATGCCTCATCGTCAAGATTCAGCAGTCATACAGTACCGAAGAAGTAAAAGACGAGAAGGGAGAAACCATACTGACCCGGGAGACTTGGCAGGATGGCTCCTGGAGCATCGTTCCATGCCGGGTGGATAAGAGCAACTACACCACCATTCAGGAAGTCCGTAGGCGCAAATGGTTCTTTCTCCATCGCTACTGGTATGAGATTAGCTTCGATGGCCGCATAGAGCCAGCTGCTATGCTCTACGACTACCAGCTGAACCCTACCGTACAGAAGCAGCACTTCTATGTCACGCGCGAATATGTTAAGGTACGCAATCAGGATGCCGAAAACGACTACTTCCGTTTCTGGCTCCATAAACCAAAAGACTATGCAGACAGAACATGAACTCATCATCCTCAATCGTCCACGCTGTAAGAAGCGTGGACTCACCATCAACCGTAACGGCCGTATCACTCTCCGCACACAGCCCTGCAAGCTTCTGGGGCTATCGCGGGGCGATAAGATCAGCTTCGGCTTCATGGATGGCCAGATATACATCATCAAGGCCGATCTCCCCGACTCCATCCTGCTCTCCGGCAGAAAAGGCCAGCTACATGGATGCAGCGTCAATACGGTCAGGCACCTGTTCATCTTCACCAGCGGCATTCCCACCAATGCCACAGAGATAGATCTTATCGTGTCTGATCAGAGCCAGGCCATCAGTATTAATAGTGTCGAGTATCAGGCTCTTACGGTCATCAACAGGGCAGATTTCGCCCATTGTAGATAAATAATTCAAAGTAAAATATAAATTCTAAGTTTATGCAACAATCAATTCGTTACAAAGGCCTCAGCCTTACACCAGACGAAATGGCTGTAGAAAACGGTGCGCTATCACTTTGCGGCAATCTGGAGCTGCATGATGGCGCACTGCGCCCTGCCATCATCGCTGGTACACTTATTCCAAAAGCATTGCTCGTAGGTAACACAAAAAGTATCGCCAAGCTTCTTTATATACACGAAACTGGCAATTACAAGCACTTTATCGCTATCCAGTCCGATACCAACACCGCATCCCTACATTGGTTCGATAAAGATGGCACCTATATGAATATCCTACATACCTTTAATGCAGATGTATCTATCAGATCCATCAATTCTGTCGGCAACACTCTTGTCATCTGTGCCTCCGATGGCATTCATTATGCTATCTTCCACTTAGATACAGACAACGGTTCCTATCTGTATCTAGGACAGAAGCCCCCATTCCTCGAACTAGGTTTTGCTATCGACACCGAAAATCATACTGAGAACTACGATCTAGGAGGAATTGACAGCAAAAGTAGCAACAATGGATTCAGAGATAGTTTCCAGCAGACCAGCCTCTCCTGTGCAGAAGCATTCAGCGTTGTAGCCAACGATAGTTTCAGCTTGGGAGAAATCTGTGCCAGCATCAAAGAAGAAAAGCAGTCCGATATTACCCAGAGTATCTATGCGCTCGTCAATCGTACCAACAACACAATCGCCAGGAATGGCCGTTTCTATGCCAATTTCTTTGTACGTTATTGCTATCGCATGTTCGATAACTCTATGATTATGCACTCCTCACCGGTCTTCATACCTGTTCAGGTTCCCAACTCCTATGCAGTAGGAAGCGCAAATCTCACATTCAATACTTCTGATGTCGTGGGAGATACTTTCAAGGGCAAGATAAACATCAAAGATGTAGTCAAGTTTGCACGTCTGGATGGAGAATATCAGGAATTTGATATAAATATCAATAAGGTAGCATTCTACTATTATCCTCGTAACGTTTCTCTTCTATATAGCTTGCAGGGAGATATAGATGAGCTGAAAAAGTGGAAAGATGTTATCAAGTCCGTAGATATTTTCATCACGCCACCGGTCACAAATGTAGATACATCCCAGAAAATCACCTCACTCGCAATATATAGCCCAAACTATGGACTAGGTGTAAATGGTAGAGTTGATCAATACACGTACTTCAATACAGAGGACATGGTGGGATATGTACGAGTTAAGTTCCCAACCATTTCCTATGATGTGTACAAAAATAAATTATCAAATACATCAACTTTCTACAAGGCATGTTCCATGAATGTTGAAGATTTAAAAAGCTGCTCCAGCAAAGTACTACCAGTAGATAAGCAATCTATCTACGAAATCTCCTTGCAGGAACAAATGAAAGATGATTACAAGTCACACAACAGCCTCTTTGCATCAGGCAGCTATGTTTATAACCATCGTCTCAATCTTTATGGAATCCACGAACAGCTATTCTCAGGCTTCAATCGTAGAGTCATGTTCCCTAATGCCTCCATATTGAAGAAAGAGGCAGGAGTTACCTATCATTATCTTTTCCACAAAATAGTCACCGTGCTCAACACATCGTCAGGAACCAAATACGTAGAAGCCACATGTAGCGAAAGCGATAAGAATGTAGATGCCTATATGCTTGCCAATTTGGTTAAGTTCTACCCAGATACCAGAGCCATAAAGATGGTAATATTCGCATTAAGGCTGGAGACACATGAAGAAGTCATCTTCTCCTTCCCCCTTACACCATGCTCCGAATTAAATGGATCTATGCACATGGGAGATTTCTTAATATCAGCTGAGGAGTTCCTCGTCTCCTCATTCGCATATACAGAAGATACGATGGTAGAGCTGAATAGCAAGCTTTACACCTCCGAGGCAGATAACGCCTTCTATTTCCCGGTCAATGCCATCAATACGGTAGGTATCGGAACCATCCAGGGCATAGCAGCCACCACTCGCGCCCTCTCGCAGGGTCAGTTCGGCCAATACCCTCTCATGGCGTTCTCTACCGATGGTATCTGGGCGATGGACGTATCTGCACAGGGCACATACAGCAGCATACATCCTATCAGCCGTGATGTCTGCTCCAATCCGCTATCTATCACGCAGCTCGATCAGTCCGTCTTCTTCGTCACAAATCGTTCTGCCAACAGGGTAGCCGAATCGCAGATTGCTTCCATGTCCGATGTGCTTGATGGTCCCTTCTTCAATATCGTCAGTCACATGGGCAAGTTCTTCAACTACTTCCTGGATGCTAGCAGTGATTCCGAAGAAACAAAGCTCATCAAATCCCAGATGCGCCAGCTCATAGACTTCTCAGAGTCACCTATCGACTTCTTCCAGCGTTGTCAGGTCATCTACGACTACAAGAACTCGCGCATCTTCTGCCTAGATGTCAGCAATAGGGCAAAGTCTGCCTCAGCAGATACCGTAGCCCTCTGCTATTCCATCCGGGATCAGGCATGGAGCACATTGCTCATCAAGAACGTACTCACGGCCCTCAACTCCTACCCTCACCCCTACATCCAGTTCCGTGATGGTAGTGTCATCTGCCTCGATAAGGGCTATGATTACAGCGATGATACCCAGTACCACGGCATCATCGTCACCCGCACCTTGAAGTTCGATGAAGATGGAGTCCCCGACAGCATTACCGGCTATCTCCACTCCCTCACCACCGATTCCGTTCCAATTATGTGGCTCTACGGCAGCCACGACAATCAGAATTGGCATTATCTAGGTCGTTGTGGAGGAATGAAGTCCAGCTACATGGTCAGCAAGAGCTACCGCTATTTCCGCATAGCCCTCTACTTGAAAATGAAAACCATGTCCCAGTACTTCGCCACTCGCCTGGAGGTCATCCGTCGCTTCGGCAAGTTCTAATCGCCAGTCCCCCCATCCATCCCCTCATAAGAATAGAGCCTTCGCCTCCAGGGTCCACCCCTGTCCAGCGAAGGCTCATCCATAAACACCTAAAAGAAAAAGAATCCCAAGAAAGAAGAGATAGAAGAGAATCCCCTTCCTAAGTCCAGCTAGGCTTTCTCTTAGTATAGTTATCCCTGCTGGTCAGGTCAGTCATCACGTTTTTATAATCAGCACTAGCCTTCTTTTCATATTCAGCAGCCTTATCCCCATACTGGTCAGCCAAAAACTGCCCCATCACATAGTCCACGATATACTTATGCATATGATTCTTCAGCGGATCAGTCATAGCGATGTTCCAGTTCGGAATCTCCAGCAGGAAGTTCACCTTCTCATATTCCAGATCAGCCCTCTCCTTGCCCCTCTCATAAACAATACGAGTTTCATCATTCTGATTGCCATCCTTGGTAATGGTAACAATCTCCGTCCAAGTACCATCCCCATTATCGGCATAGCTATACTCCTTGATTCCGGCTACAAGTCGCTCCAGGCTGTTGTTGTCCTCAGTTCTACCAGTAGTCAGGTATCTCTGTGCAGCCACCTTCAAATTACCGATGGCCTCCGTCACGGCACGGTTGATGATACTCCGTGTTTCAGGCGCATCAGGACTTTGGATAGATGCCTTAATCTCCTGCTGAGCCTCATCCATCAGACTCTGGCTGATCACAAAACATTTTACGAGCACATCATTGCAGACCTGCCCCATATCAAAGTCTAGCGAAATTTTCTTAATATCCATATCTTCAACAATTTATAAATGAAACATTATCTCAATTCAAAAGGAGGTCTGCCACCGCTCCAATCCACTCTCTCATGGCAGAAATGCTGTCTGGCATTATCCTCGCGTCTGGAACCAGCCTCAGCCACCCCGATGCCTTCCTTCTCCTCAGCATCTTCCTTGCGTACAGCCGTCTGCACCTCGTTTACTGCCATCTGAGTATCATCAGAAGCCCTGTCTCCCGGAACCAGGTTTCCATCCGCCACCTTATTCTCCGTATCAGTAGCCCTGTTAGCAACCACCGCACTGCCAACTCCATCCTTGTCAACAGAATCCTCATGCCGGGCAATCTCCTCAAAAAGAAATTCCCTTTTCAGCAGCAGCTCCTTGATGGCACCAAGATCACTTGCTCCCATACCGGCATAGTCAGCAGTCTTTATATCCGGGAAATCACCCAGCCACCCTGCCATAACGGCATGCACAAGATAGTTCTGAATCTGATTGCTCAACAGACCGCTCAACTTAGGTGGCCAGAAGTCCTGAACCTTCAATTGTAGCATCAGGTTCCCTGCCAATGCCTGCAAATCAAACTGAGTACTGGTTGCTGCCAGCCATTTCGTCAGTTCGTTTTCCAGGTCATTCACTGCCTCCCTGTAGTGAATATCCAGCTTACCCTCCTCGCTATCGCTAGCCCAGATAGCCTGAAAATCCACCTCCGGGTTATGCTGTGCGATGGTAGCAGTAAGACCTTCCACCACTCCCATCACGCTTTTCTTGATAATATTTATCGTAATTGTCTTCATTGTTTTATCCTTTCTTTCTATGCCATAACCAGATAAAAAGTCCGAGAATGATAGCAATTAGAGCTTTAACTACACCTGTCGAAAACTTGTTTAGCGATACAAGCCTTTGCTCATTCTTCGTCAACTCCCTGCTCAGCACCTGTATAGAGTCCTGCTTCAACCGGATAAGTGAATCCTTCTGCAGGATAAGAGATTGCTGCCTATCCACCATTTTATTCACCACATAGAGCGAATCCTGCAGCCTCGTCACCTCCCTCGACTCCTTGTTGGAAATCACCTCATGCCAACTCTCCGTCTTGATAGGCTTCCCAGCAGCATCCACCATGGTCGAAGTACTGTCCTTGGTATGCGTTGTTTCCCTATAGCTACTCTCCTTCTCCTGCACCCTCACTTGCGCCATCTGCTCAAAGGCAGCCACAAACCGCTCCTGCCAAGTCAGATCCAATCCCTTGCTCACGCTGGTGTCCTTAATAAAATGGTCCTGCGTCACGGTCTTCGTCCTGCAGCTCGTCAGAAACAGCGTCAGGAAGAACGCAATCCATACAAACAGATACAATATCCAATGTCTTGTTTTCATACGCCATTCCGTTTTATAAGGCCTTCATAGCCCTGGCAAGATACATCTTTCTGCTCGCCAGCCCATTCGTGCCTCCGTTAATCTTCTTCGTAATACTCAACACCTTATCCGCATCAGCCAGCTCATTCAGCCCATGCGTCTCCCAGTACCACATCGTTACATCCACGCAAAGCTCCGGCTCCTCCAGCAGTTCCGGCTTCTCCAATACCGGCTGCATGCTGTAAGACTGAAATTTCGAGTAGTTGCTTCGCCCGGTCAACTGAATGAATCCCCTGCCCTTATACTTGGCACCATCACCCTTATGCGTATTACCCAGCATCTTGCCAAGTTCTCCCTTCTCATACTTCAAGAAATAAGAGTCCTTCCCAAGCTCATGGGTATAAATCAGTTCACCACTCTCATGCGCAATCTGGGCGAGAAAATGCGCCCACCTCAACTTCGTATCAATGTGATACTTCTCAGCCAGCTCGTTGAAGTAAGGCAGATACTTATCCACCCTCTTTCTGGCATTCGGCATGATTTTCAGAATCTGTTCCTTAGTTATTTGCTCCATTTTCATCATTCTGTTTGTTTTTATATTCCTGATAACTTTTGAAATAAGGCAAGTCTTCAATAAACTTTGCCGAAAGAATGTAGTACAGGAAATCCACCAGTTTATACCAGGTAGTTCCCTTCTTCAAGATGCTCCTCCAGTTCTTCAAGATATTCGTCCCGAAGAAATAGGTAGTAGCCCAACAGACATATTGCACCGCACTCACCGATTTGTGCTCACAGTGCAGCCATCGGCCCAGTATAAAGATACTCACCACGATCACAAAGAAGATTGCCGCCATCACAAAGCACATGCCAGCCTTCTTCCAGTCCCATTTCTCACCATTAAACCTTGCCGCCACAAGCCCGAACAAAAAGTTCAGCCCAAGCAAGAGCAACATAGCATAGATAAAATCCATAATCGGGCTGAGCATAGCAAGCACCGCCCCCACTGCCATCACAACATAACCTCTAATATCATTCATGTTTAATTCGTTTAGCGCCCCACAACATTATGAAGACACTGCAAATTTAACCCATCCTCCACAAACCATATTGATAAATAGCGGAATCTGAACGAAAAAAGAGAATACAAGCCCCAAATATAGCCTGCATTCTCTTCTTCTGATAGTTTTCTTTTATATATCTTAGGTATTATGGAATTTCCCACAAAGTAAACATTAGTGATTGAAGTACCCCCACGCCTTACACTTCCCATAAGGGTTATCATCATCCCTCAGCCAGTTCACGGCAAGATCCACCATCCGATCCATCATCTGCTCCTCGCTGTCCTCCGGGAACCATTTCTTCATCAGATTATAGTTGTCCGAGTAGATCATATTCAGCACCACGGCAAAATCCCATTGGTTGTATGGTCGAATCTCGTCCTTCACCGTCTCATAGATCTCCTGAGTCTTGGCTGCGGTATAGTAAGGAGCACGATGCTCTACATCATTGTGGTCCTCAAACACCAATTTCTTGATCTGAGCCTCAGCAAAGAAGTCGTTGAAGTGGCCGTTACCCACTACCCCATAAATCTCCTTATACAGTTTCAGGAGATCTTCTTCCTCGGCATGCATCGCCACAAACTTGCCGATGATCTTGGTTACCTGCACCATCTGTTCCGGTGTGGAATCACTCTGATATTTTGTGATAAGTTCTACTAGGTTCATATTATTCTTGTTTTTGTGATTTAACGAATTTGAAAATCTCATCCAGCTTATTTTCCATCTTGTCGAGTCGCTGGTTAGTTCTCTGCTGGTCACGAAACGAAGTGTCCAGTTCTGAGAGAAGTTGATCACAGTCCTTTACGGTCTGCTCGAAGTCCGGCATCTTATTGATGATGTCGTTGGCTTGGTTCTTCAATGCGTTCACCTCGTTGATGATACTCTCCTTGCTACAGGATATTACAAGGGTGTCGCTGTATGCTGTTTGCTCAGTATCAACTACCGAATAGGTTGACTGCTTTCCGTCTTCCGTCTGAATATTCACCTTCACGTTCATGGTGCCAAAGTTTGGCATACCAGGCATCTGGGGCATCATGTTGGGCTTGCTACCACTAATATCAGGGCTTGGAGCATTCATCACTTTACCCTGCTTGAATTTTCTCGTTGCCCGGTCAAACAAAAAAACCGGGAAACCTGCCTTTAAATCTTTAAATATCATAATCGTATCGTTTTAAATGGAAAATGCGAGGGAAACGATGGCTTACACACCATCCACCATTTCCCTCTATAATGATACTAAGCTGTAGTCAATGCTACGGTCAGACTGTCAAATATGCTCAGGCCTCTAGCCTTTCCGCATACCACATCGTTAGCCTTTTGCGTTCTGCCCACACTGGCGATAGTTACAGCCGTTGGCAGTGCTGTCTGCCCCTGGAAAGCTGCTACCCATCTTTCCGTGTAAATCAAAGGCTGCGCTCTCATCACGTTTCTGTTGCCTATTACAGGCGAAATAATGGAGATAGTTGCCACGATAGGCACAAACACCGTTGTGCCATTCAGGATAGGCTGCTCATAACTGTAGGTTATGCTTGCCTGTGGCTGCACGCTGCCATTCACGCAATAAGGTCTGCAAAGCTTCTCATTGTAAGTAGCTAAAACTGAAACTTGGTTGGCTACCAATGCTGTAGTAGCCAAGCCCACTGGAGAAATCTTGTTCATACCACTACGCTTCTGTTTCATTCTTTACTTTTTTTTACTGATAGCCACCTGCAACACCTGCGCCACATCCGCAACCGCCATTCATCAGATTGGCTAAGTAGATGTTCTGCTGCAACTGAGAGTTCTTAAACTTCAAGTCCTGATTCTCGTTGGCTTGCTCCTGGCTCCAATGGCCTGTCAAGGTATCGATGATACGCTGGGTGTTGTTCTCACCTGCACGGATGATGTCACACTTGTCTTGCTGCATCCGGAAACCGAGGTTCGAAGCAGCTCTTTCTATACCAGTGTTGGTATAGCTAAAGCCCTGCTGCATCTGGTTAATGATGTTCTTCTGGCCCATCTGGTTCTCATAACCCATACGGATAATGTTCTGCTGGGTCTGGCAGCAGCAATCCTTCAACGCTATTGTCATCTGCAAGTTACCCTGCGAAATGGCGTTGATCACTCGCTCTGCCGAGAATCCTACCTGACCACCAAGCTGCTGGATACCAGCCTGGATGCCACAGATAGAGTTCTGCAAGGCGTTGAAGTCACAGTTCAGATTGCTTGCCAACATCTTAAGGTCGTTGCCGTTACCCTGGATGGCACCCATCAGCAAGTTGCTGTTCTGGTTGTCTGCCATCTGATTACGCAAACTCTCGATTTGGCTCTGAATCTCTGCACGCTGCACATCTCCTGCATTGTCACGGTTGTTCCAGTTGTCGCCATACATCCACTTCATCACGCCCATCATCATCATGTAGGCAAATGGATTGTTCCACATGTCGGCATCGTCACGGTCTCGCAGCATTGCTGCCATTGCCAAAGGATTGTTGTTGTCACGATTTGCCATCGCTCCAAGCAAACCACCCATCATTGCATCGTTGCAACAAGAGGTAGTCTTAATTACTTCTTCTGCCATAATTCCTAAAGAAATAAAAGTTGTACATTCTGTTTATACTCACATGTAATCGATTACGCCTGCAAAGATACGAGGAACTGGCAAGTTCTTTAATAACTCTATCAAAATTTCTTTTATCAACTGATTATCAACGCTTTAACATGATATAGACCCATATCAAAACCATCGTATATATATTTTCGCAAGAATATTGTATATAATTGTATATAATTTAAGGCAAAAATTGTATGTTTTAGAGCATAAAAAAGAGAGAAGCAATCTCTCGCCTCTCTCTTTTTCTACTTGTTTCGTTTCAATCTTTTCTTGATAAACTCCTTAACGTCCCATTTCTTGAAGAAATGGCTATGGTCCCCAGCGTTCCCCACACTCTCCAGCTCCCCATCTGCAATGGCCCTTCTTAGAGTAGATTCGCTGATATGAGCCTCCTTCTTTACCTGACCTGCAGTCATATAAGGATTCAGCATGAACGGAATCTGTTCACAAAGATTGTCCAGATCGTCATCGCTCATACCGCAAGCCGTAACCTTCTCCCCATTCTTCTGCTGTTCTGCTGCCTTAAAGCAAGCATCGCTCAATGATTTCAATGCCCATCCCAGGGTATCATAATTCAGTACCTTCTTCATAAGTCTTCTTTTTCAATATTATTCCTAAAAATCTCTGTTATTCTCCGATTATCTCCAGCATTCTCTATCAGGAGCAAATCTTTCTGCCCATCTTCGTTTCATTAACAAACATTTTAGCAAAGCTATACAAATAGAATATAGCTGTCACGGCCATGACCGTAAAGCAGGAATCCACCATATCTTTAGTTGTGTACCAATTCCACTCTACAATATGAGCCGCATTGATACCTAAGAAGTATATAAATGGAATGCGATACCACTGGCACAAGAAGAAAAATCTACTTGCCAGTATCGTCACCATCGGCAGGACGTAAACCATGAAATAAATAAAGATATAGCAAGGCATATTTTCATTATAGGGGATAAACATCTCACGGGGATGCTGAGAGAACTCCCAAATGCCGTATGCGTGGAAGAACATAATAATGATAGGCACATACTTGCAGAACCAGCGGAAGAACTTTAATATTCTCCTGCTATACCGATTACCATGCTTCTTAAGCATATCCATCATCTCCGTCACATCAATGTCCTTTATCAACCGTTGGACTTCGGCTTCTTGTTCTAGTGTCATATAACCTCCCTTTTTGTCAGTTGTTGATGCAATTATAGTTCTTAAAAGAAAGAATTTGCCACAAAATTACAACTTTTTGCACAATTCAGTTCATTTTGCGCAATATTTTATAGTTAAACTTTGCTAAAGTAACAATTTGAAAGCAATAACCACCAATTAATCACATATAAAAAAGGTGTAGCCCTTCCTAGAGTTACACCTTAATTACATAATATCCAAGATCATAGCCTATTCTCCTAACATAGAGTTTACCATCCCTTCGATTACTTCATCGGTCATACTCTCTTTGATGGAGGCATCACCGCCAATCGATTTCATCAACATACCTATCCAAGGATTATCACTTTCCATGGTGGAATGTATTTGCTCCTTGTAGGCGGCATAAAGCTCGCCAGATTCCTTGAAATCCAAAAGAACCGTGCGTAAGGCTTTCACCACGTAGTTATCCATCAGCAAGGGATTGTCCCTTGCCGATGATAATTTAGTAAGAAGCACAGCCAATGCTTCATGTAATGGTTTCTTCTTCATATTGTCTTATTCTTTAATTTACAAAGTCGCGACTTGGAATATTACTCTCCATACTTTGGCTCCTCATACACCAAGTTATGCTTATCTACGTAAGTCTTGGCTTCTGGGTATGTGTCAAACTCTACCGCGGTGGCATTCACTGATGGGAACACCTCAGCATTGTCACCTTCCTCTGTGAGAGGGAACACCATCTTGGTTCCCTCATGTACTACCTTATACTTCTTTGTTAACTTATTCATATCGTGTTTCCTTTCTTTACTTTAATGTTAAACTTATGCCTTTGCAATACTGATTGTATATCCCTTCTGCTGCAAGGCTTCTACTGCATCATCGGATGCGGAAGTGCGGTTTCCTGCAACCGAGATAGTTTTGTACCATGCTTGATCACTTGATGAGAAACCAACCTGGCATTGTGCTTGGTCTTGTAGCATCTTGTCAATGTTGGTAAGGCTTGCTGATCCTTCGATTGCAATAATTTTAGCAGTAGATGGGCGAGTGCTCCATGTGAATACCGAACCTTTATCACTCATAAATGAAATAAATATACAATTAGAAGGAATCGTTGCAAGGTCACCAGTCAGTTTGCTATACTGTAAAACCATCTTAGTACAATTTGATAGAGTATTTAATTGACCTATGTCTCCTGTCAGAGGTACTTGTGTGTTTGACAAGTTTAAATTAGTCAAATTTGTCAAATTCTTCAAGTTGGCTATATCACCACTAATTTGTGTTTTAGAACATCTAATTTCTGTCAAATTTGTCAAATTCTTCAAGTTGGCAATGTCACCAGCTACTTTGGTATCGTCTAATGACAAATTAGTCAAATTTGTCAAATTCTTCAAGTTGGCTATATCACCACTAACATTAGTGACAGCGATATTCAAGACAGTCAAATTTGTCAAATTCTTCAAGTTGGCTATATCACCACTAACATTACTGACAGCGATATTCAAGACAGTCAAATTTGTCAAATTCTTCAAGTTGGCAATGTCACCACTAGCTTGCACTGTTGACAAGTTTAAATAAGTCAAAGGAGTAGAATATTTTAAATCCTCAATATTTAAAACTTTGTTTTTACCGTATGGATTGCCTGACGGAATAAATACGTTAAGATTGAGCAGTTTATATTTGTTTCTGATTGCTACAGTAGTTGCTTGGCTAACAATAACACCTTGCAAACTTGAAACAACAATACTCTTACCTTTGTTTTCTGTAAGAGTATTGTCTGTAAAGTAACCATCACCAACAATTTCTACTGTTGTAGGCTCAATAAAAGATACTCCAAACCCTTGTGTATCTTTTGTAGGAGATTCTACACTTTCTACTTTAATTCTCATTTCGCCGAGTCTAAGAAGTTCGATGTTATCAACACTTCCATTGAGTTTTGTAACTAAACATTTTACCATAATATATTATTTTAAAGTTTATTAATTTTACTTTCTATATAAGTGAATCTGTCCTGAATGTACTTGGTAACTCTCCAGATAGAATCATGATAACCTAAATCGTAAGGAATGTTATCATAGAACTTTGTTACTGGAGGATTTCCAGTTGATTCCTTTATACATTCAAAAATCACATGACGAGATTTGCCATAGGCGCAAGTTTCGCCAACAGCATAAGTTTTCTCATTGTCGTAAGTATTATCTGCCAGATATTCATATGAGCTTCCTTTGATTTTCCAATGCTCTCTATCCACATTGTCATCCCTATTAGAAGGAGACTCTGTCCATTTCTTGTATTCAAGTTTTATAGCTTCTATTGGAAATCTATTGCACCAGTTCTTGACAAGTGATATAACATGTTCTGGAGTAAATATGCCCAATAATTTCAACTCATTATATCTTGCTTTTATTTCTTCCTTATGATACTGTACCAAGTACTTAAAAGGATAATTTGTATTAGACGAATCTGCCGCATTTAGCATGACCTCTGCACTTCTCACACCAGGGCAGTTATAAATCTGCCCGAAAGTTCTGTCTTTGTCATAATCACAAATGAACCACTTTACACCATCGTATGTTATCCATTGCCAGTTGTAGGCGATGTCTTCATCTGCAAGAACATATTGTAATACATAGAAATCAATAAGATTTTCCAAGTCATAATGCTTATTCAAGAACTCTTCACCACCATTCTCATTTGTCTTGGCATTGAGTTCTCTAGCCATTGAGTTGAAAGTCAAGATAGACTGCTTGACTTTGTTTGATAGAACATGCTTCTTGTCAGAAGGGTTATATCCTTCTGTATCTGAACCTAACAATTCCTTCGGCTTATCACCATCATAAGATTCAAATCCTTTTTCAGTTGCAATATTAGTCAGTAATCCTTTAGGATTTCTAACCTCAAAAGAAGTCCAATCCAAAGGGCTTAACATCGGACCACGACCACCATCCAAATGGATATTTGTACTCAGAGACTTATTCATGTGATAATTATCTCTGTGCTTTTTAAGTGCCCAGTTGAACACCCCATAAAACTCACCATTGAGATATACAATGCAAGGAAAAGCATCAGGAATACATTTTGCGCCAGTATCTTTCTGCAAAGACAAATCATTGATAATTTCGGCATTGTATGAGCCTGATGTTATGTTTATATTGCCAAGTAACGCTTTCTTCCAAGGATTTGAATATATAGGACTTCTTGATGCCCATACTTCTTGAACTAGCTTATACGCAACAATACTGATACCTTTGAAGAAATCAGTGTATTGTGCCTTAAAGTGGAATGAATCTTGTGCCACCCAATCACCAAACTTAACTGCAAAACTATCACCATTCCAATCTGAATCAAAGAAGTCACAAGCAAACGACTTCTTTTTATATAGTATGGTAGAGTTACCTTGTGCATTTATTATCACTTTTTTCTTGAAGTAATTTCCTTGCATATCCCACATTTCAAAGTAAGCCTTTGCGTTAGTTGTCTTTGATGTAGGCATAGAATCTATTCCACTGATATTAATTCTTGCACATCTAGGCTCTGGAATATACAGAGGAGATTTGCCATTATTTGAAAGATAGTCACTCCAGTCAATAGGTGCTTTTGTATCAAACCCATTAGCCTTTAGTGCATCTCGGATATTGTTTACACTATTACCTTGAAGATTGAGATTTGATACTTCAAGGTTCTTGGTTTCCATACTATGTTCATGCTTCTTACCTTCAGAATCTCTATATGCAAGAATCCTATCATCTGCATCAGTTGTAATTTCCATTTTTCCCTCAGGGTCTTCAATATGCTCAAACTCTTCTGGGATAGTCTCAGACTTAGCATTGTGGATATAATGACTACCATCATTGTAAGTAGCAGAAAGAACCTTGCCATCTGCATCTTTCTCTACTGCAAGATATTCAGGATTCTCCTGCAAAGATAAGACATCAAGGAGTTCTTTGAGATTAGAATCTATTGTATCAAGCTTTTCTTGTATCTTAGATACAACTTGCTTCAAGGCATTGACAGCATGGATTTCACCAATGATTTGTCCATCTCTTCTGATACCAAGTAATATTTTATCGTCGGCAGTAACCCAAGCAGCAAAGTATTCCTCGTTCTGAATGACGTGATACATTTCATTGAGAGGATAATAAGGCTTGCCAGTTGCTCTGTAGATACCAAACAGAACTCTATCCTCTGAATCAACTACAGCCCAAAGGAACTCTTCATTTTCAATAACCTTAAAACACTCCTTTACTTCATCTTCAATGAGAGATTTGCCTTCTTCCTTATCAACCTTAGTTTCCTGCAAATTAGTAATCTGCAACTGAATCTGGCTGACAATTTCCTGCAACTTTGTTCTAATTGGTGCTGGAATACCCTTGCTCCATTCAACAGAACCATCCCACCGAATACCTGCAAGAAACACATCATTCTCATCCACCATAGCAAAGATAAACTCTTCGTTCACGATGTATTTGAATGGAGTCTTCTCCAAATTGCCTTCTTCATCCTGGATGGCATTCAGCTTGTTAAGAATAGCCTGGTATTCTTGGAAATGCTCATCGTAGGAATCTTCCGCAAAAGAAGTAACATGGTCTTCCGCAACACTACGTAGCGCATTTCCAATATAACCTATAGCCGGATTTAATTTTTCTGCCATAATCGAAATTTATATTTAGTTTAACTTGCTTGTACCCTCACAGTGGTTCCGCTCATATAAACGCCACCACTCTTATACATATAGTAGTCCTTGCCATTGATCACCACAGAAGTAGTAATCATCACAAAAGGAGCACCACCCATGGAGAAAGAAGACAACTTTGGCAAAGTCTTAGGCACAAGAATAATGAAGTTAACCCTATCCTTGGCTGAAGTCTTTTCATATACACCAGCAGCCGAAGTACGAGGACCTAGCTTATTGCCAGCTATCGCCACGTCAACCTCAGATATTCCAAACCCGAAATAGATTGGAAGCACCATTACCACCTTAGCCGTAGCAGACTTAACGAGTTCATCGTATTTGGCAGTAAGAACCACCATTGACTCACCTTCCTTATGAACCTCGACACTGACGGTATCACTGGATTTAATGTCAATCTCCTTCACCATACCATTAATAGACAAGACCAAAGAAGAAGGCATAACCAAAGCATCCTTGCGTTTAATGGAATAGCTAACCTTAACAGTCTGATCATTCCCAGTAAACTCCAGCAACGTCTTATCGAGCGACAAAGATACCTGTAGCGGAAACACTGTATTCTGCAGTTCCTTCAAGGAATTATTCACCTCCTCAGCATTAGCCTTCTTTGCCAGCTCAGCATTGATAATATCCTGAGTCTTCTTCAACAATTTCTGGCTAACAACCTTCCATTCGCTCTCACCTACTTCCTGAGCCACTTCCAGCAAAGTAGAGCATACCCATCTACTGCCATCCTCAGAATAAAGCACATTGATGCCCTGAGGAACAACAAGCCCCCCAAAGTTCTTATACGTGCCAGCTACGGTTGCAAAATAATACATCTTGGCACCGATAGCCTTAGCTGGCACAGTATCAAGACCTGCCACGCCCATATACGTAGCTCCCTTAAACAGTTTAAACTTCTCAATGATGCCAGTTATCAGCTCATCCCAGTAGCTATCCCTCTGTGCGTTCACGCACCAGGTTCCCCGATCAGCATTCCAGTAGTGCGCCCAGCCATCTATCTCAACATAGTCGCCAGCCACACCACCATTCGGGAACTTCTGGTTCACCTCATAGATGCTGCCGAACTCACCCTTGTAGTGAGGACTTGTTTTGTCTATATCATTAGCCATATTAATCAAATTTCAGATAATTGTTTGAATTTTTCTGCCAGCTCCGCTTCCTTCTTGCTTACCAGGAAGATGGAGATGGCGCGATATACTATCAGCTTCTTTCCCTCCTCCCTCAATGGCAGGATCAGCTTGCCATCCTCCACCTTCTGAAAAGGAATATAAGTGAACAGCTCCACGGCATGGTCATACACCTTGCCAGTCTCCTCAGCATGGTTTGCTTCGTATCGACCGGCAGTCCAGTACATCAGCACACGCTTACCGGTTGTAGGACTCACCGTAATCATACCCTTCGGCTTCTGAGGCGTTCCCCTCGTCCACCGGCACGCCTGCATCTGCGCCTCCCTGCTGTCCGGTTCCATCAGCGAAGTAAGCGTAGTAGGCCAGCTTTTCAGCCTCAGCGCCACAAGCCTCAGCCAGTCATCAGGAATCACCAGACTACCATGCCCATCAGTATATTGCGTCTGGATAGCATCATAGTCCTGTGCTCCCAGAGCATTCAGCGAAACCTGCACCCTCTGTGGCTCCAGCAGCTCCATCGGTGCCTGCAGCAGAATCTGCTGGGCAGCAGCCTCAATGGCCTGCATCATCTGATTATCCGAGTCATCATCAAAGATGTCATTCAGATCATCATGCTTCACCTCATCAATGGCGAGGCGCATAGCCGTCACAAGGTCACTCATCAATGCTTCCATATCGCAAAATATTTAATGTCGTTAAAAATCAATGTCAACACCCAGTTCCTTCGCCTTAGCCTTTACGCTGGCAGGCGATTTCAGTCCCCTGATGTCAACCTTAAACTCCTTTGCAAGATAGTTCTTGGCCTTCGTGATGTTGTCGAAATGAAGCACATTTAGGTTCTTCACCACATCCATCAACTTTCTAACCACCTCTTCAACCCGCTCTTCCGGCTCACTTTTGTCGATGATTCTCCCCTGCTGTGTCAACGGATGCTTCCTGATAGCCTCAGCCACCTGCTTGTTGTCAGTCATGTAACTGTACACGCCAACCCCACAGGCTTCAAACTCCACATTCTTGATCAGTCCGCTAGGCAGAGCCACCGCAAAGATGAACATGCTGTTTGCTACAAATCTATACATATCTTTAGTGTTTATGGATTTTCAGGGATAGCGAGACTTTTGAAGCCTCAACTATCCCATCATTTTATATAGTAGAAAACTATCAGCGATGAATACGATTATGCGTAAGCGGCTCCGCGTTTATACCATTGTAGACTTCTCATTTATTCGTACCTTTGCACCATCATTTTAAAATCAAACAAATTATGACAGCAAACGAACGTTTTGAGAAGGCTTGGGGTTCCTTCTTAGTCTATCTGAATCGAAACCCCAAGGCTCAACTTACTCCTTTCTTGAAGGAAAGACATATAAATCATCGCACCATGATGAACTGGATGTGCGAAAAAGGATATTCAGTTTTACGTGCCAAGCAGGAAATCCGCCAAGCCCAGGAGGCAGCCCGCAGAGAAAAAGCAGAAGCATCTGC
>OGFF01000930.1_pt1 | contig 35655 bp, 28 predicted proteins | sample 1570751 | NCBI WGS metagenome assembly OGFF01 (sample SAMEA2581951, study PRJEB24529) | metagenome | biome: Human gut stool | place: China | collected 2011 | reverse complement strand
GCGGAGCGTGCCGGAGAGGGGGCGACCTGCCGAGGGGGCTTCGCCAAAGGCTCAGAATGACAAGCCCGTCTTTGCGAGGGAGCATAGCGACCGCGGCAATCCCCGCAATAAAGGACGGAGCGGCTGTATTGTCGTTCGTACTCCAATCTTCGGGTATGCTCTCCCGTTGAAGCGGGAGAGACGCCTCGCTCGCGACGACAGCGTTATTACTTTATTTCTTTTCGGCGATGCGGGTTTTGCAAAGTTCGATAAAGTCCTCGATCTTCATCTTTCCGATATCTCCCTGCGCCCTGTCGCGAACGGCAACTTCGCCCGAAGCCGCTTCCTGCTCGCCGATTACGAGCATATACGGAATACGCTCTAATTGCGCGTCGCGAATCTTCTTACCGATCTTTTCGCTTCTTACGTCTTTTTCGGGGCGAAGTCCCGCGTCGAACAACTTTTTATAAACTTCTTCGGCGTACGTTTCGCTCTTTTCGGATACGTTCATAACGCGCATCTGTACGGGCGAAAGCCAAAGCGGGAATTTACCTTCGTAATGCTCTATCAAAATGCCGATAAACCGCTCTATCGAGCCGAATACCACGCGGTGAATCATTATCGGTCTGTGCTTCTCGCCGTCTTCGCCGACGTATTCCGCTTCGAATCTTTGCGGAAGTTGGAAGTCGAGTTGAATAGTTCCGCACTGCCACGTTCTGCCGATAGAATCGGTAAGGTGAAAATCGATCTTCGGACCGTAAAACGCGCCGTCGCCCTCGTTGACTACGTATTTGAGATGCAATTCGTCCAAAGCCTCTTTAAGCGCGTCGGTCGCCTGTTCCCAGTCTTCGTCGCTGCCCATGCTGTCTTCCGGGCGGGTGGAAAGTTCGACGTGATACTTAAAGCCGAACATAGAATATACTTCGTCGATAAGTCTTACAACGCCTTTGATTTCGGAAGTGATCTGCGAAGGCGTCATGAAGATATGAGCGTCGTCCTGCGTAAAGCATCTTACTCTCATCAATCCGTGAAGTTGACCCGATTTTTCGTGTCTGTGCACCAGACCGAGTTCGCCGATACGCAAAGGCAAATCTTTATAACTATGCGGTTCGAGTTTATAAACGAGCATACCGCCCGGACAGTTCATCGGCTTGATAGCGCAATCTTCGCCGTCGATTTTGGTGGTATACATATTTTCTTTGTAATGATCCCAGTGCCCCGAAGTTTCCCAAAGACTGCGATTAAGAATTATAGGAGTGGAAACTTCGACGTAACCCTCTCTGCGGTGAATCTGACGCCAGTAATCTATAAGAGTGTTACGGAGCGTCATTCCGTTGGGAAGGAAAAACGGGAAACCTTTGCCCTCGTTCAGAAGAGCGAAGAGTTTAAGTTCTTTGCCGAGTTTGGTATGGTCGCGCTTTTTGGCTTCTTCGAGCATGGTAAAGTACGCGTCCATATCCGCTTTTTTGATAAACGCCGTGCCGTAGATACGGGTAAGCATTTTATTTTTCTCGTTTCCGCGCCAGTACGCGCCCGCGAGTGTGGTGAGTCTGAAAGCCTTTATAAGACCGGTGCTCGGAAGGTGCGGTCCGCGGCACAAATCGGTAAAATCGCCCTGTTTATAAAAAGAGATAACCGAATCTTCGGGCAAATCGTTGATAAGTTCGACTTTGTACGGTTCTTTGTACTTGGTCATGAGTTTTATCGCGTCTTCTCTCGGAAGTTCGAAACGCTCTATCGGAAAGTTACCCTTTATTATCTTTTTCATCTCTTCTTCTATCTTGGCAAGATCGTCCTGCGTGATAGGAGTTTTGAAATCTACGTCGTAATAAAACCCGTTTTCCACAGTCGGACCTATAGCCAGCGCGCAGGTAGGATAAATGTGCTTAATCGCCTGCGCGAGTACGTGCGCGCAGGTATGACGATAGATATTAAGACCTTCGGGGTCTTTAAGGGTTATAATCGTAACTTCCGCATCTTCGTTTATAACCTGCGAAAGATCTGCGAGATGACCGTTTACTTTGCCGGCAATCGCGTTACGTTTAAGCCCTTCGCTTATAGCGCCGGCAACGCCCGCAACCGTAGTTCCTTCGGAAAGTTCGAGTATGCTTCCGTCGGTAAGTTTGATTTTCATAATATTTCCTCCGTTTTTTACCTTTATAAAAATAAAAACGCCCCTGCAAAAATTGCAAGGACGAAATTTGTTATTCCGCGGTTCCACCTTAATTGTCGCCGAAAAGCGACCGCTTTATCGTCACTTGAAGCGGACGAATGCTTCGCGCTCCGCAAGCGGTTTCGCATATCTACCCGTAACCCCGGTGTCTTCCAGCCAAAGGACACCCTCTCTCGTGGTTCGTGATAAACGCTACTTGTCTTACTCAACGCCCAAATTGTAACTTCATTATAGCCTATCGAAAAAATTTGTCAACTCTTTTTAGACCTATTTATCTATTTATCGAAATTTTTGTATTTTCGATTAACGATAAAACGAGATTTCTTACCGATCGCTCGTTTCGAGCCGACGATTCGGATTATCAGCGCGCCGGAGATTAGTTCCGCGAGCCGCTCTTTTTTGTCGTCAAAAAAACGTTATTTCTGATTATAATACTTCAACAGACTTTTCAGCACCCGAATTTGTTTATCCATGGCCTTTCCGTCGTCGGTTTCCTTAACGAGTATGCGCTTGTCGTATTTTTTAAGCAACCTGTTTGAACTTTTCAGATCTGAATTACCTCTGAATACGCCGTCGACCGAGAACCCCGGCTCGTGGCTCACGAGATACAAACCTTCCGAATTGCTTATAAGCGTATAACCGCCTATCCCCGTTTTTAGGCTGTACGCCTTAGATAACCCTCCGTCTATCGTTATATGCCGACAATTCCCGCTTTCGGGCATTTCGCCGTCTTTTACGCGAACGGGCTTATGCCCGTTTACTATTACGGCGTACTTTCCGTTCGCCCCGAATTCGTTTAATACTTTAAGGCAGTATTCTTCCGTCTTTACAAAGTTATAATACGGATCTTCTTTTTCGCTCAACGAGCCGCCAAAATATTTTTCGTAGGTACGCATTTTATCGCGACCGAAGAGCGGCGATTTCTTTCCGCACCATAAATACCAGGTATAATCTACGGCGTATTTATCGCCGCGCGCGGCGTTTTTAACGACGGCGTTAAGTTTATCGTATAATTTTTTCCCGGAGTATTTTTCGTTGCCGACGGGGACAAGCGAAAATTCCCCGTTATCTTCCGTCGGCACGCATCCGTGCATAATTAAATTTCCGTTGAAAACTCTATAAAGGCTCCCCTTTCTCAACAAAAAATCTACGTGCTCCGACAATCGCCTGCTTGACGAAAACTCCCCTATAAGATAATTAACGAGTTCTTTCTCCTTGTCAGTCAGCCCGTCGTTTTCAAAAAGAATTCTGTCGTCCATCTCGAATTCGCCGTGATTTCTTATAAGTTCGTTTTCGAGTTTTAATTGCAAAACGGTAACCGCTTTGGTCATTTTGCGTAAAACGGCGTTGCGTTCGAGTTCGCTTTCCGTGCCGTAAAGATCGGATATGACGAATTTCTCGCAATCGTCGTCGGCGTATTCTTCCAACGCAAAACTCATTAAGGGACGCAGATTTATTCCGTAGTTTTCAATAACCTGCAAATTGCGGTAAAGGCAATTTATACGCAGCAGATTACATATAAGAGCCGCGTTACCGAAAAACGCGCCCATCCAGAGTATATCGTGATTGCCCCACTCTATATCCAGCGAATGATAAGCGGCAAGTTTATCTATAATTTTCGGCGCGCCGTTGCCGCGGTCGTATATATCCCCTACAACGTGCAGCCTGTCTATTGCCAGTCGCTGAATTAAATAACTCATACGAATTATAAAATTTTCAGCATTGCCGAGTTCGATAATTTCGCGAATGATGCCGTTATAATATTTCGCCTTGGATATGCTGTGATACGGCATATTTATAAGTTCGTCGATTATATAACGATATTCCGTCGGAATGGCTTTTCGCACTTTCGAACGAGTATATTTTGCCGTAGTAAGTTTTATGACTTCGATTAAACGCCTTAAAATTTCCGCGTAAAAAGCAGACGTTTTTTCCTTTTCGGGGGTACGCGACAAATACTCTTCGGGATAATAAATAAGCGCGGCGAGTTTGTTTTTTTCGTCCTCGGACACGCTTTTACCCAAAGCAAGGTCTATCTTCGTACGGATAACCCCCGAAGCGTTCCTTAATATATGTAAAAATATTTCCGATTCGCCGTGTAAATCGCTTAAAAAATGTTCCGTACCCTTCGGCAGCCCCTGAATGGCTTTTAAGTTGATGATTTCCGTCATAACTGCCTGCGGCGTCGCAAATTGCTTTGATAAAAGTTCAAACTCTCCCTGTTTCATTGACCTCTTCCGATAATCTCCGATCATACTTTATATAGATTATACATTAAAACGCCGTTCATGTCAACACTCAACGTTATAATATATAAAATTTCTAAAATAATATATAAATATCGCCCTTTGTTTTTCGGGGCGGAATTTGAAGCGGAATTTGAAATTTATATTACGCGCGCGGCGTTCGTAAAGATTATCGAAAAACAACCCGTGCGCGTATCGCCCGGGCTATTATCGTTGTTTTATGCAGACGGATTGTTAAAGGATCATTTTTCGCCCGATTTCGCTCGTATAAACATCCGTAACACCTTTTTCGCGCATAAGGTCGCGGATATGCAACGACGAATCAAAATTCAAATTCCGACCATGATATAAAAATAAAACCTTACCCGATTCGGGTAAGGTTTTATCTGGTGCACCATAAGGAATTCGAATCCCTAACCTTCGGTTCCGTAGACCGACGCTCTATCCAATTGCGCTAATGGTGCGTACTTCAAAAAAGCCTTATAAGTATAAAACTTTTCTTTTCCTTTGTCAAACGTTTAACCGTCGTTACATAATGTTTTTTATTTTTCTTCGGTTTCGTCAGGCTCCGTTTCTTTATTTTTGCGCTCTTCTTTAATTTCCGACTTCTTTTTATAGGTGAATTTCTTCTCTTCGCCCCTTACGAGTCTGCCGATGTTCGCCCGATGTAAAAATATTACCGCCAGACCGACGAACGCGCAAAGCCCTGCCTTATACCAGGTAAACGGAACGTATCTGCCGAACACTATCATATACGAACTTACTCCGAACGCGGCAAACAATATTCCTGCGACGATAAGAGCGATTGCCGCCGATATAGACGATACCGACACGATTTTGCTTATAAAAAACGCTATAAAGAAAACCGCTACGGCGATTAAAAATATCTTCCAGTCTATCATAAGCGCGATCGCCGCGCCTACCGTAACGCATTTACCGCCTTTGAAGCCGAAATAAAGCGGGTAAGCGTGTCCGACGAAGCAACCCATGCCCGCCAGCACGTAAGCGAGTTCGTAATGCTCGAAACCGCTGTATAACAAATGAATCAACAGCGGAATAAGCATAGAAACGACCGCTTTAAGAAAATCGCCAACCAGCGTCAGAATACCGCCCGTCAAGCCGTATACGCGCGCCATATTGGTCGCGCCGGCGTTATGGCTGCCGTAGTTTCTTACGTCGCCTTTATATATGAGTTTAGATAGCAACACCGACATGCTGATCGAGCCGATCAGGTAGCCGATTACCGTGCTTAACACTACTAAAAATATATCCAAATACGTTTACCTCGAATACCGTTTAATTTTACGATTTTGAACGGATAATGTCAACCGTTTTTCGCTTTAACGTTCTTCTTTTCGTCGTTAAAATAATTATCAAGATCGCCGTTCAGGTCTTTTTTATTATGTAAACCGAAGAAGAAATTGAATTTTTCTTTAATTTCCTGCGCCTTTTTAGCCGCCGAAAGTTTGAACGCCTCGTATTTTACGACGATCTGCTTATCTTTCGCCCACTTTCTTACTTTTGCAACGACTTTGAACGAATAGCAGATGTCGACTATAAACACGCCGAAATACAGCCCTACGCCGAACGAAAACCACGGGTTTTCACCCAACCACAAAGCCGCGTCGACGAAAAATTTATGAAGAAACAGATAATACACCGCTCCTATTATTCCCCAGAAAAGAGTAAATAACGGGCATATTATACCCTGGATATTACCCCATCTGTCGGAATAATCCCAAAGTTTGACGTTCAGACCTTTAATAAAGATAAGTCCCGTGATATATTCGACGAAAGTCATGGCGAAAGTGATTATAGCGATGACGAAAACCGCTCTCCACACGGGCGAAGCGATAAACGAATAATCAAAAGACGAGATAAAAAACAGGCAGACCGTGCCGACGCCGTAAAGCGGCAGGCAAGGTCCGGTCAGAAATCCCGGATTTATCCATTTTTTATGGACTATTCTTCTGAAAACGAGTTCGATAAAATAGCCGAGCGTTCCGCCTAAAATGAAAATAAGCGAATAAATTATCAGATAAGCCATAAGTTACTCCTTATTATTTACTTATCGTACGGAATCAAACCGCGTCGGAAGCGTTTTCGGCGTTCTGCGCCAAAGCGAGCATAAGTTTGATTCTGTTATCCTGATTGACCTTTGACGCGCCAGCGTCGTAATCGACCGCCACGATATTCATATCGGGGTTACGGTCTTTAAGAGGTTTCATCATGCCTTTTCCGCAAATATGGTTAGGCAGACAGCCGAACGGTTGAGCGCAGATTACGTTTTTGACTCCCCTTTCTTTGAGTTCGAGCATTTCGGCGGTCAGAAGCCACCCCTCGCCCATTTTTACGCCCGTATCTATATAACCATCTACGAGTTTTACTATTTCGTCGAAAGGCGTCGGGGCATCGAACACTTCGTAACTCTTTATCACGCCTATAAAACGCCTTTGCTTGGCGAGCAGAAATTTATAAAGGAAGGTAAACACGGGCAACATTTTACGGTTAAGCCCGAAGAGTTTACAGTCGGTGATTTTAGCGTAAACGGTGTATATAAAGAAGTCCATAAGTCCAGGAACGACGGGCTCCGCGCCTTCTTTCAGAAGCAATTCTTCGAGCCCGTTATTGCCCAGCGCGGAAAACTTGACGTATATCTCGCCGACCACGCCTACGCGTACTTTATTCGTCTTATCGACGGGTATTTGCTTAAATCTTCCGAGAATTTTTTTACAATGCTTTTCGACTTCCTTAAAAGAAAGTTTCATACGTTTTACGGCTTTGCCGAGTTCTTCGGTCATCTCGTCCGCAATGCGTTTCGTTTCCCCTTTATTCTTCTCGTAAGGCTCGACCTGATTTTTCAGCGACAAAAGCAGATCTCCGTAAAAAACGCAATAAAACATCTTTATCGCAAGCGACGGCGTAATCCTGAAACCGGGGTGCTTTTCGAGCCCGTTAAGACTTACGGAGATTACGGGGACGAATCCGAACCCCGCTTTTTTCAACGCTTTGCGAAGCAGAGATATATAGTTGGACGCTCTGCACCCGCCGCCCGTCTGAAAGTAGATAAGCGCGGTTTTATGCACGTCGTACCTGCCGCTTTGAAGCGCGTCTATAAACTGACCTATGACTAAAATCGCGGGATAGCAAGTGTCGTTATGAACGTATTTAAGTCCCGTTTCGGCTATCTTTTTGCCGTGCGTGGACAACACGTCTGCGTCGTAACCCTCGGATTTAAGATACTCGGCGATTATCTTGAAGTGCATCGGAAGCATTTCCGGCACGAGTATTTTATAGGTTTTTTTCATTTCCTTGGTGAAAGGAATATAATTGAGTTGCTTTTTCATTGCTTATTTTCCCTCTCCTCGATCGCTCCGAGCAGACTGCGAAGTCTTATTTTTACGCTGCCCAGATTCGTGATTTCGTCGATTTTGAGTTGCGTATAAATTTTATCGGCGTTTTCGAGTATACGCCTTACTTCGTCGGTAGTAATTGCGTCCACGCCGCAACCGAACGAAACGAGTTGACAGAGTTCCACGTCTTTATTTTCCGCAACGAAATACGCCGCTTTATAAAGCCGAGAATGATAGGTCCATTGATTGAGCACGTCGATTTCGGCGTTTTTATTTTTTGCCAGGTCGCAAACGGAATCCTCGCTTACCACTACGAATCCGAGCGATCTTGCAAGACGGTCTATGCCGTGGCAGATCTCCTCGTCGATATGATAGGGTCTGCCCGCAAGAACGAGTACTTTTTTACCGTTTGCGCGCGCGAAATTCAAGGCTTTTACGCCTTCTTCGGCAACGAATTTACGGTAAGCGTCGAGTTGCTTAAACCCCTTTTCGACCGCTTTGGATATTTGCGAATACGTGAAATCGAATTTCTTACCGAAAATTTCTTTCAGTTCGATTTTAAGTTGTTTTTTGTCGTTGATATTGAGGTACGGATACCAGAAATCGACCTTTTCGAGCGCATCTACGTTGCCCTTTAACAGTTCGGAATAATACGCCACGACGGGGCAATTATAGTGATTGTCGGCGTCTTCGTCGATATTATACGGCAGGCAGGGATAGAACACTCCGTCAACGCCGTCGTCGATAAGTTTGATTACGTGCCCGTGCATGAGTTTCGCCGGATAGCAAGCCGTGTCGGAAGGGATGGTAAACTGACCGAGTTCATATATTCTCTTGCTGGACACAGGCGAGAACACGACGTCAAAACCGAGAGCCGAGAATATACCGTGCCAGAGCGGCGCGAGTTCGTAAGTCCCCAGCCCCAACGGCAACCCCATTTTATATCCGCAGTTTTTTCTATCTTCCGCAAGGCGTTTAAGATACGCCCGTTTTGATTCATAAACGTCGGGATAATCGACGTATAGCGAGGTTTTGCCCGTCGGACGATCGCAGTTGTTGCCGGATATGAAAGTCTTTCCGTCGGAAAATTTGTTGACGGTAAGTCGGCAACGATTAGTGCAACCGCCGCAGGTCGTAGCCTTGGTTTCGACCGAGAAATTTTTGAGTTCTTCTACGCCGGCAAGCGTACTCTTCGTTTTGCCGATCACTTTCAGAGCCGCTCCGTACGCGCCCATAAGCCCCGCCACGTCGGGACGGATGACTTCCGCGCCGACCTCGCGTTCAAACGCGCGAAGCACGGCGTCGTTATAAAAAGTACCGCCCTGAACGACTATTTTTTTGCCGAGTTCGTCGGCGGAATTTACCCTGATGACCTTATACAAAGCGTTTTTGACGACGCTTAAAGCAAGCCCCGCAGAAATATCTTCGACGGTAGCGCCGTCTTTTTGCGCCTGTTTGACCGACGAGTTCATAAAAACGGTGCAGCGGCTGCCCAGATTTACGGGGCGGGCGGCGAAAAGTCCGATTTTTGCAAACTCTTCCGCCGTATAACCGAGAGCCTTGGCGAAAGTTTCTAAAAACGAGCCGCAACCCGACGAACACGCTTCGTTGAGCATAACCGCGTCTATCGCACCGTTTCTTATCTTGAAGCACTTGATGTCCTGTCCGCCAACGTCGAGTATAAATTCGACTTCGGGACAGAAATATTTGGCGGCGGTATAGTGAGCGATGGTTTCTACCACGCCTTCGTCAACAGAAAAGGCGTTTTTTACGAGTTCTTCGCCGTAACCCGTAACCGCGCTGCCGCAGATTTCGGCTTCGCTGCTTAAAAGCGAATAAAGTTCGAGCAATTTTTCTTTGACGACCGCCAGAGGCTCGCCTTTGTTCGCGCCGTAATACGTATATAAAAGTTGCTTGTCTTCGCCTACGGCGCACAACTTGGTGGTCGTGCTTCCGCAATCGATACCGACGTAAACTTTGCCCTTATAAGTCTTTATATCTCCCCTTTTTACCGAATACGCAGACTGCCTTTTTATAAACTCGTCGTATTCTTCGCGGGTTTTGAATAACGGAGCGGTAACGTCGCCGACGACGCCGTCGCCGCACTTTTCTATCGCCGAGAGAAGATCGGATAATTTAGTCTGTTCAGCCGCTTTTCCGGCGTAATAAGCCGCGCCGAGCGCGACCGCATAACGGGCGTATTCGGGGAAAATCGCGTTTTCGTCGGAAAGTTTAAGCGTTTCTTTGAACGCCTTTTGAAGCCCTTTAAGATAGAAAAGCGGACCTCCGAGAAAAAGCACTTTCCCGTCTATCTTTTTACCTCTCGCAAGCCCAGCGATCGTCTGCGTAACGACCGCTTTATAAATACTCGCCGCGACGTCTTCTTTTCTCGCGCCCTGATTAAGTAGCGGCTGTATATCCGACTTTGCGAAAACTCCGCAACGGGAAGCGATCGGATAAGCTTTTTCGGCTTTAAGCGACAATTTATCGAGTTCGTCCGCCGAAACGTTCAGAAGAGTAGCCATCTGGTCGATAAACGCGCCGGTCCCCCCCGCGCAAGTGCCGTTCATACGCTCGTCAAGACCGCCGTTTTTGTCGATGAAAATCATCTTGGCGTCTTCGCCGCCGAGTTCGATGACGCAATTTACGCCTTTTTCTTTATACTTTACGACTTCGCCCTCGGCGTAGACTTCCTGCACGAAAGCAACGCCCGCTTCGGAAGCAAGCCCCAGCGCAGCCGAACCCGAAAGAGCGGCTTTTACGGTTATATCTCCCTTTTCTTTAAGCAAATCTCCGAGCATAGCCACGGTCTTTTCTCTTACGGCGGAATTATGCCTTTCGTATCTCTCGTACAGAACGTTTTCACCGTCTGTAAGTACGACCTTCGCCGTCGTCGAGCCTATATCTATACCTAAATCGTAAATCTTTTCGTTAGTCATATCGTAACGTATTTTATCACAATGACGAAAATAAATCAATCTTTCGTGCCGTTTGCCCGAACAATTAATTTATTTTTCATACATATTTACCGAAACGATAATTTTTTTTTAGTAAAAACGCTTGCGAAATCGGAATAAAAATATTAAAATATGCGCGTATGAAAAAGATACGCGCTTTTTTTGATAAATTGACCCGTCCTATAGATTTGACGGCAGGCGTTCCGTGGAAGGTTTTGCTTCGCTACGGCGCGCCCATAATGCTCTCGTACTTCCTGCAACAAATCTACGTCCTGACGGACGCGATTATATGCGGGCAGGTTTTATCCGCCGAACAGGTCGCCGGAGTAAACGACACCTTTCCTCTTACCTTTTTCTTTTTGCAATTCGCTTTCGGTTGCACCGCCGGTTTCGGAGTTATAACCGCCAAATGCGTGGGAGCGGGCGACGAAAAAGGAGCAAGACAATCGTTCGTTTCGCAAATATATCTTTCCGTCGTGATTCCCGTCATTCTGACGGTTGTATCGATTTGCCTTCTGCCTGCTCTGCTCGGGATAATCAACGTTACCACGACAAATAAAGTCGTCTACGATTCGGCGTATATTTATTGCTTTATCATTTTCGCCGGGATAATCACGCAGATGGGCTACAACTGCATTTGCGGAATACTTCGTTCTTACGGCGACTCCGTTACCCCGCTTATATTCCTTGCGATTTCGACGGCGTTGAACGTCTGTCTAGACGTATTGTTTTTATCCGTATTCGAAATGGGCCCCGCGGGAGCGGCTTTGGCTACGGTAATAACGCAGGCGCTCAGCGTAATCGGATGCTTCGTATTTACGCAAATAAAATACCCGTCTTTAAGGCTCAAAAAAGAAGATTTCAAATCGGGGTTAAAATCGCTTTGGGCGCACCTTAAACAAGGTCTGCCGCTCGGCTTACAATTTTCGATACTTGCGATAGGCGTTATCATTATGCAAAGCGTCATCGTTAAATTCGACATCAAACCCGACGGAATAATGGTTGCGGGAACGCCCGCCCAGAACGGATTCGGAGCGGCAAGCAAACTATTTAACTTTTTGATTTCGTTCTATAACGGACTCGGAGCGGCAATTCTCGGTTTCAACGCCCAGAATTACGGCAAAGGCAACTTCGACAATATCAGAAAAGGCGTTTTGCAGTCGCTCGTTTTGGTTGTTATATTATACGTTATCTGTCTTATATCCGCGCTTTTGCTAAGTATAAACGGCGCGTATCAATACGTGTTTATGAGTAAAGACAAGATAAACGCCGACACTATACGTTTCGGTAACGACTACGTTTTAGTCGCCTTTATCCCCTACTTTATTTTGGGATTTTTAATCGTTATAAGGAGCGCGGTTCAGGGCGTTTGCAAAGCGGGGTACGTTTTAGGCGCAGGCATTGCCGAATTGATTGCCCGTTCGTGTATATGCGCATTTTTGCCGATTATAATAAACGGCGGAGAAATCAACGCTTCGGCGTCGAGATGGGCGTATATAGCGACGTGCGCGGGCGACCCCGGCGCGTGGTTGTTCGCCTCATTATTGTTACTTATACCCTTATTCAAAAACATACTCGCAAAAAAATATTGATTTTAATATATACAAAAGCAGCCCGCGGGTGATTATATCACCCGCGGGCTGTAACTTTATTTTAATGGGTTAAGACAGTTTTTTGAGTTCGTAGAATTTGCCTTTTTTAGCGAGAAGTTCGTCGTAAGTTCCGCTTTCTACCATTTCGCCGTCCTGCATTACGATTATTCTGTCGGCGTTACGAATAGTGGACAACCTATGCGCGACGATGAAAGTCGTTCTGCCCTTTACGCTTTTGGATATAGCGTCCTGAACGTGTTTTTCGGATACGTTATCGAGAGCGGAAGTCGCTTCGTCCAAAATCAGGATCCGCGGATTACGGATAAGCGCGCGGGCGATAGTAATTCTTTGTTTTTGTCCGCCCGAAAGTTTACCGCCGTTTTCGCCTATCATGGTGTCTATTCCGTTCGGCAACTCTACTAAAAATTCGTCTACGTTGGCGTCTTTTACGGCTTTCATAAGGTCTTCTTCGGAATATTTACTCATTCCGTAAGTTATATTTTCTCTTATCGTTCCCGAAAACAAAATGCTGTTTTGCGGAACGACGGATATATGATGCCGATATTCCGACAAATCGATTTCGTCGGTAGATTTTCCGTCTATATAGAGTTTGCCTTTCGTAGGCATTAAAAAACCTATTATTAAGTTCATTATCGTCGATTTACCCGACCCCGACGCGCCGACGAACGCAACGCACTCGCCGGGGCTGACTTTAAGCGAAAAATCTTTTACCACGTCCTGTTCGCCGTCGGGATAACGGTAAGATACGTTATCAAACTCCACTTCGCCGACGATGTCGTTTACCTTTTTCTTGCCGATATTATACTCCACGTCTTTGGCGTTCATTATTTCGGAAACCGATTCGAGCGCTTCCGCCCCCGTACCTATCTGCGGTATGACGTTGACGAGCGAAGTTATATAAGCCGACAGCGACGAGAACATCGACTGATACAGCACGACTTCGCCCACGGATATGTATTTTTTAAGAGCAAGGCACGCGCAAAAGACGAGGCACAAAGCGTTTAACAAAGTATTAACTACCCACGACCACGCGCCGAAACGGGCAATGGTTTTATCTACGTTTCTGCCCGAACCTTCGAGTTCGGATATGCTCTGTTTTACAGTTTTTATCTCTGTTTCTTCAAGTCCGTGAGATTTTGTTACGGGCGTCATAACGAGCATATTGGTGAGTTTGTTGCTCATATTCTCGGTCTTTATACGGTAATCGCGGTTACTTTGTCTGATCTTTTTACGAAACAGAACCGTAAGAAGCACGTTACACGGAATAACACATATAAAAAACAACGCGACGAAACCGTTTTTATAAAACGCTATGAGCGCCGAAATTATCGCGCTTATAACGTTAGGGATAATGCTTTGCAGAATACAGTTAAAAAGCGCGTCTACGGAGTCGGTATCTTTCAAAAATTTGGACTGAATTTTACCCGTTTCCATGTCCTTATGATAGGTTATCGACAGGCTTTGCAGTTTTCTAACGACCGTACTTTTAAGCCCGGCGCTCGTTCGGCGCAACGTTTTACTTACTATATGCCAACGCAAAATCGTCGTCGGAATATTCATAAGTATAAACGCCAGCATTATCGCCGAATCTATTATAATTCGTTGCCACGTGGCGTAAGTCGCTCCGCCGTCGGCAATAGCACCCGTTACGACGTTTATTATATCCGAAGTCGCAAGCGGAACGATATACAGCGGCGACGACTGCAATATATATACGAGCGAACTTAAAATTATCGGCGCGATATTGATTTTTATAATCTTACTTAAAAATTTATTTTTTTTAACGCCCTTACCGTTTACCGATTCTCTGAAAAGATAGTCGTAGTCGGGTATGACGTTTTCGCTTCGTTTTCGCATAAACTCTCCGTTATTATTAAAAAAAGGTCAGTCGCAACGACTAACCTGCAAGTATTATATCCGTTATAGCATACGGTGTCAAGCGTTTACGGCAAAAAAATATTTATCTGAAAAACGATTATAAAACAGCGACCGACCGATAAATTAAACTTTATCGGTCGGCCGCGCGTTTTAAGGTATATGCAATAAGGGGAGAAATGTGCGAGTTATGCGTTTACGGATACGTCGATAGAAATTTCCGTTCCGTAATCGCTCTTAAAAGTAAATTTATACGCGTCTTCGGTTTTAGTTACCGTTACTTTGGATTCTTTACCGTTTGCCTTGTAACTTACGTAGAAAACGTTATCCTGCTTCGTATCTCTTACTATTTCGAGTTTACCGTCGTACTTATCGCCGTGAACGAGAGTCAACGAGATTTCGGTTCTGCCGTTTTCGTGTTCGAACTCGAATTCGGTTTTCTGAACGCGCGCTCCGTTCTTGTAGATTTCAAATTCGTAAGAAGTTTCGTTTTCATTCTCTTCGCGTTCGGTCGAATAACTGAACTGTACGTAATTCTGTTCGTCTTTAGACGTTCTGAACTCTACCGAAAATTCGCTTTCGTCACCCTCGGTTTTGAGTTCTTTTTCGCCGTATATCGCGTATTCCTTTTTATTTTCGCCTTCGCCGTAAACGATTAAGCCTTCGAGTTTGCAAGAAACTTTTTCTTCGGTAACGCCGTCGTCTTCGTCGGTTTCGGTTTTGGTCTTTAACGCGCTTTGATTATAATACATTTGGGCAACTACGTCGTCGTCGACGGTAATCGTCATAACGTATTCGTAATTATAAGCCGTTTTATCTTCGTTTACTTCGATTTTTTCTTTGATATTGCTCGAAATGAGTTTTTCGAACATGACGATATTGTTTTTGATTTCGGTCATATTCTGGTAAAGATAACCGGTCGGGAGTTCGGTATTACCGTCGGCGTTAAACGCGCCGTTTACGCTTCCCGCTCCGCCGAGCGTATTAAGGTACGCCGCACTGGAAACTGCGGAAGTCGCGTATACGTCGTTAGCGGTGGTGGCGGTCTTGTTATCGGCGTCTTTCTTGCCGGTATTCGAGCAGCCCGCAACGCCTATACAAAGGGCGGCGCAAAGGGTAAGAGAGCCGAGAGCAGTCAACAATTTTTTATTCTTTTTCATAATAGTAATCTCCTTTTATTGGATTTTTTATCCGGACTTTTCGTCCTTTCTGCCTTATATACGATTTACGCGTTACGATTTTCCAATTTTTTCTGAATTTTTTTTAATTTGAGGTAAAATTTTTTACGCCGCGTAAAAACCGCCCTTTCGGGAGTATGCTCTCCCGTTGAAACGGGAGAGGTGGCGCGCGCAGCGCGACGGAGAGGGGGCTACCTGCCTAAGGTCGCCACGCTACGCTCGCGATGACGTATTATTACGTCTTCCTAACGTAGTGAAGTCCCCCGGAAAGGCAAAACCGTCGGGCTTGATTTTACCGTAATATACACTTCGCGGAAAACCACCCTTCCGGGAGATTCTTCACTGCGTTCAGAATGACACGTGCAAATATACTCGTACTTCTTTTTATAAAAGTGCGGCGGGAACCGACCTAAATTCGGTTCCCGCCGCGTGAAATGGAGAAAAACGTGTGATCAATTATTAAATATAGATTCTTTAGCCATCTCGATAAGATCCGCTAAAATTTCGCCGTAATCGTCGTCGGAATCTTCGTCTATTTCTTCAAGGCATTCGGCTAATTCTTCTTTGAGGTCGGTCAAATCTTCTATAAATTCGTTTATATACTTACCTTTCGTTTTTACTAAATCAAACTCTAATTCGTAATCGTATTTACGAGAAAATTCTACGACTTTGATCATCGTTGCCATATCAAGAGAAACGCGTTCGTCATCGTCGTATTTTTCCTTGAATAAAGCGATTAAGTTATCTATATCGGCAATTTTTTGCTCGATTAAAGGTTTTAACCTGTCTTTCAGAAGTCTGATGATTTCTTGTGCGTATCCGTTTTTAATCTCATTATATTTTTTTTCTATTTCTTCAAGCATATCGTCGTCGATAAAACGGACGGATTCTATTTTGCCGTACAGAACGCTATCGATAATAGACGCGATATTGCTTTGTTTTTCACTCAGAACACCGTGTTTATCCACCGTCTGAGCCAAAACGCTTACGGGACGATCTACGCTTACAAGTCCGTAAGACTGCAACTTATCGCATATTTTTTTCGTCGCGTCGTTTATCGGTTGACCGACGTAATTATCTCCGTACAAAAATTCAACGCCGTCTTTATTCATTCCGTCTTGCGATTTTACTTTATCGTTATTTCCGTTTACCGTCAATTTTATCGTAGGATTTACGTCGATAATGACTTCGTAATCGGCTTTTGCTACGACGGAAGCCGTTTTATTATTCAAAGTAACCGGCAAAACTATAGCCATTACCAAGACGGCTGCAATCGCGGCAAAAGCAAACGACCAACTCTTTTTAATAGGCTTTTTAGCCGCCTGATTTATTTTTTTATTTGTTTCGGCGCTATTTAAGGCGATCGATTGCCAGTCTGCCATAGCCGAAATTTTATCGGATAAATCGGGAATATTCGCTTTTACTTCTTTTTTCAAATCTTTTATTCTCATCGGTACGCCTCCTTTTTTATTGTGCTTAATTTTTTTAATATGGTTTTGTATGTATAATTCACCGTAGAAACGGGTTTATTCAATTTTTTTGCGACTTCCGTTTGCGTGTAACCCATAAGGACTATATTTTCCAAAATATAAAATTCTTCGTCCGTAAGTATTTGCCGACATTTATCCAACAACGGGAAATCCGTGGAATATTCGTCGGTTTTCGCTATCGGTAGGTCTTCGATTTCGACCGTTTTATCGACGTTCTTGTCTTTTTTGATAGCGTCTAACGCCTTATTTTTAGTTGCCGTAATCAGATACGGCAGCGGGTCGCCGTCTACCCGGTGAATATTACTCAGAAACGAAATATAGGCTTCCTGCATTACGTCTTCGATAAAATACTCGTCGCGGGAAAACTTACGCGCGGTAAAATAAACCGACGTTTTCGTCAGATTATAAAACTCCGAAAAGTATTCTTTTTTACCCTCTTTGAGTTTCAAGAAGGTTGATTTTATCCGCGCTTTTTCCATTTCACTCTATATACGATTTAACTTAATCGTTTTTACGAATTATTTCAAATTTTAGCATAATATTTTTAATTTAGCAAGTTATATTCGCGTGTATGCCGCTTTTGCTTAACGCTCAACATACATAGTAGTCTGTCATTGCGAGATCCCTTGTGGGTCGTGGCAATCCCGAAGATTGGAGTACGAACGACTATATAGCCGCTCCGACTTCTATTGCGGGGTAAATGTCCCCGCTGAAACGGGGAAAATGTCGCAAAGCGACAAAAGGGGGGCGACCCTGCCTAAGGTCGCCACGCTACGCTCGCGATGACGGTTGTAGAGCATGTCAATTGTGATTAAAACACAATCGTATAAAAAAACCCCGAAAGGCAAAGCCTTTCGGGGTTTTCTACCGTATTAACGGAGATTATTTGATGATCTTGGCAACAACGCCCGATCCGACGGTTCTGCCGCCTTCACGGATAGCGAATCTCAAACCTTCTTCGCAAGCGATAGGCGTAATAAGTTGAACGTCAATCGTTACGTGGTCGCCGGGCATAACCATTTCGACTCCTTCGGGAAGTTTGATGGTTCCGGTAACGTCGGTAGTTCTGAAATAGAACTGAGGTCTGTAGTTGTTGAAGAAAGGAGTATGTCTTCCGCCTTCTTCTTTGGTAAGGACGTAAACCTGACCGCTGAATTCGGTGTGAGCCTTAACGGTGCCGGGTTTCGCGATAACCTGACCTCTTTCGATACCGCTTCTGTCGATACCACGAAGAAGAGCGCCTACGTTATCGCCTGCCTGCGCTTCGTCAAGAGTCTTTCTGAACATTTCAAGACCGGTAATAACCGAAGTGGTGGGCTTTTCCTGAAGACCTACGATTTCAACGGGATCGCCGACGTGTCCTACGCCTCTTTCAACTCTTCCGGTTGCAACCGTACCACGACCCGAGATCGTGAACACGTCTTCGACGGGAAGAAGGAACGGCTTCGCATCGTCTCTTTCCGGAGTGGGAATGTAGTTGTCGATAGCGTCCATAAGTTCAAGGATGCATTGAGTTTCGGGAGCAGAAAGAATTTCTTCTTTGCTTGCGCCGCTGGAAGCCTTTTCAAGAGCCTTAAGAGCCGAACCCTTGATGATGGGGGTGTCGTCGCCGGGGAATCCGTACTCGTCAAGAAGTCCTCTGACTTCCATTTCAACGAGTTCGAGAAGTTCGGGATCGTCTACCTGGTCGCACTTGTTAAGGAATACGATGATATAGGGAACGCCTACCTGACGAGCAAGAAGGATGTGTTCTCTGGTCTGCGGCATCGGACCGTCGGTAGCGGCAACTACGAGGATCGCGCCGTCCATCTGAGCAGCGCCGGTGATCATGTTCTTAACGTAGTCCGCGTGTCCCGGGCAGTCAACGTGAGCGTAGTGACGCTTGTCGGTCTGATACTCAACGTGAGCCGTGTTAATCGTAATACCTCTCGCCTTTTCTTCGGGCGCTTTATCGATCTGGTCATATCTCATTGCTTCGGCGTCGCCTTTGCAAGCCATAACCATCGTGATAGCCGCAGTCAAAGTGGTCTTACCGTGGTCAACGTGACCGATAGTACCGATGTTTACGTGCGGTTTGCTTCTGTCAAATTTTGCTTTTGCCATTTTTGTTTCCTCCGATTTTTAGATTTATATATTATTTTTGTATTACCGTCGCTTTTGCGACGCGGTAATCGGTTTTTGCGCGGCTTCTTCGGCTTGCCGCTTCGCCCTTTCGTATCGATTTATATGGTTTTTATACGTATTTCGCGGCGTATCCTTTTCCGGGAAACTCATCCGTCGCGCTTCGCGCGCCACCTTCCCTGCAAGGGAAGGCAAGGTACGCCGTCTGCGATTTTCAAAATTCCCGAAAAGGAAACCTGCGCGTTACGTTTTATTCAATCAGTCGTCGTTGTGCTTAACCGCTCTTTCGCCGATAATCTTTTCGGAAATCGACTTCGGACATTCGGAGAAGTGGTCGAACTGCATAGTGAACTGACCTCTGCCCTGCGTTCTCGAACGAAGTTCAGTCGCGTAACCGAACATTTCGGAAAGCGGAATGAACGAATCGATAACCTTGCTGCCGTTTCTGTCTTCGGTGCCGAGTATCGTACCTCTTCTCGACGAAACGTTGCCCATAAGGTCGCCGAAGTAATCTTCGGGAGTAACGATTTCAACCTTCATGATAGGCTCTAAGAGTACGGGGTTAGCCTTCTTCATACCGTCTTTGAACGCAAGCGAGCCTGCGATCTTGAACGCCATTTCGGAAGAGTCGACTTCGTGGTAAGAACCGTCGTAAACGGTGGCTTTGAAGTCAACCATTTCGTAACCCGCAAGATAACCGTTCTTGGAGGCTTCTTCGATACCTTTTCTGACGGGTTCGATGTATTCCTTGGGAATAGAACCGCCGACCGTAGCGTCTTCGAATACGAAACCGCTGCCGGGTTCCAGGGGTTCGAACTTGACTTTACAGTGACCGTACTGACCTTTACCGCCGGATTGTCTTTTGTACATTCCTTCGGCGTCAACCGCTTTTCTGAACGTTTCTTTATAGGAAACTTGCGGCTTACCGACGGTCGCTTCGACTTTGAATTCTCTTAAAAGTCTGTCGACGATAATTTCAAGGTGCAACTCGCCCATACCGGCGATAATGGTTTGTCCGGTTTCTTTATCCGTGTAGAATTTGAAAGTCGGATCTTCTTCCGCGAGTTTCAATAAAGCGAGCGTCATTTTTTCCTGACCCGCTTTGGTCTTGGGCTCGATCGCTACCTGAATAACGGGATCGGGGAATTCCATCTTTTCGAGAACGATAGGATGGTTCTCATCGCAAAGCGTATCGCCCGTCGAAGTTTCTTTAAGACCTACTATCGCGCAGATGTCGCCCGAGTAAACCTTATCGATTTCTTCCCTGTGGTTAGCGTGCATCAATACGAGTCTGCCGACTCTTTCTTTCTTGCCCTTGGTGGAATTGTATACGTAGGAACCGGATTCGAGCGTACCCGAATAAACTCTGAAATAAGCGAGTTTACCTACGAACGGATCGGCAACCATCTTGAACGCAAGACCTGCGAACGGTTCGTCGTCGTCGGTTTTTCTTACTTCTTCTTCGTCGGTATCGGGGTTGATGCCTCTTACGTGATCGACGTCGATGGGGCTCGGAAGATAATCTACGATAGCGTCGAGCAGGTGCTGAACGCCTCTGTTTTTATAACTCGAACCGCAAAGAACGGGGTTCATCTTCATCGCAAGAGTGGCTTTTCTGATTGCCGTCTTCATTTCTTCCTGCGAAAGTTCGCCGGTTTCGAAGAACTTCTCCATTAAAGCGTCGTCTTGCTCCGCGCAGACTTCCATAAGGTTCTGTCTGGCGATTTCCGCTTCTTCCTTATATTCGTCGGGGATAGGTCCTACGGTGAAATCTACGCCGAGGTCGTCGTGATAGATAATGGAATCGTTCGCGACGAGATCGATTATTCCGCAGAAAGTATCTTCCTTACCGATAGGAATGCAGATGGGAACGGCGTTGGCTTTAAGTCTTTCGCGCATCATCTTGACCGCGTTGTCGAAGTTCGCGCCGTTGATGTCCATTTTGTTTACGTACGCGATACGCGGAACGTGATACTTGTCCGCCTGACGCCATACGGTTTCGGATTGCGGTTCTACGCCGCCTTTCGCGCAGAAAGTGGCAACCGCGCCGTCGAGTACGCGGAGAGATCTTTCGACCTCGACCGTGAAGTCGACGTGTCCGGGGGTATCGATTATGTTTATTCTGTTACCCTTCCAGAAGCACGTCGTAGCCGCGGAACAAATCGTTATACCTCTTTCCTGTTCCTGTACCATAAAGTCCATAGTGGCGGCGCCGTCGTGAACTTCGCCGAGTTTATGGGTTTTACCGGTATAGAACAAGATTCTTTCGGTAGTGGTCGTTTTACCCGCGTCGATATGCGCCATTATACCGATATTTCTCGTATGATTTAAGTCGTATTGTCTTGGCATATATCTCTCCTAAATTACCAACGGAAATGCGCGAACGCCTTGTTCGCTTCTGCCATTCTGTGAGTGTCTTCTTTCTTCTTGACGGCGCCGCCGGTATTGTTGTAGGCGTCCATAAGTTCGGAAGCGAGTTTATTGCTCATATCGCGATCGCTTCTCTTTCTCGCCGAAGCGACGATCCAACGAATTGCGAGAGTCTGTCTTCTCTCGGGTCTGATTTCGATGGGAACTTGATAGTTGGAACCGCCTACCCTTCTCGCCTTTACTTCGAGAAGCGGCATAACGTTGTTCATTGCTTGGGTGAATATATCCATCGGTTCAGCGCCGAGTTTGGCTTGCGCCGTCGCAAGAGCGTCGTATACGATGGTTTGCGCCGTACCTTTCTTGCCGTCAAGCATTACCTGATTTATAAGTTTGGTAAGTACTTTGTTGCCGTATATAGGATCGGGCAGTACGTCCCTTTTGGGTACGTTACCTCTTCTTGGCATGTTAATGTCCTCCTTTTAATTATTGTTCTGGGTCTTTAACCCGTGTATGCTATCGCTCTTAAACCTTCGCTTTTGCTCGGGGAGCGAATCTTCCGACGAACACCGATTCGCCGTACTGCCTACCATTGCGGGGTTTATAGGGTATATTCCGCTATAAGTAGGAATTTCGTTGCTTATCGCAACCGTCTTTCGCGTTAAAGCCTTAATTATTTAGGACGTTTAGCGCCGTATTTGCTTCTTGCCTGTTTTCTCTTCGCTACGCCTGCGGTATCGAGAGTACCACGAATGATGTGATACCTTACGCCGGGCAAATCTCTGACCCTGCCGCCGCGGATAAGAACGGAACTGTGTTCCTGAAGGTTGTGTCCTTCGCCGGGAATATAAACCGTACCTTCCTGCTTATTGGTCAAACGAACTCTTGCGATTTTACGAAGCGCGGAGTTGGGCTTCTTGGGAGAAGTAGTGGTAACCGAAAGGCATACGCCGCGCTTTTGCGGGCAGTTACCCATAATCGGAGCCTTGCTCTTTTCTTTCGCCGTTACTCTTCCGCTTTTGATGAGTTGGTTGATGGTTGGCATTTTTTACCTCCTTATAGTAATCGGAATATTCTAAAAACGGACCCTAAACCGTTAAAAGAAGCGTGATTTCGGTTTTTACGCCGCCGTTTTTACGCCGTCAGGGCATAATTTAGGCATAGTGGCACAAATACCGTAAGCATATTTTAACAGATAAAAAACTTCCCGTCAACTTATTTTAACCGATTTTCGCCGTTTTGAAAAGAAAATTATCAAAATCTTCGATACCGGCGAAAATTCCGACGGTTTTACGTTCTTAAACGCAGAACAACGAGCCGGAACGCAGGAAAAAATCCTGCGTTCCGGCTCGTTATTCCGCATATACGCTCCGCGGGAAACCACCCTTCCGGGAGTATGCTCTCCCGTTGAAGCGGGAGAGGTGGCGCGCGTAGCACGACGGAGAGGGGGCGACCTGCCGAAGGGACTTCACTACGTTCAGAATTACGGTAAATTATCTCAACGGGTGTTATTTGTTTTCAGTATAAACGGTCAAAGCACGAATAAGTCGGTCGTAGTCGCTTTTTACCTTTTCGAAAACGGGCTTTGCGCCGTCGAAAACGCGATTTCTTAAAATCTCGGTAAGAACGGAGGCGGAATCGCCCAAATCGGTAAATCCGAGATTTTTCGCCACTCCTTTAAGAGTATGCGCCGCCCTGAAAGCCGCCTCGCCGTCGCCTTCGTCAAACGCTTTTTCAAGCGAGCAAAAGCTCCCGTCGGACAAAAATCGCGCCGCAAAGCGGTTCACGATTTCTTCCGATCCGAGCCTTTTTACCGTTTCGTCATAATTTCCGCCGGCGTAGGCGTAAACTTCTCTAATAGTCAAAATCCGTTACCCCCGATTTTTAATCAATCTGACGATGCAATTTACTAATTTCTCCGATTCGATCGGTTTTGCGATATGCGCGTTCATACCCGCCGTTCGGGCGTTTTCTACGTCGTCGGCAAACGCGCTTGCCGTCATCGCTATTATCGGAACGACGCCCGCGTCTTTTCTGTCGAGTTTTCTTATTTCGCGCGCGGCGGTAAGCCCGTCTACTTCGGGCATCATTACGTCCATTAAAACGGCGTCTATTTCGCCGACTTTACTTTTTTCGAAAATATCCGTCGCCTCTCTGCCGTCGGTCGCCCTTATCACGTTCGCGCCGGCGATTTTAAGCATAAATTCGACGATCTCGTAGTTAAGTTCGTTATCTTCGGCAACGAGAATATTATAGCCTTTCAGACGATCGCTTTCATCCGGTTCGGGTAAAGTTTCGATTTTTTTCGGGGGTTCTACGATTTTGAAAGTCGCAACCAGCGTGAAAACGGTGCCTTCGCCGACTTTGCTGTCTACCGTAAGTTTCCAGCCCGCCCTGTCTACGATTTTTTTAACGATGGCAAGCCCTAATCCGACGCCTTCGAGAGTCTTGCCCGCGTCCCTGTTTTCACGCTCGAACGGTTCGTACATTTTCCGCAAAAATTCTTCGCTCATGCCGATACCCGTATCTTCGCAGACGAACTTATAGGTCGCGTTTTTATCGTCGCAGCCGATTTCGTCGCACGATACCGTTACTCTCCCGTTGGGTTTATTGTATTTTATCGCGTTTACGACGATATTGGTTATAACCCTTTTTAACTGAACCTTGCCGCCGAACAGGTGGGCGTGCGTTATCGTCTTTTCCTTTATAATCCGCGTTATACCCGCCTCTTTCGCCTGTATCCCCGTGAAAGTATCCACCTCGGTCAAAAGCGCGGTCATATCGAAAATCTCGTCTTTCCAGTCGGGTTCGGTAGTGGCGAGTTTATTCATATCGAGAATATTGTTTACGAGATCGAGCAGGTATTCGGACATATTCCAGATTTTATCCCTGCACTCCTTTTGTTTGTCCGCGTCGTCGTAATAGTATTCGCCGATCTGAACCATCCCCCTGATCCCGTTTATCGGGGTTCGTATGTCGTGACTCATACGGCGTAAAAAATCGGTTTTCGCTTCGTTTGCCTTAATCGCTTGTTGAGCAAGTTTTTCTTTTTCGGCAAGATAAGCCGCCTCTTGCCGTTCCTGCGCAAGTCGCTTTCCGCGCAACATAATCTGCCTGACCATCATAACGACGCCGGCGGCAACCAGGTACAACAACAACAGATACGGCAAAACGATCGAACGCCGAACGAATACGTCGGAACCCGGCATATAAGCGTATATGAACATGTCTTTTACTCCTGTTCTCACCCCGTAATAAATACCGTCGTCGTCCACCCGCATCACGTCGTCGGAGTTCTGTTTACGAAGCATTCTTACGACGGCGCAATTCTGCGCCGGTTTCCCGACGTCGTCGGGATTATTAGACGCCAGCACGGTATTGCCGTCGGTAACCGCCACGACGCCGCCGGAGCCGAAAACAAAGCCTTCGAGTAACGTCGAAATCGAAAATCTTTCGTCTTCGACCTCTTTGACCGATCGCCGCTTATAACACAGCACCGCGCCTTTTCCGTCGCCCCTCGAAACGATGACGTAATCGTAATAATAACCGTTACGTAAAATTTGTTCGCCGTAACTTTTAATCATATTTCCCGTAACGGAACCGTAAATTTCGAAATAAGACGTCCACGTTTCTTCCGTTTCGTCGCCTTTTACGTAATAATACTTCACGACGCCCGCAGAGGAACCGTCAACGGATTCGGTTATAAAAATACCGCTTAATCTGTTGCGTTCGGCAAGCGAAGCAATTTCTTCGTTGATGTTTTCGGAAGTATAATCGATTTCGTTTCTTACGGAAAACGCTCTGTCCGACACGTCGTACACGCTGCGCGCAATGGCCTCGGTACGAAGTTCTTCGTATCGTATACACTGATCTTTAACGTATTTCGATACGACGATCATCTGTTTTTTCGCCTCGTTTTTATCCGACGAAGTCGTAATAAGCGAACTGAACACGCCTAAAACCAAACCCAGCAAAATAATTGCCGAAACGAATATAAAGGGTCCCGTTTTCGATTCTTTATAACGCCGTTTCATAGTTCACCAGATACACGTCGGGGTCAAGCCCGTACGACGCGATTAACTTCGCCATATATCCGTTGCGGTTAAGCATATATAACGTCTTGTTTATTTTTTCGATCACGTCGGAATGCGTCCCTTTCCGAAACGCCACGCCGACCTGAACCTCGAGCAGGGCTTCGTCTAAAATTCTTAATTCGCCCGAACTCGATTTCATATATTCGCGGAGCACTATTTCGTGACCGGCGATCGCGTCGACGTACCCTTCGTTTACCGCCGCGAAAATATAATCGATACTCGGCAGGCAGTTAAGTTCTCTGAGCGCGGGAACGACCATTCTGACGCCGGCTTTGCCCGAAAAAATCTCGTCGGGTTTCGTCGTTGCCTGAACGGCGACTCTTTTATCGCGTAAGTCGGCAATCGCGAATATATCGCTTTCGTCCGGCACGGCCACGACCTCGCGGCTGTTAAGATACGGCACCGTCCACGAATAATCGTCATCTCTGCCGGTCAACGAAAAACAACACCATATACAATCGATGTCACCGCGAAGAAGATACGAGTTCTTGTCGCTCCAGTCCATGTAAACGAACCGAGCTTTATACCCTATATGCCGGCAGACTTCTTCCGCAAGTTCTACGTCCATACCGACGAATTTTCCGTCGTAGTCGCGATAAGCCAGCGGTTTATAATAGTCTACGCCGATTAAGAGAGTCGGCATATCGCTGCGGTCGTCGGTTTCGCTTTTATTTTTCGAACAGCACGAAATCGAAACCGCCGCCGTTATAAGGGCGACGAACGCAGCGATTTTTCTTAATAACGATTTAGTCATCGTCCGAATTCTCCTTTTTTTCCCGTTCGATAATTTCTCCGAATTTAGCCGAACACTCGTCAAGGCACTCTATAATCAACGGATTGAACGCTCCGCATTCGCCGTTTTTAATCATTTTTAAGGCTTCGTCGTTAGTATACGCCCGTTTATAGGGGCGCTCGGAAATAAGCGCGTCGTATACGTCGCAAACCGAAACGACCTGCGCGACGATCGGTATTTCGTCGCCCTTAAGTCCGTCGGGATAACCTTTGCCGTCGTAGCGTTCGTGGTGCGAGCGACAGATCTGCCTCGCGTAAATTACGAGCGGTTCGTCTTCGAAACCGGTAAGACCGATAAGCATCTCTTCTCCCGCCGTCGCGTGAGTTTTGATTACTTCGATTTCGTCTTTCGTAAGTCTGCCCTTTTTATCTATAATCGCGCGGTCTATCTGAACTTTGCCGAGGTCGTGAAGCGCGGCGGCGGTCGATATTACGGAAATATCTTTCGCGTTGACGCCGCAATCTTTTTTCTTGGAAACGAGTTTTTCGAGCAGCAACCGAGTAAATTCGGTGATATGCGAAGCGTGATTACCGACGTATCCGCCGCGTTTTTCGATTATTCTGCACAATATTTCGACTATCATATCGCGGTTCTTTTCTTTTTCGCGCATCTGCCTTTTCAATTCGAAAATCAGTCGCTTTTGCCGTGAGTAGACTTTTATCGTGTTGGAAACCCGCCTGTATACCACTTTTGCATCGAAAGGTCGGGTTATATAATCCGAAACGCCCTTTTCGTAAGCCGCGCGCACGGCGTCCTGCGATTCGTCGCCCGTTATCGTGATTACGGGTATCTCGCCGATAAGGTCGTTTTTATTCATATAGTCGAGCACGTCGAAACCGCTGACGTTCGGCATGATAAGGTCGAGCAGAACTGCCGATACGAGAGTTCCGCGCTCATTTAACTTATTTATACACTCTTCGCCGTCGGAGGCTTCTATAAGGTTATATTCGTTTTTGAGTATGCTTACGAGAATTTCGCGATTGAGTTCGGAATCGTCTACGATAAGCACCGTTTCTTTCGACGAAACGTACGTATCTGCCGACTCCGGTAGACCGCGCCCGCCTTTTTCGCCGGAATCGCCGTCTTTTTTCTTTTTGGCGAAATACATTAACTCGTCCGCTCTGCCGACCGCGTTTTTAAGCGTTTCGTTTACGCAGACCACTCCGCCGACGCTGACCGTAGGCTTTATCGTCGGATATTCGGCGATTTCGATCAGTCTTACCGCGGCGGAAATATCGCGCATACAACGATTGAAAGGAATTTCGGTCATTCCGCTTGCGACTATTAAAAATTCGTCGCCGCCGTAGCGGATTACTTTATCCGACGAACGCACGCAGTTGCTTACGGTTTCCGCAACCGCTTTAAGCACCGCGTCGCCCGCGCTGTGTCCGAAAAGGTCGTTGTATACCTTGAAATCGTCAAGATCGATCATCGCAACCCCGCCCGTGAAAGATTCGTTTGCAAGACACTCTTCGTAGTAGCGGCGATTAAACGTTCCGCAAAGCACGTCGATATTGCTTTTTCTGAAATACTCGTCGGCCGCTTCCGTTCTGCTGTCGTCGTCGGTAAAATAGACCATAACGTCGTCGTCGAAACGTTTAATCATTTCTATCACGCAGGGGTTGCCGTCGACCTCGCGATAATCGGCGAAAACCTGAAATGCCCCATCACGAGTCTTTTCGATCTTACAGAACTGCCGTTTTTCAGTCAGGGCGAGATAACTTATGCAGACGGGGCAAGTCTGATTTCTGCCCCATAACCGGTAACAGTTTTCATCCGCGTTACAGTCTTGTTTAAGTCCGCCGATTTCTTCCGCCCGAAGCACCCTTACCGTGTCGAAAACCTTTTTGAGATTTTCCGTTTCGGCGTTCAATTGTTCTTTCGTTATTCCGATTATTTCTTTACCCATGATTTTTACTTGTTCGTTCTTTATATTTCCCCCGCGGAAACCCGCCGTTCAAAAAAGACGTTTCGCTTACGATCGACGCTACGATAAACAAAATAGCGGGGACGATCGCTACCGTCTGCCGCTATTATATCAACTTATCAGCATTTATGCAAGTGTTTATTTATTTTTTACGTAAGTAAACCGCCATACGGGATGGTTTTTCGCCTCGCCGATCCGATTGTTAGGTGTAATTGGAAGATCGTCACGGGCGAGTCTTTACCGTTTCAGTCCGTTTATGGGATTCTTTCCGCGGATGCAGTAATTCGGATCGATTCCCGTACCGAGACACAAGAATGTTAGGTGTATAGTGTTGAATATCGGTAGTTACGAACCAAAACCGATAAAGCAAGGAAAAACCACCCTGTACGACGGTTTATTTATTAAGTTGTCAAAGAATTTTACAGAACGATTCTTTCGCCCGGAACGACCTTTTTCGACATAAGCCAGAAGGTCGGCGGCGGCATCGGATTTTGCATAAAATAAAACGAGAGTCCGACCGCCCTTTCAACCGGGATATAAATTCTGCGGAAACGTTCGTTTATAAAAGTAATCGCTGTCTGTATTATACTCCGAATAAAAAGTTTCGTCACCTGATTTGACTACGATTTTTGATTTTTCGGGAAAAACCGCTTCAATAGTTTCGCCGTTGACGCTCTCGCAGACGTTCCGGTAAGCAGAATAGGTTTTTTGAACCCCGAACAGCAATGCAAGAACCGAAGTGATGGCGATTGCGACGATCAAAGTCGCTATCGCAAATTTTTTAACGTCGAATTTTTTCATTTCGTTGCCCTGCTTTATTTCGGAAATACGGTATTTGAGGTTTCGTTTATACCTTTTACTCGTCGCGTTCTGCGCCCGTTAAATCGGTAGGGTCGAGCAATCCGTATTCGTCCTCTTCGTCCGGACTTCCGGCGACCATAAAGAGCGCGACTATAACCGCGCCCGTCGCCGCAAGAAAGGCTATCCCCTGCCAGGTACGAAGCCATTCGATTATTATGCCGAGTTTGGGCATACGGATTACCACCTTGCCCGCAATCTGATTTTCAAATACGGGATCGGGGTCTTCGCTATCGTTGGCGTCGCCTTTGGTATAATATTTATCGCCGTCTATACGGACGATTCTGTGCGTTACCGAAGTCGCTTCCGCCGCGGGTAAATAGGTTATAATGTCGCCAACCCGATAAGAATCGCTTCGTTCGATAATTATCGCGTCGCCGGCATCTACCGCGCCGGTCATGGACGGCGTGGCGATTACGAGAACCGATTTGCCGAATACCGACGGAATAGCCGATTTTTTAACGTATTTATCGTATGCAAGGTTTGCCGCAACGAATACGAGAAGCGCGACAAACGCTCCGAGAACGACTTTAACGACGAGAGAGACAATTCCCGAAAACGATATTTTTTTCTTTTCAGTTTTTTCCATACTCGTTCTCCTTTTATCGTTGTCTTTGCGCGACCGCTTGCGATATTGATTTACGTCATTTTGAACGTAGTTAAGCCTCTTCGGCGGCGATTTCTATCTTTATCGAATATTTGCTGCCGGCTATCCCCGCCAGCGTGTCTTGCGTATCGTTGCCGCTTTCGAACAACCATTGCCACTCGAGCGTGAACGAACGCGAATTTTTTTTGCTGATCGTCAGATCGTATACCGCAAATCCGTTTTCGATTTCCGAAAGTTTAAGGGTTTGCCCCTCGGATTTAACCTGATACCTTACAGGCGGTAACGATTCTTTGTTTTCGTAGTTTACGGTGAATCTTATAATGCAATAGAGATCTACGGAGTGCGGATTGTTTACGATAAACATATACGACCCCGAATCTCCGGGTTTGATCGTTCTGTTGCCGAATATTTTTGCTTCGCCGCCGTCTATCCATTCCCCGTCGGTATCGTATACCGAAAATTCGGGAACTATCGGCTCTTTTTTCTCGTGCGTTACAACCACGAGAGAAGTTACGGCAACTGCCAGAATCGCAAGTAAAGCAAGAATTTTCAAATACGAATAATCGAATTTTAGTTTGCCTACTATGACTCCCTTTTTATATAAATACTTTCCGTCCGTTACGAACGCGTCGGCGTTGCCTACTTGTTCGGCTTTGTCGACGCGTCTGCACGAGGCGAAACAAACGTGATTTAAGTCGTACAACCTATCCATACGCAAAAAGCACAAAAGCGCGCCGTCGTTATCGACGACTTTTCTCGCCCCCGACATGGGTTTTATATACCCCATTACGGGGTCTTTCGTGAATTGCGTGTTTGCTTTCATTTATACGAATCCGAACGGATTGCTTGCCGTTCGATTTTAATTTTTTGCTTTATAGATTAGGCAACGGTCTGAACCTGTTCAACTTTTATAACGAAACCAAAAGAAATATTAGTACTTGCTTCAACCTTAGTATAAGTTCCCGCTTCCGTTACGTATTTAGTTGTAGCATCATTATTGGCAATCATACCAAGCAAAGTGTCAAGGTTATCAGAATCGGCGTTGGCAGTGTTATTAAAAACCCATTCCCATTCGATAGTGTAAGTTCCCGCATTTGCAAGTTCTTTGCCCGCTTCAACGGTTTCGTCATAACTATCTAATTTGTTGAGAATTGTTGTAAGGGAAACACCCGAACATCCTTCTACCGCAGCATCACCCTTTTTAAGAGTCCATTTTACAGGAGCGTATTCCTGCTGTGCAGCACTATCTTTTTTGTACGTAAGTGAAATATCGCTGGAACCGGCAGTTATTTCGAACGTAACTTGCGCTTTTACTTCTGCCTTACCGCCAATTGTGAAAGACATCGAACCTTTCGTTCCGGGAGCAACCAAATTAGTTCCGACAGTATCGGCTTTTACGATTAAGGCATCACCAGTACTAGCAACAGTGCCGCCGGCTTTGTATTTATCGCTAAATAACTTATCAACGTTTTGGGTTTCAATGGTGAATCCCCATTTGGCAACCTGCGCGGTGTTGCCTTGTACCGATTTCTTGGTAACGTATTTCGACATGGTGTAACCGCCGAAGCCGATTACCGCTACGAGAAGCAGTAAAAGTCCGATTACGAGAATCGATTTTCTGTTGTCTTTTTTAGACGCGTTTTGAGTTTGTCTCATTTTGAGATCCTCCATAAAAATTTTTTAATTTCATCAGGCTCATTACCCTCCCCCTTAAAACGAAAAAAGTTGCAATAATCGCTCTATGCACATATTTGCACAGATTGATAATTGCAACCGGGCGGACTTTACGTTATATCGGAAGAAAAACAAAAAACCGGTTGCAAAACGTACTCTACAAGTACAAATTGCAACCGGGCGCACTCTTCTTTAATATAAACAAAAGTTCCTTGGCTTTGCGTCCCCGCCTCGCAACGGGTTTGCCGATATTCGTTTTTCAGTATAAGCACTCGCCTATATACAGTTACATTATAGCGAACGCCGAACTTAATGTCAAACGAAATTAACGCCTTTTCACGAATTTTTTATTTTTTGTTAATTTTTTCCGTTTTACCCTTCACCTCATTGCGTCAATGCCGAGTTAAATAACTTGCTTGCAAGGGTTATTTAACGAAGATATTGACAGAATGACACCTTTTTAATCTGCCATCCTGAGCAAACTTGCGAAGTCCCCTCGGCAGGTCGCCTAGGGCTCAGAATGACACTTTATTCTTGTAATGTTGAACGTAAGTGAAACATGCCTACAAGGCATATAACACTTGACTTTACGGCAAAAGCCGTTATAATTAAAAATACAAATTATAAGGCTTGAAGAACATTAAACAAAGGGGAAAACCAAATGAACTACGAACAATTGACACAAGTTGTAAAACTCGCCGACCGCGAGCAAATTAAAAACAGAATGACCTTACTCGGATATAGAGATATCGAAAAAGACGAAAAATTAAACTCGGTATCGTTCGTAACAATCGCTCAATCGTCTATTGAAGACACCGAACAATATCTTTCAAAAGACAAACAATATTGTTTCGACGGACACCGAAGCATAAACAATGACGTTGCCTTCGGCATAGAATTTATCACTATTCAGACGATGAAATACGACAAAAAGCGTAAAATGTATATGACTAGCAACTTTGATATTTACGCAAAGGAGATTACCGAATAATGGACTTATACACCCCGCAACCGACGATAGACTATAAGCCGTGCGAAATATGCGGGAAAATATGTTTCAACTCCGACCTTATCTGGATGGCTAAATACGCAGGAATATGTAAAGATTGCTACAATAAATTAAAGGAGCAAAAGAATAATGGGAGATATAAAAAATAAAATTTAATGTCGGTTATAAGGTGTAGACTGATTTTTAGGTCTATTTTGGGGGTTCAAAACAAATAACAAATTAAATTAGTAAGTAATAATATAGAGAAAAAACAAATAAAACACATAAAATACAACAAAAACCACCTAAAACAGGTGGTTTTTGACTACCGGTAGAGACAGTAGGGCTCGTCCGCCCGCACGGCGGCGGTAAGCGCAGCACGGCGGAGCGCTACGTTATTTCGACCTGCCGTCCTGCTTATACGACAAAGGCGACGCGAATATACTGCAAAGCAAAACGAAGGAGTAAAAAACCCCTTCGTTTTGTTTTGCGACTTTCTCGCAGTCGCCGGAATGGCTATCACATACGAAATAGCTACGCAAGCAAATTTCAATATATTAGAATAATACTTATAAAATTAATCAGATATATTTCTTCAATTACTCCGAAAGGATTGATAAGTCCGCAGTTTTAGACTCCTCGCTATTTTCGATATTACCTAAAACATAATCTGCCACTTCGGGTTGCCAATAAACTTTAAGGTTTTTCTTCGCCCTGGCGACCGCCGTATAAAAAATATTCTTTGTTACCTGCTCGTCCGATTCTTTAGTGATCACGATCTTAACGGAATCGAACTCCAAGCCTTGCGCTTTGTGGATTGACATAGCGTACGATATTTGAAACGGAAGTTTTGTTCTCGTATCCATATCCGTATCGTATTTGTCGTTATAATATTTCATTTTGGTCACAATAGCATAAAACCCGGAACCTTCCTCCACAATTTCTATCTCGTCAGATAATTTGCCGAAATAACTTACACTTTCCAACAATTCAATTTTAAACGTTATGTTTTCCTCTTCGTTTTTTATCCCGACGATTTTTCCGCTTAAATTGTTATAAATGCCATACGCGCTGTAATCGTTCGTTATAAAAACAACGGGGTCGCCGACTTTATATAGGTTTTGCTGATATTCAAAAGCGTCATTCGGGTTGGACGCCTGCAAATATCTGTTAATATTGTTTATTCCGTATAAACCGTCATAATTAAGACACAGGACAACTTCATTTCCCTGAACCTTAAAAATATCGTCGCTTATTTCCTCCGTCATTTCGTAGGCAGAAAGCAATTCGATGATATTTTTCTTTTTCCCGTGCCTTACCTCGTCCCAGATTTTTGTCAGTTCGACGACTTTTGTCCTATATTCAACGTCTAAACTAAAAACAACGTCTTTGCCTTTTAATAAATTCAATAATAAATCAAACCAGTTACCGAACTCAATCGACTCTATTTGCCCGGGATCGCCGACAAACATAAAAGCAGAACTTTTGTATACTTCGATAATCTTTTTTATCGAATCCGTCGAAACAAAACTCGCCTCGTCGACAATAATTATATCACAATCTTTATATATCCTTTCTTTTTCAAATAGCGCTATGTTTTTATATGTAATATCGCCTGCAAAAGTCTTTTATTTTTAAATTGTTATTCGCCGTATTTGTAGTTGTCAGACATAAAATTCTTTTATCGGGATTATTCTTGATAAATTCTTTAATAATTGTAGTTTTACCCGTTCCCGCAGACCCCGTAATCAACGCAACCGACGAGTTTTTTAAAGATTTGCTCAGTATATTCTTCTGCGCTGCAGACAAAAGAGGATTTTCGGAATAATCGTTATTTACCTGTACGTTTTTTGTTTTACACAGCTTTATTACTTCTAAAATAACGTTTTGGGTGGAGTTATAGTAGCTTTCAACCGTATAATATCCGCTGATTTCTATTATCCGATGGTCCGAATAATATGAATTTATTCTTAACAATTTTTCATTGAATCTGTTTTTTAATTCAATGAAATTTTCGTCAGAATACCCGATGTCGCAGGGTTTTACGAAAAGAGTATTGTTCGTATTGATATAATTCACCAGATAATGATATAAAATCTCATCGGCGGCATATAATTTTGCTTATTATTTTTATATAAGGAGCAAAATTTATGAACACTTACCCCGAGAAAGAAAAATAGCCGTTGTAAACAGATACTTAAACGGCGAAAAAATCTCACAAATTTCTCAAAGCACCAAGATATCCAGAACGACCATCTATCTCTGGATAAAAGAACGCAACAACTCTTTTAATAAAGGAAAAGCTCCCGATTTCCGTTATTTGCACGATTTACAAGAAAAATGCGACAGACAACAAAAGATTATCGAAATGTTGCAACGCTCACCATGTACGCCGAGCGCGCCGCTATCAAAAAGATACGAAGTAATCAAAAGCCTTTCCGATGAATATACCGTAAATATCTTATGCGAAGCACTGAAAGTCGCGAAAGGAAGTTACTACAACCATATACTGCGCAACAAAAACGGAAACACGAAAGCCGCAAACAGAAAGGCAGAAATGCTTCCTGTTATCGATCAGATATTTCACGATTACAACGAAATTTTCGGAAGCAGTAAAATTTATGCGATTTTGAAAGACCGCGGGTACGCCATATCCGAATCCACCGTTGCAAAGATTATGCACGAAAACGGAATGTTTTCTATTCGTGCCTGCGCGAAAACGCTTTACAAACGGCATCAGGAACGAAAAGCAAATATATTGCAACAACAATTTCAGGTCTCACGCCCGAATGAAGTTTGGGTAAGCGACGTTACATATTTCAGCGTTTTCGGCAGAATGTATTATATTTGCGTTGTTTTAGACCTATATGCGAGAAAAGTTATCTCATATAAAATTTCACGACATAACAGCACGCAACTGACAAAAACCACGGTTAAAGCGGCTTACGGAACAAGAAAGCCGACTGAAAGCCTGCTTTTCCATAGCGACCAAGGTAGCAATTATACGTCAAGCGAATTCCGAAAATACTTAAAAAGCCTTAATATCATACAATCGTTTTCAAATCCGGGAATGCCCTACGACAATTCGGTTATGGAGTCTTTCTTCGGTAGTTTTAAGAGAGAAGCATTATATCACTACCGTTTCAAAACGGAAAAAGATTTTTTTGAGGGTGTCGCAACATACGTACACTTTTATAACGGCAAAAGACCGCACTCTGTTTTAATGAACCAGACACCCGATAAGTTTGAAGGCACCTTTACTTAACCCTGTTAGAACACCCTATTCAATTACCACACAAACAATATCCGCATTCATTTTTTATTGCCTTTCGTGGTGGCTGTTGTAGCATAAGTCAGCGAGA
>OGFF01000905.1_pt1 | contig 36325 bp, 24 predicted proteins | sample 1570751 | NCBI WGS metagenome assembly OGFF01 (sample SAMEA2581951, study PRJEB24529) | metagenome | biome: Human gut stool | place: China | collected 2011 | reverse complement strand
CCGTGCCGCAGCCGCCGGAGCGGTGCTTGAGCCGTTAGGCGGGAATTGTGCGGTGTTGCCTTATAAAAGAAGTACATGCAGGAGGAATATCCCATGCAATTTCGTTTTCGCTGCGCGGCCGTTCTGACCGCCGTATTGCTGTGCAGTGCTGCTGCACTGCCCGCTTTGGCGGAAGAGACCGCCACGCCGGAAACCGCCGACAGTGTTGCCAGCGCTTCCACCTACACCGGTTGGAAAACCGTGGACGGCAAGGATTACTGGTACGAGAACGGCGTGAAACAGGGTACCACCGGCCGCGGCAAAGAGATTTACGACCCTGATTCCAACGCCTGGTACTGGCTGGACGCCAAGCAGGGCGGCGCAAAAGCCGTCAATAAGGATGTCTACCAGGAAACCAACGGCGGCAAATGGGTGCGCTACGATGCAAACGGCCATATGATTAAAGGTTGGGATACCAACGATGACGGCACCTATTACTTTGACCTGATCACCGGCGCCATGGCCAAGGGCGATATTGTGGTGGACAACCTGCCCTGCAGCTTTGATACCACCACCGGCATTGGCTGCAACCTGATGTGGCACAGCATGGACGGCAAAGATTACTGGTACGAGGCTGGCAAGCGCCAGGGTTATGATCCCAATAATGCAGCCTACCGCGGCAAAGAAATCTATGATCCGGCCTCCGGTGCCTGGTACTGGCTGGATAACGTGCAGCAGGGGGCAAAAACCGTCAGCAAGGATGTATACCAGGAATCCGAAGCCGGCGACTGGGCCGAAAACGCAGACGGCACCGGCAAGTGGGTGCGGTATGACGCCAACGGCCACATGGTAAAAGGCTGGGATACCAACAATGACGGCACCTATTACTTTGACCAGGTGTACGGCACCATGGCCAAAGGCATTGTGACGATCGACGGCAATCTGTACCTTTTTGATGTTGATACCGGCGTGATGCAGGCCAGCATTACGACCAGTGAGGAAGCCATGGCAGACCGCGTGATCGAGCTGGTCAACCAGGAACGCACCTCCCGCGGGCTGCAGCCCCTGCTCAAGCACGATGGCCTGATGGTTGCCGCAGCAGCCCGCGCCAAGGAGCTTTCCCAGCGATACAGCCACACCCGCCCCGACGGTTCTGAATGCTTTACCATTTTGTGGCACCTGGGCATTGACTATGCCTATGCCGGCGAAAACATTGCCATGGGCCAGAGAACCCCGGAGATCGTGATGAACGACTGGATGAACAGCTCCGGCCACCGCGCCAACATTCTGAGCGAAAACTTTGACTACATCGGCGTTGGCTACACCATGGTGGACGGCCACCCCTACTGGGTGCAGCTGTTTACCGGTGACTTTGACTGGTAAGCAGTTTGTAAACAAATTTAAAACACAGCCCCGCAGCCGTTGCATTTTTTCGGCTGCGGGGCTATACTGTTTCCATATACTTAACATATGCCAACTATTTACATATAGCAACAGAAAGGAGAACCTTTATGGAGGGACATATTGGTGACCAGCGCAGCAAAGCCGTGATGCGCTATCTTGACCGGCTGAAAAAGTCTGTGCACCGCGGGGCGTCTTTAAGCCTTGCCAACGCCCCCAAGCTGCATCTTGGCATTCTGGAAGGGCTGAACCACGCCATTGAGGTGCGCGGCCAGGATGGTGCCGTGTATGTTTCGGACCTGGCGGAGATTTTCAAGCAGCCGCTGCCGGCGATTTCCCGCGGACTGCGCACACTGGAGCAGGATGGCCTGGCCCAGCGCCAGACCGATCCCAATGACCGCCGCCGCACTCTGGTGCGCATCACCCCAAAAGGGGAGGAATCCCGCCTGATCTGCGAAAGCCGTCTGAATGATTACATCACCGGCATTATGGATGACCTGGGCGAAGAATTTTGCCAGCAGTTTGCAAAGGATGCCGAAACCCTGCTGCAGGCCATTGAGCGCCAGAACGAAAAGCTGCTGGCCGAAAAGGAGAAGATGCCATGACAAAAATTTTCAAACATCTGGCCAAACACTGGGCGGCCTGCCTTGTTATTATTGCCCTGCTGTTGGTGCAGGCATACGGCGATTTGACCCTGCCGGACTACACCAGCAAAATTGTGGATACCGGCATCCAGCAGTCCGGCATTGCGGACGCTGTGCCAGAAGTAGTGCGGGATTCCACCCTGCAGGTGCTGGAGCTGCTGATGACGGACGCGGACGCCGCCGCGGTGGAAGCCGCTTACACCCAGCCGGGCGGCACCGACAACGCACTCTCCTCCGCTACCAGCTTACAGAAAAAGCTCGCATCCCCCTATACGGTCCGCCTGCTGCGGGCCGATGCGGACCGGGATACGCTGGCGGAGGTATTTTCCACCCCGGATATTGTGCTCTATCTGGCTTCCGCTCAGGCAGCCGGAGAGGGCAACGCCCCGGATGCCGCCGCGCTGGATACCGTTACCGCCCAGTTTGCGGCCATGACCCAGATGCCCGGTTTCAGCCGGGATGCCGTACAGGCCCAGCTGGCCGCAGCCATGGGTCAGGCCGGCGAAAGTGAGCTGAGCGGGCTTTCAGCCCAGGCAGTGCTGCTGGTGGGGCTGGAATATCAGGCCCTTGGCATCAGCGATGCGGTACAGATGAACTACCTGATGCAGACCGGCGGCCGGATGCTGGGGCTGACCCTGTTGATGGTTGCCGCCGCGGTTCTGGTGGGGCTGCTTGCTTCCCGCGTGGCGGCTGCCATTGCGCGGGATCTGCGCCGCGGTGTGTTCCGCCGGGTGGTCAGCTTTTCTGCCTCTGAAACGGACAAGTTTTCCACCGCATCCCTCATCACCCGCACCACCAACGATGTACAGCAGATCCAGATGACCTGCGTAATTTTGCTGCGCATGGTGGCGTATGCCCCCATCCTTGGCATTGGCGGCATCATCCATGTGGCGCAGGCGGGTTCCAGCCTGACCTGGATCATTGTGCTGGCCGTCGCTTTGCTGCTGGCGCTGATTACGGTATTGATGCAGTTTGCCATGCCCAAGTTCAGGATCATGCAAAAGCTGGTGGACCGGCTGAACCTGGTATCCCGCGAGATTTTGACCGGCATTATGCCCATCCGCGCATTCAGCCGCGAACAGCACGAGGAAGCACGCTTTGACGCCGCCAACACCGACCTGATGCGCACCCAGCTGTTCACCAACCGGGTAATGGCCGCCATGATGCCCTTTATGACCCTGATTATGAACGGCACTTCCCTGCTGATCGTCTGGTTCGGCGGCAAACAGATTGATGCCGGCACCATGCAGGTGGGCAGCATGATCGCCTTTATCACCTACACGATGCAGATCGTGATGTCCTTCCTGATGCTGACGATGGTTGCCGTGATGCTGCCCCGTGCCGGCGTTGCCGCGGACCGCATTGACGAAGTGCTGACCACCGAGCCGGCCATCCATGACCCGGCGCCGGAAGCCGTCCCCGCTGACCTCAATCAGCACCACTGGAACGGCGAAGTCGCATTCCATCATGTCAACTTTACCTACCCCGGCTCCAGCGAGGACGCCCTGCACGATATTGATTTTGTCGCCAAACCCGGCCAGACCACGGCCATTATCGGCTCCACCGGCTGCGGCAAAACCAGTTTGCTGCATTTGATCACCCGTTTTTATGATGTGACCGGCGGCAGCGTGACGGTAGACGGCGTAGATGTGCGCCAGATGCCACAGAGCACCCTGCGCGGCCTTTTGGGTTATGTGCCGCAAAAGGGCGTACTGTTCAGCGGCACGATTGATTCCAACCTGAAATTCGGCGGCGAGAATATCACCGATGCCGATGTGCGCACCGCCGCCCGCATTGCCCAGGCGGAAGAGTTCATCTCCGCCAAGCCGGAGGGGTACGAAAGCCCCATTGCCCAGGGCGGCACCAACGTTTCCGGCGGGCAGAAGCAGCGGCTTTCCATCGCCCGCGCCATTGCCAAACACCCGAAGATCTACCTGTTTGATGATAGCTTCTCCGCGCTGGACTACAAGACTGATGTTGCCCTGCGTCGCGCACTGAAAGCCGAAACCGGCGACGCCACCGTGATTATTGTGGCACAGCGCATTTCCACTGTGCTGCACGCCAACCAGATTTTGGTTCTGGAAGATGGCCGCATTGTGGGCAAGGGCACCCACGCCCAGCTGATGGAAAGCTGCCCGGCTTACCAGGAAATTGCCCGCAGCCAGCTGAGCAACAAAGAGCTGGACCTGAAAGGAGGGGAAGCCTGATGCCGCATCCCGGACGAATGACGACCCAAAAGGCAAAAGACTTTAAGGGCACCATGCGCAGCCTGCTGGCAGAGCTGGGGCACTACAAGTTCCGCCTGATTGCCGTCATTGTTTTTGCCGTTCTTTCCACGATTTTTAATATTGCAGGCCCCAAGGTGCTGGCCAAAGCCACCACTGCCCTGGCCACCGGCTGGGTGGCCAAGCTGCGGGGCACCGGCAGCATTGACTTTGGCTATATCGGCAAAATCCTGCTGATCCTGCTGGTCATGTATCTGGTTTCCGCTGCGTTCAGTTTCTGCCAGAGCTGGATCATGAGCGGGCTTTCGCAGAAGATGTGTTATGACTTCCGCCGCCAGATCAGCGAAAAGATCAACCGCCTGCCCCTTGCCTATTTTGAAAAGCGCACCGTGGGCGAGGTACTTTCCCGCATTACCAACGATGTGGACACCCTGGGCCAGAGCCTGAACCAGAGCATTACCCAGCTGATCACCAGCATTACCACCATGATCGGCGTGCTCATCATGATGCTGACCATCAGCCCCACGATGACGCTGATTGCCATTTTGATCCTGCCTGTCTCGATGGCGCTGGTGCTGTTGGTGGTCAGGTTCAGCCAGAAATATTTCCGCGCCCAGCAAAAAGTTCTGGGCTCCGTGAACGGCCAGGTGGAGGAAGTATATTCCGGCCACAATGTGGTCAAAGCGTTCAACCGCGAAGATGCCGTTCTGAATGATTTTGACGAAGCCAACAACCGCCTGTTTGAATCCGCCTGGAAAAGCCAGTTCCTTTCCGGCCTGATGCAGCCCATCATGACCTTTGTGGGCAACCTGGGCTATGTAGCAGTGGCCGTTTCCGGCAGCATTTTTGCCGCGCGCGGCATCATCACCATTGGTGACATCCAGGCGTTCATCCAGTATGTGCGCAACTTCACCCAGCCCATCCAGCAGCTGGCCCAGGTCAGCAACATGCTGCAAAGTATGGCGGCGGCTTCGGAGCGCGTGTTTGAATTTTTGGGTGAGCCGGAAGAAGAACAAAACGCTGACCCCGCCCGCCGGGCAGACCCCGCCTGCATTGACGGCCAGGTCACCTTTGACCATGTCAAGTTTGGCTACACGCCGGAAAAGACTGTTATCCGGGATTTCAGCTGCGATGTAAAACCCGGCCAGAAAGTTGCCATTGTCGGCCCCACCGGCGCAGGCAAAACCACCATGGTCAAGCTGCTGATGCGCTTTTACGATGTCAACTCCGGCGCCATTACGCTGGACGGCCACAACGTAAAAGACTTTGACCGCAGCGCCCTGCGCGAAGGCTTTGGCATGGTATTGCAGGATACCTGGCTGTTCCAGGGCACCATTATGGAAAACATCCGCTATGGCCGCCTGGATGCCACCGATGAGGAAGTCATCGCCGCCGCCAAGGCCGCCTGTGCCGACCACTTTATCCGCACGCTGCCCGGCGGCTACCAGATGGAGTTGAACGAGGATGCTTCCAACGTGAGCCAGGGCCAGAAACAGCTGCTGACGATTGCCCGCGCCATTCTGGCAGACAACAAAATTTTGATTTTGGACGAAGCCACCAGCAGTGTGGACACCCGCACCGAACAGCGCATCCAGACCGCCATGGACAACCTGATGCGCGGCCGCACCAGCTTTGTGATTGCCCACCGGCTTTCCACCATCAAGGACGCCGACCTGATTTTAGTCATGCGGGATGGTGACATTGTGGAGCAGGGCACCCACGACGACCTGTTGGCCGCTGGCGGGTTCTATGCCGATTTGTACAACAGCCAGTTTGAAGATGTAAGCGCGTAATTTTTTCTCTGATAAAACAGCAAAAGCCCAAAGCTGCCGGTTAAGTGAACCGTGCCGCTTTGGGCTTTTGGGTTATAAAATAGAATTTTTCAATAAATGCACCAATCAGGCAAAGAACGAAATGACTAGCGCAACCAGGAATCCAACGCCGCCAACCAAGGTTTCCATAATGGTCCAGGTCTTGAGGGTGGTTTTTTCATCCATGCCGACAAGGCTCTTAACAAGCCAGAAGCCGGAATCGTTAAAGTGAGAGCAGACCGTGGAACCACCTGCGATGGCAGCGGTAACGCAGGCAAGATACAGAGGAGACAACTCGCTGATGCCGGGCATGGCGGTAATAATGCCAGCGGCCATCGTCATGGCCACGGTAGAAGAACCAACCGAGATGCGAACCAGTGCCGCCACAATGAACGCAACCACGACCAGCGGCAGGCTGGCGGAAGAAACTGCATTGCCGATGACATCACCCAAACCGGAGTTTTGCAGCATGTAACGCAGCACACCGCCGCAAGCAGTGACCAGCAGGATCATGCCGGTGGGTTCCAGGGACTTTGTCATGATCTTTTCCAACTCTTCGTTGGAATAGCCGTGTTTGTAGCCCAGCAGGAACATGGCGGAAATGACAGCGATCGTCAGTGCTACAAAGGGTTCGCCAAGGAAAGCCAGAACCGGCTGAATACCGGACAGTGCGGGAACAACCTTTGCCACGGAATTGGCAATGATGAGAACCAGCGGAATCAGGATAATGCCAACGATCGTCCAGAACTTGGGCAGCTTGCTTTCATCAATATCTTCCTGATTGGCAACGGATTCCGGAACAGGGATAAAATATTTGTTGCCGCAGATCTTACCCCAGATAGGGCCGGCCACGATCATGGCAAAAATACCGCAGAAGATACCGATGAGGATGACCCAGCCAAGGTCAACGCCCAGCATAGTAGCTACCAGCACGGGGCCGGGTGTCGGCGGAATGAACGCATGACCGACGGCCAGACCAGCCAGGAGCGGGATGGTGTAGAACAGAGCGGAACGCTTTGTGCGCTTTGCCAGCGAGAAGGCCAGAGGGATCAAAATGATAAGACCTGCATCGAAGAACACCGGCATGGCAATGACAAGACCGGTAATACCCAGTGCCCACGCGGCTTTTTCATCGCCGAATTTGCGCACCATCGTGACCGCCAGTGTCTGTGCACCACCAGAAACTTCAAGGATCGCACCGAACATAGAGCCTAAACCGACCAGCAGCGCAATGCCTTTCAGGGTATTGCCGATGCCCTCGTTGACAGAGCTGACAATTTCTGTCAACGGCATGCCGGCGATCAAACCAATGGAAATGGCACCGACCAGAATGGAAATCATAGCCTGAACCTTGCATTTGATAATAAGAACAAGAAGGATAACGAGACCAATTATTGCGGCTAATACAAGCCGTGTGGGGTCAAGAGTGGCGACAGCTTCCATTTCTATTTCTCCTTTTTTTGTTTGTATGCGGTTAATACAGTGTAGGGGAGAACTGTATTACTCCATATAAGCGCCCTTCATCGGGCTGACGGCGTGCTGAGAGTAGAGTTTCAGCAAACCGGATTTATACTTGGGCTCCCTCGGCTGCCACTTGGCGCGGCGTTCGGCCAGAATGGCATCCATTTCGGCAGGTGTTTTGGGCTCGCCCTTAACACCAACGATGGCCAGCAGACGGTTGGGCACATCGATCTGAATCAGGTCGTCTTTCTCCACCAGTGCAATCGGACCACCCACGGCAGCTTCGGGGCTGACGTGACCAATGACCGGGCCGCGGCTCGCGCCGGAGAAACGGCCGTCCGTGATCAGTGCTACACTGGAGGCCAGCTTCGGGTCGGCGCAGATGGCCTCGCCGGTGTAGAACATCTCCGGCATACCGCTGCCGCGCGGGCCTTCGTAACGGATAAAGATCGCATCGCCGGGTTTTACCTCACCGTGCAGAACGGCGGCAATGCAGGCTTCCTCACTGTCATAAGGCTTGGCGTGCAGGGTAGCGGTGAACATATTCTTCGGGCAGGCAGTATGTTTGATCACGCTGCCTTCGGGGGCAAGGTTGCCTTTCAGGATGGCAATGCTGCCATTCGTGCCCTTAGCATTGTCAAAGCTGTGGATGATGTCTTCGCGGGTAACATGGATGCCGAGGTGTGCGGTCTTTTCTTTCAAAATCTCATCGCAGTGCTCATAGAACCCGTTGTGTTTCAGCTCTTCCAGATTTTCACCCAGCGTCTTGCCCGTGACGGTTAGCACATCCAGGTGGAGCATAGACTTAATTTCTTCCATGACGCGCGGCACACCACCCGCATAGTAGAAATACTGCGCAGGCCAATCGCCGGAAGGCCGGATGTTCAGCAGATAATGCGCACCCCGGTGCATGCGGTCAAAGGTATCGGCATCAATTTCAATGCCAAACTCGTGGGCGATGGCAGGCAGGTGCATGGTGGCGTTGGTGGAGCCGGAAATGGCAGCGTGAACCATAATAGCGTTTTCAAAGCTCTTTTTGGTAACGATGTCCTTGGCAGTGATGCCCTGTTCAACCAGCTTCATCATCTGAACACCTGCATCGTAAGCGGCCTGTTTCAGTTCCGGGGCAGTGGCAGGCATCAGCGCTGTGCCGGGCAGCATCAGACCGAGAGCTTCTGCCATAACCTGCATGGTAGAGGCCGTTCCCATAAAGGAACAGGCACCGCAGGACGGGCAGGCATTGTGCTTGTAATAGTCCAGCTGTTCATTGGGAATAACACCGGTTTTTTCCCACGCATCAAACTTGCCGATCTGCTCCAGCGTCAGCAGGTCATTGATGGCGCAGGCGGGGTCGTTGACAACGTACTTTTTCGGCAGCGTGTGGGCTTCCATAACGCCGCCCGTCACCATAATGGCGCTCATCTCTTTCAAGCGGCCAATGCTCATCAGCATGGCGGGAACAGACTTGTCACAGCTGGCGATAAAAACACCGCCGTCATAAACGCTGGCGTTCGCCTGTGCCTCGACCAAATTGACGATAGCATCGCGGTGGGGTAGCGAGTAGTTGATGCCGTCATGCCCCTGTGCAATACCATCACACATATCGGTGGCAAAGTAACGGGCTGCTTTGCCGCCGTGTTCATTAACGGCCTGTACAGCCTGCTGGACGAACTGATCCAGATGGGCGCTGCCGGGATGGCTGTCGCCAAAGGTGCTTTCCACGAAAATCTGGGGCTTGCTCAGGTCGGAAACCGACCACCCCATACCAATTTTCAACGGATCGTTTTCGGGCGCCAGTGTACGGACTTCCTGAGAATGAAGTTTCATAAGAATTGCCTCCGTTTCTTGTGCGGGTGTACTGCTTATCTGATGTCTCTATTGTAATTTGTCTGCTCAATATTTGCAAGTTGTACGGGTGCATTCCTACTTTATGCCAAAAACGTCACTTGGCATTTGCACATTTTGTACAATTAAAAGTCTTTTTTTATACATCTGAGCTTCTTTTGACTCATTTTTTTGGGTTGACATTGTCAAATGCCAAAAAATACATCTGATGACTTCAAAAGAAAAGCAGCGCCCGCATTGGTCTGATAACCAGTGCGGGCGTTTTACCGGCAGCTTATTCTGTCTTTTGTCGGTCTTTATCGTACAATTCTTTGATCATACGGCGGTTAAATGCTAAATGCATTGTCATCGCGTTCCGTGCGCCGATGGGATCATGGGCTTCAATCGCTTCCACGATCATACGGTGGGTCATAATCGTTTCATCGATCAGCTTTTTGTGGGTTACGTTCACAAACATCATAACGGCTGTATCAATAATGGGGATCAGCTGTTCCACAACCATATTTTTGCTGCTTTCAGCCACACAGGTATGAAACGCAATATCATCCTCAATGTATCGGTCTCCATCATGAATTTTGGCTTCTACACGTTCGCAAAGGCGGCGCAGCCGGGCAATATCCTCATCCGTTGCGTTGTTAGCAGCCATCTCGGCGATACCGGGCTCCAGCAGCAGGCGCACATTCACAAGGTCTAATGCCAATGCGGTTTTATCCTGCACGGAGCTCAGCCCCAGCGGGTCGCCGACACCCAGCGCCGTGGCCAGCACATAGGTGCCGGAGCCGCGGCGCACTTCCACAATGCCTTTGCTGGACAACAGCTTGACCGCTTCGCGGATGGTACTGCGTCCCACGCCGAACTTTTCCCCCAGTTCAAACTCATTGGGCAGCTTGCTGCCAGGGTCCAGCGGAGTGTCCAGAATATAATGATAGATTTGTTCTTCCACCTGTTCAGCTAACAGCTTACTTTTCAGATGTGAAAATTCGTCCATAGAGATGTTCCTCACTTTTGATATTGTGCAGCCGTTTTCGATTTGTCCTTTCCAGTATAACACACTCTGCATTGCTTCTTCCACTTTTCTGCCAGGTTTCATTCCCAGCAGTCTACACATAAAAACACCAAAGGGCCAGCGTGCAGTGCTGGCCCTTTGGTGCGGTATAGGAAAACATAAAAAAGAGAATGGCAATGTTATTGGGTGTACCTGAAAATTCAAAATCCAAGCAGTTGGCTTCAGGTTCACCTTGGAGCCGTCTCACACGCCGCCGGGCAAGATCACACGATCTTGCGGGATTTGTGAACGCCGGTCTTTAAGAATTCGACCCATTCGGCCACGTTCACGGCGTGGTCACCAAGGCGTTCCATATATTTGGTCACCATAAACAGATCCAGCGCGGTCTCTGCTTCGGTGGGGTGGGCGGCAATGTACTGGGCAATTTCGCTGCCGATGCGCCTGAACGCGGCGTCGATGACATCATCATGGGCGATCACTTCCGCGCCGGCGGCAAGGTCCACCTGCACATAGGCGGCAATGGAGCGTTTGACCATCTTCAGCACATCATCGCCCATTTTCAGGATATCTTCCAGCACGCCCACGGCATCGGTGGATTTGGCGTGCAGGTGCAGCACCAGCTCCGCAATATCGCTGGCCTGGTCGCCGATGCGCTCCACATCCGTTACCATTTTCAGGGCTGTACTGACCTTGCGCAGATCCGAAGCCACCGGCTGCTGGCGCAGCAGCAGCTGCAGGCAGCGGTGTTCGATCTCGTGTTCGCTTGCGTCGATCTGGCTGTCCCGCGCAACCACGCTGCGGGCCAGTTCAATATCATCATTGCGCAGGGCAGTCAGTGCGCTTTCAATGGCGGCACCGGCTTCGTGACCCATGCGGGCCAACAAGGTATCCAGCTGCAAAAGCTCTTCATCATAAGATTTACGCACACTAGGCATGGTATTGCTCCTCCGATTAACCAAAACGGCCGGAAATATAATCTTCCGTGCGCTTGTCCACAGGGGTGGAGAACAGGCGTTCCGTATCGCCCATTTCCACCAGCTCACCCAGCAGGAAGAACGCCGTCTTATCTGAAATACGGGCGGCCTGCTGCATGTTATGGGTCACGATTACGATGGTGTAGCGGTCCTTTAATTCCAGAGCCAGCTCTTCCACCTTGGAGGTGGAGATGGGGTCCAGGGCAGAGGTCGGTTCGTCCATCAGCAGAACTTCCGGCTCCACCGCCAGGGCGCGGGCAATGCACAAACGCTGCTGCTGGCCGCCGGACATGCCCAGCGCGCTTTTGTTCAGGCGGTCCTTCACTTCGTCCCAGATGGCAGCGCCGCGCAGGCTTTTTTCCACAATTTCATCCAGCTGCGCCTTACTGCGCACACCGTGGGTGCGGGGACCGTAGGCGATGTTATCGTAAATGCTCATCGGGAAGGGGTTGGGCTTCTGGAACACCATGCCAACCCGCTTGCGCAGCACATTGACATCCATCTTATCCTTATAGATATCCACACCGTCCAGCAGGATATCGCCGGAAATACGGCAGCCTTCCACCAGGTCGTTCATGCGGTTCAGGCTCTTCAGGAAAGTAGACTTGCCGCAGCCGGAAGGACCAATGAACGCCGTGATCTCTTTTTCGGGGATGGCAATATTGATATTTTTCAGTGCATGGAAGCTGCCGTAATACAGGTCCATGTTTTTAACTTCGAATTTATTCATCATGCAGTTCCTTTCGGCATTACTTTTTGGCAAGGCGGCCGGCAATAAAGCTGGACAGGCTGTTGATGAGCAGCACCAGGATCAACAGCACCACGGCAGTGCCGTAGGTTTCATTGATATGCAGGCCCTCGTTGGAAAGCAGATACATATGGGTGGCAAGGGTACGGGTAGAGCTGAACACGCTGGCGGGCACGGCGGCAACGGTGCTGGCCGTGTAGATCAGGGCCGCGGTTTCGCCTACAATGCGGCCCGTTGCCAAAATCACGCCGGACAGGATGCCCGGCATGGCGCTGGGCAGCACAATGGTGAATACGGTGCGCAGCTTGCCGGCCCCCAGGCCAAAGCTGCCCTCGCGGTAAGAATCCGGCACTGCAAGTAGCGCTTCCTCGGTGGTGCGCATGATGACCGGCAGCACCATGATGGCCAGCGTGAAGGCACCGGCGATCAGGCTGTAGCCCCATTTGAGCTGCATGACAAAGAACAGCATACCGAACAGGCCGTATACGATGGAGGGGATGCCCTGCAGCGTTTCGGTGGTGATGCGCGCCACCTTGACCAGCTTGCTGCCGCGTTTGGCGTATTCCACCAGCCAGACCGCAGCAAAAATGCCCAGCGGTGTGGCAATGGCCAGCGAGAACGCCGTCATCAGAATGGTATTGATAAGCGCGGGCATCAGGGATACGTTGTCGGAATTATAGGTCCACTCAAACAGGGACGGCTTGAGGTTGGGAATACCGTTGACCAGGATATAACCGATCAGGAACACAAGGATCGCCACGGTAATCAGGGCCGCCAGCCGCACCAGCCAGCGCATGACAAGAGCATACGCGCGGGCCGCCATGCGGTTTTCGTGGCGGGCGGGGGGAACGATTTTCGCATTTGCGTGGGTCATATCATCGGTTTTACCGGCGGTTGCAGCAAAATCAGCCATTCTTTTCGCCCCCCTTTACCAAACTAAAGCAGAGATTGATCAGCAGAATGAAAACGAACAACACAACGCCGGTTGCGATCAGCGCTTCGCGGTGCAGGTCTGCAGCGTAACCCATCTCGATGACGATGTTGGAGGTCATCGTGCGCAGCCCCTGGAACAAGCCCTTGGGCATCCAGGTCTGGTTGCCGGCAACCATCACAACGGCCATCGTTTCGCCGATGGCGCGGCCAACACCCAGGATTACAGCGGACATTACGCCGCTTTTGGCGGCGGGCAGCACCGCGCAAAACACGCTGCGCTCATGGGTAGCACCCAGAGCCAGGCTGCCCTCGTAATAGCTTTGGGGCACAGCGTCCAGGCTGGTTTTGCTGACCGTGATGATGGTGGGCAAAATCATGATGCCCAGCAGCAGGCTGGCGGTAAACAGGCTCATGCCCTTGCCGCTTTTCACGTGCAGCACAGTTTTGAAAAAGTCCGATTTGACCATAGCCTGCACCGCCGGGACCATAACGATCATGCCGAAGAAGCCGTACACGACCGAGGGGATACCGGCCAGCAGCTGTACCGCCGGCAACAGCACCTTGTTGATACGGGGCGATGCAAAGCGGGACATATAGATGGCCGTCAGCAGCCCAATGGGCACCCCCACAATGATCGCGCCTGCGGTGACATAGATGCTCCCCAGGATCATGGGCAGGATGCCGTACAGGTTGTTGCCGGGTTTCCAGGTGGTGCCAAGCAGGAACTTGAGGGGACCGATCTCAAAAATGGTGGGCAGGCCGTTTGCAAATAAGAAGATGCAGATCAGCGCCACGGCCAGAATGGAGATGCACGCGCAGGCGGTAAATACACCCTGCATGACGATCTCTTTCAGGTGCGAAGTTGTTGTTTTCATTTTCCCATACTCTCCTGTCTTTGCTCAGGAACTATATACCGATGGCTTTCAAAAAACGGCCGTTGCCGCCTTTTGCCGCCGCAACAGCCGTCTTTTTTAGAAAGGGGGATTACTGAACGTCTGCCCAGGTGGTCAGCTCGCCGGTGTAGATGCCTTTGATCTGGTCAACGGTCAGGTTATCAGTGGGGTTGTCGTTGCTGACGATAACAGCAATGCCATCCTTTGCCAAGACAGTCGCCTTTGCACCGCCCTCAACCTCAGAATCTTTCAGCTCACGGCTGGCCATACCGATGGTGTAGGTGCCATCCAGTGCGCCGGAAACGCCGGTGGTGGAGTCGGTGGTCTGGAGTTCCAGGGTTGCGTTGGGGTTCACGGTCTTATACGCTTCGATCAGTTTTTCCATCAGCGGGGAAACAGAGGAGGAACCGCCAACCACGACCTTGCCTGCGGGCTGGGTGCTGGTGTAATCAGCGCCAACATCGCCGATGTAACCTTCCTCGGTGGCCAGGGCCTGACCGTCGGTGCTCATGCAGTAAGCAATGAAGTCCACGGCAACGGGGTCGGCAGCTTCGCCGTTCGTAACGATGTTGAACGGACGAGCCAGGGTGTAAGTACCATCCTTCACGGTGTCAGCGCTGGGGGCAACGCCTTCCACGGTGACAGCCTTGACATCATTGTTCAGAGAACCCAGGCTGATGTAGCCGATTGCGGTCTCATCGTTGGAAACAGCGGTCAAAACGCCGTTGGTGGAGCTCTGGATGGCAGCCGCCTCGGTGGTGTTGTCAACCTTTTCGCCTGCATCGTTCTTGGCTTCCACACCGGTCAGCTCGATGAAAGCGCCGCGGGTGCCGGAGCCATCCTCACGGGAAATCACGGTGATGTCCTGATCGACATCGAAATCGCCGGCAGCCGGTGCAGCAGTGGCTTCACTGGAAGCAGCCTCACTGGAGACGGCCTCGCTGGAAACTGCTTCGCTGGAAGCAGCGGAGGATGCCGGGCTGGAACCACAGGCGGCCAGGCTGAGAGCCAGAGCAGCAGCAACTGCAACGGAAACATTACGCTTTAACATAAACTTTCTTCTCCCTTAATTGTATCTGTTATTCTATCTCACACATTCGCTCAGGGGTTCGTGTTTTCCTATTCGTTCTTCCTGAGTGCGTATTTATTGTACCGCGCTGTTTCCCCAGTATCGACCATAGTGCAGTACAATCCGGGTAAAGCTTTGGTAATGGAAACTTCCATTTTGCAAAGTTTGTGTAAAGTTGCCCAAAATCAACACGCCAAATTTTTACAATGTGCCAATTTTAGCAGTTTTCTTGCGTTGATTCGACATTTTACACAGTCTTTACAATTCTTTTACTGGCTTTTGGTGTTCATAAAGCCCTGTTTTCTATTATAATAGGTAACGGTATAGTGCCATTGTGGGCATCTGCAAAACGATTTGATTCGGTTTTGCTCCGGGTGCGGCTGCACCCAACAATGAAAACATAACAAAAGAGAAATGGAAGTGTAACCCCCTGTATGAGCATTTTTAATGTGTTCACGCTGATGGGCGGTATTGCCATGTTCCTTTACGGCATGGACCTCATGGGCAAAGCCCTTGAGCAGACCGCTGGCAGCAAACTGCAAGGCATCCTTTCCAAAATGACGGCCAGCCCGGTGCGCGGGCTGCTGCTGGGCATGGTCATCACTGCAGTGATCCAGTCCAGCGGTGCCACCACCGTTATGGCGGTCGGCTTTGTCAACTCCGGCCTGATGGAGCTGCACCAGGCCATCGGCGTCATCATGGGCGCCAACATCGGTACCACCGTTACCGGCTGGCTGCTCTCGCTTTCAGGCCTGGAGGGTGATTCCTTCGCTATCCAGATGCTGAACCCCAACGCGTGGGCCCCCATCCTTGGCTTTATCGGCATCTTCCTTTATATGCTGGGCAAGGATAAGGACCGCCGCAGCGGCGTGGGCAAGATCATGGTGGGCTTTTCCGTCCTGATGGCCGGTATGAACACCATGTCCACCGCCATGAGTCCTCTGGCCGATGAGCCCTGGTTCATGGACCTGTTTCTGAGCTTCAAAAACCCGGTTCTGGGCGTGCTGGCCGGTGCCGTGCTGACGGCTGTGCTGCAGTCTTCCTCCGCTTCGGTGGGTATTTTGCAGGCCCTCACCTCCACCGGTGCCGTCACCTATGCGGCGGCGGTTCCCATCATCATGGGCCAGAACATCGGCACCACCGTTACCGCGCTGATCTCCTCTGCCGGTGCCAACAAAAATGCTAAGCGCACCGCATTTGTTCATCTGTACTTTAACCTCATCGGCACGCTGGTGTTCCTGTGCGGTTTTTACGGGCTGCATGCGCTGTTGGGATTCTCGTTCTACAACGAAACCGCCAACACCTTTGGCATTGCCATTGTGCACACGATATTCAACATTGTGACCACCGCCATCCTGCTGCCGTTCAACCGCGTGCTGGAAAAGCTGGCCATCCTGACCGTGCCGGACAGCAAGGATCAGGCGGGCGAGCAGCATTCCCTGCTGGACGAACGCCTGCTTTCCACCCCGTCTGTTGCCGTTGGCCGCGCTATGCTGACCGGCGGCGATATGGCCGAGATCTGCCGCACCTCCCTGCTGCAGGCCATGTCCCTGACCCACAAATGGGATGAAGCCATTGCCGACGAGGTGAACCGCAAGGAAGACGCTGTGGACCATTACGAGGACGTTCTGGGTACCTATCTGGTCAAGCTGAGTGCCAAGGCACTTTCCCGCGAGGACAACCGCACCATCAACACCCTGCTGCACACCATCAATGACCTGGAGCGCATCTCTGACCACTCGGTCAACCTGCTCAAGGCCGGGCAGGAAATTCAGGAAAAATCCATCCACTTCAGCCGCGAAGCGATCGACGATCTTTCCGTTCTGGAGGCCGCCGTTCAGGATATCGTGAACCGCACCGTGGATGCGTTCCAGAAGAACGACTGTTACGCCGCCGGCAAGATCGAGCCGCTGGAGCAGGTTGTGGACGGCCTGGTGCGCGAAGTCAAAACCCGCCATATTGCCCGCCTGCAGGCCGGCGCCTGCACCATTGAGTACGGTTTTGTGCTGGATGATCTGCTGACCAACTATGAGCGCATTGCGGACCACTGCTCCAACATTGCCGTTGCCATGATTGAAGTATCGGAGGACCGCTTTGATACCCATGAATACCTGAACCACATCAAAAACGGTGAAAGCCCCAGTTTTGAAAAGCGCTATGAACGCTACCGCGGCCGCTATACCTTTGAGCCCGGCCCCAGCGGAACTGCCGCTGCACCGGAGCAGAAAAAATAATTATCGCAGGGCTTTCCCCTGTAAAATGGGCCGGGACCTGTGGCATATCGCAGGTTTCGGCCTGTTTGTTGGGAGGATCTTATGATCTATATTGTTGAAGATGACGCATCCATCCGTGAGCTGGAGCAGTATGCTCTGCAAACCAACCAGTACACCGTCCGCGGGTTTGAGGATGGGGCTTCCTTCTGGGCTGCCGTGCGGGAGACCGTGCCCGATCTGGTGATTCTGGACGTTATGCTGCCCGATGAGGACGGCTACCAGATTTTGGGCCGCCTGCGGGAGACCGCCGCGACCCGCACCGTACCAGTCATCATGGTCACAGCCAAAACCAGCGAGATTGATGTGGTAAAAGGGCTGGACCACGGTGCAGACGATTACCTCTGCAAGCCGTTCGGCATTATGGAGTTCATCAGCCGCGTCAAGGCGGTGCTGCGCCGCGCCAGCACCGCACCAGCCAGCACCACCACCCTGCGGTTTGGAGACATCACGCTGGATGACGTTGCCCGCACCGTTACGGTGGACGGTGAGCCGGTGGAGCTGACCTTTAAGGAATATTCGCTGCTGCATTTCTTTTTGGAGCATCCCGAAGAAGTTCTGGCCCGCGAGCGCATCATGAAAGCCGTGTGGGATACCGACGACCTGCTGGAAAGCCGCACCATTGACATGCACGTGCGGACCCTGCGCCAAAAGCTGGGCCACGCCGGGGACGCCATCTGCACCGTGCGCAAGGTGGGGTACAAACTGTCCGCCAAGGGCACGGAGGCCGGGGAAGATGCCTGATACCGCCGAAACCGCCCACATCAAAGCGCCGCGCAGCATGGCTCACCTGTTGCGCACCACTTTGATGGCTGTGGGTATTTTGTCCCTCCTGCTCAGCGTGGTGGGGGCAGCGCTGCTGTTCCAGCACGCTTTTGCCGAGCAGTTTGACACCGACCTTTCCCGCACGGTGGAAGCTATTGCGGTGGGGTATGAGCATTCTGCCGACCCACAGCCAGAGCAGCTGGCCCAGTATGCAGACGGCCTGCGTCTGACCCTTGTGGCCCAGGATGGCACCGTTTTGTACGATTCTGCCACTGCTGATCCCAGCACCTTGCCCAACCATGCCAACCGCCCAGAGATCCAGCAGGCTATGGCAGAGGGCACTGGTGCCAGCGTGCGCCGCAGTGCAACCCTTGGGTACGACACCCATTATTATGCCGTGCGCCTGACGGACGGAAGCATTTTGCGGCTGGCGGACGAAACCAGCAACATGTGGAGCAGCTACAACCGCGTGCTGCCCGTTCTGGTGGCCGGGTGCATCCTTATCATCATTCTGGCGCTGGTGCTGGCGCAGGTCATTACCAAACATCTGGTGCAGCCCATCACCCGAATGGCGGAGCATCTGGACTGCATCGAGGCCAATGTGCCGTATGAGGAGCTGATCCCGCTGGCGCACACGGTACAGTCTGACCGCAAGCTGCGGGAGGACAATGAGACCATCCGCCGGGAGTTTACCGCTAATGTCAGCCACGAGCTGAAAACCCCGCTGACAAGCATTTCCGGCTATGCAGAGCTGATTGAAAACGGCATGGCAAAACAGGAGGACATTCCCACCTTTGGCCACCGTATCCACAAGGAAGCCCAGCGCATGATCACGCTGGTATCGGATATTTTGCAGCTTTCGGAACTGGACGGCATGAGCAAGCAGCAGGGAAATAGCCCCACCGCCGATTTTGTACCGGTGGACCTTGGCGTGCTGGTCAAGGATGTTGCCACCAACATGACGGTGAACGCCCGCAAAGCCTACATTACGCTGCAATACAAAGTACAGCCCGTTACGGTGCGCGGCAGCCACGACCTGTTGACCGAGCTTGTAACCAACCTGTGCGACAATGCCATCCGCTACAACCGGCCGGGTGGCCATGTGGAGCTGAGCTGCGGCACCAATGCGGACGGCTGCCCGTATTTCTGCGTGGAGGACAATGGCATCGGCATCCCACAGGACAGCCAGAGCCGCGTGTTTGAGCGCTTTTACCGAGTGGACAAATCCCGCTCCAAGGCGACCGGCGGAACAGGCCTGGGGCTCGCCATTGTCAAGCATATCGCTGTTCTGCACGGTGCGCGCATTGATCTGGAATCCACCGTCGGCACCGGCACCACCATCCGCATTATCTTCCCGAAGATGTGAGGTTTTATTTACGGGAGATTGGCGGCCTTTTTGAAAAAAGTCCTGGCGAAAAACTTTAATGGCGATAGAATAGAATTATAGAAATAGAAAAAGGCATGTGCTTACATCTTTGAGGGATGGGGCACATGCTTTTTTCTTTTCTTGTTCCTTGCGCCAGTTTTCACTTGCAACCAGGCAAAGTTCCGGCGGGGTCAGGTGACCCCGCCCTCCCCCTTTATTTTCCTGTCAACCGTCCCATGTCTCCCTCCCGCGCACAATATTTCCCGCAAAAGTTCCCCATTTCCCACCCTGCCACAGGGCAGTTTTCAACATTGACCACATTTTTTGCGGATAATTTCTCCTGTTTACGGTCAGTTTTCCACTATCTCTGCAAAACAATCACACGATACTTCGTCATCTATTCCTGCGCAATTTTGCAACTCTGAGTTTTCAACGTTTTTCACAGATTTTCCTACCGTTTCCACTGTGGAAAAGTTGAAAACATTGTTCAAAGACATAAATCTTTTACATTTACAGTTGTAACATCTTGGTTACATGCCTCGTTTATATATTATAGATATTATAGAAGGTTGAAATTTTCCGCCAAAGGAGGTTATCGTATGGGAATGCACAGCACTTATACCGCAACGCATTACAAGGATTTGAATATTGACTGGCAGGCACGCGCCGTTACGCGCCACGGGGAGGATATTTCCCTGACCCCGCAGGAGTTTGCCCTGCTGCAAGTGCTGTTTGACCACCGCGGCCAGGCTGTAAGCCGCGGCGACCTGCTGCATACCGCCTGGGGCTACCCCAGCATCGGCATTACCCGCACGGTGGATGTACATATCCAGCATTTGCGCCGCAAACTGGGGCTGAAACAGGAGATCCAGACCATTTACCGTGTGGGGTATACCCTTTCCTGAACATAATTGGGAACACAAATCAATATTTTTTCCGTTTGTGCCCGTCAAAGTCCGGTTTATCACCCTTGCCTTGTGGTATAATGAGGGTATTCGGGTGTATCTGAAAAAAAATCACGGCTGTTTTGCAGGCGCAAGCCACAAAACTGCACTTGCGAAAAACCGTTTATTTTCGCCTTTTCAGGTACACCCAAGGCAAAAATGTAAGCAGCAGGCTTGACATTCCCTTGCGGCGGGGGTATCCTGAATACAGGAACAGAATTTAATCACTGCGTGGTTCTGCCCCGCGCAGTGCAGGTAAAGTGAGGCTCCCGCCATGAGCAGAATGTATGATATCATCCAGGAGCTGTGCCGCCGCGACGGCACTGACGTAACCAAAATGTGCCGCGCGCTGAAAATCCCGCGCAGCACCCTGTCGGAGCTGGCATCCGGCCGCACCAAACAGCTGACGCTGAAGCACGCGCGGCCCATTGCCGAGTATTTTGGCGTTACCATCGCCCAGCTTGCCGGGGATGAACCGCTGGAAACCGAGCCGGACCAGACGGATGCCGTTTCGGACCTGATCCGTGATGAGCCCATTGCCGCTTATGAGAACTTGAAGCGCTACCTGACCGAAGAGGACAAGGCCGATATTGCCACCCTGATCCGCCTGCGCGCGGAGATCAACCAGGGCAAGCAGTAAGCCGCCTTTGGCCGGGCCTGCGCTTGCGGGAGGGGCACGAATGTTCAAATATACCCTTGCAGCCACACTGGACGAGATGGACCGGGAAGGCATTACCGTGGCGGAATGCCCGCTGCGCAGTATGCGCTGCCTTTCTTTGCAGAACGGGCGCATTGTGGGCATCAACACCGCGCGGTTTGATTCTTCCGCCGAGGTGCGCACCGCCCTGATCCACGAGGACGGGCACTTTGCCAGCGGCGCGTTCTATCTGCCGTATTCGCCCTACCAGCTCAAAGCGCAGGCCGAATACCGGGCCGACAAAGCCGCCGTGCTCAAGCACATCCCCTACCCCGAACTTGCCGCCCGCCTGCGCCGCGGCGACACCCTTGCCGACGCCGCCGAATACTTTTGCGTAACCGAAGATTTCCTGCGCAAAGCCTATGCTCTGTACCGCGATATGGGGTATGATTTTGGGGCAGAGGAAAAAGCGTAATACCATAAAATAACCGCCCTGACGCCAAAAACGTCAGGGCGGTTTTGTGCTATTATGTATCTACCAAGTGATTACCAGAACGGCCAGAACCACCACCAATGATGGTTCGGTTTCATCGGTTTCACTGTTGCACTGGGCGTACTGGAAGGTTCTACCGTTGGTTTCGGCTCCTCTGTCGGCGCACTTGTCGGGGTAGGCAATGCAGTCGGAGTAGGAGTTGGCTTGGGAGACGGATGGAACCACTGTTTAATCCAGTCAAGAATCAACGAATGTGCCGGTTTCATCGTAGATGCCGGTGTTGAGCTCGGAGTCGCGGTCGGGGTCGTAGTCGGCGTTGCGGTCGGCGTTGCGGTCGGAGTCGCGGTCGGAGTCGCAGTCGGGGTCGCAGTCGGCGTTGCGGTCGGGGTTGCGGTCGGGGTTGCGGTCGGGGTAATAACCGATGTGTTCCAGTGTGCGGTCAAATAAGTATTCTCATTGACAACAAACTCGTATGTTTCTTCTTCCGAAACACAAGTTTCACCATTATACCAACCTGCAAATGTGCTGCCTTCATCAGGTTCCGCAATTACTGTTGCTGTTTCTCCCATGTGGTAGCGGGCATTACCAATTGCAGTTCCGCCTTCTTCGGTGTCAACATCAACATAGACATAATCATTTTTGTAGAAATTTGCTGTTATGGTTACATCTTCTCTTGCTGTAAACTCATATATCGACTTTGTTTCAACAATGTCATCTCCAATTGTCCAGCAGAAAAACTCATATCCTTCATCAGGATGTGCCGTCAAAATAACTGCATCGCCCTGAGCATAGGTACCATAACCGTAGATTTTTCCACCTTCAACCCCATCTTCGGATTTAGGATTAGCACTTACATTGACACAGGCATCCTGTGCAACATCAATGTATTCACTTGCAGCAATCTTCTGGTCTCCTGTCACAATCGGCATTGCATCAGCATTGTTTTCAAAGTCATTCACTGTGGTTACTGTATATTCCTGCTGAGGTTCGACGCTGATATCATAATAGTTCAAGCGTCCTTTTACATTGCCGTCACTGTCACATTCTTCAAATGTACAGTTCATTACGCCGTAACCTGTACCGGTGATTTTAAGGGTAAGTTCATCATCTGTAAAGGTGACAATCTGCTTGCTTCCGCCTATTTCGGTGATTTCAATGCCATCATTGTACCAGAGCTCTTCTTCACTAACAAAGCCGATCTGATTTCCGTTTGAATCGAAAATCGCTACATCTACAGGACAATGAATCCCAATTTTATACAGCCAACTATTTTTGTCTGTCACCAAGGTACCATTCACATACTTCAGCATTGCCTTGGCAAGCTCGTCGGCCTTATTTTTCAGTTCACCTACTGCTTTTTGCGTAGCTGCATCTTTTATTGTTTTCTTGTCAAAGTCTAAGCTCAGAATCTGTTCCGCTGCTTTTGTGAAATCTCCCTTTGCTAATTTATCGATCTTTGATCCCCATGTATATAAGGTATAGCTGTCATCCAGTATTTCAAACAAACCGCTCACATTGCATATGTTCAGCTGTTCATGCAGTGTTCTTGCCAGCTTTTTTTCAAAATTGTCTGCAAGCCTCTTTGCGATTTTCTGCAAATATCCATTCGTCAGGTCCGCGAGAGATTTTCCCAAAACATCTCTCTGAAGGGCCTTTGCAAATGCATAGTCAGCATTCCGGGAAAGATCCTGAAGTTCTCCCATATAGTCATTAATGGCATCTTTGCATTCCTTCTCAGTTGAGCATATAACAGCTGTATAAGGGTCAGTCGAGGTATTTTTTCCTTTCCGCAGGCTCTTACAAGTCAACGAGCCAAAGTTTGCACTTCCATAGCCGCCAACTTTAATGTCGATTTGCAGGTCGCCTTCTTTATACGTTGCCGTTTTTTCATTCATCGATGCCATGATTGCATTGATAAGTTTCACGCCTGCCATTGTGTCGCTTGTGTTAATAGAGCCAAGATCCACGTTCTGGCTGGTGTACTTATAAAAAAATCTTGCCAGTGCCAGATAGCATGGTTTTTTATAAGAGTTTTCAAAGTTGGCTCCAAACGAAATGTATCTGCTGTTTCTGTTCGCCGGATTTTCATCGTGTTCCTGCATGCGCTTTGCTTCGGCTTCAATGGTCGCTTTTTCTTTTGTATTGTCGATTTTTGCGGGAGCTTCTGCTGCGGATTCCGCTGCTTCGGTAAACGCCTGATAGGCCTTTTCCCAATCCGCTTCATACTGCTGCAGTTTTCGGCGTGCTTCAATGTCCTCATCTCCCGCCGGGGTAAGTGGCTTACTGTAATATTCGCCGACATTACGTTTTCTGACCTCATACACAAAGTTCATTTGATCCGCCTTGTAATATACGGTTTTGTTTGTATAACCCGTATCGCCAAGGTATTCCGGTGTACCTTCCGCTGCCGCGTCGCTCAGCGTTGCTTGTACGACATTTTTGCTTGGGCCCTCCCCAAGGATCAATTTCAGTTCTCGGCTGTCTGTGTTCCAGTAGTCAAGGACGGCCTCCTTATCTTCCAGCACATCGTATCCGACAAGAGTGTTGCCGCAAAGGAAATATACAACGCTGTCGTTTTCAGCCGGCAGCAGCGAGCTGGTATCTATATTCTGTCCAAAGGGATAAGTCGTTCCATCAATCGTGATGGTTTTTTCGCTTACAGCAGATACCTTACCGTATTTGGTACCAACCGGCTGGATGCTGAGCAGGGTATCCGAATCCAGCTTGCCATCCGTCCGTGCCTTGGTATCCACCAGGACATAATGCCCTACCAGGCTGTCCACCTGGTCCAGGAAGGAAAGGTCCGTTTCTTCCGTCACTGCGGAGCCAATCCCGTCCACATTATTATCCCAATAAGCAATCTTTTTTTCTGCATCCCAGCTGTTAAAATAGCGGACCCGTGCCGTTTGGGAAACCTCTACATCAGGAAGGACTTCCGGCCCGATTGAATTGTAGTGCCAGGTAGCGTTCCAGAGAGGGCCGTTATTGCCTTCAATGTCAATTGCCTTTTTGTCTTCTTCTGTACCTGCATAGTAAACATCCTTCAGCTGATAGCATGTCTCAAACGCACTGTCAATGCTCGTCACACTGCTCGGGAGGCTGATGTTTGTAAGTGAACTGCAGTCCTTAAATGCCCACACACCAATGCTTGTCACACCGTCTAGGATTCTGACACTTGTAAGGGAACTGCAATATTCAAATGTACCGCTCCAAATTTTTTTCACTCCACCCGGGATTGTGATGCTTGTAAGGGAACTGCAATTACAAAATGCAGCGTATTCAATACTTTTCACGCCGTCTGGGATTCTGATGCTTGTAAAGCTGCAACCATTAAATGCATCGTGTCCAATACTTTTTACGCCGTCTGGAATACTAATGTTTGTAAGGGAGCTGCAACCAGAAAATGCTTCCACGCCAATGCTTGTCACACCGTCCGGAATATTGATGCTTGTAAGGGAACTGCAATCAGAAAATACATCATTATTAATGCTTGTCACGCCGTCCGGAATATTGATGCTTGTAAGGGAGCTGCAACCAGAAAATGCACCACCTTCAATGCTTGTCACACCGTCCGGAATGTTGATGCTTGTTAGAGAACTGCAATCAGAAAATACACCACCTTCAATGCTTGTCACGCCGTCCGGAATATTGATGCTTGTTAGGGAGCTACAACCATAAAATGCCCAAGCACCAATGCTTGTCACACCGTCCGGAATGTTGATGCTCGTTAGGGAACTACAATAAGAAAATACCTTATTTTCAATGCTTGTCACGCCGTCCGGAATTGTGATGCTTGTAAGGGAACTGCAATTCTCAAATGCACTACCTTCAATGCTTGTCACGCTGTCCGGAATTGTGATGCTTGTAAGGGAACTACAATCACGAAATACTCCCAACTCAATGCTTGTCATGCCATCCGGAATGTTGATACTTGTAAGGGAGTCGCAACTAGAAAATGCATGGTTTCCAATGCTTGTTACGCTGTCTGGAATGTTGATGTTTGTTAGTAAACGGCAATTATAAAATGCACCAGCACCAATGCTTGTCACGCTGTCTGGAATATTAATGCTCGTAAGGGCGTTGCAATCCCTGAATGCACTATCCCCAATGCTTGTCACGCGGTCCGGAATTGTGATGCTTGTAAGGGCATTGCAATAAGAGAATGCACTATCCCCAATACTTGTCACGCCGTCCGGAATGTTAATGCTCGTAAGGGAACTGCAATCATAAAACGCCTTGTATCCAATACCTGTAACCTTATACCCGTCAATTTCTTCCGGTATTTCAAGTTTTCCTTCTGCTGCGGTGTCGCAAGCTTTAATCGTACAGCTGGTTCCGTCTTTATTTACAGTATAGGTCAACACGCCATACGTTCCCGTTATCGCGTCTTCGGCACTTTGCGTCTCTAACTCCTGTACCGCCGCCGTTTCCGGCGTTGCTCTTTGTGGCATGGCCTCCGCACTGGCTGGCAGCAATGTCATGGTTACCATGGCAAGTGCCAACACCCAAGATACCCATCGTTTCATACATCATCCTCTTTTCTTTTTTTTACTTTTGAAATAGACTAAGGTTATTCCAGGCAAAGTGTTAAAATATGATAATCATTTTATTATCGTTATTTTTGTAATTTTATTCTACCGATATTTGTGACTACTGTCAATATATTATTCATATTTTTTTCACATTACTAAATATGGCACTGCCCAAAATAAAGCGACCGTTTGAACCCAAAAGCTCAAGCGGTCGCTTTTCTATTTTACTTACTTTTCTTTTTCCCACGGCTGCAGGGGGGCCAGGAATCCGGCATCCTGCAATGCCTGGCCGATCAAGTCCAGGCGGTCGGGGGTGGCGGCTTCCACAAGGTGGTAGTGGTAGCCGTCCGTTGCGGTGGAAAGCACGGTGGAAGCGCCGCCTGCCAATGCCTGCAAGAACTCCTGCACATCCTGGCGGGAGCGGATATCCATTTCCGCGGTGATGCGCCCATAAACGCGGTGGCTGATGCTGATATTTTTCACCCGGCCGCCGTGGTCCACGATCAGGTTCAACTCCTGCCCGGCCTGCTCCGGGGTGTGGCGGACCTTAAACTCCCGCAGGCAGCCGGTTTCCTGCTGCTGCAGAATATAGCCGCGGTTGGTGGAGATGATATTGGGCCGGGATGCCCGGATCACGGCAAGGTCCTGCACGATCACCTGGCGGCTGACCCCAAACTGCGCGGCCAGGTCCTTGGCGGCAATGGGGGCATCGGCCTGGTTAAGCAGGGCCAAGATTTCTTCCCGGCGCTGTGCGGTCGTCATACGGGTGCCCCCTTTCCCATCAGGCTGTCCAGTTCTGCATCGTTCATGGCGTTTGCTACTTCCTTTCGCATGGGTTCTGTAAACAGTATAGCACCTGCCGCGCACCGGTGCAAACGGATGGCGAAAATTCCCGGCAAGCGGCTTGACAGGGTTCTTATATAGTGATATATTTATCTCGCAAAGATACAAATATATCACACAAGAGGTTCTTGCCATGAAACACTCCACCTTGAAGAACATTGTTCTGCCCGGCATTTTCTGCGCTGCCTGTTTGGGGGCTTCGGTTTGGTACAGCGTTGTTTTTAATCATTCCCGGCTGATTGCTCCCACGGATTTTTCCACTTACGTTTTCCGGGTGCAGGACCTGCCGCTGATGCTTGCCTGTATTTTGTGCGCTGCTTACTTGATTTGGCTGTTTGTGCGCGGTTTTCAGCATGCGCAACAGCAAAAAAGCTCCGCCACCACCCGCACCATTGACCCGCGGTTTGGTTTTTTGGGGCTGCTGGGCTTTTTAGGCTTACTGGGCTTCTGGGTCTACCCGCAGACCGGGGAAGTTTTTCCCTTTGCGTTCTTTTTGTTCCTTGGCTTTTTCGGGTTCTTTTTTGAGGGCAAAATGTCCCACACGCTGATGGACGAGCGCTACACCGAAAACCGCGCCAAAGCGCAGCTGACGGCTGCAAAAACGGCGTTGAGCATTATTTTTGTGGCGGTCATTCTGCTGGCCCAGGGCCGCGGCGGGGACGCGGTGCTGATTGCGCTGTTGATCGTGCTTTCCCTCACGCTGGCGCTCTACCTGTTTTTGAGCGAGTACCTGCTGTACCGCTATGACCACGACGACCTGCCCGCAGAAGATTTTGACGAAAGCGAGGACTGACCCATGCCGGACTTTACCTGCAGGCTGAAGCAGTTCCGCCTTGCCAAGGGGCTGACACAGGAGCAGCTGGCCAGCGCCGTGGGCGTGCGGCGCGAAACCATTATGCGGCTGGAAAAGGCGCAGTACAACCCTTCCCTGAAGCTGGCCGTGGATATCTCCCGCACAGTAGAAGCACCGATCGAGGAAATTTTTATTTTTGAGTAAAAGTTTCTGCTACTATCACATAATCATTTACGAAAGGAGATTTTTATGCATTCTAATGTACCAACTCTCCCAGAGAGCCTAAAGGTGAAAAAACTTATTGATCAATTAAAATCTCATAAGATTACTCCCCTTGATGTTCCCAATAAGTATGCCACTCTCCCTGTTATTGCAAAAGTCGAGCGCGAACTAGGTATATTGAAAACCGAGAAGCGCGGATTTGACGTTTTGAAAAGTCATTTCTTTGTTGATGAAGTGATTCTTTCTTCTGTAGAAATCGGCTCTATAAATCAATATTCTTCTCATTATTTTTCTGATTTTACATCCTTTTATAATTATTTAGACGGGGACATATATAATAATGCCTGTTATTTCCAATATAATTTTTCAGCAGATGAAATCCAAAATTTTTCTATTGATTTAACTCGCATAAGCACTACCTCTTTCATTCATGAAAAACTCAAAAATATTCCTATCTCAATTAGTACAGATATTCCATCATGTCCGTCCCAACAAATCCAAGTCTCTGACGCAAGCCGAATTGCCCGTAAGGCCCTGCTTGCAGAATTCATCCAGTGTGAAACATATGACCAATTCAAAGTTGCACTATCTAAATTTGATGCGTCCGAATTTTCGCGTATTCCTCCTGACTACTCTGATCCCTTGCGTTTCTTTCTTGATAGCTTTATTTTTGCAAATCCCGAAAAAGCCTTTGATATCGTGATTGCTTGTATCGCTGATGGTCTTTGTCATCCGCAAGCAGTTCCTTTAGCTATGTGTTCGATTTATGACCCGCAACGCGTAATTGATGCATTACATTTCGACACTGTGAGCAACAGCACACACTATAACCGCCGGAATCGAATTAAAGAATACATCATTGATTTAGGCCAACATCGTGTAGTCTTTCATGCAAAGAACTACTTTGACCCTTATACTCAATTCTACTGTTCGGAACTTTTAGGTTGTTATACTTCTTTTCCTTCTTCTCCTGTCGTCCATATTTATCGCTATTTTGATACATTTGAAGAATTTGTCACTTACTTGCGCAATGATCTCTCTGATTGTGATCTTTCTTCTGCTCCACTTTCTTCCACTAATTTCAAAAAATATCAAACCAATGAAAATACTAAATATCCCTCCTGTTCCTTCAAGAAACTAGAAATTACTACTTCAAAGCGGTATGATTCCCATTCAGACCGTTTCCAGGTTCAACGTTCTTACCTTGGCGAAAACCAACAGGTTGTAAAAAAGGACTGTTACTCTTTCGATTACTTTTTTGATTTTTTATATTTTTTAGATTACGATTTATCAAATGCTGACCTTCTTGAATGCAACGGATTAAAAAATCTCAAAGATTTTTCGTTTATCAACTTTGACAACGCTCTACTTCAAAGTTCTATTATGAAAAAAATAGGAAAACCCTATTCTCTCACTCTGTTTTCGCCAAATCTTTTGGACAGCTTTTCTCTCCCTATTCAAAATGAACCGCTTTCCCGCCAAGCTTTAACCCTTGCTCGCGCCGAAGAAGAATATTTACCATCCTCTTCGCATATCTACTACGTTACGGACCTTCACCTTCTCCACAAGATTCAACGTGCACACTGCCATTCAGATGCCGATGTAGTCCTCCTTCTACGTAATATCATTCTCGATCTTTTTTGTGACAGACATATTAGTGACCGCGATATTCTTCTCTTTGGTGGAGATACTTCTTCCGATTTTGATGTTTTCTGCTTATTCATTAAATTATTACGCCAATATCTCGATGAGCAAAGTAGCGACTTTCCTATTGTTTTTATTCTTGGAAATCACGAACTTTGGCCTTTCAGCAATCTACCGCTCGTTGAAATATATCAAAAATACGAGACCGCTTTAATTAAGCAAAAAATGCTTCTACTTCAAAACAATATTATCTATAGAAACAATTTTTCCCAACTTAACACTATCACTTCTGATGAGCTTTCTTCTATCTCCTCTAACACTTTACGTTCCCAACTTCGGAACGCACGTTTTATTCTATTTGGTGGCACAGCATTTTCTGGGCAAAATAAAGAGTTCAACGCAGAAAATGGCATTTATCGTTCTTCCCTTAACCGCTCAGAAGAGATTCTTGAAAGCCAAAAATTTGAACACCTTTATAAGTTAGTTGCAAACTCATTGGTTAATCATAAAGCTGTAATTTTAACCCACACACCACCTTCTGACTGGCATAAAAATTTCAAACCGCAAAAAGACTTTGTATATGTTAATGGTCACACTCATTATAATTACTTCTATGATGATGGTATCTATCGAATCTATGCCGATAATCAAATCGGATATCGTACTAAACATCCAAAATTAAAATATTTTTATTGGGATAATAGTTATGATCTTTTTGTAGATTATCCTGATGGTATTCACACTATCACTTGTGAACAATTCTGTGATTTTTATCGTGGTATAAATGCCCCTGTACATATTACAAAATCTTTTTTCAAGATCTATCTACTAAAACGAAATGGTTACTATTGCTTTATCCATCAATCGCTAAAGGGGTAACTTTATATCATGCATGGCGGAGCTATTAAAAAGCTGGGGCATTCTGACATCAACTATTACTATCAACATATGAATGCTGTTATCAACGCACTAAAATCTCCTATGGATACTATTTCCTTGGCACAACAAAAAATTTCTGCCGATATTATCTCCATTGGTGGTACTGGTACGATTCATGGTTGTATTATCGACATCGACTATTATAATCATATCTATGTAAATCCCATGGACTTAACCGTCACTGCATATTTTGCCACAGATATGATCCATAAAACAGTTTTTCCTGATATTCCAACTTTACTAAAAGAAAATTGTCCAGCATTATATTCCAATTATTGCAAAAGACTCGAATCTTCTGACCGCTTTTCTCTTGCTCGCCTTTCTTCAGTTCCTCAAAAACATTTTTCTTCGCCGGAATTTTACTTAAGCACTGATATTTATGCAGCATCCCGTACCATGTGTAAGTTGCAAAGACTTCAACAATATCGTATATTAAGTGTTTGGAGTGAGTCTGCTGTACATCCTTCATCACAACTTTCACTGTAAAATTCTAAGGATACAACAAACACCGGACCGCATGTAATATTGCATGCGGCCCGGTGTGTTATTTCAGGCTATATTCTGTTTGAAGCGTGGGGGGAAAAATCAAACCACACCCTGGCTCATCATAGCGCTGGCGATCTTCTCGAAGCCTGCGATGTTGGCACCGGCAACCAGGTTGCCCTTCATGCCGTAACGCTCGGCTGCATCGGCAGCGTTCTTGTAGATGTTGACCATGATGTTGTGCAGGCGCTCGTCAACCTCTTCAAAGGTCCAGGAGAGGCGCAGGCTGTTCTGGCTCATTTCCAGGCCGGAAGTAGCAACGCCGCCGGCGTTGGCTGCCTTAGCGGGAGCGAACAGGATACCGTGGCTCTGCAGGTAAGCGATTGCTTCCGGGGTAGAAGGCATGTTAGCACCTTCGGCAACAGCGTAGCAGCCGTTGGCAACCAGTGCCTCGGCACCTTCCAGCTGCAGCTCGTTCTGGGTTGCGCAGGGCAGAGCGATATCGCAGGGAACAGTCCAGATGCCCTTGCTGCCCTCAACGTACTTAGCGGTGGGAACGTAATCCAGGTAAGTCTTGATGCGGGCACGCTTGACTTCCTTGATTTCCTTGATGACCTTGTAGTCAATGCCGTTCTCGTCCACGATGTAGCCGTTGGAGTCGCTCATGGCGATAACCTTGCCGCCCATCTGGGTAGCTTTCTGGTTTGCATAGGTAGCAACGTTGCCGGAGCCGGAGATGACCACACGCTGGCCCTCAAAGCTCTTGCCAGCATCAGCCAGCATTTCCTTGGCAAAGTAGCACAGGCCATAGCCGGTAGCCTCGGTACGGGCCAGGGAACCACCGAACGGGATGCCCTTGCCGGTCAGGATGCCGGAGTACTCGTCGCGGATGCGCTTGTACTGGCCAAACAGGAAGCCGATCTCACGGCCGCCAACGCCGATATCACCGGCGGGCACATCGGTATCGGGGCCAATGTGGCGGTACAGCTCGGTCATAAAGCTCTGGCAGAAGCGCATAACTTCGGCGTCGCTCTTGCCATGGGGGTCAAAGTCAGAACCGCCCTTGCCGCCGCCCATGGGCAGGCTGGTCAGGCTGTTCTTGAAGCACTGCTCAAAGCCCAGGAACTTGAGGATAGACAGGTTGACAGAAGAATGGAAGCGCAGGCCGCCTTTATAGGGGCCGATGGCAGAGTTGAACTGCACACGGTAGCCGCGGTTGACCTGCACCTTGCCGGCGTCATCCACCCAAGGCACACGGAACATGATGATGCGCTCCGGCTCAACCAAGCGCTCGATCAGGCTTGCCTTTTCATATTCAGGATGGGCCTCAACAACGGGCTCCAGGCTTTCGAGAACTTCCTCTACAGCCTGCAGGAATTCCTTCTGCTCAGCATTGCGCTTTGCAAGGCCCTGGTACACTTCGTTCAGATAAGCATTTTTGATAGACATGGTATACACTCTCCTTTTTGGTGGGCTGCTGTTTTCCGCTTCCGGCCGCACTGCCGGACCCCTTGAAACTGGCGGAAAGCGCGCGGTCCTCTATTTCTTTCACCGGTATTTATATTAGCACGCTAAAGTGCATTTGACAATATTTTTTGAAAAATTTTGTTTGTGCGATAGCGGCAAGTGTATCCCATTTGCACACAAATGATAGTTTTTTACGCTTTTACCTCGTTTTTCAGTTCTTCACCGCGGGCAAAGGCACGGGCATTTTCCAGCGTGATGGCCGCAATGCTCTGCAATGCCGTGCGGGTAAAGAACGCCTGGTGGCTGGTAATGACCACATTGGGGAAGCTGAGCAGCACCGGCACCACCTCGTTTTCCAGCACATCGTCGGAGAAATCCTGGAACACCTGGTCATCCTCATCCTCGTACACATCCAGGCCCACGCCGCCGAACTTGCGGGCGCGCAGGGCTTCGATCAGGGCGTCGGTGTCGATCAGGCCGCCGCGGCTGGTGTTGACCAGGATGGCAGAATCCCTCATCATGGCGATGGTATCCTTGTTAATCATGTGATGGGTACCCTCGGTCAGCGGGCAGTGCAAGCTGACCAGGTCGGCTTTCTGCAGCAGTTCTTCCAGCGAAACATAGCGGGCAAACTTTTCCACTTCGGGGTTTTTGTACATGTCATAGCAGAGCACATTCATGCCAAAACCGTGGCAGATGCGCGCCATGGCGGCGCCAATGCGGCCGGTGCCCACAATGCCGGCGCAGGCGCCATAAAAGTTTTGGCCCAGCAGGCCGTCCAGTGCAAAGTTGTTATTGCGCACCTTGATATATGCCTTGCAGATGCGGCGGTTTGCGGCCTGGGCCAACGCCATGGCGTGCTCGGCAACGGCTTCCGGGCTGTAGCCCGGCACACGCATAACGGTAATGCCGTTGGCTTTGGCGGCAGCAAGGTCCACGTTATTGTAGCCCGCGCAGCGCATCAGCAGCAGCTTGATGCCCGCTTTGGCCAGCACGGACAGCGTTTCGGCACCGCAATCACTGTTGACAAAGGCGCAGACGGCATCGCCGCCCGCGGCCAGCTGGGCGGTATCTGGATCCAGGTTGGCCGCCAGGAACTTGATGGTGCAGCCATAGTCCGGGTCAGCGGCCAGAACGTCAAAATACAGGTGGTCGTAATCACGGGTACCATAAAAAATGATCTTCATACTTTTCCCTTTTCTGCCCTGCGGGCGTCCTCTTGTTGCGGCGTACCGGAACCCTTTTGTTTTCCGGCACGCTCCGGATCGGTCGTTAATATTTTATCATATCCGACGGTTTTAGTATAGCCCGTTTCCGGCATTTTGAATGTTGCCAGGGCAACAAAACGTGGCAAAAAAGGGGTGCATGCCCTGTTTTTCTTTTACACGGTTTTCTCGCTGCCTTCGTTCGGTTTGGCGGTTCCGGCAGAGTGTTCCACGTTTTTCAGCAGCTCTTCCGCCGAAATACCATACAGCTTGGCCAGCGCGATCAGGTTGGAGGTGTTGGGGTCCGAGGTGCCGTTTTCCCACTTGGATACCGCCTGGCGGCTGACACCGATGGTTTCCGAAACAAACTCCTGGGTCATTTTGCAGCGCACACGGTTCTCCCGCAGGGCTTCGGCCAGGGACTTGCGGGTGGCTTTCTTTTCTACCCGCACTTCGTGGGAGTTGATGTAAACCCGCAGCGCCTTGATGACCAGCCACAGCAGGTAGATACCGACAATGCCCATAACCAGCATGAGCGCAAGATTGAATACCGTCCAAAGAATGCCAAATACTTGATATTTCATTTTATAATCTCCTATCAACAGCTTGCAGTGGGCGGTGCACCGCCCGGCAAAACCCGGCCGGATGGTCCGGCCCCTTGTGTTTTGCTGGCCTTATTATAGCGAAAGCACCCGGTTGCCGCCACCAACTGGGGCGATACTTTGGGTTGCAGCCTGCTATTTTGCCGGTTTTGGGGCCATTTTGCATCAAAAAGCACCCACCCGCCGGAAAAACCCGGCCAGGCGGGTGCAAAACCATGCGATCCGATTTTGGCAGAACCAGCGCAGCAAACCGGGCCGCCGGGCGGCGGTTCTCTGCGCACGCAGTGCTATACAATTTGTATTATTTATTCAATATATCCAAGTCAAGCATTCTTTTGTTCGATCTCGACCATCACCAGTTCGGTCTTGCCCTCGGTACGAATCTTGTAGCCCCAGGTCCCGGTGCCGCCGCTCACAATGGCGGCGCAGGCGGGGGTGATCTGTTTCATGCCGTAATTCAGTTCATTATAGCGGAACAGCTTTGCCACAAGGCCGGTGGGCCAGATCTGACCGCCGTGGGTGTGACCGCTCAAAATCAGGTTTGCACCGGCTGCGGCATCGGCTTTCAGCTCGCGCGGCTCGTGGTCCAGCAGGATGGTATACACATTGTCCGGGCCGTTCGGCATCAGCTGGGCGGGGGTAAAGCGGTTACCCTGGGTGTACAGCCAGTCCTTGCGGCCCACAATGCGCACCGGGGTGGCATCTTTACCCACATAGGCCAGCTGGGAAACATCCTCCAGGATGCGGATGTGTGCCCGCGCAAAAGCGCCCTCCAGGTCCGCGCGGCCATAGCTTGGCTCCCGCCAGTGGTGGAACAGATCATGGTTGCCCAACACGAACCACTTGCCGCCGGGCGGGTCCAGCGTGGCAAAGAAGGCATTGAAGGAATCAAAATCCGGGCGTTCCACATGCTCGTCAAAAATATCGCCGGTGAAAAGGATCATATCGGGGTTCAGCTCCCGGATGCGGCGATTCAGCTCCGGGATGCGCTTGCGGTCCACGGCACCTTTGCCGGGGTGCAGGTCGCTGATTTGCAGCACCCGCAGTTTGCCGCCCGGCAGGGGCTTGGTGGTTTGCAGGCGATAGGTGGTGGTAACCAGGCGCATAGCCTTGAAATAGCTCCAGAGCATCATGGCGGCCGTGCCCACCCAGGCCAGCAGGCCGCCCATCCAGATGGTCTGCCAGGCTGCCTGCACCGTTCCGCCGATTGCACGGGCCAGCAACCCCACAACGTCCCCGGCGATATACAGCCCGGTCAGATGGGAGTTGACGATCATGCCGGGGCCGAGCGGGTCCCGCCCGATCCAGGACATCACGGCCAGCAGCAACAGCGGCAGCAGCAGATACACCGCCGGATAAGCACCCGCAAAGCAGGCCACAAACGGCAGTTTGAGAAAATTCAGATACAGCACCACCGCCACAAGGGCCTGGCCAATTTTGGGGATGGTGAACTGGATAAAATGCCCGTACATTGCAGGACCTCCGTTCTTTAGTTAGGAGTTAGGAGGGAGGAGTTGAGATAATTAGAAATGAGGAATTAGGAATTAGAAATTGGAGGTGGGGGGATGACACGGACCGCAAAAGCATTCGTAGGGCGGGATGACCTCATCCCGCCGGGGAGGAACACAGATCATTTGCCACAGCCCTAAAAACAATCTGTAGGGAACGGTCTTGACCGTTCCGGGGACATATTTGCATATGCCGTGATGAGATTTACTGCAGGACTTGTCATACGGTGCGGTAATGACAACACGGCCAATTATTTTGCAAATGTGCAATAAATTTTACGCCCGCCCGGGACGTCGAGGATGCCGTCCCCTACAAATTGGGAAAGATTTGACACAGGATCTGCAAAGCGTGCCAAGGCGCGGTTTCGGCGTGGTCGGGTGACCACGCCCTACAAGGCCCATCTCCAATTCCTAATTTCTCATTTCTAATTCCTAATTATCCCCTAACTCCTAACTCCTAACTCCTAACTGATATTGTATCACTCGTGCCCGGCAAACTCAACAAACACAACAGGCAGGCTGCCTGCGGGGTTGCGGGCAGCCTGCCTGGAAAAAGCATGGATAAGTCTTTAGGCAATACCGCATAATTCTAAGTGCCGATACGGCGAGCGAGGTGCGGCAGA
>OGFF01000898.1_pt1 | contig 36565 bp, 32 predicted proteins | sample 1570751 | NCBI WGS metagenome assembly OGFF01 (sample SAMEA2581951, study PRJEB24529) | metagenome | biome: Human gut stool | place: China | collected 2011 | reverse complement strand
TATCATTTACTTTTACTTTATATGCACCTATATGTTGTGTAATTCCTCCAGCTTCTCCTTCTATAACATTTGTCTTCTTAACTGCATCTAATAATGATGTTTTTCCATGGTCTACGTGTCCCATTACAACAACTACTGGTGGACGTGTTACTAAATCTTCTTCTTTATCCTCAGACTCATCAAATAAGATATCTTCTTCTGTTATAGTTTCCTTCTTATTTACTTTTACACCAAATTCATCTGCTATTAATGATGCTGTATCAAAATCTATTTCATTGTTTATTGTAGCCATTACTCCATATCCAAGCAATTTTTTTATAACTTCTGCTGTTGTTTTCTTTAATTCTGCTGCAAAATCTTTTACTGTTATATTTTCTGGAATAGTGATTTCTTCTAGTTTAAATATTTTTTGTTTATTTCTTCCTTCTAATTCTTTTGTTTGTTTTTTCTTTCCTTTTTTGCCTCTTTGTGTTGTTAAATCATAATAGTCTAACATTCCACCATCAGATTCTTCAAACATATTTGATAAGCTATCAGCTCTTTTTAAACCTTTTAATTTATGTTCATTAATTTCGCCATCTTGACCATTTTTTCTAGATTTACTTGATTTTTTATTTGTTTTTACTTCATTAAATCTATTACTTTCTTTTTGTTTGTCTATTGCTTTATTATATTCTCTAGCTGGCTCTTTTTCAATTGTTTCAACTGCCATAATATCTTTAATGTTTTTCTCTATACTTTTTTCATCCATTGGTCTTCTATTACCATTATTTCCAAATTTATTATTATTATCAAATTTGTTATTTCCTTGATGACTTCTATTATCAAATCTATTTCCATTATTTTGATTATTATTTCTGTTTCCAAACCTTTGACCATTATTATTTTTATCATATTGTGGTCTTTGACCATTATTATTATTTCTATCAAATGGTTTGTTTCCATTTCTGTCAAAATTTCTATTATTTCTGTCTTGATTTCTATCATTATTATTAAATCTGTTTTTATTGGCAAATCTATCATTATTTTTATTATCATTATTATATTGATTTCTATTATTGAAATCTCTATTTCCAAAGTTTCTATTGCCTTGTTCTCTATTATTATAAGAATTATTTCCAAAGTTTCTATTATCTCTTTTTACTTCTTCTTTATTCTCAACTTTTCTTTCTACTTTTTCTTCAATAGTTTCTGGCTTTTTAGCCTGTTCTTGTTTTGTATTTTTTATTTCTGTTTCTACTTTCATTTCAGCATCCTTTTTTTCTTCGATTTTCAAATTTTCTTTAACCTGTTCTTGAACTTTTGGTTGTTCTTCTACCTTTTTCTCTTCTGCTTTTTCTTCTTTTTTATCTTCTTTCTTCTTTCCAAATAGTTCGTCAAATGTCATTGGTTTAGATGGTTTGTTTCTATAAACAATATTAAAATCTTTATTTTTTCTTTCTACAAATCCAACATTATTTGATTTTTTCTCTTCTTTTTTCTCTAGTACAGCTGATTTTTTTGTTGTATCTTCAACAATTACTTCTCTTCTTATTATTACTGGTGTAGCTCCTTTGTTATCTGCTACTTTCTTACTATCTTTTTTTACATTATTTTGTTTTGTTTTATTGGTATTTTTTGCTTCTTTTCTTATTCTTTCTGCATCTTCATCACTTACTGAGCTTAAATGACTTTTTGCATCTATATTTAATTTTACAGCTATTGCTAATATATCTTTACTAGACATATCAAATTCTTTAGCTATGTCATAAAGTTTTATTTTACCCAATAACATCACCCCCACTTTGTTTTTTTATAATATTTTCGATTTGAGAATATATTTCTTCACTTATTGGTATTTCTAAACTTTTTTCAATCCTTTTACTCTTCTTTGCTTTTTCTAAACACTCTAAATTATAGCAAACATAAGCTCCTCTTCCAGATTCTTTTCCTCTTTCATCTACTTTTACTATATTATCTTTATTTTTAACTATTCTTAATAACTCATTTTTATTTTTCTGTGCTTTACATATAACACAACTTCTTTGTGGTAAATTTGTCAATTTAATCCTCCTAAGATTTTATTCTTCTACATTTTCTTGAACTTCTTTTGATTCGCTTTCCTCTTTTTCTGGTTCTTCTGCTTTTTGAGCAAGTAATTCTCTAAATTGTGTTTCTGTTTTTATGTCTATTTTCCAACCAGTTAATTTTGCTGCAAGTCTTACATTTTGACCAGCTTTTCCTATCGCTAATGATAATTGATCATCTTGAACTATTACTTGTGCAAACTTTTCTTCTTCTTTTATATCTACTGCCATTATTTGAGCAGGTAATAATGCTGATGCTAAAAATGTACTTGGATCTGGATTCCATTCTATAACATCTATTTTTTCACCATTTAATTCATTTATTACATTTTGTATACGTATTCCTTTTTGACCAACACATGATCCTACTGGATCTATATTTTCATTTTGTGAATATACTGCAACTTTACATCTTTGTCCTGGATCTCTTGCAACACTTTTTATTTCAATTAATCCTTCATATATTTCTGGTATTTCAAATTCTAATAGTTTTCTTACAAAGTCTGGATGTGTTCTTGATACTATTGCTTGTGGTGCTCCTTTTTCTCCTCTTTCTACATCTACAACATATGCTTTTATTTTGTCATTTACTCTATAGTGTTCTGTTGGTATTTGATCTTTTGATAACATTATTCCTTCTAGTTTTCCTAAGTCTAATACTACAATATGATTATCAGCTTTTTGTACTAATCCTGTTACTATTTCACCTTTTCTTTCATTATATTCGTTAAATATCATGTTTCTTTCTGTTTCTCTTAATTTTTGGATTATTACTTGTTTTGCTGTTTGTGCTGCAATTCTTCCAAAGTCTCTTGGAACAATTTCAACTTCTACACTATCTCCTAAATTTAGTTCTTTATTAATTTTTCTTGCATCTTCTAAACTTATTTCTAATGCATCATCATTTGCTCTTTCCATTACTTCTTTTATTGCATATACATGTGTTGCTCCTGTTTGTTCATCCATTTTTACATCAACATTTTCTAATGCATCAAAGTTTCTTTTATATGCTGTGATTAATGCTGTTCTTATTGATTCTAAAAGTTCCTCCTTTTTGATTCCTTTTTCCTTTTCTAATTCTTCTAAAGCTATTATTAATTCTTTATTATCTATTGCTTTCATTTTTCTTTATCATCCTTTCCTTTTTATTTACCATTCATATATTGTTTTTATTTGTGCTATATTTTTTCTTTCTATTGTAATTTCTTTATCTGTTTCTATTATTATTATTTCTTCTTGATTAAATGCTTTTAGTTTTCCTGTATATTCTTTTTTTCCATTGTTATCTTTCTTAAATAATTTTATTTCTACATTTTTTGAAATGTTTTGTTCTAAGTGTTTATCTTTTCTTAATTTTCTTTCTATTCCTGGTGATGATACTTCTAAATAGTATTGTTCTTTTATGTAATCTGCTTTATCTAATATTTCATTTATCTCATTACTTACTTTTTCACAATCATTTAAGTCTATTCCAGATTCTTTATCTATATATATTCTTAAATAATATTCTGGTCCTTCTTTTACATATTCTACATCATATAAGCTATATCCTAATTTTTCGATTGGATCTTTTACTAGTTGCTCGACTTTTTCTTCTATTTTTGCCATAAGCTCCTCCTTTTTTATTTATGAACTTTTGGTACAAGTAAAGAGTAGGATTTGTTCCTACTCTTCTCTGTTCTTTTTAGTACTTTATTATTATACCCTATTTTTCCAAATAATGCAAGAGTTTTGAGAAATTTTTTACTACATAATAACATTTTTACATATTTCACATACACTATTTCAGGAGAATATTATGAATTCATGTGAACTAGTTACTTTAGTATCTTTTTTATCTTGTTTAATTTCTAATAGTTATGAAGATGAAGAATTGGCTGTTTTAGCAGCTGTTTTTACCCAATTAGGTGATTCTTTAGCAACAATATTAGCAAATAAAGATTTACTAGACAAAAAATGCCCCTAGTACAAACTCTCATTAATTAGATTTTGTACTAGGGGACTTTATACTTTCTGTTCTTTTTAGTTTGCAAAAACTTTTTCTACAACAGGCATAATATCTTTTCCTCTCGACAAGATTTTAGGATACTCAATTTTTTCTACACCATTTTCTGTAACACGAATTTCATATGTTTTATCTTTCTCCATCTCAAAAATAATAAATACATACATTTCTAAATGGCATTCCTTAATTTTTTCTCTTAATGCCTTAATCCAAACATCGTTCACAATACTATCACTGGGCTTTTCATAAAGTTGCAAATATGCAGAACTTACTTTATGACCATAATAATCATAATATTTTTGACCATTTGTAATAATCTCCTCAACAGTCATTTTGTCAATTGGAGTTAAACACAAACAATATTTAATCAGATAATCATAATCCAGTTCATACTCGTGTGCCAATTTTTTTGCCACATCAACTTCTTCCATGATAGTTTTAGAGCTTTTAAAAGATGTTGTATCAACCATCATAGAAACAATAATCATTTTGGCTTCTTCAGCACTAGGTTTATATCCAACTAATTGCATAATTTCATAAATCAAATATGCTGCTGCACAAGAATTTCTTTTATACATAAAGTCATATTTAACTTCTCTACTAGTTGGATGATGATCAATACACCCAATAATTTTACCTGCATGTACAGTTTCGAAGTGATCTTCCAAAAACAAAAGTCTCTTTTCATTCTCTCCGATTTTTTCGAACTGTTTCATATCAATTCCAAATAATCCTTTTACAATATTGTATGTTTCACCTTCTTTTACAGATTCCAAAATATAAAAATGATTTTTGATTTTAAGATAGTTAAAAAGTTTAGAAAGAAGTATTCCTGATAATACTGCATCAACATCAATATTATCATGTCCTAATATTACCAGTTCCCGATCTTTCATCCTTTCTGCAAATGCCAGAACTTCCTCTTTAATTTTTTCCAGCTTTTGATTTGCACCAATTGTTACCATAACCAATACCTCCTATAGTTAAAAAATTTCAATATTAGTATTATATCTCTCAATCGGAATTATGTCAATCTATATTTTTACAATGCCATTTATACCATATAATTCTTTTATCTTAATATTATTTTTTTGTATCTTTTTTCTTATATTTTTATATGTATCCCTAACATATAACTCTGCTTCTATCAAATCTCTTTGTCTATACTTTTCGATTCCCTCTCTCCATATAAATTCTTTTCTTCCAATTTCAATCTCATAGTCATTTATAACAATACCATTAAAACGAATTGCCTCTATTTTTATGTTTTCTTCTGCATTTATTATAATTGCTTCTTCATATATTTTATATTGATTAATTAATTCTTGATTAAAATCCATATTTATAATAACTTGTGATTTCAAAAGGCTTTTATTTTTATTATTTGATAAAATTATTAATATGCCTTCTTTTTCTTTGATTTCTTTTTCTATTTTTCTTAATTTTTCTATATGGTTTGTAACAATAGTTAATTTTTTATATTGTTTTGATAATATTTTTATCATTTCAATCAATAAATCTGTAATTTCATTTGCAGTTATTGCAATTTCTGTTTCAGCTTTTATTATCTGTTTTTTATTTATAATATATTCTAAAATATCTAAAATTAAATACTTTTCAAGCCATTTTCCATCAAATATTTTTATGTCATTTGCTCTTAATAAATTTATCAATTTTTCACATGTTATAAGTTCTTTATCAATCACAACATTATTTGTTTCATTTAATAATAATCTTTTTACTAATTTTCGTGTATTTTTTCCTTTTTCTAAATCCATGTATATTTTAATATTATCATTTTCAAATTGTATTTTTCTGCCTATTATTTTGTGCTTATCCATTTTTTCTATATAATATGTTTTTATTGCAATCACCTCAATTGATTTTATGATAAATAAAATCACAATATTCCTTGAATTTTCTTACCATTTGTGGCATAATAAATATATTGAATTTGAAAAGAGGATTTAGGTAGAAATGAACAACAATTTAAAGAAACTAGAATATGATAAAATATTAGAAAAAATAGCACATTTTTGCAAAACATATTTAGGAAAAAAATATGCTTTTAATTTACGTCCATCACAAGATGTACAAGAAGTGCAAAAAAGCTTAAACGAAACAAGTCAAGGCGTTGTATTAATTCAAAGAAACAGTACTCCACCAATTGGCGAAATAGCAGATATTACTATATATCTAAAAACATTAGATGGTTGTGGTTCTTTAAGCATAAAAGCATTAATCGAATTACAAAATATTTTACAAATGGCTGAAGATTTAAAAGAATATTTTTCAAAAGATTTTTTATTAACATCAGATTTTTCTGCATTAGAACCTTATTTTAATGATTTATATGTAAATCAAAGTATAGTTTCAACATTTGCAAGATCAATTATAGATGAAGATAATATAGCAGATACAGCATCAGCTAAGCTACAAGACATCAGAAGAAAAGAAAGAAGAATTGAGCAAGATATTAGGGCAAAATTAAATGTTATTCTACACTCTTCAACATATTCAAAATATATGAGAGAAAATCTTGTTACAATTCGTAGTGGTAGATATGTAATCCCTGTAAAAGAGGAATATCGCTCTTCTATAAAAGGATTTGTTCATGATGTATCAAGTAGTGGCTCAACAGTCTTTATAGAACCACTTGTTGTGTTTGATTTAAATAATGAACTTTCAAATCTTCACATTGAAGAAGAACAAGAAATTGAAAGAATTTTACAAAATCTAAGTGGATTACTTTTTCCATATACGAAAGAATTACAAAATAATGCTGAACTTATTGGAAAATTAGATTTTATTTTTGGAAAAGCTCGTTATTCTATCGATTTAAATTGTTCTACTCCTGAAATTAATAAGCAAAAACAAATAAATTTAATAAATGCTCGTCATCCATTAATTGACCAAGAAAAGGTTGTTCCATCTTCAATAGAATTAGGAAAAGATTTTAATGTATTAATTATAACAGGTCCTAATACTGGTGGAAAAACAGTTACTTTAAAAACAATAGGTCTTTTATCTGCAATGGCTTGTAGTGGATTAAATATCCCAGCTGATGAACATTCAAGTATTTATGTATTTGATCAAATATTTGCAGATATTGGAGATGAACAAAGTATTAGTGAATCTTTAAGTACTTTCTCATCACACATGAGTAATATAGTAAAAATAACCTCACAAGCAACAGAAAATAGCTTGATTTTGGTTGATGAATTAGGTTCTGGTACAGACCCTTTAGAAGGTGCAAATTTAGCAATAAGTATTTTACAATATTTTTCTGAATTAGGTGCAATTGTTGTTTCAACATCACATTATCAAGAATTAAAAAAATATGCTTTAATTACACCTAATTTCAAAAATGCAAGTGTTGAATTTGATATAGAAAACCTTCGCCCTACTTATAAATTATTAGTTGGTATTCCTGGAAAAAGTAATGCTTTTGCTATTAGTAGAAAATTAGGTTTAGATGAAAAAATTATAAATAGAGCTTCTGCTATGATTGATAAAGAAACTATTAATTTAGAAGATTTACTAAAAAATATTTATGATTCAAAATCTGAAATTGAAAAAGAAAAAGAACTTACTTCTCAAGCTTTACAAGAGGCTAAAGAATTAAAAGAATCTTTAAAACATCAAAATACTGATGTTATTAATAAAGAAAAAGAATTAATTGCAAATGCAAAACTAGAAGCTAAACAAATATTATTAGATGCCAAAGAAATTGCTGATTCTATTATAAAAGATATAAATTCTAGCAAATCTGCATCACAAGCAAATAAATTAAGAAATGAATTAAATGAAAAAATTTCTAATACCAAAATTGATAAAAAAGAAATTGAAGTTAAACATCCTATTCAAAGAGATTTAATAAAGCCTGGATTAACTGTATATGTTACAAATTACAATTCTGATGGAATTGTAATGTCAAACATTTCTAAAGATGATAAAGTACAAGTTCAAATAGGTGCAATGAAGCTTAAAGTTGATATTAAATATTTACAAGAAAAAGTTTCTTCATCTAAAAATACAAATAATTATTCATACACTGGTAGAAATAATTTAAAATCACAATCTGTAAGTCCTGAGATTAACTTACTTGGTTTAACAGTTGATGAAGCTGTTCCTCTTGTTGATAAATATTTAGATGATTGTTTTATGGCAAAACTTTCTCCTGTTCGTATCGTTCATGGAAAAGGTACTGGAGCATTAAGAAATGGTATTCATAAATATTTAAAAACAAATAAATATGTTGATTCTTACAGAATGGGAACATTTGGTGAAGGTGAAATGGGTGTTACAATAGTAACTTTAAAAATAAAATAAGTAGAGAACAATCTCTACTTATTTTTTATCAACTATTTCATTTTGATTTTTATAAATTGAATTTGCTTTAACTACACCTCTTACAGATGAAAGTGGATATATATTAGTATGTGAACCAATAATTGTTCCTGGATTTAAAACGCTTCCACAACCAACTTCAACCTCATCTCCAAGCATTGCACCAATTTTTTTCAAACCTGTTTCAATTTTTTCTTCTTTATTTTTTATAACAACAAGTTTTTTATCAGATTTTACATTTGAAGTTATTGAACCTGCTCCCATATGTGATTTATATCCTAAAATTGAATCTCCAACATAATTATAATGTGGGACTTGAACATTATCAAATAATATAACATTTTTTAGTTCTGTAGAATTTCCAACAACTGCATTATTTCCTACTATTGCTTTTCCTCTAATAAAAGCACAATGTCTTACTTCTGCATTTTCTCCAATAATTGCTGGTCCCTTTATATATGCTGATGGATATACTGTTGCTGATTTTGCAATCCATATATTTTCACCTTTTAATTCATAAATTTCTTTGTCTAATTTATTTCCAAGTTCTATTATAAAGTCACTAATTTCAGGTAACACTTCCCATGGATATTCATGTTTTTCTAATAATTCTTTTGCTATTGTATGATTTAAATCATACATATTTTTTATTTTACATTCTTCCATTTTAAAATTCTCTCCTTTAAAAATAACCTTTTCTAGCAGAAAAATCACCTATTAGGCGATTTTTCAATTCGATTATTTTTTCATTTTATTCCAATATTTTTCATATAACTCTTTTGCTGTTTTGGGACTATCAACACCCTCTTTATTTTTTACTGGTGCAAAATCATCTTCTCTTTTTCCTCTTAATATTGCAATATCATCAAAAAATTCAAATGCATCAAAAATAAATGATTCAAATTTATATGAATTTGGTTCTGCTGGAATAACTTCTTTTCCATTTTCATCAATATACGAATTTTTCTTAAATGCACTATGATACATTAATATTTCTTTACTAATTTTTTCAATCGCATCAATTGTATATAAATTACACATTATATGTGATTCTCCATATTTTAATTCTCCATCAGAATCAACTTCTTCTGCCATCTTTTCTGGAAGTTCTGTATATTCAATTACTTTTGGGTGTCCATTCATTTTGCAAAATACTCCAACTCTTTCGTGTGGATTTGCTTTAACTACTGATTTTGAAGCAATCTGTACCCCTTGATCTATTGCCATTCCTAATAATGTTACATCTACCATTTTTAATAAAGCATTATCAACAGAACCTATAAATACCCACTTTATACCTTTTTCTTTCATGTCTGCCAAACATCCACTTCTTCTTAATGAAGAATATGTTCCACCATTTCCATCAGATGCTTCACGTATTTTATAGTCTTTTCCCATCAATAATTTTCCTTCTGTATTTATTAGTGGCAATTCACTTTGAGTAAATATTTTAACAAAATTTTTATCATATCCAAAATAATTATTTTTTTCAAGAAATTCAACTGTTGCTGAATTATTTTCTTTACTTGTCATTATATACCAATTTATTATTATTCCATATTTTTGATTTGCTTCTTTTAAATTGTCAACAAGTATTTCAAATAAATACTTTCCTTTTCCATATACATCTAATTTGAATGTTCCCTTTGGTCCATTATGTCCTAGTCTTGTTCCTTGGCCACCTGCCATTGTAACAACTGCATATTGTCCTTTTTTTACAACATTACTACCTAATTTATCAAATTTTTCAATTTGCTCAAAAGTAAGTTTGGCTTTATCTAAATATTTCAGTGCTTCTATTTTGCTTTCTTTAAATTCTATCTTTTTCTTTGTATTATTATATAATTCCGTAATTTGATGAAAATCTATTGTATGTATTTGATCAATTAATTTCTCTGCTTTTTCATCATCCATTTTATTTAAATATTTTATTATATGTTCTTGATTATATTCTTTTAATAAATTTTCTGCCTCTTGTCTTTTATCCATAACATTTTCTCCTTTTTGTTTATCTTAATGTTCTTGTTATATTATATGTATTCAATGGCTCAATTCTATCATATTTATTTTTTTTTTGCAACATTTATCATATTTATTAATAATTACCATATATATTAATAAAAGTTTAGTTTGTCTTAGACAAAAGATTTTAGAAATGTATAGGAGGTATTTTAATGGAAAATGTAGGCTTATATCAGGATATAGCTAAACGAACTGATGGAGATATTTATATCGGAGTTGTTGGTCCTGTAAGAACTGGTAAATCTACCTTCATAAAAAAATTTATGGATTTACTGGTTATTCCAAATATTGATAATGAATATAAAAAAGAAAGAGCTAAAGATGAATTGCCACAAAGTGCTGGTGGGCGTACTATTATGACTACTGAACCTAAATTTGTTCCTAATGAAGCTGTTGAAATTACAATTGACAAAAATTTAAAATTGAAAACTCGTCTTGTTGATTGTGTTGGTTATTTAGTTGATAATGCTATTGGTTATTTAGAAGATGATCTGCCAAGAATGGTAAAAACTCCTTGGTCTGATGAGGAAATTCCTTTTGAAACTGCTGCTGAAATTGGAACAAAAAAAGTTATTGAAGAACATTCTACAATAGGAATTTTGATTACAACAGATGGCTCTATAACAGATATTCCTCGTGACGATTATGTTAAAGCTGAAGAAAGAATTGTTAGCGAGCTTCGTTCATTACATAAGCCATTTATTATATTATTAAACTCTCTAAACCCTTCTTCTCCAGAAACAAGAGAACTTGCTATTCAACTTTCTGATAAATATAATACAAAAGTTATGCCAGTTAGTTGTGAAGATTTAACTGCTGATGATATTAATTCAATGTTTGCTAGTTTACTTTACGAATTCCCTGTTGACGAAATAAAAATTAGTTTTCCCAAATGGATTGATGGCCTAGAATATTCTCATCCTCTTAAAGCTAAATTATTTGATCAAATAAAAAATGCTTTTACAAATGTTTCTGCTTTAAAAGATGTTTCTAATTGTGTTTCTACAATTGACTCAACAGACATTATCTCAAAAACATTTATTAATAATATAATGCTAGGTAGTGGTAAAGTTTGTATTAACATCACTCTTAAAGATGAATTATTTTATAATGTTTTATCTGAAATTACTGGTATTCAAATTACAAATGAAGGTGAATTGTTCTCTATTATGAGTGATTTATCTTGTACTAAGAAAAAATATGATAAAATTGCTTATGCATTAGAAGAAGTTAAAACTAAAGGTTATGGTATTGTTACACCTTCTATTGATGAACTAGTTCTTGAGGAACCTGAAATGGTTAAACAAGGTTCTCGCTTTGGTGTTAAACTTCGTGCTACTGCTCCATCAATTCATATGATTCGTGCAAATATTGAGACTGAAGTTTCTCCTATTGTTGGTTCTGAAAAACAGTCTGAAGAACTTGTTAATTATCTGCTTTCTGGTTTTGAAAATGATCCAACTAGTATTTGGGAATCTAATATTTTTGGCAAAAGCCTACACGAGCTTGTTAATGAGGGCTTACAGGCAAAACTGGCAAAAATGCCTGAAGAAGCTCAATTTAAACTTCAAGAGACATTGGAACGTATTGTTAATGAAGGTTCTGGCGGATTGATTTGTATTATATTATAAAATCAAAAATAGTGAACTAGAAAAATCTAATTCACTATTTTTCATTCATAATAATCTACACTTTCAACATTATGTACATAACCATTTTTACTATCCAATGGATCAAATCCACCTTTTCCATAGTACTCAATAATTTTAACTTTACTTCCAGAAACAAAAATATTTTTATATTCATAATATTTCACTTCTGTCATATGAAAAGCTATAACATAAGCAACATATTTTTCATCATTTTTATATACTACATGTTCAGGTTTATAAGCCAATATAGGAAATATATAAACAAAAGGACCTATTATAACTAATGAAATAACAAATATAATACCCAAAACAATTTTTAACCATTTCTTATTTATAGAAAATATCACTTGTCCAATTCCTATAATGCAACCACTTCCGATTATTATAAAAGATATAATATTCACCCATTGTCTAAACATTAAATTAAACTTCTCTAATATTAAATATAATGTATATAATAATATAGCATATAAAATTGTATAAAATAAAACACTCTTTTTTAATTTTTTCATAATTTCCCCTATTTTGTATAATCCAATATATCCCCTGGCTTACACTCAAGTACTTCACAAATTTTTTCTAATGTAGAAAATCTAATTGCCTTTGCTTTATTAGTTTTCAATATTGACAAATTAGCAGGTGTTATTCCAACTCTATCTGCAAGTTCACCTGATGATATTTTACGTTTAGCCATCATTACATCTAAATTAACAACTATCATTTTATTCAGTCCTCTCTTTATTAAATTGTTAAATCATTTTCGTTTTTATATTCTGTTGCTTGTTTTATTAATTCTGATAAAATATAAAATGCAATAGAAACACCTATAAATAAAATTATCATAAATACCATTACTAATAAAACAAAAATATCATCACTTTTGGCTAAAAAAATCATATATAATAAATCAATTATTAATAATACTGTTTCAATTAAAGATGCTATACAACAATTTTTCAATCTTTTTGAATTTTCAATACAAAATGGATTTTTATTTTTTAATGAGTCAAATTGACCTATAAATTGTTTAACAATTACTAATAAAACTATTCCGTTTGGATATATCACATAAATTGATGCATTTAAGTGCACTTTAGCTATTTGAGCTATAAGAGGAAGTACTATTAATAGCACTATTCCTCCACAAAAACAAATTTGTAAAAATACTTTTAAAAATTTTCCTATTCCATTTTCTCCCAAAATCTTCATTTTCTTACTCTCCTAAATTTTATTTTCTATTATTTAATATTGACTTAGCTCTCATTTTAGGTAAATTAAATTCAGCTACAGTATATGTTTCATTAAGATTTCTCTTTAAATTAGTTAAATATTCGTCTAATATTTTCTTTTGTCTTTCTATTTTTTCTTTAATTAATTGTTTATCTATATTAGATTGAGAATAAAGTTTTTCTGAATACTTAAATTCTGTACTATCTAATTCTAATAGTTGGTCAACTATATCTGAATTATTCATTTCTATTAAATAATTCAAATCAATATTTCCAGTTTCTTTATATCTATCAATATTATTTTTCACTATAAATTTATCCACATTTATAAAGTTTACAATACAATACATTGTTAGAATTATAACAAAATATGTTTTTATTAAATTTATCTTGTTTTCTAAGATATAAATTACTGTTGGAATTAATAATATTATTTCTGTAATTAATGTCAAATCAACTAATACACGTAATCTTGTATATCCATAATTTTGTTGATATAATGTCATTCTTGCAAATGCTGAAATAATTATTACTAATGTAAATATTACCATTACTATACACATTGTTTTTTTATATTTGTCTTGTTTTTCGTTTTCTCTAAGATTCTTATTATTTGCTTTTAATATCATTACAATATTAATTAATGATACTATCATTAATTGAAAAAATCCTTTTCTTGCAAATTCTGAATATTTTATGTTTTGTTCTGTAAACAATACTTTTATTTGTGTAAAACAAAATACTAAATATACTAGATTTAACACAGTTATCATCATTCTTATTGTATAACTTTCTTTTTTCTCTGCCTTTTCATCTTTTTCAAATTCTTTTAATCCATTTTCTTTATCTAACATGTTCATAAAAAATCCTGCAAAATAGAAAAATGCAATTATAATAATTATTATTCTACCTGTCAATTCTGATACATTAAATATGTTTATATCTTTAAATATAGTTGAAAATATTTTTGCAAATTCATTATCAGCTGAACATAATAATCCTATTACAATTAATGCTATAATTCCTGTAAAACATACTGCTTTAAAAATATTATTTTTTTCTTTTTTCTCACCTATTTGTTCATCTTTTTCTTTAGGGTTAAACTCTTTTAATACTGCTCTAATAACATCTCCAATATAATTAAGTGGTTCAAATATCATTAAAATAATTTTATAAATTATAGATTTTATTTGAAAATCAGATATAGCCCATATTATCATTATTAAATATAATATTGGTATTAATACTATATTTATTAAATAGAATGTTAGATTATCAAACATAAAATATGTACTTGATAATACTATAATCGGAATTGATATTAATAATGCTTTTTTGTTTTTTATATTTCCTTTTAACAATTTTGTTGTTATCCATATTATTGGTATTGTAAACAATAATACAGATATGCCTAAATCCTGTTTCCAAAATAGTAATGATTGCCATAAGCTTAGAAATAATGCTCCTATTAATATTTTCATCTTTTCTTTCCCTCCAAATACACTTATTTTTTCTTCTGATATGAGCATTATATTACTACTATTATTTTTTGTCAATACTTTTTTATCGTTTTTCAATATTTAATATATAAGTAAAAGACATCTCTTTTAAGATGCCTTTTTCCAAAATTATCTATTTTATACTTTGTCTATATTTATAAATCATTGAAATTGCTTCTGCCCTTGTTGCAGTTCCTAATGGATTAATTTTTCCATTAGATCCTTTTATTACTGAATTTCCAACAGCCCAATCCATTGCAGAAAGAGCCCATGCAGATATTTTAGATTTATCAGAAAATTTTGAATAATCTGCTTTTGTAGCCTTATATTTATTTTTATATATACAATAGTTCTTTAACATTGCTGCCAATTCTTCTCTTGTTATATTATTATCTGGTAAAAATTTTCCTTTATTACTTCCAGAAGAATATCCATTTACAATTTTATTGGTAGATGCCCATATAACAGCCTTATAATAATACATTGTTGAATCTTGTACATCTGGGAATTTACTATTTCCTGATATTTTAGGACTTCCTTCCATCTTATATAACATTGTAACTAACATTCCTCTTGTAATTTTCATATCTGGCGAAAATGTTGTATCTGTTGTTCCTGAAACAATTTTATTTTTATATGCATATTTTACTGCACTATAGTGCCAATCATTTTGATTAACATCAGAAAATGGTAATGCTGTATTTACATTAAAAAATCTAACAGAATATTTATATGTTAATTTATTTAGATTTTCATCTTTTAATCCGTTTATTTCTACTGAAATTTCAGATTCTGGCATTTTTTTATTTGAACCACCTAATAAATTTTGTAAATCTGATGGCATAGCAAAACTTAAAGCATTACTTCCACTTTCAAATGTTAAACCTACTGCTGAATATTTTTTCCCTTTATAAGTAAATGTTATAGTTACTGTTCCTGACACATTTCCTACAAAATATATTGACCAATATTGCCCTACTTTCATTTCATTTTTAGGAAAATATCCAGCTGACGGATATGCATAATATTTTTCTTTTGAAATATCTTTATTAGGGTCATAATATACAGAAGCTGTTGTATATATATCACATTGTCCAAAGCTTATAGATGTTGCTTTTGGATCTAACATACTTTGTCTATGACCTGTCTTACTTCCTATTGTTATATTATTTAAATCATCAACAAATCCTTCTATTGCTTGATATGGTATTTTTTCACCATAAGAAACATTCCCAGAATAGATATCTCCTTGTGTATATCCTGCATTACATCCTGCATATGCTTCTTTATAAAATTCATTACTCATATCTGATGGTTGACTTGGATAATGACTAATTTCGTTATTAGCTTTACTTATTACAGCACCTTTTTGATTTCTATCTAATTTTGCAGTATTTACAGTTATCTCATTAACTCCAACTAACCATCTATAATAATTTAATCTATTTAATGTATCTGTTATAACGCCATTTTTCAAACTTCCTGCAGAATATGGATTTTTCCAACTTGGATTTTTGACATATATTGAATTAGTATAATTAAATGTTGGAGAAGTTTTTTGATATTTATTTTTTATATCATCCATAGAATGTTTTGTAGAACTATGATTTGAAATTGTAATATCTTTCAATTTTGTTATATTAGAACTTGTTAATTGTATTTGTTTCATTTCATAATTCCAGCTTGTTTTTGTCAACATAAATATACTTTGTTCATAGTAATTTATACTTTTTATATCTTCATAATCTTCAATATCTGTTTTTATATATTCTGTATATGTTAATGTTTTTTTATTAACTTTGTAAATATTACGATTTGCTCCTACTATATATAGATAATCTCCATTTTGGCAAACATTTGGATATACTGGTGATGAATATGTATAATCTACTAATCCTGAATTTAAATCTAATACAATTTCTCTATCAACACCCATTTCCTTATCTGTAACATTATAGTTAAACTTTGCTATTCTTCCATATTGATCTACTGCATAATCATTATTAAAAAAATACCAAATTGGGTTATATGAATAATTATTAGGATATGTTCTTCCATATACTGTATATGATTTTTTATATGTAAATACTCCATTATCTAGTTTTTGCATTCCCTCATATACACTTTGAGCATATGCATATTCATTAATCATATACATTGCTTCAAAAAACATTATTTTATTATTTGGACTTATTCCTTTTATATAAATAAAGTTTTTATCTTCTGAATCTTCAAATGGCTTTTGGTCATAAAGTAATTTACCATTTTTATCAAAAATTCTAATTCCTCTTTTTTTATATACTAAATATACTCTCTTTTCTCCATCTACTGCAAAACTCGGAAAATATCCACAATCTTGTGGTGATTCAAATGATTGTTTCATTATTACTTTTTCTGTTTTTACATCAATTCCAATTATATATGATGTTGAATATTCTGTTCCCCATGAATTATTCATATCATAATTTGTAATATATAAAACATATATTATGTTGTCTCTTACATGATATGTTATATAATGTGCATTATCATTTGTCGCATCATATATAGTTTTATCTGTATTATTCATAACATCATGTTTTATTATTTTAAAATAACATGTTGTTTTGTTTGTTGTAGTATTTTGACTTGTTTGCTCTTCTAAATAATAATCATATCCAGGATTTGTAATTCCTTTTATATATGTACCATATTGATTTTTATATGAAACATCATTTGTTGCTAATACTGCCTTTTGTATATTTTCACTTTCTAATTTATTTTTTTCTTCGACTTCTTGTGCATTTTTTTCAGCTTGCTCTTTTATTTTTTCTTGCTCTTTCTCATCTTTTAAAAGCTCTTCTAAATCATATGTTTTTTCTTCTTGTCCAACATTTATGTTTGTTATAACTTCTGTAGCATTAACTTTTATTGTACTTATTAATATAATAGCTACTACTAATAATAGATTTACAATTATTTTTTTCAATTTTATTCCCCCTTTTTCCATTTATATTAAATCATAAAATTTAAAATAATTCAATATATATACATCAAAATCATCAACATTATGTAACCACATATTTAAAAATATCATAATATATATTAGAACTGGAGGTGCTAATTATGGAACCAGAAGTAGATATTTTTTGTAAGAAAGAATCAAAAAAGAAAGATTGTTCATGCTTATGGATAATAACAGGTGTTGTTACTTTAGCTTTATTCTTTTTTGTTGGTGTTTTAATTGAAAGTTTACTTGGTGTTGTTGAAACATTAGGATTAGGTGCTGTAATTGTTTTATTAATAACATTAGGAATATTATTTATAATTTCTTTAATATCATTATTCTGCTGTAAAAAGACTAACAAAAAGAAAAATTGTTGCTTCTAGCAGATTTAATAAAAAAGCGATTCTAAGTTTTTCTATCAAATGAAAATTTTAAGAAAATCTAAGACTCACCATATTTATCTAGTACAGAAAGTTCTCCTACAAGGAGAACTTTCCTACTATATAAAAATAGCCCATTTTTATTAATGGGTTATTTTTCATTTTCTTCTTTAATTTTTGATTGTTCTTGACTTTTTTTAATTTCTTTTTTTATTCCATCTAACATTGATTGCTCTATAACTGTTTCATGAGCTACAGTTTTAAACTCATCAATTCCAAATAATATTGGTATTCCTTTTCCAAAGGTTGTTCTTGTTGGTTTATCTGCCATTACCCCAACTTCATTTAAAGAATAATCATCAGTACATTTTTGGGCTATATTCCCTTCATAAGTAGAGGCTGTATGTTCTTGATTAAATTTTTCATCTCCTACTAAACAATATTCAAGTGGCATTCCCCTTTGAAGCCTTTTACTATCCCATGTTAAATCAGCATTATACCATTTTCCATCAATACACACTTGATTCCAAGCATGTGCATTTTCTTTTTTTCCATAAGCATATCCAGAAACATGTTTAGCATCTATTCCTATATATTTTAAACATTTTTCTAAAGCTAATGCATATCCAACACAAACAGCTCTTCCTTCAAGTAGTACTCCTTTTAAACTTCTAGTAATATTTTCTGCTCCCTCTACATATTCTCTACTGCCTTGACAACCACTATGATCATAATTAGCAGATTTTCCTATAATATTATATACCATTTTGAATTTTTCATATTCACTCGCATCTGATTGAATTTGACTTTTTATTTGTTTCATTACCTCTATTATTGGTATCAATTCCTCTGGTCTATATTCTCCATGAGAATCATGTGTTACTTTTATTTTAATATTTTTATTTTTTTCTAATTCTTTCAAATTCTCAACCGACAATCCATTTAATGCACTTATTTCAATAGTCCTCTTTTGCCCTTTTTTTAATATCTCTTGTGTTTCAGGACTAAGCAATTCCCAACTCTCAACTTCTACATTTTTTATTTTTTTTAGAGCTAGATCTGCTATTCCTAATCTCGAAATTTCATTTAATACATCTACATCTTTTATAGTTTGCCCCCAAGGTGAAGCAACTAATACATCATATTGGCTCATACTATCGCTAGAATAAATCGATAAATATTGCTTTATCTTTTTTTCTAATTCTTCACTAGACACTTTAAGAACTTGTGAATTTAATTTTTCATACACTTGAGATTCTTTAAAACTAATTATAATACCTCTTTCAATTTTTGCTTTTTTCATATCTTCTACAGAAGTATCTGAAAGTGGGTTTCTATCTAAATTCATTTGAGTTAACTTAGGATATCTATTCAAAACACTTCTAGTAGCATTTTGTATTCCACAATTTTTTAATATTATATTTTCTATTCCATTAGCTTTAGGTAAGTTTTCCTCTACTCCTCTAAAATTACTTAGTACTAGATCTCTTAAATTTGAAAAATCTCTTAATTCTGATGTATCAATATCATTTTTTCCATCTTGTCCTATTGTTAAGCTAGTAACATTTTTTTGTTGAGAAATAATGTTTAATGATTGTATGTTCCCTGATAATAATAATTCTTTTAAGCCAGAAATTTGTGGTAGAATAACATTTGCTGTCAAATTAGTATCACTTATTCCCAATTCTTTTAAATTCTTTATCATTGCTATAGCATTTGCATTTGACTGGGAAATTTCTACATTATATAAATCCAACTTTTCTAGCCCTTCTACTTTAGTTAATGACGATAAATCAGCATATTGAGGTAACCTATAATATGGATTATTTGTAATATCATATTTTTCCATTATATCCAAAGAATCAAAATCCGGATAGTCTTTTAATATTGTTTTAGCATTTAATTTTCTTTCCCCCAATAGTGTTATTGAATTTACACTTCTACTTTTACTCGCTTTTTCTACTCCTCCATTTTGCAATTCCATAGCACCTAATGTAACATAACCAATTTCACTTTCTTCAAAAAAATCTTCTGGTATAACACAGCCATTTAACTCTAATCTTTCTAATCGCATTTTTCTAATATTTACATTTGATAAATCTGCATTTTTCAATTTCAAACCATTAAGAATTTCTACTAATAGATTTATATCTTCTTGAGTAACTTGTTCCCCTTGAAGATCTAATTCCATATAACTTAATCCTTTTTTTATTTTCTCTTTAGTAAAGCTTTCTTTTCTTGTTTTTTCAGTCATAATTTTATTTAAAACTTCACTATTAAATCTAATCTCTTCCAATGTTTTTCTCCTATCATTTATCCTATTGGTAAATTTTTATTTTCAAATTCTATCTGTATATTTTTATCTTTAAAAAACTTTATAACAATATCTTTATTGGCTACTTTACTTCCATTTAAAATTATTTTTTTTAAAGATTTTGGTATATTTAAATGTCCTTTTGTTAGGTCAATATCTTTTAAACTTAAAATTTCCAGACTATTTATTTCACACAATCTTTGTAAATTTTGTGATATAGTATATTCTAATTCAAATCCTTTTAAATCTAAATTAATAATTGTATTTATATCAAATTCTTTACAATTATTTATGTATAAATAATTTATTTTTTGTTCATAGCTAATATTAGAAATATTTTTACAACTCTCTATTCGTATGCTATCTATATTTTTAATTTTAATTTTTTCTACTATGTTACAATTTACAAACCATATTTTTTCAAGATTTTTTAATGTTTCTAATACTTTTATAATTTCATTTGTAATATTAAAATTTTTTAAAATTATATATTTCAATTTTTCATTATTTCTAATTTTATTTATGTCTACATCTATTTTTTGACCAATAATATTACATTGATTTAATGTTATTGTATTCTCATTCATATTTTTTCCCTTCTTATCTTTTGAATAATTTTTTTATAAAATTAAATATTTTTTTATACCATCTTTCTTCATTAATAATCTCTGGCAACATCTCTTCATTTTCATTATCTATAGATGTTTTATTTTTTCTTTGTTCAAAAATATTCTGAATATCATATTTTTTATTAATTTCTTCTAATTTTTGATTATTTACTCTTATCAATTCTTTTCTTTCATCTTCAGAACACAGATAATCTCTATATATTAATGCTAAAATTTCTCTTGTTTCTATTAATAGTTTTTGTTCATTTAATGGCTTTTTTTCATCTAATACCAATTTATAATTAATGTCTTTATTATTTTTTATCAATTGTTTAAAATTATTTGGAATTTTATTTTTTATTTCTTCATTTGAATATTCCAAAATTGTATCAATTTCTGAAAATGCTTTATAAATATCTTCTTTCATTTGTATAAACCTCTCTTTTTATCTTAGATAATATTAACATATCAAAACTTTTTTTTCAAGTAAGTACTAATTTTATTGTAAAATCTATTTAATTGTAGTATAATAAGCATATTCACAAGAAAGAAGGAAAAAAATTGAAAATATTAAGTATAGATACAGCAAGCAATTTATGTACAGTAGCTGTTTTAGAAAATAAAAAATGTATAAAAGAAATTATTGTTAATGATGCTAGAAATCATTCAGAAAAAATAATGCCTGTAATCGAACAAACATTATTAGAAAGTAACTTAACATTACAAAATATTGATTTAATCGTTTGTGATAAAGGGCCTGGCTCTTTTACAGGAATAAGAATTGGAGTTGGAACAGTCCTTGCATTTAAAGATAGTTTAAATATTCCATGCGTTGGAATTTCTTCTTTAGAATCTTTAGCTTACAATATAGATAGTGATGGAATTATCTGTTCACTTATAGATGCCAAAAACAATAATGTTTACTTTGGAGTTTTTGAAAAGAAAAATAATATTGTAACACAACTTGAAGAGTTAAACTTTAAGAAAATAGAAGAAATCATTCCAATATTAAATAAATATGACAAAATCAATTTTGTTGGTGATGGTTCAATTATACATAAAGAATATCTACTTTCTAATCTTAATACTTGTACTTTTTCTGATAAAAATGATTTAAGTAGTTTTTCTCTTGGATTAGCTGGATTAAATGCTTATAATCAAAATACAAATTTTGATTTAATGCCTTTATATTTAAGAAAATCTCAAGCTGAAAGAGCTTTAGAAAACAAATAAAAAGGAGTGAATTTTATGGAAATAACTGAAATGACTTTAGAAGATTTAGAACAAATGAAAAATACATTATATTCTGATTTTGATAATTTTTGGAGCTATAATGTATTAAAGCAAGAACTTGAAAATGATAAAACCAAATATATTATTGCTAAAGAAAAAAATGAAGTTGTTGGTTTTGCAGGAATTTCAGTTATTTTTGATGAAGCCACTTTAAATAATATAGTTGTAAAAAAATCTTGTCGTGGAAAAGGCATTGGTGGTGAAATGCTAGAAACATTAATTGATTTATGTTCTGATATGAATTTAAAAACATTTACACTTGAAGTAAATGTTGAAAATACACCAGCAATTAAATTATATGAAAAGTTTGGTTTTAAGAATTTAGGAATCAGAAAAAAATATTATAATAATACTACAGATGCTTATATTATGACAAAATATGACATTTAAAAATCACAGTCTTTAAATTCAAGACTGTGATCTTTTATTATACAAATTTTTCTACTTTTAATATTGTTCTGCCACTTCTAGTTTGCCCGATAATCTCTTTTATAAAGAATCGTCCTTTTCCCCTTATTGTAATCATATCCCCTTCTTTTATTTGTTTTGTTTTCTTTGTTTCTACTTGAAAATTAACAAAAACTCTTTCTGTATTCATTATTTCGATTATTTTGCTTCTTGAGCATCTTGCAAGTTCTGATGCAACATTATCAAGTCTTAAAGAGGCTACTATTATTTCAATTTCTTCCTTTTTTACTTCAACATTTCTTAAATTTTGTATATCTTCTACTGTAATTATTGATTTTGAAAATCTCGTTAATTCACTTAAATTTTGTTCTAAAAATTTAGTAATTTCTTTATCAATTATAATATCTGCACCATTATTTTCTACAATTATATCTCCAACCTTTTCTCTCTTTACTCCAAGTTTCATAACTGCACCTAAATAATCTCTGTGTGTATATTTTCCAATTAAATCGTCTGGTAATTCAATTCTAATAATTTGAACAATACTAGATAAATTTTTTTCAACAACTTGTTCATTAAATTTTTCAGGATAAAATATATACATTTTTCTCTCTGCTTCAGCAAAGCCACCATATTGTATATAATTTTCTATTTTTTGTTTGCTTAAAAACTTTTTTACCAATTCATTTTGAGCTAAGTCTAAAAAATCAGTATGTTCAATTTTATTTCTATTATTTGTGTTTTCTATTTTATCCAACACCTCTGCTAATAGCATTTTTTCATCTTTATTTTTGTGATCATTTAATATTTCTCTGTTCATTTTTCTCCTCTTATTTCTATTAAAATTCTGCAATTATTTCACTTTTATCTGTTACTCCAATAAATGTTTTACTTGCATTTCCACTCTTAAATATTATCATTGTTGGTATACTCATAACATTATATTTTATCGCTAATTCTGTATTTTGATCTACATCTATTTTAACAAATTTTACTTCTTGATGTTCTTTTGATATTTCATCTATTATTCCAGACATCATTTTACATGGCATACACCAAGTTGCATAAAAATCTGCAAATACTATTGCATTACTTTTTATTTCATTTTCAAATTCTTCTGAATTTTTTATTTCTTCTATCATTTTTTGTTCCTCCTATAAATTATTTTTATACATTTCTTTTAAATTATAACATATTTTATTTCAAAAATTTTATTACATTCAAACCTGCTATCATTCCATCATTTACTGCTTTGGAAATTTGAAATGTTCCACCTATACAATCTCCACAAGCATATATTCCTTTAATGTTTGTTTCCATATTATCATTAACTTTTATTTTATTATTTTCTAATACTAATCCAATTTTTTTAGCTATATCTGTACTATCTGCTGTTCCTTGTGCTATAAATATTCCATTTACATTTATATCTGTTCCATCATCAAATTCAATTTTCTCAACTTTTTCTTGTCCAAATATTTTTTTTATAGTTCTATTATTTATTTCTACTTTTTCACTCCTTATATCTGGAGCAGTTTTTCCATTTGTTAATATTGTAATTTTATTTACAACTGGTAATAAATCATTCACTTCAGATATTGCATAATCTCCATTTCCAATTACTGCAACATCTTTGTTTCTATAAAAAAATCCATCACAAATAGCACAATAACTTATTCCTCTACCTTCAAATTGTTTTACTCCATCTATTTGCAAAGTTTTTTTCTTTGTTCCCATTGCTATTATAATCGTTTTAGAAATATATTCATTTTGGGTTGTTCTCACTTTAAAGCTTTTTTCTATCATCTCTATTTTTATTACTTCTTCATTTTTTACATCTATTCCAATATTTTGAGCTTGTTTAATTCCTTGAAAATATAACTCTTTACCTGTTATTTCATTTTCAAATCCATAATAATTTTCAATTTTATTTGCATTTTCTAAAGATGTTTTTCCATTATGAATAATTAATGTTTTTAAATTTCCTCTTTGAGTATATAATCCTGCTGTTATTCCTGCAGGTCCTGCTCCTATTATAATGACATCATACATATTTTAGTTCCTTTCTTTTTTTCATTTTATCATATTATATAACTCCTTTCAAGAATTATACGAAAAAAGCCATCGACAAATGAGCCGATAGCTTCAAAAATAAAAAGCAAATGAGACTTTTTACTTTAGTCTGTGAGACTTATTCTTCACCAGTAAATGTGGCCAAAGGTGACCCCATAAAACTGCTAAAGAATTCTTCATCACCATGTTCTCCATATGGATCAAAGATACATACGGTACCATTTTCCTTGATGAAGCTTTCCAACGGAATCTGGTCAAAGCCGAGTGTTCCGGTCTTCACAGCCTCAACAGGATCTGCGATATACTCCTTTCCCTCCTTGATATAGTAGACACTAACATGCTTGTCTGTCTTCTCATGGGTAACAGGATTTTCTTCCGCAGAAATGGAAATGAAACATTTCATTCCTGCATCACGCATCAGCTTAAACAAAGCCATGCCATAATGCAAACAACATCCACAATGGTGTTTCCTGATGAACTTAAGCTCAGTGTTAGGCATGTCCTTAGCCTTCACACTTTTTTTAATAAGATCACCAGTATGTTTGTTAGCCTCCTCCAGATCATAGTGGTTTCCAGTGACGACTTCATAGAACAGTTTTTCCATAGGGAAAAAAACCTCCAATTGATTTGTAAGTCTCAACAAGACTTATATATGTTTGTTCTTCGTACATATATATATTAACATAACTCTTATAATAAATCAAATTAATTATTGTGATATATACTATAAGTTTTGCTTATATTTTCACCAAAAAAAGAATGGTAACATTTTACTATTACCACCCTCATAATTCTTAGCTTAATTTATTAACATTAACTAAAAATATAATATCTTCAATAGCATCAATAATTGCATAAATTAATATGCTTATACCAATTGAAACAACAACTAAATTAGATACAAATATTGTATATAATCCACAAATAAACATACAAATAGCTAATATTATGCTATATATCCATATATTTGAACTTATAGTTTTCAATTTTAAAGCTAAACTAAATCTCATTATACTGCTATAAACAATCCATATTCCTATAAAAATTCTAAATATTGAACTTATTTGTTCACTATATGCAATTGTTGCAATTCCTAATATAATTGCTATAATTCCATAAGCTATATCATAATTCATGATATCATATTTTCCTTTGTTTTGATAATAACTTATTATTTTATATGCTCCTGCAAGTATAAACATAATTCCCAATATTGCAGAAACAAATTTTACTGTTCCTTCTGGATTTGTAATTAATATAATTCCTAATATTGCAAAAACTATTGATGATAACAAAGATGTCCATCCTGTTTTTTTCATAATTTTTTCAAAATATTCCATATAAATCACTCCTTCATTTTCTTTATATCATACTATAATAATTATTTCAACAATTTCATTAAATTATTATTTTATTATTTTCTTTTTCAATAGGAAGTTTTATAATAAATGTCGTTCCTGAATTTTCTTTACTTTCTACTTCAATTTTTCCACCAGATAAATCTATAATACTTTTTACAATTGATAATCCTAATCCGCTTCCCTCTTGTGAATGTGACTTGTCTATTTGATAAAATCTTGTAAATATTCTTTCTTGTTCTTCTTTGCTCATTCCCATTCCATTATCTTTAATTTTTACTACAACTTCATCATTTTCTTCTTTTACATCTATGGTAATTTTTCCATTTTGTTTTGAAAACTTAATTGCATTATCTATTAAATTCATCCAAACTTGAAATGTAAGTTCTTCATCACCATCATAATATACATCTTTAGCAGAGATATTAAATGTTAAACTTTTCTCATTCCATTTATTTTCAAGTACTGCAATAGCTTTTCTTAATTGTTCAGTTATATTTATATGATCTTTTCTAACTATTTTTCCTTGATTTTGAATTTTTGAAAGTCTTAATATATTTGTTGATAAATTAAGTAATCTATTTGATTCTTCAATTATTATTTCTGCATATTCTTTTCTTTCAGCTTCTGGTAAATTTTCATCTTCTAATAATTTTGCAAATCCTTGTATTGAACTTATTGGTGTTTTTATTTCATGTGATACATTATTTATAAAATCTTTTTGAATTACTTCTACCTTTCCCAACTCATTTACCATTTGATTAAAATTTTGTGTTAGTTCACCAATTTCATCTTCTCTTTGTGATTCAAGTTTTACATTAAAATCTCCAGAAGCAACTTTCTTTGTTGCTTCTGTCATTTTTTTTATTGGTTGTAGTATTTTCTTACTTGTTATTCTCATTACTATTGTACTTATTAATATTGTATTTATTATCAATAAAACTACACTTCTTCTTGTTATTCCTAATATTTCTTTTATTTGCTCTTTATTTTCAAAATTAACTTGTATCAAACTATTAAGTGTTTCTTTATTTACAAATATATAAAATCCAACTAATGAAATAAACATTACAATTATTATACATATTATCAAATCTATTACTAGATTTCTTTGTAATGATTTTCTTTTTCCAAAAATTCTTTCAAACATTTTTAACCCTTCTCATGTATTATAGCTTTATATCCTATTCCTCTAATTGTTACAATTTCAAACTCATCTACATCTTTCATTTTTTCTCTTATTCTTTTTATGTGTACATCTACCGTTCTATAATCTGAATCACTTTCTAGTCCCCATACTTCTTCTATTAATTCTTGTCTTGTGAATATCGTATTTGGCGTACTTAACAGTTTATATAATAGGTAAAATTCTTTTTGTGCTAAATTATAAACTTTATCTTTTTTTATAACACTTAATTGATTATAATTTAACAATAAATCACCTATTTGTATTTTCTTTTCACTTGCACTTTTGCTTCTTCGTAATAATACTTGTATTCTTAAAAGCATTTCTTCTATATCTATAGGTTTTACCATATAATCATCTGCTCCAAGTAAAAATCCTTCTTTTTTATCTTCAATTTCACTTTTAGCAGTAATTATCAATATTGGAACATCATATTTTGCTTCTCTTAATGATTTTATTAATTCATATCCATCCATTTTAGGCATCATTATATCACTTACAATTAAGTCAATATAACTTTGATCTAACACATTTAATGCTTCTTCTCCATTTGTTGCTTCATAAGTGTTATATTTATTTCTTTGTAAATATGTTGTTATTAATTTTCTTAAATTTTTATCGTCTTCTACTACCAATATATTAAACATGTTATCACCCCTTTAATTATATAATATCTAAAAATATAATTCAACAAATATCTTAAAATATAAGTTTTTTATTCCATTCCTCGGCTTATTACGAAATTTAAGAAATTCTACTTTATTTTATGGCACCCTTCCACTAAAAGTGAACTCTTTCCATAAAATTGCAAAGAATTTCTAAAATTTCTTCATGCACATTCGTCATTTCATGCAAAACTTATATTTTAAGATTATTAATTATTTTCTAATTTTGTTTATTATTATCTTCAACTATATATTCTTGTTTTGATGTTGCTTCTTGTTTTTTTACAGCATCAATAATCATAACAAATTTTGAATTTGATTCAACACCATCTTCAACCATTGTAAAACTATTATAAGATTTTGCTAAATCTGTCAATTTTTCAGCTCTTGTTGTTAAATCTTTTAAATCTCCATTTACAAAATTACAGATTTTTTGAATTCCTTCTTCATTAAATGTTGCAATTCCATCAGCTAATGTTGTTGCACCATCATTTATTGTTTGTGCACCTTCTGTTAATTGTGTATTTGCTTGTAATAATTGTGTTGAACTATTATCTAATGTGTTTAATCCATCTTTCATTTGACTAGAACCATCTTTTAATGTGTTTGTTGCTTGTGCTAATTTTGTTGTTCCTTGATATATTGTATTAGCGCCTTGACTTAATTCACCTGTTTTTTCTGCAAGTACTGCTGTTCCATCTTTTATTTGAGTAACTCCACTTGTTAATGAATCTGTTCCAACACCTAATTTTGTTAATCCTGTTTTTACTTGTGTCAATCCAGCTTTTAATTCATTTATTGCAGATAAATCTGTTGCTTTTAATGTTGCAATTGTTTGTTCTTGTGCTTGTGTATTTACTGTTAATAATTGAATCATTTGCTTATTAAAATCAATTTGTGTTTTTACTTGAGCTTTTGCTTGTTCATCTTCTAATGCTTCATATTGTTTTGTCAATAATGTTGTTGCACTTGTTAATTTTTCAATAGTTGCTTTATTTGTATTTACTAATTGTGTTAATTCTTTAATTTTCTCTGTATTATCAGATACATCAATTCCATTTAATTTTGTTAATATTGTATCAATTCCTGTAATAAGTTCTGTTTCACCAGATTTTAAACTTTGTGTTCCTGCAAGTACTTCTCCTAATTTTTCATTTATTGTATTCAAATTTGTTTCAATTTGAGAAACACCATCAGCAACTTGTTTTGATCCATTATTTAATGTTCCTGTACTATTATTTAATGTTTTTATTCCATCATTAATTTTTGTATAATTTGAATTAGCACTTGCCATTCCACTTTGAATCATTCCCATTGCATTTTCAAATTCTTGCATTTTTTCTGTATAAGTATCTGTTCCTTCTTTTAATGTATTTGCACCATCTTGAATTTGATTCATTGAACTTTGTAATGTTTCAACTTGTGAATATAATTCATCTAATCCGTCAAATGACTCTATATCTTCATCTTCTAATAATTTTGGTGTAACATAATTCATAATGCTTCCCATTTCAAAATCTGTTGCATCCATTGTAATTTCTATTGAACTTGGTATATCTAATTTATCTTTAGATATATTTAAGCTTTCTTGTAATCCTGGTAAAGCAACACCTAAAACTACTGTTTTAGTTCCATCATCAATTACTTTTCCATTTGAAACCTCAATGTTTCTATTATTTTTATTATTTATCATTGCTCCTGCAACAACAACAAATGGTGTATATAGTTTTTGTGTTTTTCCATTAATATTTACCAAATTTTCTGATTTATTTTCATAAGTTATTGTAACTTTTACTTTTCCACTTTTTCCTGCAATATCTTTAGCAGAGATTTCTTCACCATCTAATTCATATTTTACAGAACATGAAATTGGCAATTCATTTTCACTTTCTCCTTGATAATAAATATCATGTTTTTGTGCATCCCATATTAAAGAATTTCCATTTTGACTAAATTTTTCGTCTCCATTAGTATTTTTTATATTTGTTAAATTTGTCATATCATTAAGTGTATTTTCACTATCTGTATTTGTTAAATGTGTACTAACTATTGTTTTATAACTATTTCCTTCTGAATTTAATTTAGAATAAACAGTTTCATCTTTTGAATATGCAAATACTGGTGTTGCATATAAACTCATTGTTACTAATAACATACCTGCAGATACTTTTTTACATAATTCATTTTTATCCATTTTTATAACTTCCTTTCTTTTTAATCACGACATTTTAATTATTTTTCAACTGATTTCATACCAACTGTTGTTTTACAAATAAGTCTATCAAATATCATTAAGAATGCTGGTAATACTGTAATAACTACTATAACACTTATAATAGCTCCTCTTGACATCAATGTACATAAACTTCCTATCATTTCTATTTTTGAATATGCTCCAACTCCAAATGTTGCTCCAAAGAAACACAATCCACTAACTATAATTGAATTTATTGATGTTCCTAAAGCTTCTGATATAGCTTGTTTTTTGTCTTTACCATCTTTTCTATTTTGAATATATTTTGTTGTTATTAAAATTGCATAATCTATTGTTGCACCTAATTGAATTGTTCCAATTACTATTGATGCTATAAATGGTATTGTTGTATTTGTGTAATATGGAATACCCATATTTATAAATATTGCAAATTCTATTGCTATAACTAATAAAACTGGTAATGATATTGATTTTAATACAAACATCATTATTACAAATATAATTCCTATTGATACTGTGTTTACACTATTAAAATCATGATCACTTATTTCTACTAAATCTTTCATTAATGGTCCTTCACCAACTACTTTAGCATTTGAATCATATTGTTTTACTATTTCATTTATTTTTGCTATTTGATTATTTAATTCATCTGTTGCTATTTCATATTTTGAATTTATTAATATCATTTGATATTTGTCACTTTGGAAGATGCTTAATAAATCTTCTGGTAACATTTCTTCTGGAATACCTAATTCTGATAATTTTGAATAACTTAATGTAAAGTCTACTCCATCTAATTCTTCTATTTTATCTAACATTTCATTAATTTCATCATTTGGTGTATCTTTATTTATTAAAATCATTTCTTGTGATACTAATCCAAATTTATCTTTTAATGTGTTATTTGCTGAAATACTATCTAGTGTTTCTGGTAATGAACTGTCTAATTTATAATATACTTTTGTGTTGTTATATCCATATAATGCTATTGGTAATGCAATTAAGAATATTACAATTATTGCTTTATAATGTTTTATATTAAATTCACTTATTGTTGTAAATTTTGGTAATAATTCTTTATGTTTTGTTTTTTGAATTGCTTTATCAAACATAAGTATTAAACTTGGTAATATTGTTACAACACTTATTACTCCAAATAATACACCTTTTGCCATAACAATTCCTATGTCTTTTCCTAATGTTAAATTCATACTACATAATGCTAAGAATCCAGCAATTGTTGTTAATGAACTTCCTAATACTGATGTGAATGTTTTTGATATTGCAATACTCATTGCTTGATTTCTATCTGTTGTATTTTTTAATTCTGCTTGATAACTATGATATAAGAATATTGCAAAATCCATTGTTACACCTAGTTGTAATACTGCACTTATTGCCTTTGTTATATATGATATCTCTCCTAAAAAGATATTTGTTCCCATATTGTATAATATTGCAATTCCTATATTTGCTAACAATAATATTGGTGCAACATAAGAATCTAATGCTATTTCTAATACTATTAAACATAATACAACTGCTATCACTACATATATTGCGACTTCTGAATTTGACAAGTCTCTTGTATCTAGTAATGTTGCTGTCATACCACTTATTTTACAATGTTTGTCTGTTATATCTCTTAAATGTTGTACTGTATTCATTGTTGCATCTGATGATATTGCTTCTTTAAATGTTACTAACATTACTGTTGTATTATCTTTATATAACTCATCTTTCACTTCATCTGGTAACATTTCTACTGGAATACTTGTTCCAAGTACATCTGCTCCAGATATTACTTTTGCTACATTATCTACTTGTTTTATTTCATCTTCTAATTTTAATATATCTTTTGTTTCCATATCTTCTAATAAGATTATTGAAAAAGCTCCCATATTAAAATCTTCTGATAATATATTTTCTCCTTGTATTGTCTCTATGTCATCTGGTAAGTAAACTAATATGTCATAATTAATTCTTGTAGCTTTCATTCCAATTATTGATGGAATTAATAAAATTAACATGATTATTAGTATTATTCTTTTGTGTTTACATACAAATTCTCCAAATTTTTGCATTTGCATTTGCTCCTTTCAATTTACAATTTATTTTAAACATGATAAGAACAACGGATTTTCCATCTTTTTCCGTTTCAACATGATGTATTATAGCAAATTAATATGAACTAATTATGAACAAAAAAATAGAAGGATTTTTACTTTCCTTCTATTTATCTTATTATTTTTCAGTCAAATAATTTTTTAATTCAATTAAAGATTGTGCTGCAAGTTTATAATCTTTAACAAAATTCAAAAAGTAATTTGAAACTTTTGCAGCAGGTCTATCCATATATAAGTCTTTTACTAAACATATTCCTAGTCCATTATCAAAAAATACTTTTATTTTTCTGCTCTTTTGAAATAAATTTTCTTTTCTCATTTTCTTATATATTTTTTCTGCATTTTGATTTCTTTCATTTAATTCTGTAATAAATTCTTCAAATGTATATTCTCTATATTTATTCATTTTATATATCTGTGCAGAATATTCTAATCCATAAATTGTTTCAAGGTTAAATACTTCTAGCATTTTGGCAAACTCTTCACTTCTAAAATAATACATATGGCCTTGCATTTGATTAAATGCTTTCATTGTGTCTAAATATCCTAATTTTATATTATTTATTATTCTTTCATGATTAAATTCAAACGTTCCACCTAAATCTTCAGATGGTTTTATTACTTTAATATAAACATCTTTATTAATTGTTCTTTTGCTAAACCCAACCCCTGCAATATCTGCTATTATTATATTTTTATATCCTTTTTCAATTAACATGTTTGCTGGTATATTATCATATAATCCACCGTCAAAGTATTCTTCATTATTTATAATTTGTGGCTTGAATATAGGAAAACATGAGCTTGCTAATAAGTAATTTTCCATTTCTTCTTTTGGTATCTCATTTTTGAATGCTTGTAATGGTTGTCTATTTTTTACGGAAAATGTTACTAATCCAAAATCTATGTTTGAATTATATATTTTATCCATATCTATATATTTTTTTATCATATTTCTTAATGGTGTATTATCAATTCCTTTTTGTTTTGTATAATCTGCTGCAAGGTTAAATATGTTTGATAGGCTAAATATATTCTTGTTTTCGTTCATTCCGTCAATATTCATTATATTTCCTAATTTAATATTTTCATACATGTCTTCTACCATTTTAAAATCATCTTGTAAAAATAATGCTCCATTTAATGCTCCTATTGATGCTCCTACTATTCCTTTTACATTTATATTTAATTCTTTTAATGCTTTCCAAACTCCTACTTGATATGCTCCTTTTGTTCCACCACCAGCTAATACTAAACCATATTCTCTATTATCTACCATATTTTCCTCCGTTTATTATTATATATTAGTTTAATTTTATAACTCATTATTAATTCCGTCAATATTTTTCACATTTTTTGTTATTTTACATTATATCAATATTTGTTTTTTACGCAAAAATACCACATATATTAACTCTATGTGGTACTTATATTTTATCCAAATATTCCTCTTTTTCTTACTGGTGGCTGTTCATTCATTGTTGTAGCTAATTGTTCTAATAATGCTCTCTGTTCTTTAGTTAATCTTTTTGGAGTTTGAACTACAACTGTAAATACAAAACTACCTCTTACTGATGAATTAATTGATTTAAATCCTCTTTCTCTAATTGTAAATTGTGTTCCTGTTTGAGTTCCTTCAGGTATTTCAAATTCTTCGGTACTTCCGTCTACCATTGGAATTTTTAATTTAGCTCCAAGTGTAGCCTGAGTAATTGTTATTGGAATTTCACACATTACAGTATTTCCATCTCTAGTAAATACATTACTCTTCTTTACTCTTACTGTTATGTATAAATCTCCTTTTGGCCCACCTTTTTCTCCAGGTTCACCTTCTCCTCTTAATACTACTGTTTGATTATTGTCTATTCCTGCTGGAATTTTTACTCTTATTTTAGCTTGTTTTCTAACTGTTCCTTTTCCTTTACAATTATCGCAAGGTTCTTTTATTACTTCACCTGTTCCATGGCAATTTGTACATGTTCTTGTTGTTTGCATTTGACCAAGTATTGTATTTTGAACTTGTCTTACAGTTCCAGTTCCATTACATACAGAACATTTTGATACTGTTGTTCCAGGTTCGGCCCCTGTTCCATTACACATTGAACATGTTTCTGGTCTTGTAACAAGTATTTCTTTTTCAACTCCTAAAAATGCTTCTTCAAATGTTATATCCATACTTAAATTTAAATCTGCACCTTTACGTGGTCCTTTAGATTGTGCTCTTGAAGAGCTTGTTCTTGCTCCTCCTCCAAAGAATGATGAAAATATGTCTCCTAAATCTCCAAAGTCTGAAAATCCGTCAAATCCATTTGAAGAACTATATGAATAATATCCTCCATTTCCAAATCCACCAAATCCGTTTGCACCACCAAAGCCTCCGAATCCACCTTGTGGTCCTTCTGCTCCAAATTGATCATACATTTTCCTTTTTTGTGGGTCTGATAATGTTTCATATGCTTCATTTACTTCTTTAAATTTTTCTTCTGCTTCTTCTTTGTTATCAGGATTAGCATCTGGGTGATATTTTTTTGCAAGTTTTCTATATGCTTTTTTTAATTCATCATCTGTTGCTGTTTTTTCTACTCCTAATACTTCATAATAATCTCTTTTACTTGCCATATTTTTTACCTCCCTTCGCTTTCTTTAAAATTACTTCTTATATAAAATCCCATATTATTGGACTCCTTTTCATAAATTAGGCGAGTTACTCACTCGCCTATATTTATTTTTTACTTTAGTTATAAATTATTTATTGTCATCTTCAACTTTATAATCAGCGTCATATACATTTCCATCATTTCCTGCATTGTTTGCATTTGCATCACTTGCACCTGTTGCATTTGCATCTGCTCCTGTATTAGGATTTCCATTTTTGTATAATTGTTCTGACATTTCATAGAATACTTTTGTAAGTTTTTCTGTTGCTTCTTTTATTGTTTCTGTATTGTTTGTTTCAAGAGCTTTTTTAGTATTTTCAATTTCTGTTTCGATTTTTGCTTTTTCTTCTCCACTTACTTTATCACCTAAATCTGTTAATGTTTTTTCACTGTTGTAAATTAAACTTTCAGCATTGTTTTTAACTTCAATTTCTTCTTTCTTCTTTTTATCTTCTTCAGCATGTGCTTCAGCATCTTTAACAGCTTTATCTATATCTTCATCTGTTAAGTTTGTTGATGCTGTTATTGAAACATTTTGTTCATTTCCTGTTGCCATATCTTTTGCAGATACATGTACTATACCATTTGCGTCTATATCAAATGTTACTTCAATTTGTGGTACTCCTCTTGGTGCTGCTGGAATTCCTGTTAATTGGAATCTTCCTAATGTTTTGTTGTATGCAGCCATTTCACGTTCACCTTGTAATACGTGTACTTCAACTGATGTTTGACCATCTGCTGCTGTTGAGAATACTTGTGATTTCTTTGTTGGTATTGTTGTGTTTCTGTCTATTAATTTTGTAAATACTCCACCATATGTTTCAATACCTAATGATAATGGTGTTACATCTAATAATACTAAGTCTTTTACATCTCCTGATAATACACCACCTTGAATTGCTGCACCGATAGCAACACATTCATCTGGGTTTATTCCTTTGTCTGCTTCTTTTCCAGTAATTCTTTTTACTGCTTCTTGTACAGCTGGAACTCTTGTAGAACCACCTACTAATAATACTTTGTGAATATCATTTGCTGATAATCCTGCATCTTTAAGAGCTTGATTAACTGGTCCTGCTGTTGCTTCTACTAAGTCATGAATTAATTCTTCAAATTTAGATCTTGTTAATGTAACATCTAAGTGTTTTGGTCCTGTTGAATCAGCTGTGATAAATGGTAAATTTATTTGTGTTTGTTGTACTCCTGATAATTCTATCTTTGCTTTTTCTGCTGCTTCTTTTAGTCTTTGCATTGCCATTTTATCTGCTTTTAAATCAATTCCATTTGATTTTTTAAATTCATCTACTAAGTAATTGATAATTGCGTTATCAAAATCGTCTCCTCCTAAATGTGTATTACCACTTGTTGATAAAACTTCAAATACTCCGTCACCAATATCTAGTATAGAAACATCAAATGTTCCTCCACCTAAGTCATATATTAATATTTTTTGGTCTTGTTCTTTATCCA
>OGFF01000890.1_pt1 | contig 36742 bp, 33 predicted proteins | sample 1570751 | NCBI WGS metagenome assembly OGFF01 (sample SAMEA2581951, study PRJEB24529) | metagenome | biome: Human gut stool | place: China | collected 2011 | reverse complement strand
GACAAACACCATTTGGAAGAGAAATTGCAGATTTATTATTAGCAGTAAACAGAGCATATAATAAATCAGATTATATTCCAACAATTGCTTGGGGAAGAAATGCAAGATTTTGCCAAAACATAGAAGTGGGAACACAAGTAAAAATTATAGGTAGAGTTCAATCAAGACAATATGAAAAGAAACATGAAGATGGAACAGTTGAAACAAAAACTGCATATGAAGTTTCTGTATGTAGCTTAGAAGTAATAAATGAAGAAGGAAATGAAAACAAAGAAGAAACAGAAAATCAAGAAGCTGTTTAATATATATATTTAAAGAACTATAATATAAAAATTATAGTTCTTTTTTTTATTACATAAAATCTTGTAATCTCCACCAAATTATGATATATTATAGGCATTAAAAACAGACAAAAAGCTAATACAAAATATAAATATGAAAGGATGTTATATATGAGTAGAGGAAGAAGATATGAAACTGAAGGTAAGTTAAATTACCAAAAAGTATTTGCTGTAATTATTGCAATCATTGTAATAGCAATGGTAGTAATGATAATTAAAAATGTATTTATACAAAGAGAGAAACTAAATAAAGAATATGAATACTTTACAGCATTTTCAGCAGATAAATGGGGAGTAATAAATCAAGATGGAGAAACAGTAATAAATCCATCATATCAAGAAATGATAGTAATACCAGACAAAACAAAAGATGTATTCATATGTACATATGATATAAACGAAGAAGACGGAACATATAAAACGAAAGCATTAAACAGAAAAAATGAAGAAATATTTACACAATATGATCAAATCCAAGTACTAGAAAATATAGATGAGAATGATAATATATGGTATGAAAAAAATGTACTAAAAGTAATGCAAAATGGAAAATATGGATTAATTGATTTAAATGGTAAAAAATTATTAGACTGTGAATATGATGAAATTAGTGCAATGAAAGGAATAGAAAACAGTTTATTAATAAGAAAAGATGGATATGTAGGACTTATAAATAATGCCGGAACAATTTTAATAGATGTAAAATATTCTGATATAAAAAATCTAGGAACAACATACAAAGAAGGATATATAACAACAGATGAAAATGGAAAATGTGGAATAGTAAGCACAACAAAAATACAAATATTAGAAAACAAATATAATGAAATAAAACAAGTGTATTTAGGTGATAACTACTATGTTGTAGAAGACGGAGAAGAAAAAATAATCAATCAAGCAGGAGAAACATTAATTGATAAAGGATTTGATGATATAAAATCAAGTACAAAAAGAGGAATTATATTTACTCAAAAAGATTTATATGGAGAAATGACAACATCTGGAGATATATTAATAGAAGCAAAATATAAAGATTTAAAAGAAGCAAAAGAAGGAATTTATATAGCAAAAAAAGATGAAAAATATGGAATTATAGATGAAAAAGAAGAAGAAAAAGTTCCATTTGAATATACAGGAATTATTTATAATGAAAAAGCAAATTTATTTTTAGCAGAAGACGAAAATTATAAAACAACAATAATTAATGATAAATATGAAAAAAAATTAAATGGAGTTCTAGTAGAACTAAATGTAAATGATAAGTATCTAAGAATGAGAGTTGATAGTGATTATAAGTATTACAATTTGAATTTAGAAGAAATTACAAGTCAAGAAGCATTACCAAACAATACATTATTTTTGAAAAAAGAAAATGGAAAATATGGATATGTAGACAAAAAAGGAAATGTTGTAGTAGACTATATTTATGATGATGCAACAGAACAAAATTCTTATGGCTTTGTTTCAGTAAAAAAAGATGGATTATGGGGATCAATAGACAAAAACGGAAAAACAATAATAGAACCAAAATATAATTTAGAAAATAATTTAAAAATTGACTTTATAGGAAAATGGTATTTAGGAGAAGAAATAGGAGTAAATTATTATTGTGATAAATAATAATTTAGAAAGAGGGAACAAAAGATGGAGTTAAAAACGAAATACGAATATACATATTTTATTTATCCTTATGTTATAAAAGAAAGTAAATATTTAAAATATTTAATGAAATTATTAAAAGATAAAAATTGTGAATTAAGAATATTTAAAAAAGATAAAGATATGGACATATATTCATTTTTCTCACATAGAACTAGAGAGTATATGTTTGGAACATTTAATTATAGTAAAAATAAGATTAAACAATTAGAAGAATTGCCACTTGAAACAAAAGCGGCAATTCTTGCAAGAAATGGTTGTACAATGTTTGAATATACAATACCAAGAGATATTCAAGGAAAAGTACAAGAAAAAAATGGTATATTTTTTAAAATACCTAAAGTTGAAATTATATGTTTTAATACAGGAATTTGTTTCTTGTGCGTAAAAACAAATATAGAAGATAGTGATAAATTTTCAGATTTATTAAATTTTAATTATAAATTTAGAGATATAAATCAAGAATTTTCTAATATGAAAAATTATGACAAAATTAGAATTCAAACAGATTGCTTCAGTGATGTAATGTATTTTAAAGAGTTTGTAGAAAAAATAACAGGACCAGTCACAGAATCAATGAAACTAGACATAGATACAGAAAGAGCATTAACATATTCATATGCATGTATTGACGAAAATGGTTGGAACAATATGAATGATTTTGATAAAATAAAAGATCAATATTTTAAATTTTTAAATATATTACCAAATGATAATAGTGTAAATTATTCAAAAGAAGAAATGAAGATAATTTCAAGATGGAAATATGCAAAATTAGGTGTAACAAAACAAAGTGTAACATTATTTTCATCAAGTTGTGATATAAACAATTATACAATATTTCCAAGTGATTTTGAAGAACAATACTTTTACACATATATATTAGCAATATATACAAAATTGTATTTAAAAAAGATAAATTTGAAATTTAGACAAGGAATAAATATAAACAAAACAAGAAAAGAATTCATAAGATTTACAAAAAAATTATGGATAAATGAAGTTACAGATGATGACACTGGTTCGATTTTTTATCAACATTTAAAAGATATTTTAGAGCTAGATAATATATATTTTGATACAAAAAATAAATTTGATATTTTATACAAAGAAATGAATATAGAAAAAAATACAAATAATAATATTTTAGTAGTAATGTTACTATTTGCAAGTTTTATAATTAATATTATTAATATAATATATTTGTTAAAAAAATAAGATAATATATCACAAAATGTAAGAAAATTTTTTGTATTTGTCTACAAGAAAAGACAAAAAACACATAAGACAAGTATTAAAATGTTACATGAGGTGTTAAAGGATGTTAAAAGATAATAAAGAATTAATAAAAAATCTATTTAGTGTTAAAAATATTATAATATATGTATTAGCATTTATGGTATCTATGGTAGGAATGGGACAAGATGTATCACCATTTAGTATTGCAATGGTTGGAGCTTGTTTAGCAAGTAAAATTCCAGCAATAGTAGTATTAATTGTTGGATTAATAGGCAATATTGTTGGAGTTGGAACAATTGGAGCTTTAAATTATATATTAATAATTTTGATGCTATTAATAACAATGTGCATAAAGCCACCAAAGGAAAATGATGAATATAAAGATGAACAAATGCAAATTTCCAAACACATATTTTTTAGTATTATTTTAGTTATGGTTGCAAAACTCATACTAACTAAATTTACAATAGGGGATTTATTATTACATATAACTTTAGCTGTACTTTCTGTTATATTTTATAAAATTTTTGTAAATTCTTTAGTAGTAATTCAAGAAATTACAGATAGAAGAGCATTTTCAATTGAAGAAATTATAGGAGCAAGTCTTTTAGTATCAATAGCATGCTCTGCATTTGGAAATTTATCAATATTTGGATTATCTATAAGAAATATATTAAGTATATTTATGGTATTGCTACTTGGATGGAGAAATGGTGTACTAATAGGAACAACAGCAGGAGTTACAATTGGAGTTACATTAGGAATTATTGCTCAAAATGATCCAATAATAGTGGCTGAATATGCTGTTGCGGGAATGATAGCAGGATTATTTAATAAATATGGAAAAATTGGTGTAGTTGCAGGATTTGTAATAGGAAATGGAATTTTAATATATGTTGCAAAAGGTGATACAAGCAATTTTGCAATGTTTAAAGAAATTTTAGTTGCAGCAATTGGATTATTAGCAGTTCCGAATTGGGTTGGAATAGATATAGAAGAATTAAATCCAAAAGAAAATTATTTTCCATCATTTAAAAATAATAGATTATCACAAGGTGAAGAAACAGTTAATCAATTAAATATGGTCTCTGAAACAATTAAAGACATTGCAGATACTTACGAACTAGATAGTACAGCAGAAGAAGCAAAAAAGAAAAACAAAAATACATTTATAACAGAATTATTAAATAATTTAGATGGATTAGAAGATAATCTGTTATATGATGATATATCAAATACAAAAAATGGAATTGTAGATGAAATATTTGAAGTTTTAATTGATAAACAAAAAATGACAGCTAAAGATTTAATAAATGTATTTGCAAAATTTGATAATTATATAGTTACACTAGATAATAAAAAAATAAAAAAAGAAATAGAACAAATAGTAAAAGCAATTAATTTTGCATATAAAACGAGTAAAAAAGATTTTATTTGGGAAGAAAAAGTAAAATCAAATAAAAAAAATGTACAAGCACAATTAGATGGAGTTTCAAAAGCAATTTCTAGTATTGCTGTGAAAATAGAAAAAGAAAATAATACTAAAGATACATATATTGACCAAAAAAAGAAAATTATAGATATGCTAGAAATTAAAGGCATTTTTGTTGAAAATTTAGAAATTACTACAAAAGAAAAAAGAACATATATTGAATTATATTTAACAGAAGATAGCAAAATTAGTGAAAATAAAGATATTGAAAAAATTCAAGCAGTATTAGAGAAAAATTTAGATGAAAAATTAATGATTAATGAAGTAAAAACCAAAAGATTAAATAAACAAGGAAAAAGAGTATTTTGCTATATGTCATCAGATAAATATTTATTGCAAATAGGACAAGACTCAAAAATAAAAAATGGTAGTCCTGTTTCAGGAGATAGCATATTACAAATTAGATTAAATGATGGAAAATATCTTATGGCAATAAGTGATGGAATGGGGTCAGGACCAGAAGCAAGAAAAAGTAGCCAAATAGCAATAAAAATGCTAGAAAGATTATTAATGTCTGGATTTGATAAAAACACATCAATAGATTTAATAAATACAACAATAATGAATGCAAATGAAGAAATATTTGCAACATTAGACATTATGATAATAGATTTATTTAATGGAAAAGTAGAATTTATAAAAAATGGGGCATGTCCAACATATGTAAAAAATGGTAATAGTGTTCATATAATAAAATCATTAAGCTTACCAGCAGGAATATTGAAAGATATTAATTTAACTACATATGATAAAGATATAGAAAATCAAGATATTTTTGTAATGTGTAGTGATGGAATTCTTGATGCAAATGTTGAATATAAAAATAAGGAATTATGGGTTAAATATTTGTTAGAGGATATAGAAACAACAAGTGTACAAAAAATAGCTGATTTAATTTTAAATGAGGCTGTTGATAATAGTTATGGTGTTACAAAAGATGATATGAGTTTAATTGTATGTAAATTAATATTAAATAAAAATTAAAGAGAAAGAACTTAAAGAAACTTATTTTGAGTGAACATTAAAAAGAGTTTTTTCTCTTTTTTTATGATAAAATTATAAATCACGAATTACAAAAAGTGACAAAATATGACTTAAAATGTAGTCGTAAAAGATAAAAAAGATTTTTTCTATTTACAATATAAATTTATTAAGCTATAATAAAATAAATAATGATTGAAAAGGGGGGAGAAAATGAATAAAAAAATTAAATTTGTTTTGATTATTTTTATTATAATTGTTGTTATGTTGTTAGGAATAATCTTTTTTAGGTATAATATTTTAAAAGATATTTTAACAAGATATAATAAAAGTATAAGTGATATAAATTATTACTATTCATATGAAAATGAAGATTATACAAATTCAGTTTGGAGAAAAGGGGATTTAATTTTACAAGAGTCTTATTTGAAGAGTGATAATTCTAAAGTCATAACATGGAGAGATAGAACAACTAATGAAGGATATAAATTATTTGAAAAATCAAAAGTTTATTCAACAGATGCAAGTGGAATTAATGAAGCTCCTGTAAATAGTATTATATTAGAAAACAACAAATTAATTGAATTAGCATTAAATTTTAATTGCAAAATAACTTCAAAAAAATATGATAATACAATGTGTTGGCATATAGAATTAAATAATAGTGAGGCATATATAGATAAAGAAACAGGAATATCATTATATATAAAGAATGAAAATGAAGAAGGAAAAAATCAATATGAAGTGAATTCAGTTAATGATATAGATGTACAAAAGCCAGATATTTCAGAATATACAAAACAGTAACAATAAAGTAAGGGAAAGATAATGTATCTTTCCCTTTTTATAGTAATTTGAGAAGAGATGATTATAAAATGAAGAAAAAATTTCACAGAAAATTCACTTGAAACTAAAAAAAGAATATGATATAATAACAACTGATGGTGCATTATTCTAGTCGTGTCATTTATTATGAGGGTGGGGCTAAAAATCCACTAAAGGGCATACATGAAGCTTCTTGTTTGTGCGCGAAATGCCAGTTTTGTGTGTTTTCAGGAAGGTAAGAGGCACGGGTAATATATAATGGCATATATAGAATCCCCTGTTTCGTTGAGGCTTAGAAATCATTTAAGTAAACCTATGGTGAGTGCCAAGACACAAAATACATAGAGTAGCCTGTCTTGAGTGAGGGTATTGGGATTAAGTAACATTTATGAAATTACACTTGCAAAAGAGACTAGTAATAATATTAGACATGTCAAGGAAAACTTCTAGAATGTTTGCTTCAGGCAAGAAGCATAGAAATCTGAGGATTAAGGTACGGATTTAAGTGGTGATCTAGTGTTCACTGCAATATGTGAATGTTCTTTTAAATGGAAACAGCTATGTAGTAATACATAGTAAAGAATAGAGAAATTCAACTAGACCTAAACCGTAAAATTTACTTAGGTTTTACCATCTTCACCTTTTTTATAAAAACAATTATTAAGGAGAATGAAAAAAATAAAAAATGAGTAAAAATTCAAAAGGAAAAGATCACTCGAAGCTCAAGTGGTTTATAGAAGTATTTATAATAACATTTGTGTTATCAATATGTTTTTCATATGTATCAACAAATGGAGTATCTAACTTAAATTTAGGAGCATCAATATTTATATTAATATTAGTTATTGCAATAGGAATAGGATTTGATATAATAGGAGTTGCAGTAACAGTTGCTAATGAAGAAGAGTTTCATGCAAAAGCAACAAAAAAAGTAAAAGGTGCAAAAACATCTATTAAATTAATAAAAAATTCAGCAAGAGTTGCAAATATATGTGCAGACGTAATAGGAGATATATGTGGAGTACTAAGTGGAGCTATAAGTGCAATGATTGCGTCAAAAATAACAGAAAAATTTGGAGTGAACTTACAATTTGTAATAAGTGCTATGGTTGCATCATTAACAGTAGGTGGAAAAGCCTTGGGAAAAGAAGTTGCAAATAATAATTCAACACCAATTGTACATTTTGTTGGAACATTTTTAAATAAATTTCATAAATAAAGAATAATTACAAAAGACAAGTATATATTTTAGAAAGAGCCTTTTTACAAAGGCTTTTATGATTTATAAAAAAGTAAATATTAGCTTAACAAGATATAATTATATTTTGTGGCTTATTATACCCCTAAGAGGTGCAAAAATATGATTAAAATAGTTGAACTTACGAAAGATAATGAAGAAAAATATCTAGACCAAATAGTAGAACTAGAACAAATAAGTCTAGAAGCAATGAAAAAAGAAGGAAGAGAAGGTCAATTATTTGACACAGGAAGAGAAGGAATATCAGAATATGTACATTCAAATGAAAATTCAGTAATTGTTGCAACAGATGAAAATGATAAAGTTGAAGCTGCAACATATGTAACACAAGGACAAAGTCCATTTACATATAATGATATTACGAAATATTTTAAATATGGTGAAAAATATAAGCAATATGTAAAATCACAATATTTATCAGATAGAGATTACAAGAAAGATTTAAGAAATATTTATATTATAAAAATAAAAGCATTTGAATATGCAAAAAGAAGAATATTAAGACAATCTGGAAGAAGTACAGAGGATTCTTTATATGGATATTTACAACAAGAATTAGAGCAAAATGAATATCATGAAAAAAGTGAACTAAGAGAAAATCTTAATAGATATATGTCAGAATATATTATACAAAATTATGGAAAAGAAATTGCAAAAAAATATGAAATGTTTTACTGGATAACACTTGAAGATATTGAAGCAGAGTTTGGAAAAAGGAATGGAGAAGAAAGTTCTGAAATTCAAGACTATGAAACTTTTATGGAAGAAGAAAAAGAATATGCAGAATTAATGCATAATGGAAAATTAAAAATTCATGAAGAGCCAGAATTTGATGAAACACAATATTATACAGCAAATACAGGAAATGCAGTAGAATTAGATACATATTTAACAAATCCGCATAATAGAAGTGTTGGATTAGCAAGAATAATATTATACAATGGAATTCAAAAACATATAGAACAATTTTTTAAGAATTCACAAAATAAAGAAATATTTTTATGCTCAACATTACATAGAGATAATTTATCATCAAAATATGTTTCAGAATTTTTTGGATTAAAAGATAGTTTATATGTAAATCGTAGACAAGGAAGAGATAGAGAAGTACATATATGTAAAATTCCAAGAGAGAAGGCAATGGAATATTTAACAGACATGTATGATAAAATTGCAGTTCTTTATGGATACAATCCAAATAATAAAAATATACCAGCTTCAAGACAATTGCAAATTTTACAAGAACAATTAGAATATGAAGAAAAAGAAAAAAAGAGATTGATTAAAGCCAAAACAATTGATGGTAAATTAAAAGGAATAAATCATAAATTTATTCCTGAAAAAGAAAGAAAAGTATTAAGGCTAAAACAAAGAATTCAAAAAGTTGAAAATAGTCAGCAAGGACTACAACAATAAAATGTACATAGGAAAGGATTGAAGAAAAATGAAAGATAGTAAATATATATGGCCAATTAAGCCAAAATACAAAGTAGCAGAACATGATAAATGGGGAATAAGAAAAAATCATTATGTGTTATTTAAAGAGAGAGCACATTCAGGGTTTGATATAACAGCAGATATAGGAACAGAAGTACATCCTATAACTTCTGGAACAGTATTGTTAGCAGAATTTGATGGAACAACCACAGAAGGTTTTGATGCATTTAATGATGGATATGGAAATAAAGTTGAAATATTAAATGATGATGGTAGAAGAGTTGTATATGGACATTTAAGAGAAATTTTAGTAAAGCCAGGAGATAAAGTAACAACAACTGATATAATAGGAAAAACAGGTTCAAGTGGTGGTTCAAGAGTGCCACATCTTCATTTGGAAATAAGAAAATCTAATACAGAAGAAACAGGATTAGCATATACAATAGATCCCTTAGAATTATTACCAGATATTGATTTAAATAGTTTAACAGAAGAGTTTACATTAGAACCATATGCATCTTTATGGAGAAAACTTACATCTGACAAACCATGGGAGTTTTCAAAGGAAGATATTCCATATGCAGATGATAAAAATTATATAAGATAAATAAAAAAGAATTGGAAAATATATACCAATTCTTTTTCTTATATAATAAAAGACTTGCTTATTTTTGCAATTTAAGGTAAAATAAAACAAGATGGGGGAGATGCAGGCAAAGAAATAAAACTAATGAAAAAGCCAGCATAATAGGGGTATGAAAAATTATTATGAAATATTAGAGGTTGATAGAAATGCTTCAGAAGAAGTTATTGAAAAAGCATATAAAACATTGGTAAAAAAATATCATCCAGATTTACAAAATATCAATAAAAATCCAAATAAAATGCAACAGATAAATGAAGCATATGAAATCTTATCAAATGATTTTAAAAGAAGATTATATGATGAAAAATTTCAGGAGGAAAGTGTGTCTATTGAAGAATATAAAAAAATAATACAAGAAAATAATAGATTAAAAAATGACTTGAAAAATGTATCACAAACAGGAAATAAGACAGAAAATAGGAATACAAGTCAATTTGAAAATTCATTTATAAAAAGATATTATGATCAATTAAAAGGAACAAATACACAGCAAACAAAAAAATATGAAAAAAAGAAAATAGAATGGACTCCAGAAAAAATAAAGAAGATTTTGATATTTTTTTTAATTGTGGTAATTATAATTACTGTATTGGCAATTATTCCATTTACAAGAAAAATTTTTGTTAATATTTATAATAATGTTCCATTGATTAAAGTGTTTGTAGATGCAATAATTGCAACTGTTTCAGTCGGCTTTTAAAGAATAGTGGGTAGAAAGGAAATTATATATGAAGGCATTAATAACAGGAGCTTCTTCAGGAATGGGAAGAGATATGGCAAAAATATTAAGCCAAAATGGATATGACTTGATATTAGTAGCAAGAGATGAAAAAAGGCTAGAAGAAGTAAAAAAACAATTAAAAACAGAAACAAAAATTGTTGTTATGGATATATCAAAAGAAGAGAATTGTAAAAAAATATATGAAGAAAATAAGGATATAGATATATTAATAAATAATGCTGGATTTGGAGATTGCGGACATTTTGAAGAAACAAGTTTAGATAAAGATATTCAAATGATTCATACAAATATAATAGCATATCATATTTTAACAAAATTATATTTAAAAGAAATGATAAAAAAAGATAGTGGAAAAATATTAAATGTAGCATCAATTGCTGGATTTATGCCAGGACCACTTATGACAACATATTATTCAACAAAAAATTATGTAGTAAGATTTTCAGAATCAATTAGAGAAGAACTAAGAAGAAAAAAATCAAAAGTACAAATTAGTATTTTGTGCCCAGGACCAGTAGATACAAACTTTAATAAAGTTGCAGATGTTGAATTTGCATTAAAAGGTTTGAGTAGTGAATATGTTGCAAAATATGCTATAAATAAATTTTTTAAAGGAAAATTTTATATTGTTCCAGGTTGGAAAATAAAATTAGCAAGAATTGGAGCAAAATTAGCACCTGCTAGTTTGGTAGCTAAAATTTCTTATAATATGCAAAAGAGAAAAATTAGATAGTGGAAAGTTAAGAAATTGTATATTAAAGAAAGAATGTGATTAAAGATGCAAAATAATGAAGAAAGAATTGAAAAAATAACCAAACATCACTTACCAAGGTGGAATGAATTGCCAGAAATTGATTTATATTTAGATCAAGTAGTAAATTATTTAGAAAAATATTTAGGAATATTGAGTTCAAATAATGATGATAAAATAATAACTAAAACAATGATAAATAACTATGTAAAACAAGGAATAATGCCAGCACCTGAAAAGAAAAAGTATGGCAAAACACATATTGCATATTTAATGGTAATATGTATTTTAAAACAAGTATATAGCATAGGAGATATTGGAAAATTAATATCTGAAACAACTAAGTATTTTGAGTTAAGTAAAGCATATAATAGATTTTGTGCAAATTTGGAAATATCAATAAAAAATGTATTTATACGTAAGGAGTTTCCACATATAGATAGAATGACAGAAGAACAATATTTATTAAAAAATGTTGTACAAGCAGTTGCAGATAAATTATATGTAGAGACAAAATTTTTAAGTGAAGTAAAAGAAAAAGAGGAAACAAAATGAAAGAATATATAGTTAGCCAAGAAGAAAAAGGAAAACGTTTAGATGCATATATATCAAGTGCTAATACAGATATAACTAGAACATCTGCCCAAAGATTAATTGAAGATGGAAACATATTAGTTAATGGGAAAAATGTAAAAGTATCATATAAAATTCAAGAAAATGATAAAATATCAGTTGAAATACCAAAACCAAAACAAATAGAACTAAAAGCACAAGATATTCCAATTGAAATTATATATGAAGATAGTGATATTATAGTTGTAAATAAGCCAAAAGGAATGGTAGTACATCCTGCAAATGGAAATCCAGATGGGACATTAGTAAATGCTATTATGGCAATATGTAAAGATAGTTTGTCTGGAATTGGTGGAGAAATAAGACCAGGTATAGTGCATAGAATAGATAAAGATACATCAGGACTATTAATTGTTGCCAAAAATGATAATGCACATGTAAAAATGAGTGAACAAATAAAAAATCATGAAGTAAAGAAAACATATATTGCGCTTGTTAGAGGTGTTTTTAAAGAAAATGAAGCAACAATAGATATGCCAATTGGAAGAAGTACATCAGATAGAAAAAAGATGGCTGTTAATAAAAATGGTAAAAATGCAATAACACATATAAAAGTATTAAAAAGATTTGATAAATACACATTGTTGAAAGTAAATATAGAAACAGGAAGAACACATCAAATACGTGTACATTTATCACATATAGGATATCCTATTGTTGGTGATTATACATATTCAAATGGAAAAAATGAATTTGATGTTATTGGACAATGTTTACATGCTCAAAAATTAGAATTTAAACATCCAATAACTCAAAAAGATATGTGCCTTGAAGCAGAATTACCACAATATTTTAAAGATATACTTGATAAATTAAAAGATAGAGAAATAAAATAACCGGCAAGAGAACCTTGCCGGAGAAATCTATATAAAGCCTTTTAGAAAAGTAAAAGGAATTAATATATAATATGCAGGAAATATAAAAATAGTACATAAAAAGAAAGGAGAGCATGATTAATATCGTGCAAATCAATATGGAAGAGAGACTTCAAAAATATTTAGCAGAATGTGGAATTGCATCAAGAAGAAAATGTGAAGAATATATTTTACAAGGAAAAGTTCAAGTAAATGGAAAAACAATTACAGAACTAGGTGTTAAGGTAAATCCTGAAAAAGACAAAATAACATTTGAAGGGAAAAATGTAAAACAAGAAGAAAGAAAAGTATATATTTTATTAAATAAACCAATTGGATATGTAACAACATCTGATGAACAATTTGGAAGAGACAAAGTGTTAGATTTAGTAAAAGTTAGAGAAAGAGTTGTACCTGTTGGAAGATTAGATATGTATACATCAGGAGCTTTGATTTTAACAAATGATGGAGATTTTGTATATAAAGTAACACATCCAAAACATGAGATAACAAAAACATACACAGTTACAGTAAAAGGCATAATAAAAAATGAAGAAGTAGAACAATTAAGAAAAGGTGTAAAAATAGATGATTATACTACAAGGCCAGCAAAAGTAAAAATTTTAAAAACAGATGAAGAAAAAGATATATCAAGATTAGAAATAACAATACATGAAGGGAAAAATAGACAAGTAAGAAGAATGTGTGAATCTGTTGGAAGAAGAGTAATAGCTTTACATAGAAGCAAGATAGGAAATATTGGAGTAAAAGATATAGAACTTGGAAAATGGAGATATCTAAAAGATTTTGAAGTAAATACCTTAATAGGAAAATAAACAGTTGAAAAATATTGAAAAAAGCGGTATAATTGAAATACAAATTACATAAGAAAATAATATTAAAAATACAGAGGAGAAATAATGGAATTAAAAGAAGGACAAATTGTAAATGCAAGAGTCAGTGGAATGCAACCATATGGGGCTTTTGTAGAAATGGAAGATGGAAAATCTGGACTTGTTTTTATTGAAGATTTATCTGTTGTGAGAATAAAATCACCAAAAGATAGAGTGAAAATAGGACAAGAAATACAATGTAAAGTAAAATCCATTGATAAAAAAACAGGTAGGATAAATTTATCATACAAAGATTGTTTAGGAACTTGGGAAGAAAATGTAAAAAATTTTCAAGAAGGAATGACAGTTAAAGGAATAGTAAGAGATACTGAAAAAAATAAAAATGGAGTATTTATAGAAATAACTCCAAATTTAGTAGGAATGACAGAATATAATGAAAATTTACAATATGGTCAATCTGTTGATGTATGTATAAAGAAAATACAACCAGAAAAAAAGAAATTAAAACTAACGATAATATAATTATAAATATAAAAAGTATATAAGCTAAAACAAAAATGTGTTTTGGCAAAAGGAGGAATTAAATATGGTTGAAGATAGCCAAATAAAAGCACAAGTATCACCATTTGCTATAAGAGAAGGTGAAATAAAAACATTTGATGGAAAAGATGGATATGTATCAATGAATCAAATAATACATAAAATAAACATTGGACATATAACAGATATTCATTTTGCAATACTAGAATTAGTAAATGAATTTGAATTTATAACATCAAGACAAATTTATCAAATGCTTGAATGGAAAGGAATTAACCCACAATCACAAGATAAATTAAATAATAAATTAGATCAATTAGTAAAATCAAAAATATTAACAAGATATTACTTTACATCTGAAGAAGGAAAAGGAATATATAGAATATATTGTCTTGAAAAGATGGGAAAATATTTGTTAACATCAAAGGAAATAGAATGTAAGTGGCAACAAACAGATAATGTAAAACCAGTTGCAATGATAAAAAAGAGATTAGCAGGAAATCAAACAATTATAGCATATCTTAGAAAAGTAAAAGCATTTGATAGCTATGTTGTAAAACCAACGATTCAAGCAAAGATTTCTGGAAAAACATTTAAAGCAACAGGAGGATCTGTAAAATTAACAAAAAATAATAAATCAATAACATTTTTGTTTGAAGCGGTAAGAAGAGAACAAGATTGGCAAAAGAAATTAGTTGATAAAATGACAATGTACAAAGAATTTTATGAAAACTTCGTACCAGGGGATTCAGGATATTCTTCAATGCCACAATTAATTTTGATTTGTGAAGATGATAAACACACAGCAGAAGCATTTAGAGAAATAGTAACAAATAAAGTAGAAATACCACAAATAAAATTATATTTTACAACAGATTTAAGACAAAATGAAGAAACACTTGAAAATACATTAATTGAATTTAAAATAGATGAAAAAACAAATAAATATAAAATGTTTAATGTTGAAGCAAAAATTTTAGGAATTTAGTCAAAAACATAGACTTTTAAGAAAAGGAAGCAAGCGATGTTTGGACATAGAGCCGATGGAAAGAAAGTAAAGAATTTAGAACCAATTTTTAGAATATTACCTTCTGTAATGATTGACAGAAGTGATGCACAGGTATATTTTAAACAAGATATACCATTAAGTAATATGGAAGAATACATAGATAAGAAGGCACAAGAAGGAATAAGAATGTCATATATGAATATCATATATGCAGGAATTGTAAGAATAATAAACGAAAGACCTAAATTAAATAGGTTTGTAATGAATGGAACAACATATCAAAGAGATACAATATATGTATCTCTTTCAATAAAGAAAAGCTTGACAGATGATGGGCAAGAGACTGTAGTAAAAATACCATTTAAAGGAACAGAAACAATATTAGAAATTAAAGAAAAAGTTGATGCAATAATTGAGAAAAATAAAGATTTGCAGACAGCAAATAAAACAGATAATCTTGTAAAAATATTAAATTTAGTTCCAAATTTTCTGATATTATTTGCAGTAAAGATGTTAAAATTTTTAGATAAACATGGAATTATGCCTAAAGCGGTAATTAAGGCAAGCCCATTTCATACAAGTGTATTTTTAACAAATGTAGGGTCACTTGGAATTGATAGTATATATCATCATATATATAATTTTGGAACAACAAGTTTATTTTTTTCTATGGGAAAAAAGAAGAAAAGTTATATTTATGAAGATGATGAAATAAAGGAAGAAAAATGTATAACAATTGCTTTTGTTGGTGATGAGAGAATATGTGATGGACATTATTATGCAACATCATTTAAGCAATTAAATAAATATTTAAAGAAACCAGAATTGTTAGAAAAAGCACCAAAATCAGTAACAACTGATGATACTAATGAAAAAGTTGAAATTGATTAATAAAAAATGTGTAAAAATTTTCGAAAAAATGTTGACTTAATACTTAAATTGTGATATTATATTTAAGTGTTAAGACACATGAGTCAGTAGCTCAGTTGGATAGAGCATTTGCCTTCTAAGCAAAGGGTCGGGGGTTCGAATCCCTTCTGGCTCACCAGTTTTAAGAGATTTTTATTCTCTAACAAGCTCATAAAAAATATTTATGTTTTTACATAGATATTTTTTTTATGCCATTTTTGAAACATTACTAAATATTCTTTCGATAGCTCGCCATGTTTCTAATTGTTAATGAGAATTTTTTCGTTGTATCCATTGAAAAAATTGCATAATTTGCGTATGAAAAAATTATTTTGGCTTACTCTTATTTATAGAGTAGGTCTTTTTATTATAATAAAAAAATATTTTTGAAACCAAAAAAGATAATAAAAGCATCTATAGAGTGAAAGGAGAAAAAAATGGAAGAAAACAATATTGTATTAAGAGCAAAAAAAGGTGATGACCAGGCATTTGAAAAATTAATAAAAGCATATGAAAGTAAAATGTATAAAACAGCTAAATCTATCCTTGAATGTGAAGATGATATAAATGAAGCTATTCAACAAACAATTATATTAATATATGATAAGCTTTATCAATTAAGGAATGAAGAAAAAATAGGGAGTTGGATTATACGAATATTAATCAATCAATGTAAAAAAATTTATAAACAAAATGAGTTAAGAAACAAAAAAAACATTAATTTAGAAGATAATATAGAAAGGATTAATATAAGTGACGAAAAAGATGATTATAGTTTTGTTAATGATGCAATTAAGAGACTAGATATCAAATATAGAGAAATAATAATTTTATATTATTATGATGAATTGAAAATAAAAGATATTGCTAGGATTCTAAAAATGCCACTAGGAACAATAAAAACAAGATTAAATAGAGGAAGAAAAAAATTAAATGAAATTTTAGAGGAGGTAAATGTAAATGAATGAAATTGATGAAATTATTAAAAAGAAAATGCAACAAGATAAATATGTTCCTAATAGTACAAAAAATGTTGTTGATTATACAATAATGAATTGTATAAATAAATCAAAAAGATCAAAAGTAAGATTAAAAAATAAAATAATTACAATAATATTATCTATAATAATGGCATTATTAGGTAGTGCAACAGTATATGCAGTAACTAGTGGAAAAATGAATGGAATACCATTTATAAAAGGACTTGGATTAAAATTTTCAGATGAATATGAAGATTATAAAGACAATGAAGTTTTTCAAGAGGTAAAAAATGAAGAAACATCAGTAGATTTAATATCAACAGTATGTGATGATGGGTTTACAGTATTAGAATTTGATGTTAAATTGAGTACAGAAGATAAAGAAGAATTAAGATTAGGAGAAAGCATTATAACTGATGAAGATTTAGAAGATGCAAAGAAATTAGATGAAAAATATATTGGAAAACTTAATTATCCTGACGAATATAATACATTAATGAGATTTAGAGATGTAATTAATACAATAAAATTGGAATTCAATAAAAATATAGCGGAATTAGAACGTGATTATAATATTATTATAGATAATGAAAAATATTATGTAAAAAGCCAACAAACAGTTTCAAAAGTATCTGATTATGAATACATAGTATATCAAATGTATTTTCTTACAGATGAGATATTACAAAACAAAAATACCTTTACTTTAACACTTGAATTAAATGAAATTGCAAATCAAGGTGATAAAGAAAATTATACAGGAAGTGCCAAAAGTATCATAGTGAATACTCCACATAATGAAAGAAGTATTAGTATTGATGGAAAGTTTAATGTAAAAGTGTCAAAAGAAAAAGCTTTAGAAAATACAAAAATGATAGAGCCAGATAATACAAAATCAACATACAAGCAAATGACTAAAAATATAACAGAAATTAAAGTTACACCATTACAGATAATCGTAAGATTAGAAACAAAAATAGAAAATGTTAGCTCAAGTTCTTTAGCAGGAATAAATGATAAAGATTATATTGGAGTAATTAATTATAATGTAAGTGATGATAAAGGAAACAAACTTTTAAAATATAATTTTGAAAGCAAGAGAACAATAACATATTCTAATGGAAAGGTAGAAGAATGGAGTCCAGGTGATATAGGAACATATAAAACATTTTCAGGAGCAACTATGAATCTAGTTGAATATATTATTATTGAAAAAGCAGATGATGTAAAACAAATAAATATTACTCCTGTTGTTGATGGAGAAGAGACAAAGTTAGAAACATTTAAAATTAATTTATAAAATATTTTTCACAACTTAAGTAGGTAGTTAAGAAAATAATTTCAAATTATTAGACAAAAAAGTTTAATAATGAGATAGATTTTAATAACTATCTACTTTTTTGAATAAAGTAAAAAATTTAGAAAATAAATGCAACTATGTATAATATAAGAATAATCTAATTAATAGATATGTACATATATAAAAAGGAGAAGAAATAGCGGAAGAACTTATAGAACAAGCAAAAAAAGGTGATAAAAATGCATTTTCACAATTAATAAAGAGTATTGAGAATGATTTGTATTGGATAGCAAAAACAAGAATAAAAAACGATGATGACATTGGAGATATTCTGCAAGAAACAATATATAAATGCTATAAAAATATAAAGAAGTTGAGAGAAAATTCATATTTTAAAACATGGATAGTTAAAATTCTGATAAATGAATGCAACTATATGTATAAGAAGAATTGTAAAAAATGTATATCATATGAAGATAAAGAAGTTGAGAATTATATAGATTCAAATTTTGAGTGGAAAAATGAAGAAAACATAGAAAAAATTGATTTTTATATTTTAATTGATGGTTTAAGTTATGAAGAGAAGTTAATATTAACATTGTATTATTATTCTGAGTACACAACAAAAGAAATAAGTAAAATTATAAAAATTAATGAAAATACAATAAAAAGTAAATTAAATAGAGCTAAAACTAAAATAAAGAAAAAAATAGAGAAAGGAGAAATAGAGTATGGAGAATATTGATGAGATATTAAAAAATATAGGAAAGAAAAAAATGGATATTCCTAAAAATATAGAAAATTTAGTAAATAAAACATTGGAAAATGTTGATATATGTGAAAAAGAAAGAAAGATATTTTGTTTTTATAATGATATAAAAATGAAAGTGTTAAAGCCATGTATTGCGGTATTTGTAGCAGGTCTTATAATATCTACTGGGGCTTATGCTTCTGCAGAGATTTATAAAAATAAAATTCAGCAGAAGAACATAAGTAGAAATCAGGATAATAGTAATAATTAGTATGATTGGGTTAATGATATGAGTTTTGATGATGATATGTACTATAAAAAAATTTCTAATTATATAGATTATAAAGAGTTGAAAAAACATTGGAATAATATTTATGATGCAACAGAAGACGAGTTTAAAAGTGAATTTTTATTAATTATAATGGCAAGAGCTAATACATATGTTTCAAAAATTTTTTGTGATGATACAACAACATTTATAGAGTTGTCAACTAGTGAAGATAATAGTGAAAAAAATGAAAATTTAATAACAACAATGATATCAAAAGAATATGAAAGAGAAAAAATAGATTTAATAATAAATCCTAATATTTCTGCTGATAATCAATATAAAAATCTTGAACAAATTACGAATTCATATTCAAAAGAAGAAGCAATAGCTGACGGATGTTTTGTTTTAGATGATTATAAGGTGATTTCAAATAATTTATCGCAATTTGAAGATTTTATAAACAAAACAAGACAAAACGAAGAGGCTAATATAAGAATTGTTATATATTATGATTCAAAATACATCTTTATAAGAGATATTGTTTATAAGGATGGAAAATATAAAATGTGTTATTATAATCCAAACACTAAAGAAACTTATTTTGCAATAGGTGATGGAATTGAGAGTACTCAAGATAATAATTTAAATTATTGGTTAGTTAATGAAGAAAATTATAGTAAATATGGTGTAAGTGATAACCATATTTGTGAAATACAGAAGTAATATAAATATTTATAAAGAGTATATCGTAATGTTTACACAAACTTTACGATATACTCATATATATTTTATACATTAATTCTTCTATATCTTCTGCAGTCAATTTTACCTTTAAAAAAAGTTGCCAATTTTTCACCATTTATCAAAGCTTCTTTTTTATCTTTTGAAATTTGTTTAATTTGATATTCTAATTTACAAGCTAAAGATTTATCTTTTGATTTCCAAGCAGTTTCTAGTTTTACTACATCATGGGATTTGGTATATTTTGCTCCATTTTTTTCTTTTAAAATATGTTCTGACAAGCGTTTATCAATATTATTTGTCATTCCTGTATAAATAGAATTATCAGAACATCTTAACATATATGTATAATACAAATTAATCACCTACAATTACTTAAAAATTATTTTGATATTATATCATAAATATATGAATTAAAATGTTACAAAAATATTACAAAAATATTACATTTTCGATAAAATATATACAGAATACTCGATTTATGTTATATTGTAAAGTGATAATAAGAAATAATAGAAAGGAATTTATTATGCAGAAATTAAAAAGAATATTAAGTATAATAGCCTTAATAATTTTAATTCCAATATTAATTATTAGTGGAGTTATTTTGATAAATTCGTATGTGCATCCAGATGAGGTACCATCATTTTTCGGCTGGAAACCATTTATAGTTTTATCAGGATCAATGGAAACACAGATATCTGTTGGAGATATAGTTGTAGTAAAAGAAGTAGCTACAAATACTTTGAAAAAAGGAGATATTATAGCATTTAAAAGTAATGACATAGTAATAACACATCGTATAGACGATATTATTGTTGAAGATGGAAAAACAAAATATATTACAAAAGGAGACAATAATAATTCAAGAGATGAAGGAACAGTTCTACCAGAACAAATTGAAGGGGTATTTAAGTGTAATATACCAAGGCTAGGAAATTTAGCAATATTTATCCAGACACCTATTGGAATGATTGTTTGTTTATCAGTGCCAATAATCTTATTAATAATAATTGGGATGATAGATTCAAAGAAAAATAATGAAATAATAGAACAAAAATTAAATAAACAAAAAGAAATGGAAAAAGAAATAGAAAATTTAAAACAACAAAATGAAGAACTAAAAAATAAATAGTTATTAACATTATAATAGGTCTATAGACTTGTTATATTTTATAAAAATTATCACAAGTAATTTGATTTTCAGTTAATTATTGAAATATCAAATTTCGTGAACATAATCGCTGAAGAAAGGAGGAAAACATATGAAAAAAGACAATAAATTAGGAAAATTTGTTGCATTTGTATTATTAGTAACATTAGTTGCTTTAATTTTAGTAGCCAATACATATGCTAAATATACAACAACAAAAGACTTAGATGCAGTAGCTACTGTTGCAAAATGGTCTATTAAATTAGGTGATAAAGACATAACTCAAAATGAAACTGCTTCATTTGATTTATTCACTACTGTAAAAGATACAAATGGAAGCACTGAAGAAGATGTTTCTAATGGTAAAATTGCACCTGGTACACAAGGAAGTTTTGAAGTTAAAATTGAAAATGCTTCAGAAGTAACAGCAAAATATACAGTAACTTTTGATAGTGAAAATACAAGTAGTATTCCGGTAGAATTTTCAGTAGATGGTGGAAATAATTGGAATTCAGATATTTCACAATTAAAATTAACAGGTGAATTAAAAGCTGGTGCAAAAACAACAGATGCAGCTCCAACAATTGCTTGGAGGTGGGTATTTGAAAGAGGAACAGAAGATTTAGAAAAATCTACAAATAATACAGCTGATACAGCTTTAGGAATAGCTACAGCTGCTCCAACAGTAAAAGTTACAGCTCATTTAGTTGCTGAGCAATTAGACTAATAAAAAGTTAAATGTTAATAGTTTAGCTTTTAAAATAAAAAAGCTCTATTAATTATAATAGAGCTTTTTTAAATAATATACTGACAAAAGTTGTAAAATTTTTGTGAATATATTATTTAAATTAGAATTTTGTGAAATTATAAAGAAAGGTATGAGAAGAAATTGGAAGAGAATATAGAAAAGAAATATGAAGAAGAAAAAAAAACAAATAAAAGAAATAGGATAATAATAATTATACTGATAATAATTATTATATTATTGTTGTTATTCTTTTGGCTTGGATATAAAGTCGGAAAAATAGGATTTGGATATAAACAGACATCTGTTGAACCAAATCAAAGTTTTTCGGATATGATTTTGATAAAAGAAAATGATATGAAAGAAGTAAAAGACAATAAACTAAATATATTTAATAATGAAAAATTTGATGGAAAAAATATCATTGCCCCACATTCTTATGGAAAATATCAATTTTATGTTTCAAACATTTCAAAAAAAGATGTTAAATATAGTATGAAATTTAGTGATGAAATGAAAAAATTTGTTAATATGAAATATAGACTAAAAATTGATAATGTTTATATAAGAGGCGATGAGAACAATTATACAACAATAGATAATCTTGATGTAGATGAAATCGTTGTTTTAAAAGATTCAACAAATATTTTTACATTAGAATGGTATTGGGAAGATAATGATAGTTTAGATACAACAGTAGGAAGTGAAAAAGATACACAATATTATAAATTGAATTTAAAAATACAACCAGAAGAGTTGTAAGATGAGGTGGTGAAATTAGTGAGATATACAAATGAAGCGATAAAAAGAAGAAAAAGAGCAGAAAATATATTAAAAAGAAAAATTAATATATTAATATACATTATTTTAATTCCAATTTTAATATACAACATTTCACTAATTATACAAGCAGTTATAAAAACATCAGAAACACCAAATTTCTTAGGAATAAAAACATATGTAATAATATCAGGAAGTATGGAACCAAGTCTTCAAATTGGAGATATAGTAATTGTAAAAAAAGTAGCACAAAATGAATTAAAACAAGGAGATATAATCTCATATAGACAAGGACAAAGTGTTATAACACATAGAATAGCAGAAGTTATTGATAAAGAAGGTGAAGTTGAATATAAAACAAAAGGAGACAATAATAATGCAGAAGATAGTGGAATTATATCATATGAAATGATAGAAGGAAAAGTTGTAAAACATATTTCACAGATTGGAAAAATTGCAATTATATTACAGAAAAAAGGTACAATTATTTTTATAATTTTAATTTTATACATTTATATTTTATATAGTAGTTCTATTAAGAAAAAAAGAGCATTAAGAAAATTAAAAAGAGAAGAATTTGAAAGTAAGAGATTGGAGGAGGAATATGAACAAAAAAAATAAGATTTTATTATTAGCAGTTATAATAACAACAATAATTGTTGCTACATTTGCATTTTCAAAATATCAATCAACGATGGCATCAAAATCAAATGCAAGTCCTGCTATACCAGTAATTTCTCTTACATCAAATATATTAAATGTTGATTTAGAAGTAAATCCAATAGAAGAGCAAAATTACATATTTAAGGTATCAAATTATGATGATATGAAAAATAATAGAATTGATACAACAGTAGAAAATAAGTCTGAGGTTACAATGCAATATACATTACAATTAAAAAATTTAGATATATTACCACTTGAGTTTGAATTGTATGAATATGATGAAGAAAAAAGTGAAATTTCAGGAGAAAATTTGTTAGCAAATAATATAACAGAAAAAATTATAATGGATTCTAAAGAAAAAAATACCAAAACATATATGTTAAAAATAAAATGGGAAGAAAATAAAGAAAACTATTTATATAGCAAAGAAATTGATCGTGTACAACTTATATTAAATAGTGAACAAGTTGATTAATGTGAGAGGCATGAAAAAATAAATAAAATTATTACTGGATATGCCATTGATTGAAGTGAGAAAGGAATTGAATTTTATATGGCAAATAAGAAAAAACAGGAGAAAAGTATTTTAAAAGGACATAAAAAAATTGTGATATTTTCTACAATTATAACAATAATTGTTCTGACATTTATTTTGCAAACATTTAGTAAATATGTTTTGAAAAAACAAAATTTTCAAGCAGTAGTAGCAACTAGATTTTATTTTGAATCTGATTTACTAAGTGCTGATGGAAAGAACAATGATTTTTACGATTGGGATGGAAAAAGCATTTATGAGTTAGAATTTAATATTATGAATTATGAAGATGTACTTCGTTATGGTTCTCAAGATATTTCATATACAGTAGATGTTGAAAATAATTCAAATGTTAATGTTAAATGCTTTATAAATGAAATAGAAACAAATAATGGTGTATTAACTAAAGGAAAACAAACAAGTGATAAAGTAAAATTAACAATAGAACCTAATTCTGTAATAGCAGATAAAGAAAGTATAAATGTTTCAGTTACTTCAAATTCACCATATTCAAAGACATTAAATGGAGTATTTAATATAAATATTAATAAAAAAGAATATACTGCTAATTTAATTGAAAAAAAAGATTATGAAAAACTAATAATTACAACATATGATTATAATAAAACTCTAAAAATTGAATATGAGCCAACAAAATTAATGTTATATACAGATGGTTTAAATAACAATGATAACATAATTACTATAAATCCAAAGTCGAATTCAAATTATGAAATTGAATTTATAAAATTAACATCTGATGAAATAAAATTAAATACGGATGTTAGAATAATAGAATCAAATTAAATTATAACTTAATGAATGTGAGGTGAGAAAATGAAAAAACAAAAATATTTTGATAAAAGAATTATTAATATAATAATAATTGTTGCAACATTTGTAGCATTACTGTTATCAGTAGTTATAGCAAAACCATTTTCTAAGGCAGAAACATCTCCAATATTTTCAGGTACAGGAACTAAAGATGATCCATTTCTTATTGGTTCAGTAAATGATATGCTAGGATTAGCAAATGTTATTAATAATTATACTTCTTATGGTACTAACCAATATTATAATGATAAATATTATAAACTAACAGATGATATTGATTTCAAAGGATCATCTACAATGCCTATTATAGGTAGAATGCAATATGGTATAAAAGATATTGCAGAAGTAAATAAATATGCATTTAAAGGTAATTTTGACGGAAATGGATATTCAATAAAAAATTTAACTTATACTATAAATAATGTTTCAGCAAGAGAAAGAATTGGTCTATTTGGAGAAATATATGGAGACGGAACAAATAATGGAAGTGTATATAATTTAACAATAGAAAATATGAGTATAATTTTAGATGCGCCAGCATTAAAAGACTATAATGCTGTAAGTATTGGTATTATTACAGGACATCTTGGACAAAATTCATCAATAAAAAACTGTATTGTAAAAAATTCATCAATAACAGTCACATCAAATTATGGAATCGCAAATAGAAGTAAATTGCAAATAGGTGGAATTGTAGGAGAAACATCTAAAGATATTACAGAAGATGGATGGAGTAAGTTTGATACAACTATAGGTGGATATGGAATAGAAAATTGTTATTCTAATGTTAATATAACAGTAGAAGATGATAATTGGTCAGATGAATCAATAAATGTTACAACTACTGGTCAAGGAAGATATTGTAGATATGGTATAGGTGGAATCGTAGGAGGATTCTGTAATGTAAATAAATTCTCAGAGAATTGTATATATGAAGGAACAATTACAGCTACTAAAGGATTTATAGGTCCAATTTATGGTATGGGAGAATTTTCAACAGCTACATTAAATCCACAAAATTATTCAAAATTATATGTTGCATTAGAATCAGGTGCAACCAATTCCCAAAATACAAATTATTGGTATAACACAAAAATTGTTAATAATAAACTTTCACCACAAGAATATATTTTAACTAGTGATTATAAGGAAAAACATAAACAATTAGTAAAAGATTCTGAAACTGTATATATATATCCAATAAAACTAGATGCAACAACAACTGCTGGTGCAGTACAAGGTGTAAACAGAGGTGATTATATAGAAAGCTTAAAACCACAATTAGATTGGCTAAATAAATATAATGGAATAGGTGATAAATACAAAAAATGGTTATATGATGAAACAAATGATACATTTTATTTAGAAAAAACTCAGATGATTGAAGAATTTTCTGGAGGAATAGGAACAGAAGAAGATCCATATCTTATAAAAACTGTCAAAGATATACAAGATATGGCAAAATATATAAATAGTTATAAAGAAACAAAAAATGGTGGATATTATAAATTAAAATATTATAAATTAATGAATGATATTGACTTTTCAAATAGTGAATTTATCCCTATAGGATATTCTCCTAATGATGCTTCTATATCAGCACGTACAACTAAATATTCATTCCAAGGAGATTTTGATGGGAATGGATATACTATAAAAAATATAACATATAACTTAACACAAATTTCAAGTGTAGAGGGAGTAAGTTATGGATTATTTGGAATGTTGTGGGGAGATGGAATAAATAATGGAAGTATTTATAATTTATCAGTAGATAATATGAATGTAAATATAGATTTTAAAACAAATCATCACAAGGATATGAGAGTTGGAATAATAGCTGGACATCTAGGACAAAATTCTTCTATAAAAAATTGCATAGTAACTAATTCAAAAATAACATATAATGCAACGGAAATTGAAAATGGTAAAAAAATGGCAATAGGTGGTATTGTTGGTGAAACTAGTGGAAATGCATCAAGCGATACTTCTGGTTGGGCATTTTTTGATACATCTACAGGCGGATATGGAATAGAAAATTGTTTTTCAAATGTTGATATTATTGCAAATGATGATTCTTGGGAAGAAGATTATACAAGAATAAAGTTTCGTAGATTTTCTATTGGAGGAATTGTTGGAAGTTTTTGTAATGTAAATAAATTTCCTAAATCTTCTATATATAAAGGTACTATTCAAACAACTAAAGCTATTGCAGGTCCAATCTTTGGATATGGTGAATTTTCTGAAGGAGTAGAATGGAGTTATTTAAATGCATTTTCTGCATATGGTTCAAATGATACAAATACAGATACAAACTACTATTATAAAACAACATTTATAAATAATGCACTATCACCAAAAAGTTATTTGATTAATAGTTCATATTTAAATGATGATAGAAAAATGTCTGTAGGAAATAGAGTAATATACCCACTAACAAAAGACACTTCAAAAATGGGAGATGTACAAGGAATAAATAGTGGAAACCTACAAGAAAACTTACAAAATTCTTTAGAAAAAATGAATTCATATAATGGAGTAGGAAAAAAATATAAAAAATGGTATTATGATTCAACATTGGATGTATTAACTTTTAGTAACAAAACTAGTTTTGAAATAATAAGAAATGGATATGATTTTGAACTTGCAATATATAATAATATATATGATGAAAATACACTTAAATATGAATGGTATTTAGATGAAGTAAAACAAGAATCTATTGAAAAAAATATTAAATTATTACCAACACTAGAAAATGATAGAAAATTAACTTGTAAAGTTTATTCTGGAAATGTATATGTAGGAACAACTACCAAAGTAATTGAGAAAGAGAATATAAACTTTAATATAAATAGAGAATATGAAGATAACAAAGAAATTTTACATGCAGATTTGGAAGAACAAGGTTATTTCAACAAAGAGGATTTTACATATCAATGGTATTATAGAGAAGAAACAGAAACAGAATATACAAAACTTGCAGGTGAGACAAGTTCCCAATATGATATAACTAATGAGAAATTTGGAAGAGTATTTAAGATTGTAATCGAATTAAATAAATATGATATTTCATATTCAGAAGAATTAACATACACAAGAAATATAGTTATATATGTAGATCAAGCAAATGGAAATGATAATAATGATGGAAAAACAGATTCCACAGCTGTTGCAACATTAGAACAAGCATATAAGCTAATACCAGAAGAAAATCAGGCAAAGAATAATATGATTGTAATTATTGGAACATATGATAAAGATATTTGGACAGCTGCTCAGAAGAATAGAAATAATATATTCTGCAAACCAGCTACAATATGTGGAAAATATGCTAATAAAGATTATTCTGGAATTATAAAATTAAGAAGAGATAATTATTTTAATACTGATGTTATTTGGAAAGATATAGTTATTGGGTGTGTGACAGATGTAATTTTTATGTATGCACAAGGAAATGATTTGATTCTTGAAGAAAGTGTTACAATTGACTCGGCTTTAAAAATGTATAATGGTGATGGACAAGCAAAATATTGGGGACTTAGTGATGTTGAAAACTATCAACAATTAAAAAGAGTTACAATAGTTGGGGGAACGTTAAATTATAAAACAGGTACACATGATGAGATAAAAACAAGAACAAGTAATATAGTTGTAAAATGTAGTGGAATTGCTGTAATAACTGCAGGCTCAAGAACTCAAGAGGATAAAGAAGCAGATGTTTATGGTACAATAGATAAACATTCAAATGTAAAAATAACAGTAGATATTCCAAATAGTACATCAAAACTTGATGTTGGACTAGTTGTTGGTGGACAATGTGACAGTAGTTGTTATATTAATAGTGAAATAAATATTAATAATGGTAAGATAGGAAAAGTAATTGGTGGAACACTTGGATATGGAAATGCATATACAAAGAATATACCAAGAGATACATTTTATGGAAGTTCTATAATAAATATAAATGGAGGAAATATTGTAGATGTATTTGGAGGGTCCCTTGGTAGAAATAAGCCAACATCTTATATGTATGGAAAAGTTGAAATAAATGTAACTGGAGGAACAATAGAAAACATATATGGAGCTGGTTCTGGTGGAACAATGGGATATTCTAGTCTTTCAACAGATACATATAAAGATGATGCAATATATGGTGTTGCAGGAAAAACAATGACAAGAATTAATAGTGATGGTCAAGAAGAAATATATAATTTGGATCAATCACAAGTTATAGTAAATATTTCTGGAGGAACTATAGAAAAATCTATTTATGGAGGAGGATATGGAAAATTCCAAAATTGTCAACCAAATCCAGAAATGGCTGACGATGGAGGAACTTTATATGGAAATACAACTTTAAATATAACAGGAGGAGTTATAAAAGGCTCTGTTTATGGAGGAGCAAAAGGAATTGAAGACCAATATACAACAAATAAACCTAATATTGCTCAAATATATGGAAATATTACTGTAAATATATCTGGAACAGCAGATATAAAAGGATCTGTATATGGAGGAAGTGAAGGATTAGCTCAATATGAAAATATGAGCAAAATTACTGGAAATATAACATTAAACATAGAAGGAAAAAATGTTAAAATTGCAGATGGAAATAGTATATATGGTGGTGGAAAAGCAGGAAAAGTTGATGGAACAATAAATTTAAAAATTAATAATACTAATTTAAAAGTAAATATATATGGAGCTGGAGATGGTGAAACAGCAACAATAGGAAATAATACAGTAACTGCATCAAATGATATTGAAGTCGAAAATAAAGTAATTGATTTGAAAATTACAAATTCAGTAATAGATGGAATAGTTTTCGGTGGTGGAAATTCAGCAGATGTATATGGATCAATATTAGTAAAAATAACGGATAAGTCAAATATAACTAATGCAATTTATGGTGGATGTAATAATGCTAATGTTGGAAAAGAAAATAATAATCAAAATACTTATGTATATGTTTCAAATGCAATAATAGGAGAAGAAAACGATAAGTCTATTACAGGAGGAGAAGTTTTTGGCGGTGGAAATCTCGGAATTGTTTATGGAAATACTACAATTGAAATTGGAGATGAAGACTCAAAAATTCAAACTAAAGTAGGAAAACATGTATATGCTGGTGGAAAAGGAAAATATGCACAATCAAAGTCAAATGATGATAACACTACAGTTACAGGAAATTCAATAGGAAAAATAATAGGAACAAATACAGAAATTGCACAATATGGTAGTTCAGAATTAGGTGTTGTTGATGGTATTGTTGATATATATTTTGAAAATTATAAAAAGACAAGTGGAACAAATAAATATAAAACAATGACAGGTATTAATAAAGCAACAAATATTTATTTAACAAATTCATATGTATATTTAACAGGAGGATTAGAAAATATTGAAAATCTATTTATACCTCAAGAGACTGGTATGATGATTTCAGATAAAAGCACTCTGGAAGGAAATCTAATCGGTGGGGGAGATCTTGATATTCAAAGTGGATCTAGATTGATAATTAAGGGAAATTTACAAAATACAACAACCTTAACATTGAGTCCAAAAGAAAATGATGAGGGTAGCCTTCAAGTAATAGGTGGAGAAGAAAATCCATATGTAGTTGTATTAGGAAAAGATGAAAGTTCTGGAAAATGTATGATAAGTGGAAATCCAGAAAGATATACAATTGAGAATAATTTAGAGAAAGATTATACGATAGATACAACAACTCAAAAAGCAAGTATATATTATATTGAAAAAACAATAACAGTTAATAGAGGAATAGTAGAAAAAATTTATAATGTAGAAGATAAAGTATTTACATCAGAAGTAAATAATACAGAGCAGATTTATATTTTAAATAATAATTCATTTACAAGTTTTATGGATATAGAATATTCAATGATTAGGCAAAGAAACGATAATGGTGAATGGGTATTTACAGATGAAGATTCAATGAAAAATATAAGAAGATATATATATTTATCAGGTAATAATACATCAGTTAAATTACCACAGAATACTAAAATAACTATGATAGTTAATAATAAGTATTATAGTTATACAATACCAGACAACTTTGGAACAGATGAATTTTGGAAAAATATTTCTACAGAACTTGGAGTAAGCGAAAATTTACAAAATCAAATTCCATTATCTATGTTTGAAGATAATAATGGAAATAAGTTTGAAGAAGTAACTAATATTCAAGCCAAAATGGATTTGAATAGTGAGAAAATTACTAAAATCTTAACATTAAATGAAAATTATAGATTTATAATTGATTTCTCTAATTGCCAAAGTGAAAAAATAGATGGTGATTATGAAATAATTTTAAATGCAGTTGATTATAAAGAAAATAATACGAAAGATAATGTTTATACAGAATATGAACAAAACAATGTAATAAATATAGAAGACAGAAATTATAATATAGAAGCAACTACAAAAAATGAAAAACAAAATCAAAATATACCATTTGATTTTAAAATAAGATTTACAGCTGATGAAATTTCAAAAAATAATACAATGGATACAAATAAAAGCGTAAAATTAAGAATAACATTATTAAAAGATGATACTTCTGAAATAGTTAAATTACCTAAAGGAACAATAATAATAATTGATGGAAATAAATATAATGTTACAAGTAATGATGTAATTTTTAATATAATTGATTCACTACAAACAATTTCTTATGATAAGGAAATAAATTTACAAATTGATATGTCAAATGTTGCTGATACAAATTTACTTGAAAATGGTAAATATTCTTTAAAAATTGATGCTTATTTAGCAGATAATAATATTTTGCTTGGAAATACATCTGTAGCATCATCCAAAACAAAATTTGATTTTATAAAAGCAGAAGGATATGGAATTAAAGTAAGTACTATGGATTCACAAGTGATTTCAAAGCTAAATGATGTAAGAAATATAAGTATAAAAACAGAAACAGGAACATTAGAAAATGGAGCATATATAAATATAAAAACATTTAAAAGACAAGATGAATTTAAGTATGTAGAAATTACACAAACAACATCTGTTGAAGAACAAAAGGTTGAAAATCTTGAAACAAGAGAGTCACTAATACCAACTTCATCAACAATTATATTTAGAGAAGATGGAATTTTTAGATATGTATACCAATTATGTGATAAATATGGAAATGTTATGGCAGAAGATTCAATAAACTTTATAGTAAAATCAACAGAATAAAACTAAAAAAGCCCTAAGTTATGGGGCTTTTTTTTATATTATAATTGAAATAAAAAAGATAAAAGTATTTGAATTTTTAAAAAGAATTATTATAATCTTTATAATATTTTGTTATTTGTGTCGTATTATATTTAGTAGATATTATAAATTTTATTTTTACAATAAGCATAAATAATCTTGAAAAAAATGTTAATATAATGTATAATGTACGAGTATAAAATTTAGTAATAACATAAGAAAAAAGTCATTCAACAAGGAAGGAAAAGTGATATAAATGAATAAATCAATAATAAAAGAAACATTAGAATGGATATTATGTTTTGTAGTAGCAGTAGTATTAGCACTAATAGTAAGATATTATATAGGAACACCAACAGAAGTAAGACAATCATCTATGTTTCCAACATTGCATGAAGGAGAAAGATTGTGGCTAAATAGATTAGGGAGAACAACAAAGAAACTACCTAATAGAGGAGATATTGTAACATTTGAAGCTCCAAGCAAAACATGGTTTTCAAAAGAAGAAGTAGATTTAACCAATCCAGTTGCGGTTTATGAAAATGAGCCACAAGGAAATTTTAAAAAATTTGTATATTATGTTTTGGAGACATCAAAAACAAGTTATATAAAAAGAGTAATAGGATTACCAGGAGATTATGTAGAAATAAAAGATGGGGCTGTATATATTAATGGTGAAAAGTTACAAGAAGATTATTTGCAACCAGGAGTTGTTACAGATATGCATCAAGCTTTAGGTCAAGAAGGAAACTTTACAGGATTTACAGTACCAGAAAACTATGTATTCTGCTTAGGTGATAATAGAACAGGAAGTAGAGATTGTAGATCTTTTGGATGTATACCATTAGAAAAAATAGAAGGAAAAGTATTATTTAGATTTTGGCCATTAAACAAATTTGGGGGAGTATAAATTGTTTGAAAAAATAATTGGAAACGAAAAAAATAAAACAATATTAAAAAAAGCCTTAGAATTAAACAAAACATCACATAGTTATTTGTTTTGGGGAACAGAAGGAATTGGAAAGAAAAAAATAGCCTTAGAATTTGCAAAAAAATTACTATGTTTAACACCAGATGAAGAAAATTGTAGATGTAAAGCATGTATAGAATTTGATTCTAGCAATAATCCAGATTTTATGATGATAGAACCACAAGATGGAAAAGTAAAAATAGATCAAATAAGAGAAATGCAAAGAAAAGTAGCAGAAAAACCAATAGTATCAGATAATAAAGTATATATAATAAATGATAGTGATACTATGACATCAGAAGCACAAAATTGCTTATTAAAGACATTAGAAGAGCCACCAGAATATGTAACAATTATATTAATATGTTCAAATGAAGATAATATGTTAAGTACCATAAAATCAAGATGTACAAGAATACATTTCGAAAATTTAGAAATTTCTGAAGTAAAGGAATATATAAAACAAAATTATCCAGAAATAGAGATTGATGATAGTATAATAAATCTTTCACAAGGTAGTATAGGAAAAGCATTAAAACTAAATGAAAATAAAACTTTATATGAAAATATTGAAAATATATTAAAAAGTTTTAAAAATAAAGATATAATAGATATTGTAAAAATGTCAGAAGAAATATATAAAGCAAAAGAAGAAATTTACTCTGTTTTAGAATATATGAATGTTTTATTGTTAAAATTAGGCAAAGAAGATTTAAGATATATAAATGCTATAGATATTGTAGAAGAAACTAAAAAAAGACTAAAAGCAAATAGTAATTATGATATGTGCATAGATAATTTATTATTTAATATAAATTATTTATTTCGAAAATAGAAAGGACGTAATGAATGAAAAAAATAGTAGGAGTTAGATTTAAGAGATTAGGAAAAATATATTTTTTTGATCCTAAATGGCTAGAAGTCCAAAAGGGTGAATATATTATTGTTGAAACAACACAAGGTGAAGATATTGCAGAAGTAATAATTCCAGGAAGAATGATAGATGAAAAAAAATTAAATACACCATTAAAAAAAGTTTTAAGACTTGCATCAAGTAAAGATTTAAAACATGCAGAAGACTTAAAAAAGAAAGAAAAAGAAGCATTTGAATATTGTAATAAAAAAATTAAAGAATATAAATTAGACATGACTTTAACAGATGTAGAATATAAATTTGATAATAGTAAAATATTATTTTCATTTACATCAGATGGAAGAGTGGATTTTAGAGAACTTGTTAAAGATTTAGCTGCAACATATAAGACAAGAATAGAATTAAGACAAATAGGTGTAAGAGATGAAGTAAAAAGAATTGGTGGGAATGGAGTTTGTGGACGTGAATTATGTTGTTGTTCATTTTTAGGAGACTTTGAAACAGTATCAATAAAAATGGCAAAAGAACAAAATCTTTCATTAAACCCAACGAAAATTTCAGGAAATTGTGGTAGATTAATGTGTTGCTTAAAATATGAACAAGAAGTATATGAAGAAAAGGAAAAAAGATTACCACATGTAGGGGCAATAGTAAAGACTCCAGATGGTGTTGGAGAAGTTGACAATGTTGAAACACTAAAAGAAGCAGTTAGAGTTAGAATAAAAGATGGAGACATTTTCAAACAAAAAAGATATGAAGTAAAAGACATAAAAGTTATAAAAGATGTAAAAATAGAAGAAGAAAATTCAGAAGAAGATAAAATAGAAGAAGAAAATTAGTGAAAGGTGGTGAATGTAATGGCATATAGAATACAATGTGATAAATGTATAAGCTGTGGTGCATGTGCTGCAAATTGTCCTGTTGGATGTATATCACAAGGAGAAACTTGTTTTGTTATAGATGAATCTGCATGTATAGGATGTGGAACATGTGCAGGTGTTTGTCCAGTTAAAGCACCAGAAGAAGCTTAATAGATAAAAAGCCTTGAATATAATAAAGTCAGGGCTTCTTTTTTTCTGTACAGAATAAATATGTGACTTATAGAACCTCTAAGTAATTACCATTACATAGAAATTCTTAGAGCCACTTTTATTGTTAAAAATATTTACAAAAGTAAGAATTGGTATTATAATAAAATATGTGTAAAATAATAAGAAAAGGAAATGTGATAAAATGAAAATAGGAATAGTAGGCTTACCAAATGTAGGAAAAAGTACAATGTTTAATAGTATAACAAAAGCAGGAGCAGAATGTGCAAACTATCCATTTTGTACAATAGAACCAAATGTAGGAGTTGTTGCAGTACCTGATGAGAGAATAGACAATCTTGCTAAAATGTATAATCCAGCAAAAATAACAAAAGCAATAGTAGAATTTGTTGATATAGCAGGATTAGTAAAAGGAGCAAGCAAAGGTGAAGGATTAGGAAACAAATTTTTATCACACATAAGAGAAGTAGACGCAATTTGCCAAGTTGTAAGATGTTTTGAAGATCCAAATGTAATACATGTAGATGGAAGTGTAAATCCATTAAGAGATATAGAAACAATTAATTTAGAATTAATATTTGCAGATTTAGAAACACTTGATAAAAGATTAGACAAGGCAAAGAAAAACTTAAAAGCAGATAAAAAATATCAAGCAGAAATAGACTTAATTGAAAAATTAAAAGAAAACTTAAATAACGGAATTCCAGCAAGAGCTGTAGAATGTAATGAAGATGAACAAGAATTAGTAAAAGATATGTTTTTATTAACATCAAAACCAATAATTTATATTGCCAATATATCTGAAGAGCAAATTCAAACAGCAGATGATGAAGAAATGGTAAAACAAGTAAAAGAATATGCTGCAAAAGAACATGCAGAAGTAATTCCATTATGTGTAAAAATAGAAGAAGAACTATCAGGATTAGATGATGCCGATAAAAAAGAAATGCTAGAAGCTCTTGGATTAGAAGAATCAGGATTAGACAAATTAATAAAGAAAAGCTATGATTTACTTGGATTAATGTCATTCCTTACAGCTGGTGAAACTGAAGTAAGAGCATGGACAATAACAAAAGGAACAAAAGCACCACAAGCTGCTGGAAAAATTCACTCTGACTTTGAAAGAGGATTTATTAAAGCAGAGGTTGTATCATATAATGATTTAATGAAAGAAGGCTCAATGCTTGCTGCAAAAGAAAAAGGACTTGTTAGACAAGAAGGAAAAGAATATGTAATGCAAGATGGAGATATAGTAGTATTTAAGTTCAATGTTTAATAGAAAAGGATAAAATATGGAAAATTTAGCTGAATTTAATCTATTTACAACTAAAAATTTTTTAATATATTTAATAATAATAAATTTAATAGGTTTTCATGTTATGTGGTCAGATAAAAGAAAAGCAAAAAAAGGAAGATGGAGAATTCCAGAAAACACATTATTTTTAATTACATTATTAGGTGGAGGAATTGGAACAATTTCTGGAATGTACACATTTAGACATAAAACTAAAAAACTAAAGTTTACAATTGGAATGCCAGCAATATTGATATTAGAGGTAGTTTTGTTTATATATTTAAAATTTATAATGTAAAATTATAAGCTTTAAGCACTTTATGTGTTTAAGGCTTTTTTATATAGTAGGAAAGTTCTCCTTGTAGGAGAACTTTCTGTACTAGATAA
>OGFF01000871.1_pt1 | contig 37118 bp, 37 predicted proteins | sample 1570751 | NCBI WGS metagenome assembly OGFF01 (sample SAMEA2581951, study PRJEB24529) | metagenome | biome: Human gut stool | place: China | collected 2011 | reverse complement strand
TTGCAGATTCCGCAGGCTGGCAACGCTCTCATATCGCTTGTAGAGTTCACGCACGATTTCTGCCTGTTCTGGTATGACGCGGAATTTGCCATCTGCGTCTTTTTCGTATCCATAAAGCCGATAACAGGAAATTTTGAGCGTTCCGACCTTTGCGTGCATCTGCCGGCCGCGCCGGATGTTGCCGGAGATGGATTCACTTTCGGACTGCGCCATCGCGCCGTACATGGTAATCATGAACTCGCTGTCGGGCGGCAGGGAGTTGATATTCTCTTTTTCAAACAGGACGCCAATGCCGAGCTGCCGAAGGATGCGCGTATAATTGATGCAGTCGAGCGTGTTGCGGGCAAATCGCTGGATGGATTTCGTAAGGATGAGGTCGATCTTTTTCTGCTTACACTGGCGGATCATGCGGAGGAATTCCGTGCGTTTTTTTGTAGACGTGCCGGTGATGCCTTCGTCGGCTGCTGTACAGAAAGGACTAACAAATTCACGCCGTGCAGGATTCCCGGCGCAAGGCTTCCATCAGAGCTTCAATCTCATCGACGAGATTCAGCCGGATGTCCATGCGCCCGTCCGGGTAGATGGTGACGGAGTGTAGTAGCTCGATTGAGATTTCCCTGGTCAGCGCCGTAATCCCGGCATAGCTCTTGAATAGCTCAATTACGGCGTTGCTGCCGTCGTCGCTGCCGCTTATTTTGCGCTCCAGCTCCAAGACCGTGCGGGTGATTTTCTCCGCTTGCGCCGTCAAAGCTTTCTTCTGCGCGGCGAAGCTCTCGCGAGAGATTTCGCCCTCCACCAGTCCTTCATAGAGGTCTTGCAGCCGCTTGTCAAGCCGGGCTTTCCGGCTCTGGAGGGTCTGCAACTGTCGCTGCGCCTGTTTGCGGTCAAGCTGCCGCTGCTCCTGCCTTGTTTGCAGAAGCCGGTCTATGCTGACGGCGTATTGGGCATAGACCTGTATGGTGTCGATGACAGCTTCCAGAATATCGGCCTCCGGGACTCTTTCCTCCGAGCAGTCAAAGCCGGTATTCAGCCGTTTCGTGACGCAGCGGTAGGAGCCGTTCTTCTTATTGTCCCGCTGCATGGCGTGACCGCATACGCCGCAGAGCACCTTACGTTTCAACGGATTCCCGCCACCCGTCATGACTTCTCGCTCCCTGTATTCCCGCATACAAATCTGCGCTTTTTCAAATAGCGCCTCCGACACAATGGCCTCGTGCCTGCCGGGGACGATAACCCAATCATTGCGGGAGATTTTGACCGTGTGGGTGCTGCCCACAATGTCCCGGCTTCGCTTGCCGTACACTGTCTTTCCAATATACCGCTCGTCCCGCAGGAATTTTGCAACCAGATTGGCCGTCCAGAAGTTATCTTCCCGGATGCTGCGCCACGGCGTTCTTGTGCAGCCAGCTTCGACCTTGTAATTCTTCGGGGAGCTTATGCCCTCGCCGTTCAGCGCCGCTGCGATCTGCCATGTCTTTGTACCATCCGCCGCCATTTGAAAGATGCGCCGTACCACGTCGGCGGCTTTCGTATCTACCAGAAGATGATTTTTGTCCTCCGGGTCTTTGACATATCCGTAAGGCGCATAGGGACTGAGAAACGCCCCGCGTTCGGCTCTGGCCTTCTTTGCGCTTTTTACCCTGCGGGAGAGGTCACGGCTGTACAGGTCGTAGATCAGCGTCCGAAACGAGGTATCGAGGCTGTCGATATCCAGCGGATTGCTGCTGTCAAAACCGTCGTTGACGGAAATGAAGCGTACACCGAGGAACGGGAACACGCGGGAGATGTAGTCGCCCACGGTGAGGTAATCACGGCCAAAGCGGGATAGGTCTTTTACTACGATGCAGTTGATCTGCCCGCGCTTGACCTGCTCCAAAAGCTCCTTCACAGCTGGACGCTCGAAATTCGTACCGCTCCAACCGTCATCACAAAACTCCAGTATTTCAGAGCCGGCCAGCTCCGCATGACTGGACACATATTCCCGAAGGAGGCTGCGCTGGTTGGATATGCTCTCGGATTCGTTCTTTTCGCCGGTTCGCAAATCCTCATCCTCGCTCGATATGCGAAGATACATCGCCGTTTTCATGCGTCAGTTTTCCTCCCTTCCAGATATGTACAGAGCTCCTTGTATTCGTCCCGGTAACGGAACACGATCTCGATATTGCTGTCACCGTCCACATACACACGCTCAATCAGCGCCTGCGCCATTTCTTTTGTCAAAACATCCGCACCCCGGAAGCTGCCAAAGGCCGCAAGGAACGGGTTCTCCGACGTGTGCGCCGCTTCCGCTGCCTGTCGGCGGGTCAGAGTCTCGATCAACCGCTCCGCTTCCTCGGCTTCCGCTTTGTAGCGACGCTTCAGCGTCATATACTCCTGCTCGGTCATAAGCTGATCCACATAGCTCTGATACAGGCTGTCATACAGGCCGTTGCAGCGTTTGAGCGCCCTTTTCGCGGCGTCCAGCCTGCCTTGCAGCGTCGCAGTCTGCTTTCTGTATTTGGGGGAGCTGTTCAACCTGCGGACAATGGCTTCCATATCGGCGGCAAGGGCGATCTGGGTTTGGATGGCTTGCAGAAGCATGGGGAACAGTGCGTCCTCCCGGATGTTTTTCAGCGGACAGCTGCCAATGTCGTTGGCGTGGGTCGGACAGATGAAGGTGTACCACAGCTTTTTTTCGTGGCTCACATTCTTGTACCGTACCAGCGGACGCTTGCAGTCGGCGCAGTAGACCAGCCCCTTGAGGATGTTTTCGGTGGTTTCCAGATGCGTAAACCTGCCGAGCTTTTCAAAGTATTCATCGTTCTTTTGCTGTGCAAGAGCCTGAACCTTATTAAAGGTTTCCCTGTCAATAAGCGGCTCGTGGGTGTTTTCCACAATGATCCAGTCCTCTTTTGGCTTCATGTACTGGCCTCGATTTTCGTAGAAGGACTGCCGCTTCCTGCCCTGCACCATGTGTCCGATGTACACCTGCCGGGACAGAAGGTTTTTGACCGTCTGAACATACCAGCTCACGCCGTTGTACTTTTCTGTTTTGCATACACCGGTATTGTACAAGTAGGCGGAGGGCGAAGGTATGCCCTCGTCATTGAGCCGCCTTGCAATCTGCGTGAAGCTCACGCCCTCGGCTCGCCACCGGAATATCTGCCGAACGATGGGAGCCGTCGCTTCGTCCGGTTCCAGCTTGTGGGGATTATCCGGTTGTTTGCGGTAGCCGTAGGGAGCCCACGCCCCAATGAAATCTCCGTTTTTCTGCTTCGCCGCCAGCGCGGAGCCGGACTTTCTGGAAATATCCTTGCTGTAAACCTCGTTTATCAGGTTTTTCAGCGGAACGAGATACCCATCCGCGCCCCGCCGGGCGGTGAGGGTGTCAAAGCCGTCGTTGACGGCGATGAAGCGCACGCCCAGAAAAGGAAAAATGCGTTCCAGATAGTTGCCGGTCTCCTTGTAGTTTCTGCCAAAGCGGGATAGGTCTTTGACCACGATGCAGTCTACCTCTCCGCGCTTGACCGCCTCCATCATCTTTTCAAACTGAGGACGGTCAAAGTCCGTGCCGGTTCGTCCGTTATCGCAGAACAGCCCATACAGGGTAAGCGTTGGGTCATCTTCGATGAACCGGAGCAGCAGGTTTTTCTGCCCCTCTATGGTATCCGCGCCGGGTTTGCCGCTGTCCTCCACGGAAAGGCGGACATAGGCGGCAGCGCGGTATTGCTTCTGCGCCTGTGCGGGAGCTTCCGCCGCCGGAATGACCGGGTTTGTCTTTCGTTTCGTTCTTGCCACTTATACCACCTCTCTGATCTGCGCCCGGCGCAGGATATCCGTCTGCCAGGCAAATTCATCTGCGAAGCGGAAACGGACTTCCACACGGTTGTCCCTGTAAATGAGGATGCGGTCGATCAGCGCCACAACGATGCTGCGCTCCAATTCCGTGATGTTCAGGTGCTTTCTGAACTGCGCCATCCACTCCCGGTGCTCGCCGCCGTGCTCCCTGATCTGCGTAAGGGTCTCCTGCAAGGCGTCCATCTGCTTTTCGCATTCGGCGCAGCGTCCTGCGTAATTCTGCTTGAGCCTTGCGTATTCGTCCCGGTCGATGATGCCGTCTGCAAGGCTTTCATACAGGGACATGAGCAGCTTCTGGAGCCGCTCATGCTCAGAGCGTTTCTTGTCAAGCTGTCGCTGTACCTTCTGAGCTTCTGCGGTTCTCAAGGGGGCTGTATCCGTCATAGCAAGAATATCGTCCAGGTTTACTACATCCCGGATATACTGCCGGAGCGTTTCCAGCACGATATCAGTAAGCGCCTCGTCACGCATCCGGTGGGGAGAACAGGATCTGTCCTGCTTGTGCGCTGCGCAGACGTAGTAGACATACTTTTTATTTCCGGAGGGAACGGTTTTTCGTACCATGCTTGCGCCGCACTCGCCGCAGAACACCATGCCGCTGAAAAGCTGCACGGCGCTGTCGCCGGGGCTGCGGCGGGTATCCAACGAGAGCGCCTTCTGTACGCTGTCAAAGTCCCGGCGCTCAATGATGGCTTCGTGGGCGTCCGAAACGATTGCCCATTCGCTTTCCGGCTTTGTGACGCGCTTTCGCACCTTGTAGCTGGGTGTGGTTTCTTTTCCCTGAATGAGTATGCCTGTGTAGACCGGATTTTTCAGGATACGGAGCACGGCGTTGGCCGACCATGCCGCCTGCGGGTTCGCCTTGAAGGAGGTGGCAAACCTCATGCCCAGCGATTTTTTGTATTCCATGGGCGAAAGCACGCCGCTGTGATTCAATCGGGCGGCGATATCCTGCGGGCTCATGCCCTCCATCTTCCATTTGAAGATATCCCGCACGACGTCCGCAGCGTATTCGTCTGCCACCAGACGGTTTTTGTCTGTTTCGTCTTTCAGATAGCCGTACACGGCAAATGCGCCGATATACTGGCCGCTCTTGCGCTTGACCTCAAGCTGGGTGCGGACTTTCACGGAAATATCCCGGCAGTAGGCTTCGTTTATGAGGTTTTTGAACGGAATGATAAGCTCGTCCGAAGCGTTTTTTCCGCCGAGACTGTCGTAGTTGTCGTTGACGGCGATAAAGCGCACGCCTAAAAAGGGGAATATCTTCTCGATGTACTCGCCTGCGTCCAGATAATTTCGGCCAAAGCGTGAGAGGTCTTTTACGATGATGCAGTTGGTGCGTCCCGCCTTTACGTCCTCCAGCATTTTCTTAAAGCTCGGCCGCTCGAAATTGGAGCCCGTGAAGCCGTCGTCGATCCTGACGGCGTATTCCCGAAGCTCCGGGCGGGTTCGGATAAAGTCACGCAGCAGCTCCCGCTGCCCGGTGATGCTGTTGGATTCCTCTTTATCCCCATCGTCCCTCGACAGCCGGAGGTAAAGCGTGGCGTTCCAGATTTTTGTTTCGGTGTTGTGTTGCATATTGCCAGCTCCTTTCCTCCAAAATTGTACCCTGCGTTGCGCAGGACTGTCGAGGATGTCGCAGGATCAGCCCTTTGTGCGGATATATGCTTCCAGTCTGTCCTCCAATGAAATATCCGTGTCGGCAAAGCTGACCCTGACCACATATTTCCCGTGCCGGTAGCAGTAGGGGTTGCCGATCTGACGGATGAAATCCAGAATACGCTCCCGCTTGGGCAGCGCTGTGTTGACCTTTACATCGCGGATATCCACCAGCGCCGCAGGGTCAACGGCGCGAATATCCATATCGGATGCCGTATATGCGTCCATGCCATACCTCCTTGTTTGGGTTATTTCATTGTTATGACTGGATAAAGGAATGTATGAATCCGGTGTAACCGGCAGCGTGGACTTCATTACGGAGCCTCCATTTCTTCGGGGATATAGAGACCCAGGCTGATTTGGAGGGCTTCGCTAACGCCGTCCATCTGTTCACGGCTGACGCGCCCGATATAGCGCACCACGCGGCGTTTGTCGATGGTTTTGATCTGCTCCAGAAGAACGACAGAAGCACCGTCCATGCCCCTCACGGAGGAAAGCAGATAGTGTGTGGGCTGATGCGGTTTCTTGCCTCGGCGGGCTGTCAGAGGAGCTACAATGAGGGTCGGGCAATAGAAGTTGCCGGTGTTGTTTTGCAGCAGAAGAACAGGGCGCGTGCCGCCCTGTTCTGAGCCAAAATAGGGATTTAAGTTCGCCAGATAGATATCGCCGCGGCGATATGTCCAGTTCTCCTTCAATGGCAAGGACTCCTTTCTGTTTTGGTATGTACAGCCCTAATTTGTCCTCGACACCCCAGAGCCGCGGGAAGTCATCAGGCGGCGGCTAGTTGTGCCGCTCCATGGGACTTGAACCCCTCCGAGGATCGCTCCGAGCTGTCCCCATTGCGTGAAGAAGCTGTGGCTGGACAGAAGTATCGTTAGCCCTGCATACGGTCATGGCCGGATCGGGAACCGCCCGATTTTTCCAGTCGGCTTTATCGCTCGTTCACGGAAACTGCGCTGATTGAATGTTGTCCGCACTTGTGAATGTCGTGGCGCACCGCTGTGCTGGCTTGTGCTCTCGCACATATGCAGGAATGTACCTGATGAATGACTATGAACTTTTCAAGGAACAGTCAGCTTTCGCTGTGATTCTATTTTAAGAAATCTGCACTCTGAATGGAACGTACCATTGGGAACATCACTAACACCAATGGGAACACGGCCTATAACTTCGTCTGGAAGTGCTCCAAATCTTCAATCAGATGCTGTATGTTTTCTTTCAGATGGTGCGCATCCAGAACGTCGTGGCACTTGCCCAGAATCAGGTAATCCAGAGACGTCCCAAATATCTCAGAGAGCTGAATCAGCAAATCGACAGAGCAGCCCTTTTTACCGGATTCGATGCGGCTGATGTAGCCGTGGGAGACATTCAGCAGTTCAGCCAATTCTATCTGGTCGAGTTTCTTCGCTAGGCGCAGCTCACGAATCCGCGCTCCGCTGGCCTTCGTGTTATAATACATAAAAAAACCTCCGTGAATTTGAAATGTGGGAATTTCAAATCCACGGAGGCGGAGAGCGGCAATGAAGCCCTAAAGGCGCAGAAAAGCCCGCAGCATGATTGCTGCGGGCAGAATGGGGCGATATGAGATTGTGGTGGGGCGGCGCATCCGGAAGAGGCCGCAGGGCATACGGGGCGCTTACAATCGCGCTCCGTAAAAAAGAAACCAAGAGTCCTGGCAGGAGCCAAGCCCCTGCCGGCATACAGCCGCCCATAAAGATCCCCCCGCCCGGTTCCATTCCGGCTTGTTCAGCCGGTAATGGGATCATACCAGACGGGTAATCTCAGCCAGAGCCATATTTCAGCCTTATTTTTGCAGCAGTTTTGCCGCAAAAAAGCCGCACGAGCACCCTCACCAGCGCCGCACGGGAGACGCACGGGCGCTTTATGTTCTCTCCCATAATTGCTGCGCAGATTCGATCTGTTCTTCGCTTATGTACTGGAGCATGTTCTTCTGATGCTCTACACCTTCCGCACACCATTCGTAGGTAAGCAGTCCGATTTTCAAATCCCAGTCTGCTTCTACAACGGAAGCTCTGGCCGCACCGTAAAACTCCGCTGCACCTTGTAGCAGGCCGTCGATAATGTCTTCTGAATCTTCCAAGCTGCGCAGCCGTTCTTCCAGAAGCCCAAGTGCTGTCTGGAAATCTTGGGACGCTGCGCGATTGTTGTTCTCTAAACTGTTCATGGCTGCGCTCCTTTCTGCAAATCAAAAAACTGCCTGATCATCCAATCAAGCAGCCTTTTCCGCAGCATCCACCATTGGTGGTGCTGCGTCATTATTTGTTCGTAGGTGTACACCTCCATGCGAGGGTTCTGTTCCGCTCTGCGATAACGCTGTCAATTTCATGCACTGGCCTGATCTTGCACAGCAAACCGCCGGTAGCGCAGAGGTGCGCCGTCCGAGCAAATAACAAGGTTAACATGGCTGTGCGGATTTCGTGATCTCTTGGCTGTATCGGTGACAGAATGGCGTGTGCCTATCGGAGCAGCCCCTTTACGATGGCATGAATATTCTGTAGCTGTTCAGGACTCAGTTTCTGCATATCCTGAAAAACGGCTCTGAGCTGTTCGGGATATTCATTCCCATCGTCAAAGAAATCCCTTGCGGCTATATCAAGATAATCGCAGATGTAGAAGAAGCCACTTAACGACGGCATAGACTTCCCGGTCTCAATATTGTTGATATAACCCGGATTCTGACCCATTGAAAGGCTCATGTCACGAGCCGAAACGCCCTTTTGCGTTCTCAATTTGGCCAGTCTCAGGGAGAACTCCTTGTCTGTCATCACTTCACCTCCACACATTATATTTTAACCCATACATTAGCCATTTTCGTTTGAACACAACCATTATTTGCGTATGTGTATAGGCTTGTGGATGTTATTATGTGTGAAAATGTTGGATTTATAATGCAAGAGGCAAAAAGAACCCTCAATTTGGCATGTTAGCCGCAATGAGAGTTCTTTTGAAGTATTCTACTGTATCGGTTGGCGTAGATAAAGAAGCTGGAACAGTTTCAGCAAGCAGGCGTTTTAACGCTGCTCATATCTAAATTGACGTGTTGTTTTCCCTGCACACACTGGACAGCCGCACTTCTGTTTGCCGGTTCTGGAGTAGATGGCTGTTTTCCAAACATGCCCTTCGTGGCATTTCCACCATACCCGCTTGTGACTTCCCGGTGTTACCATCTCCGGTGTCAGAGTGCCATTCAGTGTATCATCCCATTGGGCGGCAATCTCCGGGTGAAGCGCAGCAAGATCGTTGAAACCGGCCAGAACACGTCGCCCTGTACAGTACGGACAGCCTGAATTTTCAACAGCCCTTGCGGCAATGACAGCCTGCCATTCATGGCAACGTATGCGAATGTCAATTTTAGTCCTTTGCTTAAGTGCAAGTGTAAATTTTCTTGCATATTGTGACACAATTATGGATAAGCCTGCTCACCTCACACGCATCATAGTATTTTTTGTCACGAAAGTTGTTCAACATCTAAAAAAACGAACTTCACGATATTGTTTTTGAGAAATTTTCCAAAGAATTTGCTTAAATACGTTGCGTTTCCACGTCGTTTATGTTATACTAAAATTGATATAGGCGACCACAGTTAATAAGGAGGTATTTGGATTGTGATGCGGGCGATATTATTAGTTTTGTAAAAGACAACGAATCGTATCCATGTGAGTATAATCTCGCAGATCTGTCCCAGTTGTCAAAAGCATACCGCGCAATTTTATGGCATCGGTCTCATCTGTCTTGACTCTACGCAGAGAATTGCCGCAGTACTCCTTGATGAGATGTGGATTTGCCTCGCTAACATATAGACTCGCTTCGTACAATTGGTTGGCTACCGATTCACAATAGCGTCTGGTGTGTTCCATGACTACCCATGTCTCACCGTCAAGTTCCTTAAGTTGTCGGACAAGTTCAGCAAGATTCCTGCACTGTGGTAACATCAAATGGAACTTTGACGACTTCCCCAAACGGACGGAGAACTGTGCCCGCATTCTTTCTACCAGAAACATCAATACTGGCCACGTTTATGTTAAAGATCCTTGTCATTAAATTTGCAATGGCCGATACCAGCTTTGCCCATTGCCGATTCTATCTGTTTGCGGACACGAACGATTAGGTTCTGCCTGCACAAATTGAACGCTGCGAATGAGAGAATGGCTGACTGACTTTCTCACGGACGCAGAAACCTTTGGCGTAATATGTCAGACTACTACTTTCTCATTCTAACAGCTTAGGCAACGAGATGTCCCATGCCTATGGCTGGTTGCCATAAAACAAAGGGGCAAATATATAGTAACAGGAGGTGAAAACAATGACTGATGAAACTACCATTGATGGTATCATCATTGCTGGCCCTGATGTAGATCCGAATCCCAGCTTCCCCATCGAAATCGACGCTTGGCATTATGGAGCTAACTACGGTAGCACCAGTATTGCCGCTACGGAACAACCCAACGGATGACAGTGTAGTTCTTCTCCAGCTATCTAATGTAGCATCCCTTGTTCTCACTGGCTTGAAATCAAGCCAGTGAGAACATTCAAATTAAGCACATGTGTAGCACTGATTTGGTGTGAATGCACAAAGAGATAATAGAAATACGCGAGGAGTATCAAGTTTATGGATAACAACATTTTTTATTCATATCCTGGCAAAGTTTTGAGCAGAGAAGATAAAGATTTCATAATTACAATATGGCCTGATGTACCTTTTTATTTAGGTTTGCCTTGCGAGTATGCGGAATTTATGAAGAAAATCACTGTAGAAAAATTCAAACGTAGTGATATTAGTGACTATTTGTCAGACGTAAAATATAGAGTAATTTTTGATTATTTGACTCAACATAAAATTATTTCGGCTTCGCCACAAGATTTCCTTAGTAGTTCAAGCGATCGTGTCAGACAGTTATATTATGTGTCTTTGCAAGTGACGGAAAAATGCAATTTGAGATGCAAACATTGCTATGCCTCTGCTGGAGAGGCGAACTATGCGAATGAGCTTACATTGGACCAATGGAAGTCTACTATTTCAGGAATTGCTGAGTTCGCAGATGTGGAAAAGTGTATTCCAATTATTACAGGTGGAGAACCGTTATTACGCAGAGATATATTAGACATCATCGACTTTGCAATGGCTAAGCTTAATAATGTTGTTGTAGTCACAAATTCTCTGTTGTTAACTGACGAACTTATTGCCGAACTAGCTTCCCGGGAAAATCTAATGATTCAAGTTTCGTTGGATGGAGCGAGACGAGAAACGCATGAGTATATTAGAGGCAAAGGTACATACGATAGGGCAATTAGAAATATTGAGAAATTGGTTCAGAATCAGATTAACGTAGGATTATCTCCAATTTGTACCGAAACCTTCTTTGAAGAGATTGATGAATATTTCCAGTTGGCAAAAAAGCTAGGGGTGAAAACCGTACAGTTACAGCCGGTACAGTATATTGGCAGAGCGCTTACTGATCAGAAAATAAAGAGAGTAAACGGCGATAAGCTAATTAGAAAGATTACTGAGTATTATTTCAGCGAAACTTATCATGATATAATTCAATATGGCCTTGAAAGCAAATCCGTTATTCATATGAGAAATTTGAATAAACTTATCAGTTGCGGTACAGGCCATGGAACTATGTATATTTGCGCAAATGGTGATGTGTACTCATGCCCGAATATGATGAATAAGAACTATGTAATCGGTAATGTCACTACGGATAATCTGTGCAATTTATATTATAATTCCCCGGTTTATAGAGAATTAAGAGCACTGAATGTCAATCAGCATTTTGGGGATGAATGTGCAAATTGTGAAGTAAAGCATTTTTGCGGCGGTGGATGCCGTGGTGTTTGTTTGGCAAACAGAGGGACGCTATACGGTAGAGCAATTGAATGCGAGAGTCTAAGAGCATATTTTACTGAAATATTGTGGACCGTTTGTGAGAGAAAGGAGTTTTATAGAGCAGAAGCAATACAGTGGCTGAGTGAGAAAACATTAAACTCATTAAGGAGTGATAGTTATGCTACACGATAGTGTCTATTATTCTGCATCATATTCAGTGAAAAAAAAAGAAAAAAAAGTTCTCTTTATATTCCCTGAATTACCGTGCTGGATTATTGGTACGAGTAGTCTACAAGGATTTCTTGATCATTTTAAAGAAGGCTCTACATTATCCGCTTTCTACATTCGAAATCACATTACAGATGAAGGCGAAAAGGCAGTATATGAGCGACTACTTAACTCGCTTATTTCTAAAAAGATTCTATGTGCAGAACGCTACTATACGAACGAGTGTGTTCAGAATCATCAAAACAGGATCAATAGCTTTATCTTTGGTATAACAAACCGATGCAATTTAAGATGTTCGAGCTGCTATAACTCATATCAATGGGAGCTTGATAATGAACTGAGCATCGAAGAAATGAAACGAATGGTTGATGAAGTAATTCCATTCCTATCGTATGGCTTTTCAATTTCAGGTGGAGAGCCGTTTTGTAGAAAAGCGGAATTGTTTGAGCTCCTTGAATATGTGTCTTTAAAGGCTCCAAACCTTAATATTGGCATCGTCACAAATGGAACACTTATTACGGAAGATGATGTAAAAAGGCTTGCAGAAGTTAAAAATCTGACTGTACAAGTTTCGCTAGATGGTATTACGAAAGAGGCGCACGAATTTAACAGAGGAAAAAATACCTTTGAAAAAGTAATAACATCGCTAAAGGAACTTAGGCGTTATGACGTAAACGTTCTTTTAGGCGTATTGCTAACCGAAAAAAGCATCAAAGAGGTTAAAGATGTCTTGGACTTCGCAATTGAACTTGGAATCTCCAATGTTCGCTTTATTGAAATGTTTTGGCAGGGGTTATCAAGAAGCAAGGCAATGAAGCGCCCTCTATCGTATGAACTATTTCCAATTCTCAGGAGTTTATTAAAGAACGATGAGAAGTATAAAACGGTATTACAGCAGGACACAACAAAAATTATTTTCGATTCCCTCATAAACCCTGTAAAGAGGAAATGCTGTGGAATAGATAATCGAACAGTTTATATTGATTCTGATGGTAGTGTGTATCCTTGTAATCTGCTCCTTGATAAGAAATACCTACTCGGTAACATAAGAGAGAGAAAATTTTCTGCAATTTGGCTACATGCTCAGATAAAAGAAGAATTATGTGAATTATCGGTTGATCAATTTCCAAAATGTAAAGAATGTGAAATTAGATATTTGTGTGGTGGTGGGTGTCGAGGCACGGCGTTTAATGCAAACAAAGATATTCTGTCGCCCCCTCCCAATTGCTATGAGAAGAAAGAAACCATATATTCATATTTATGGGAATTTGCTGAACAAGATAGTATATATTCGTTGCTGAAATAGTGGTGATAGAATGGAGAAAGAAAACATACTAAAGATATTAAAGCCTCTTATCCCCCAATATGTGGTATCTATTTCTTTAGGCTTGTTCATCAACCTGCTGATAATAGGATCTTCTTTTCTATCGAAGATACTTATTGATAACATATTACCGTCAAATAACGTCTCTATGCTAATAGAATTTATGATAGGGTATTTATCATATTTCATTTTAAAAAGCATGGCATCCTTTGGGCGCAACTACCTGTTTTCGAAACATGGATACAGAATTCTCTTCGATATAAGAGGTGAGGTTTACTCGGCAATTGTGTCTAAGTTTAACTTTGTGGCTTTCTCAACTGAAAATCAAGGATATATCATTACGTTGTTTAGAGACTGGCTAAATTCAATTAGTTGGTTTCTGTCTAATGTCTTGCTCAATACAATTACTGATTGTTTATTACTTATACTCACTCTGGCATTGTTGGCAATCATTGATCTGAATATGTTGTGCATAACGTTAGTCACCCTTCCTATATACGGGTTTCTTTACTTATTTTTCAATCCAAAGATTAAAGATACAAGGAAAAGTATGATGGAGAAGGATGCCATTGTCACTCAAAACCTTAAAGACTCTCTAGATAGCATAAAAGAAATTCGAGTTCTTAATGCTGAAAGTGTGTTTACTGAGAAATACAATGCTTCACAGAAAGAGTTTTGTAATCTTGGATTAAAATATGTAATTACCACAGCAGCATACAGTAGTCTTACAAGCATTGCAAGTGTCCTCGGGCATGTGATTGTTCTGTTGTGTGGGACGCTAGCGGTCTATGATGGTAAAATGTCGGTGGGAACCCTGATTTCACTCAACTCGATTGTCGCCTTACTATATAGTCCAGTGGAGAGAATTGTTGGCTTTAATCGAGTGCTCCAGGCTTTCAAAATTGAGATGGCTAAGTTGAACGATGTCTTGAGGAAGAATATATCACTGGACAATCCCCAAAAAAGTGTAGACTATTGTATACAGAGCAACTCTCCGAAGGTGGAAACTATATTGGGACTATCCAATGTGTCTTTTTCTTACGGAGAACGCCATATTCTAGAGGGTGTATGCTTGAATTTTGAGCCTGGGAAAACCTATGCGATAGTGGGTGAAAATGGATCAGGCAAGTCTACATTGATCAACCTAATTACTGGCCTGCTTGTACCATCTCGCGGAAATGTGTTTTTTGATGGAATCAATATACATAACAATCTAGAGCAATTTAGGTCACATATCGGATATGTCCCTCAAGATACGATGCTGTTAAATGAATCAATCGAAAGTAATATTACGTTTTGCCGCAACGCTGTTTCGGAGCATGCTTTGGAAGAAGTGCTCCATATATGTGAAGTTGACGTTATTATGAAGACGAATTCTATGAGCATAGATACAGTTATCGGCGAAAAGGGAAACAAACTATCTGGTGGTCAAAAACAGAAAATTGCATTATCTAGAGCACTATATAGAAAACCCAAGCTGTTAATTATTGATGAAGGAACATCCAATATTGACTCTGATACTGAGGAACGAATTCTAAAAAGAGTCAAGTCGGTGTATCCTGACATGACGATAATTATTGTATCTCATAGATTATCAACTGTGAGGAAAGCGGATAGGATAATTGTTCTGGATAAATCACAAGTTGCTGAAAATGGTGAGTATGCACAACTTTTAGATAATGGAACAGTATTTCGAAAGATATTCGCTAACCAAATATAGATCAATGAATGCGCAAGGGAGAAAACATTATGAGTAATTTACGAGCAGAAAGAATTGAAATTATTCCTTTGTCGGCAGAGCAATTACGGTTATGGGTTAATGACATTCAATCACTGGAAAAACAATTAGACTGCCACTATGAAGGAGAGCCAGTTATGGGCTCGTTTGTTGATTTCATCAAAGGACAAGCAATTGAAGTTGAGAACGATCCCGAAAATTACCAATATCACACATTATGGTTTATCGTTCGTGAATCCGATAGGGTTGTAATGGGGGAAATTGCAATTTATGGATTGCCCAATGAAAATCGTGAAGTTGAAGTAGGCTACGGCCTTAACCCGAGATTTCAAGGAAAGGGATATATGACAGAGGCGGTTAAGGCGATATCCCAATGGGCTTTATCACAAAAAAATGTAGAATATGTGATGGCAGAAACAAATAATAACGAAAAGTCCGAGAATACACTCACTGCTGCCGGGTTCACAAAATATAAACAGAATGAAGATAGTATATGGTGGAGACTTTCAGATAAAGAAAACCATTAACTAAAAACGCTTTTGGTGGAGGAAAAACGGTCGGTGATTGTTATGGGTTTCGGTATCTTTCAGCTTTAATTGTGAAGGAGCATCATTTTTTGCCCAACAGAAATGCTGTTGACGGACTTATACACGCAATGTTATTGGTTTAGATTTTGCTGATGTTAGCTCTACTCTCAAATATACAAACAGAATTTAATTTGCCAAGATGAAGCGTGAGGCCGAAAATGAACTTGAGGATATTCTATTATCAATAAGACCTGCAATGGAAGAAGAAAAACTCGATCACAAAGAAAAAGCATTCTCAATGGATTGCTGTATCTGCTGACTCCCCACGCAGAAGGGCTTGAGTTGGTACGGGTGAGATATGAGCATTTTGCAGATTCTATTATGATTGACGGACAGTTTTTGTTCAATTTGATTTTAATTCTTCCCCCAACCGATGATACGATAACTGCCTTGGCAAGCAATGCCTGCGTTTATACAAACTTGACGAACAGGGAGATTTCCGTCACCGGAAATCTCCCTTTGCTTGTTGGGGCGAAGCTCCCCAAACCCCTGATTGATCGAACGATTCCCGTTCGGCTGCGCCCTGCAAAGCAGCGCTATTTTTCCTGTTGATGCTCTCTTGTCTGCCGCTGTTCATCGATAATGTACAATAACTTGCGCAAATTGAAAAGATCATAAAAGAAGACATAGCTTGCAGGCTCTGGTAGAATGAAGTTACCACACAAACATTCGAAAGGAGACAGCAAACTATGTCCGAGAAAATTGTACAGCTAAACGAGGAAGTAATCAAGGGCCAAATCAAGGAATTGGTTCGCGGCAGCGTGGAGGAAACCCTGAACGAGCTGCTGGAAAAGGAGGCGGAGTCGCTGACGCAGGCGGCCCGCTATGAGCGCAGCGAGGCCCGTCAGGGCTACCGCAGCGGTCACTACGACAGGAACCTTACCACGACCTCCGGCGACATCACGCTCCATATGCCCCGGCTCAAGGGCGTATCCTTCGAGACGGCCATCATCGAGCGATATCGCCGCCGGGAGAGCAGCGTGGAGGAAGCCCTCATCGAGATGTACCTGGCGGGTGTTTCCGTGCGCCGTGTGGAGGACATCACGGAAGCCCTGTGGGGCAGCAAGGTTTCGCCCGCCACCATCAGCGAGCTGAACAAGAAAGCCTACGTCCACATCGAGGATTGGCGCAACCGTCCGTTACAGGGCGGGAGGTATCCGTATGTCTACGTGGACGGTAGTCCACCTTGACGGCGTCCTGCTTGACGGCGGCGATGTACTTCCGGATCTCGGCGTGGTAGGGGTGATCTGTGAAGACCTCAAAATCGTGCTGCGTCAGAAACTCGCAGATCTCGATCAGGTCATAGGATACGGGTGCGCCAACAAAGTCCAGACCGACCTCGACGCGGTGCAGCTCCGGAATGTGCTGCCGCAGCGAGCGGATCTTTTCCGCACACTCCTGCGCACGGCTGCGGTCTTTCAGACGAATGAGATAGACATGGCGGATCATAGCGGTTCCTCCTAGCGGTTCAAAACAGCCTGCGCCGTTGGACGGCGCAGGCTGTCGGTTTGTATCTCAGCCCTTCAGATCGAAGATGCCGTGCTTTGCCTCGGAGTAGATGCCCCAGAGCTTGAGCGCGACGCCTAGCTCTTCGTATTCCTTGCCGGCCTCTTCCAGAGACTTACCGGCGCAGACAGCGTCGATGCCCTGACGGAAGGCGCGGGCACCGGCAGCCGGACCCATCGGATGGCCGTGGATCGCGCCGCCGGCGGCGATCATCACGTCCTTGCCGAACTTGTGGATGACGTCCTCAATGTGACCCTGCGTCGTGCCGCCGCCGGGCATCGGGAAGACAGGCTTGATGTGGCCGAGCGGAGCCAGCATCTGGATGCCCATGTTGACGAAGGTGTCCATCATCATCGGGAACTTGCCGTACGGCGTCAGGCCGATGACCATGTCAAGGCCGGCCAGACGCGGCAGCTTCGCGCCGATGAGTGTGGCGGACAGGCCGGACCATTCACTCTCGTACTGTGCGCCGGTATAGTCGCTGTGCGCCAGGATCGGGACGTTAATGTTGGGATCTTCGGTAATCATGCGGGTAGTGTCCAGACCGCATGAGGCGAAGTTGACCATCAGTGCGTTGGCACCGGCGTCGATCGCACGGTAGGCATTGTCACGCATCTGCATGGCGGGTGCGGTGATGTTGAAGGCATAGAGCGTCTTCTCGCCCTTGACCTCGTCTGCGCGTTTGATCGCTTCCATGACGGCCTTGACGCGGTCTTCGAGGCGGCAGAAGGGAGGATCACAGACGAGCTCATCATCCTTGATGACGTCGACGCCGCCGACGGCAGCCTCGTAGGCCAACTCTGCGGTCTTGTCCGGGGTGAGGCCGATGCAGGGCTTGATCATGTTGTTCAGCAGCGGGCGGTCATAGACGCCGAGCAGCTCGCGGATGCCGGGAACGCCGAACTTCGGACCCTTCATCTCGGCGAGGAAGGACTTCGGGAACTCCAGATCGATCAGCTTGACCTTGCCGGAAGATGAGATGTTGCCGATGACGGTAGACAGCATCATCGAGAACTGTGCGCCGAAGTTGTGCCACGGATAGGCGATGCGGACGATGAAGTGACGCTCGGTCACGTCGGCCGGGATGCCGATCTGATAGGAGGGCGCTTCGTAGACGCCGACAACGCGGCCGATGGCGCGTTCGCGGACCTCAGGCGTTTCGCCGGGAACCTTCAGCCAAGTGCCGCAGGTCTGCTCGATGGCGAGGGCCGCGGCAAACTTCACCATGTTGGTGGTGGGCTTGGTGGCACAATAATAGGTGGCAATGACGAAATTTTCCGAATCCAGGTTTTCAGGGAACTGCATGATAATGGGATCTACAAACATTTCGGGTCACTCCTTATCTGTATTTCTTTTTTCTGTGCCTATCCTAGCATAGAGAAGGCAGAGTTGTAAAAAAGGAAAATATTTTCGTTCTATCGGGAGTTTTTTCACACCACTCAGGCGTTCTTCTTATGGAGCTTTGCGGACTTGAACTGGCGGACAGCGTCCTCCAGCGGACCCTCAATCGGGATACGCTCTGCGCTGGAAGCGCCGAGGAAGCCGACCGACTCGGTGTGGTCATAGATGTACTGGGTGTCCTCCGGCGTGGAGATCGGGCCGCCGTGCGCGAAGCAGAGGCAGTTTTTGTTGATCTCGCGGATCTTTCCGATCAGGTCGTTGACGAAGTCCACGGCCTCGTCCAGCGGGGCCTTCTTGCCGGTGCTGCTGGCGTCGTAGAGCGCCTGCACACCGCTCAGGTTTGAACCGGTGGAACCGCCGACGGTCATGCCGAGGTGGCAGATGATGATGTCCACGTCCGCCTCAGCGGCCATGATGGCGGCCTCTTCGTCATAGGCATAGGCGATGGTATAGAAGCCGAGTTCCTTGGCGAGCACGAGCGTCTCGGTCTCCTTGCGCACGCCGAGATTCATGGCCTCGATGTCTGCGCGCAGCTTGCCGCGCCAGCCGCCGATGGTCGGATAGTTCATGATGGCAGAGAAACCCCAGAACTTCAGCTCCTGCAGGAACGGCTCCATCTCGCGCGTGGGGTCGCTGCCGCAGATGCCGGCGATCATGGGGACTTCCTGCACGATCGGAAAGACGCGGTGCGTCAGCTCGAGCAGCAGGTCATTGCCGTTTGCATAGGGCATCAGGCCGCCCGTGGAACCCTTGCCGTCCATGCGGAAGAAGCCGGAGTTATAGATGCCGATCATGTCCGCGCCGCCGCGCTCGGCAAACTTCGCCGAGATGCCGGTGCCGGCGCCGGTGATGACGATCGGGGAGCCGGCGTCGATCTGCGCCTGCATACGGGCCTTCATTTCTTCGCGTGTATACTGTTTTGCCATAGTTCCGTACCTCCTCACGAATTACGCGTGAATTTTGGCGCTCTTGAACGCCGCGACCGTGTCCTGGATCGGCTTTGTACCGTAGTCCATGTTGTTGATGCCGATGAAACCAACCGCGTCGGTATGGTCATAGATGTACTGGGTATCCTCAGGCGTCTGTACGGGCAGACCCTGCACGAAGATTAGCATTTCGGGCGCTACGGCCTTGACCTTGGTGCTCACGCGGTTGATGTACTCTGCGGCCTGCTCCAGCGTCGCGCCGCCGTTTTCCCATTCCAGCATCGCCAGACCGAGCACGAGCGCGTCGTGGTTGTCGGCGGCAATCTGCATGGCGATCTCCTCGTCATAGGCCAGGCCGAACGTGTAGAAGCCGAGCTCCTTCGCGGTGCGAAGCGTCTTCAGTTCCTGCTGCACGCCGTAGTTGTTGCGCTCGAGGTTGCGGCGGTGCTGGCCGTAGGCAAAGCCGGGGGAAGGGAAGTTGATGACGGCCGGGAAACCCTTGAACTGCATGATCTTCAGGAACGGCGTCATTTCGCGGGTCGGGTCGCTGCCGATAATGCCGCCGAGGATCGGGGTGTTCTGGACGACAGGGAAAATGCGGTCGCCGAGACTCATGACGATGTCGTTGGCGTTGCCATAGGGCATCAGGCTGGTCGCCTCGACACGGCCCAGGCCCAGGTAGCTCGAGTTGAACAGGCCGATCATGTCCGCACCGCCGCGCTCGGCAAACTTTGCGGCAATGCCGATGCCAGCGCTGGCGATGACGATGGGCTGACCGGCGTCGATCGATGCCTGGAATCTCTGCTTGATTTCCTCACGGGTGAAACGTTTTGCCATAATGCTTCCTCCTTATACTCTTGAAGGCGTTGGTCTTCAGGTTTCCATTACGAATGACCCAGATAAATCCGGCGGATCTCGTCGTCTTTCAGCAGCTCCTGCGGCGTGCCGTGCAGGGCGATCTCGCCCTCAGAGACAATGTAGGCGTAATCCGCGAATTTCAGAGTTTCATTGACGTTCTGCTCCACGATCACAATGGTCGTGCCGAGCTTGTTGATGCGCTGCACGAAGGAGAATACCTCCTCCACGAGCTTGGGCATCAGGCCGAGCGACGGTTCGTCGAGCATCAGCAACTTCGGCCCGCACATCATGCCGCGCGCGATGGCGACCATCTGCTGCTCGCCGCCGGAGAGCGTGCCGGCCAGCTGGTTCGAACGCTCCTGGATGCGCGGGAATATCTCGTACATCTGCTCGAGCCGCTGCTGGACGAGAGCTTTGTCCTTTACGCGGTAGGAGCCCATGAGCAGATTGTCGCGGACGCTCATCTGATTGAACAGGTGACGACCCTCCGGAACGAGGGCAATGCCCATCTGAGACATTTTGTAGGTCGGCGTTTTGGTGATCTCTTCGCCGTTGTACCAGACATGGCCGCCGGTGGCGCGGACGGTGCCGGTCAGCGTGCGGAGCGTGGTGGTCTTGCCGGCGCCGTTGGAGCCGAGGATGGCGACGATCTTGCCTTCTTCCACCTCGAAGCTGATGTCGTGGAGCACGGGTGTGCCCTGATAGCCGGACTGCAGGTGTTCTGCCTTGAGAATTACCATGTCGTACCTCCCAGATAAGCGCTGATAACCTCCTCGTTGCTCGCGACCTCTTTCGGCGTGCCCTCCATCAGGAGCTTGCCGCCGTTGAGCACGACAACCTTGTCCGAGACGTTCATGACGATCTCCATGACGTGCTCGATCATCAGGATCGTGACGCCGCGGGCATGGATCTGGCGAATGAGCGCGGTCGCATCCTGGCGCTCGATGCCGGACAGGCCGGCCATGGTCTCATCGAGGAGGAGCAGCTTCGGTTCCGTGGCCAGCGCGCGGGCAATTTCCAGGCGCTTTTTCTGAAGCACGTTCAGTGAACCGGCCGGCATGGCGATGAAGTCCTTCAGGCCGCATTCTTCGATTACGGCCTCCGCCGTTTCGCGGGCCTTTGCCATTTTGTGGCGTCCGAGGCTGGCAACGAGCACGTTTTCTAGCACGGTCATCTCGTTGAGTGAGAGCGGAATCTGGAATGTGCGGCCCATGCCGAGATGGCAGATGTCATAGGGCTTCATTTTGGTAATGTCCCGGCCCTCAAAGATCACATTGCCGGACGTGAGCGAGTGGACGCCGCTGATGGAGTTGAACAGCGTGGTCTTGCCTGCGCCGTTCGGGCCGACGATGCCGACAATGGTGTTGCGGTCGACGTCGAACGTGACGTTTTCATTTGCAGTCAGGCCGCCAAACTTTTTCGTGGCCTGCCGGATTTCGAGAATATGATCCATCAGACGTCACCGCCCTTCTTTCCGAACCGTGCGCGGCGGCGCGCTTTGGCAAGCTGCCGCACTTCCTTGTTGAATACCGAGATGATGCCGCCCGGCAGATACAGCACGATGAAGATGACCAGAATGCCGTAGGTCAGCATGTTCAGGCCGCTGTACGAGGCGAAGATGGCGCGGGCATATTCCGAGATGAACGTCATGACGATCGCGCCGAGGATCGGACCCGGCACTGTGCCGATGCCGCCCATGACGACCACAAGGCAGATCATCGTGGATTTATCCAGCGGGAGCAGCGTATACGGGTCGACGTAGGTGACGTAGGGCGCGTAGAGGCTGCCGGCCAAGCTGACGATGGCCGCGCTGAGCATGTAGGCAAGAATTTTGTATTTCGGCGTGTTGATGCCGACGCTCTGCGCGGACGTTTCATTGGCCTTGACCGCGCGCAGGTAATACCCGAATTTGGATTTGTCCAGATATTTCGAAAGCAGCACCAGCAGCGTCGTGATGCCGAGAAGCAGATAGTAGAACGTGTCTTTGTTCTTGAACTGCAGCGTGTACCATTCGCTGTGGGCCTTGTCCAGGAACATGATGCCGGTCGCGCCGCCGAGGCTGGGGGAGTTGAGCAGGATGACGCGCGCGCACTCCGCGACGGCCATAGTGGCGATCAGGAAGTAGGCACCGTTCAGGCGGAGCAGCGGCTTGCCGAGCACGAAGGCCAGGGCGACGGAGATGGCGATGCCGATCCAGACGCTCAGCCACGGGGACATGTTGAAATGTTGCGCGCAGTAGGCCACAGCATAGGCGCCGATGGCATAAAACAGCGCGTGGCCGTTGGAGATCTGACCGGCGTAGCCGCCGATGAAGTTCCAGCCGATGCCCATGATGGACCAGATCAGGCTGAGCACGAGCACGTTGACGGCGAAGTCGGACGTCAGCAGCAGCGGCAGCACTGCGGCGACCACGAGACAGGCGGCGAAGGCGATCCAGAAGGTTCTGCTCTGTTTGCGGGTTTCTTTCATGTTCCTCGCCTCACTTTCCGAAAAGTCCCTTGGGCCGGAAGGTCACGATCAGCATGAAGATGACGCAGACGGCCAGATATTTGTAAGCCGTATTCAGGTAGACGCCGCTGAACGTGTCGGTGACGCCCATGATGAGGCCGCCGACGAGCGCGCCGAACGTCGAGCCGACGCCGCCAAGCAGCACCGCGATGAAGCCGAACAGCAGAAATGCCGCGCCGGCCGTGTAGTAAACCGGGAAATAGTAGGTGATGGCGCAGCCGGCAATGCCAGCCAGCGCGCTGGACAGGCCGAAGGCGACCATGTAGGTGGTTTCCGAGTCGATGCCGACGAGTTCAGCCGACTGCTTGTCCTGCGAGGTGGCCTGAATGGCCTTGCCGATCTTCGTCTTGTTGAGGAAAATGTACATGAACGCAACCATGACCAGCGCAATGATGAGCGGGACGAGCTTCTGACGGCTGATGGTCAGGCCGACGAGATCGATCGAGCCGGTGAATGCGAGGTTCTGCACCGTGCGGTACTGGCCGCCGAAGAGCATCAGCGCGCCGTAGGTCAGTACCATGCCGATGGCGAAGGTGATGAGGCGCTGCGAAAGGCGGGGGCCGCGCAGAGCCTTGGCGATGATCGTCCGGTAGACGATGCAGCCGAAGCCGAACATCAGAAGTCCGACGATCGGCACGCAGACGACCGGGTCAAGGCCGAGATAGGTGTTGGCGTAGAAGGTGATGAACATGCCGAGCATCATAAACTCGCCCTGAGAAAAGCTCAGGATGCCCATAACGCCCCAGACGAGCGCGATGCCCATCGCGATCATGGCGTAGATGGAGCCGTTGACGATGCCCTCCCATAATGTCTGTAAAAATAACATAGCGTCCTCCCTGTCAGGTTCGGGCCCGGACTGTAAGGCCCGGCCTGGATTTTCAGGAGGAGGCGCTGCGGATGCAACGCCTCCAGAGTATTGCTGGAATCGGAGCGTTTCAGTCCACAACCTTGCCGTCCTGCATGACGAGCCGTCCGTCTACGCGGATGGTCGGCGCCTTGAAGATCAGGTCGATGTGCTGTGCGCAGACGTTGTTTCCGCCGAAGCTCCTGTCATCGCCGATGCCGAAGTGGATCGTGCCGGCGCAGCCTTCGTCTTCGAGCATGCGGCCGTTGAGGCTGCAAGCGGGGTTCATGCCGAGACCGATCTCACCCATGAAATAGGCGTGTTCGGGGTCGTTGGCGCTTTCGAGTACCTTTTTCAAGGCCTCCGCTTCCTCGCCGCCGGAGATGTCCACGATTTTGCTGCCGCGGAACTCGACGCGGATGGGTTCGCGAATGGGGCCGAGCGTCGGGTGCGGGATGCTGCCGTCGATGAAGACGACGCCCTCACCGGTGCCGTTGATGGCGCCGATGGCGCACTCCACATCCGGCGGGAAGCATACGTCACCGGGGTTCCAGCTCAGTGCATTGGCGGCGATGGGTTCGCGGCCGTCGATGCGGGCCGTGAAGTGGCTGCCATTTTGGGTGGCGATCTCGATGCTGCTGCCCCGCAGGCGCTCTGCCGTGCGGTTGACCAGCGGCACCAGCGCCTCAAAATCAGTGATGAGGCCGCCCTCGGAGAGCATGCGCATATCGTAATCTGCGCAGTTGACGTCGCGTGCGCCGTTGGCGCAGGCAGCGCGGCGAGCCTCTGTGTTTGAGATGGAGAAGCTCGTCACGCGGAAAATCACGTCGGCTTCCATCATTGCCGCCCGGACGAGCGCCGTCGGCTCCTGGCCATGCGTCGTCTGCATGGGCATCATGACCATGCTCCGGTTCGGGAACTCCGCCGCGTCGTCCCACAGAGCCATGGCCACCGGGAGACTTTTCGGGTCGGTCACAATCAGAATTTTTTCGTCTTTTTTGCAGCGCGTGATCGTGCGCAGCAGGATTTCACAGGCTTTGTACTTCACAGCGTACCTCCGGAATTATCGCTCGCTCCAGCCGGGAACGGGGTAGACATAATCGGTGCTTGCAACGTCGAACGGATAGACGGTCTTGTAGACACCGTCAAACGCCTGCAGCACGAGGGTACTGGCCTCGAGGTTCTGGCCGTTTTCGTCGATCTTGACATCGACGGGGATCCACTTCTGGTCAGCGGGGATCTCAATGCCGGCGCGGTACTGCTCCATGATGGCGTCAGGATCGGTGCTGCCGGCCTGATTGATGGCGAGGCAGAGCGTGTAGAAGTCGGTCATGGCGCGCATCGGGCCTTCCTGTGCGGGGTTGCCGGTGACTTCCTGATAGAGGTCGCACATCATCTGCACGTTGGGCTGATCGAGGTCGGAGGCCCAGGCGCAGGTATTGTAGACATACTGCATGGCTTCGGGGACGGTCTGGAACATCTCGGTACGGCTGAAGCCGCCGCGCTGACCGACGAGCATCTTTGGATAGTAGTTCTGCTCCTTGAACGTCTGCATGAACAGGATGGCGTCGGCCGTGTAGGACGAGAACATGACGACGTCGGCGTCGGCGGCCTTCAGCTTCAGAACTTCGCTCGTGACGTTGGTGGCGGAGGCGGAGTAGCTGATGTGCTCAACGAGCTCCAAGCCGTATTCCGCGGCGAGGTCGGCCTCAATGGTATCGATGTTCACGCCGAATTCGCTGTCTTCCGAGCAGAGGGCGATGGTTTTGATGCCGGCGGCCTGCTCTTTGTTCATCTCGTCAATCATTTCGAACATGCTTCTGCAGTACAGGCTGTCGTCCGGGAAAATGCGGACGAGGTACTCATAACCCGAGGTCGTCAGGGACGGGGAAGAGGCGTTCGTGACGTAGGGGATGCCGTACTTTTCAAATGCGGTCGCGCAGACCTTGACGCCGGAGCTGCCGAGGATGCCGGCAAAGCCCGCGACGCCTTCCTCGGTGATAAGGCGCTGACATTCGGACATGGCCGCGTCGTTGGTGGCGGCGTCGCCGACGACGATCTCGATCTTCGCACCGTTCAGGTTCGGCAGGCCGGCCGTGGCGGCGAGGGGCAGGTTATAATCGGTCTCGTTGTTGATGATGTCTGCGATCTTCTGGCAGCCCTTGAGCAGTTCTTCGCTGTCGGCGGGACTGGAACCGGAAAGCTGCAGCATCAGGCCGATTTTGACGACATTGGCGCCGTCATCGGACGCGGAGGGTGTCTGGGTATCCGCGGCGGTATCGGCTGCGGGAGTGCCGGTGGTGTCGTTTGCAGCGGTGTCCTGCTTGGAAGAACAGGCAGCGAGCGACAGGCTCATCACAAGAGCCAGAACAAGTGCGATCCATCTGAATGCTTGTTTTTTCATTTTGTTCCATCCTCCATTTGCATTTTCCATTGCGCAGGTTGCACAATTTATGCTGCTATAATAAGACCTTTTTCGATGCAGTGTCTATATCGAAAGTTTTTTCACGCCTTTTCGGCGCGAAATCCGGAGCGCTTTTATCTAATTTGACGGTTCGGCCATCTCAAAAAATGCATAAATATACAGGCTGCGGGACTTTCCGTGCATATTGACAGAAAGTCCCGCAGCGGCCTCATTGCAGTCTGCGTATTGTTTGCGGCGCGAATCTGAAAATTGCCAGTGTACCGTCAGCGTTCAGATTCTCCCTGTGCCGGATCGGCCTGATAAACCTTGCGCGCCAGGTTTTGGTCGACGATCAGCGTGTCGACCAGCCGTCCGCGCAGCAGCGCCAGAACCGCGGGCCATTTTTCGGCTCCGGCGGCAACGATGATCTTGTTCGGGATCCGCCGGTAGCTCTCCAGCGGAATGCCGACGACGCGCGAGCGCATCGGCGTGTCGCACTCCTGCCCGTGGGAGTTGAGGAAGCGTAGCATCAGGTCGCAGCAGGCGTCCGACTCCTGCACGGCCCGCTTCGCATCGGGCGACATGAAGTTGCTGCGCAGCAGGACGGTCTCCTGCCGGGCGTGGACGTCGACCAGGCCGACGCCGCTGATGGAGACCGTGATCTTCGGGAACTGCTCGAACACGCGGCAGACGTCCGGTTCGCTCAGCGATCGCAGCACATCTTCGCGACTGCTCTGCAGACCCTTGCAGTTGATCGTATAGGATTTTCCGCCGAACGCCTTGGCGATGCGCGGCACCAGCCAGGAACCGTCCAGACGATTCGTCTCATGCTCCAGCACGCCGTGCAGCGTGACGAACTGCGAATCGTGACGCTGACAGGGATTGAGGTAGTTGTAGACGTACCAGACCGTCTCGCCGTAGGCCACGCCGATGACGTCGTGGTCACTCACGACGCGCTGTAAATAGCGCGCGCCCTCGAGCGCGACGATCTTCTTCTTTTCTTCCAGCCGCAGCTCCGTGCTCTCGGCCGGGATCGGCGCAACGATGACCTCGCGCAGGCCATAGCGTCGGCAGAGCGCTTCCTCCAGCGTCAGGCATTCCAGATATTTCTGGTCGATGGTGAAGCGAACGATCTCCTGCTCCTTTGCCTTTTTCAGCAGCCGCGAGACAGTGGAGACGGAGATCTCAAGCTGCTCGGAAATCTCCTGCTGCCGCATGCCCTGATTATAATAGAGGTCTGCCGCCTTCAAAATCAGGTTCGTGGACTGCATGTAGATATTCGAATCATAGTATTGCGGCCGATAGCTCATGGCGCTCCCCTCCTGTTTTTGATTGCAGTCTTCCGCCGGCAGGCTTATTTTTTTGCCTCCAGCATGCGGCACAGCCGCTCGGCCATGGCCTCGGCGAAGGCCGGGTCATTGATGTCACAGTCCATCTCCACCACCTCGACCGCTGGGCCGGCATTCTGGCTGATGGATTCGTAGAGCAGCCGGCGCGCCTCGTCGTCGCAGGTCTGGCCGCCCGCGACGTCCAGCGAGGAGAGGCTGCGGATTGGCAGATAGATCGCGCAGGGCGCGATGCTGTTGTTCAGATGCCGGCACATGAACTGGCCGATGCGGATGCCGTCTTCCGGCCTGGTGCGGATCATGTCCGGTTTATCGTTGTGGGAATAGGGCGTGTACCCCTGGAATTTGGTGTGGAGCTGGTCGACACGGATGCCGATGACGTCCATGCCGCCGACCGAGACGACCTGCGGCAGGCCGGCCAGCACGGCTGCGTCCAGCCGATCCTCGCCGGCAGAGGAGGATTCCGCGTCCAGCACATAGGCGCCGACCTCCGCCGTGGTGATATCCAGCACGCCCTGGAACATGCCTTCGGCGATGAGCGTTTTCATGGCTTTGCCGCCGGCACCGTTGGCGTGGAAGATGATCGGTTCATAGCCACGGGTTTCAAGATATTTTGCCGCGTGGACGACGCAGGGCGTCGTAATGCCGTACATGGAGATGGCGATGCGGGGCTTGTCCGCCGGATGCGGCGTATAGGCCAGCGCCGCGCCGACCACGGCGCCTGCCGCCTCGTCATAGACGTGCGAAATGATGGAGTTCAGACCGGACACATCGACCACAGAGTTGATGACGATGATGTCCTTGCCGCTGATGAAGCCGGGCAGCTTGTCGCTGCATGCCTGCGTCGTGGCAATGACCTTCGGGAAGCCGATCGGCAGCGCACGCATCACGTGCGTGGCGAGTGTCGTTCCGCCGCTGCCGCCGATGCTGACAAGGCCCTGAATCCGACCCTCCTGCAGCAGCTGGCGCACCAGCTTCGTCGCGCCCTCCATGATGATGGCCATGGATTCGGCCCGCGTGCCGCTGGTCAGCAGCTCGTAGGTGCTGCCGGCGTACTGCGCGATCTCCCGGCAGCCGTATTCGCCGCGCAGCACGGCCGTGTCGCGCGTGCTGACATCGATGGTCAGCACATCCGCGCCAAGCTGGCCGATCCGGTCGATGATGTACTGATATTCTTCCGCTTTGGTGTCAAACGTACCCATTACCGCGATACGGGGACGGTTCATAGAGCAGCACCTCTCAAAAAATGTTGCTACCATTTTATATGCTTGCTGCGAGAATTGTCAATAGTGCATATTTTTTCAGAATCTTCCGCTTCTGCACAGCTTTTTCCAGCGCTTGTGCGCCCTGCACAGGACTTTGCCGCGGCACCCCTGCAATTATTTTCAATATTTGCAATTCTGAAGGAATATGCTATCCTGAAATGGAACAAACATTGCTAAAAAGGACCGTGATATTTGTGAATGATGCTGTGTTTTCCAATGGCGTCCGCATTCCGATGATCGGTTTCGGCACGTATCATGCGACCGATGAGCTGGGACAGTCCGTACTGGAAGAGGCGTTGCGCTGCGGCTACCGCAGCTTCGATACGGCGGTGCTCTACCGCAATGAAGAGATGCTCGGCGCGGCGATCGAGGCGTCCGGTGTGCCGCGAGAGAGGCTGTTTCTGGCGTCCAAGGTTCCACAGAATGATTTGGGTTACGACCGCCTGCTGTATCACGCGGAGCAGTCCATGCGCCGCATGAAAACCGACTATCTTGACCTCTACCTGATCCACTGGCCCGCGGAGGAGCGGCACAGCGACGCCTGGCGGCAGCTTGACCGCGACACATGGCGCGCCATGGAGCGGCTGTATGACGAAGGCGTCTTGCGCGCCATCGGCGTGTCGAATTTTCTGCCGCACCATCTGCTGAATCTGTTCGCATCGGCCAATATCCGGCCGATGGTCAATGAAATTGAGTTCCATCCCGGCTATACGCAGCCCTATGTGACGGAGTTCTGCCGCAAAAACGGCATCGTGCTGGAGGGATGGAGTCCGATCGGGCGCGGCAGGCTGCTGCGTCTGCCGCTGTTGCAGGAGATGGGCGCGCGCTACGGCAAAAGTCCGGCGCAGCTGTGCATCCGCTTCGCGCTGCAAAGCGGCGTGCTGCCGCTGCCGAAATCCTCGTCCCGGGCGCGGATGCTGGAAAATCTGGACGTTTTCGACTTTACACTCTCCGAAGAAGATTTCTCCCGTCTGGCGACGCTGCCGCAGGTGGGCTGGTCCGGCAAGCACCCGGATTTTGAACGCTGGGCTCCGGAGCTGGAAGCAGAAAACCGCTGAACGGAAAAACTGAAAAAGGAGCGAGACGATGAAGGTATTTTACACAGAAGATCAGAAATTTGAGGTGCGCCCCTGGGGCGGCAGAATGTGCTTCCTCGCCACGGAGGACAGCGCGCAGAGCAAGCTGCTCGGCGTGACGGCTGTGCTCCGTATGGGACAGGGACTGACGCATTCCACCCACACGCACGATGATTGCGACGAGATCATTCTGGTTCTGAACGGCGAGGGCAGCCAGCTGTTCCAGGAAGAAGACGGCACGGAGATCCGCTATGACCTCCATCCGGACGATCTGCTCTACATTGCGAAAAACCGCGTCCACCGTACGGACAACCTCTCAAAAACGGACGATCTCGAGCTGTTCATCATCAACTATTTCTGCGACGGCCAGTCCGATGTGCATGTCAAGGGTTTCCTGCCCGGCGCGTGCAGCACGACGCAGAACATCCTCACGCCGGCCACATGCGGCAGCAGCACCGTGAACGGCGAAAGCCTGACGGTCGCGCCCGGCCAGACTGTGCAGATTCCCATGACGCGCAAAGAGGGCTTTGTGTTTGCCATTTCCGGCGAAGGCAAGGTCAACGGCGAGGTGCTTCCGACCCATGCGCTGGCGTTCTTTACCAAAGGCGAGGCATGTTCCGTCGAAAATATGTCTGACGCGACGCTGCGCCTGTTCTGCATGCAGGCGGACTGACAGGAGCGGGACGGATGCAGTATCTGTTTTCACAGGCGGAAGACCGCTTTCAGCTCCGCGAGTGGGGCGGCTATCTCTGCTTCCTGGCTACGGCGGATTCTGCCGCCGCACGCAAATTCGGCGTCACGGCCATCGTCCGTATGGATCAGCTCATTCACGACCCGCATGTCCATGACGACAGCGATGAGATCTTCTACGTGCTGCGCGGGCACGGCAAGCAGCTCCTGCGCAACCCGGACGGGACAGATACCGTCTATGACATTGCGCCGGGCGACACCGTCTATCTGACGAAAAACCGCTGGCACGGAACCAGCAATTTTTCAGACAGCGAGCAGCTGGACATGCTGCTGATCAACTATTTCTACGACGGTCAGTCAAACCCCGCCATCCGCGGCGTGGTGCCGGCCGACTCCGTTCCCTGCGAGCAGGCGGTGTTTGGCAGCCGCGAGTGGGTGCTCACGCCGGAGCGCTGCGGCACGGAGAACGTGCGCGGCGAGGTGCTGACGATTCTGCCCGGGAAGACGCTGGCCGGGAAGGCCGAGGCGGCGGAGATGTTTTTCTTTGTCATCTCCGGCGAGGCGGTCTCCGCCGTGCCGGAGGCACGGCTTGCGGCGGGTACGCAGCTGTTCCTGTTCCGGGGCGACGAATATCGGATCGAAAACCGCGGCGAACAGGCGGTCCGGCTGTTCTGCCTCAGCGCGGACGATGCGCAGAACTGAAAACGGAGGGAAAACATGATGAATGCAACTATTCAGACCATTCTCAGCCGCCGGAGCGTCCGGCGCTATACCGACCGTCCGGTGGACGAGGTGGTTTTGAACGAGATCGTGTGCACGGCGACCTATGCCCCGAGCGCCCATGGCCGGGAGCCGTATAAAATTGTGGTCGTCCGCAACCCGGAGACACTGGCCGAGCTCGACCGGCTGAATGCCGCAGTGCTCGGCAGCAGCGGCCATCCGTTCTACGGTGCGCCTGCTGTCTGCGTGGTGCTCGGCGATGGAAGTGTGGATACGTGCGTGGAGGACGGCAGCCTTGTGATTGGCTATATGATGCTTGCGGCGCAGAGCCTCGGCGTCAGCTCCTGCTGGATCCACCGCGCACGCGAGGTGTTTGAGACGGAGGAAGGGAAGGCGCTGCTGAAAAAGTGGGGCATTCCCGAGGGCTATATCGGCATCGGCCACTGCGCGCTCGGCTATACCGACGCGCCGGCGCCCGCGGCCAAAACACCGAAGGCCGACCATGTGCTCTACGATTGAGCGGATACGATAAAATAAAGCGCAAGATATAAAAAAGCGCCCATGCAGGCTTTTATGCCTGTGCGGGCGCTTTTTGTTGTTCCCGGCACTTATACGCCGTGGACTGCCGCTCTCCGCCGCCCTCCGCTTGGATTCAACCGCAACCACGAACACAAACATCCAAATGGAGGAATACAACATGACAACGATCAACCTGCGGGAGCTTTACCCGTGGTACACCGAGGATGCCTTTATCGAGGTTTCCGATGAAGTAGCTGCGTTTCTTGAAGAAGATAAGCGGCTTCAGATCAACTACGCGCAGTACATCCGCGACAACAGGGCATTCTACTCGCTGGACGCAGGCGACGGCATCGAGGCGGATGCGCTGAATCTGCCGGAGCAGCCGGACGAGGCGCTGGAGCGCATGGAACTGGAGCGGCTGCTGAAAGAGGGACTGGCGCAGCTCACGCCCGCGCAGCGGCGGCGTGTCATTGCGTACATAGTTGGCGGACTGTCTCAGTTGCAGATCGCTGCAAGAGAAAACACCACTCAACCTGCCGTGCATCATTCCGTTCGCAAAGGGCTTTCCCATTTGAAGAGAATTTTGAAAAATTTCGACTGAGGGGGTTATAAAAAGCCCGATTTTTCTTGAGGTATATGAGAGGGATATTCTTCTTTCTCGCCTCTGCTCCTTGACAACCGCATAGACACCGGTATCAGCACAGACCCCGCGCGGCTGAAAAGCCAAGCGACAAAAGGCGCGCCGCCATGACGACAGACCGCCCATCCTTCAGGACGGGCGGCTGTCCGAGCGATCTACGCGGCCTTTGACCCGATGCGTGGCAGCATCGGGCGCGATGACAGCGCGGGCGATACGCAACCCCAGCTACGGCCTCCCACTGACTTGAGGGGGATTCCTGCGGCGCTCGTGAGCCTTACAAGCCACGGCGCTGCGGGAATGGGACAGCCTTGCCAAAGGCGGCTGATACCGGTCCCAGAGGCGATATATGCCTCGCGCCGGGGGCTGTGACAAATACGGCGGAACAAAACCAAATGACACAAAATACGCGGACAGCCGCGCCGGTGCAGCATCATGCAGCATGACGGCAATCCTCCCGGCGCGGCTGCTCTGCCGGAACGAATACGAACAAGCCCCGCTGTCATATCGTGGCAGCGGGACTAAATTGATAAATCGGAGGTGCGTTTATGCAGAAGCAAGCCATCCCCAAAGAGCCGGTCGCCTCTTATAAGGAGGTCAGGATCGGCAAGACCCTCTATCGCGTGACAAGCGTGTTTTCCGGCGAAAAGGACCTTGGCAGGACGCTGGAGCAGCTTGCGGTGCGCCGCGCCATGACAGAGCTGGACGCTCCCGCAGCCGCGCAGCCCTGCCACGCATCCTGACAGACAATCAGCCTCCCTGCGGCGGCATCCTTGCGCGAAAATGGTATCCCCGGTATCATATTCTTGCAGGGAAAACCTGCGAGAGCCATCACGCCGCACGGATGTATGAATCGCAGAGAATCGGGAGGTAAAATACAGATGATCGAAAAGACATACAACGTAGGCATCTATTGCAGGCTCAGCAACGACGATGAGCGCGACGGGGAGTCCGTATCCATTGAAAATCAAAAGCTCCTGCTGCAAAGCTATGTGCGTCAGCGGGGATGGAACGAGGTCGCGGTGTATTGTGACGACGGGTACTCAGGTACGAATTTCGACCGGCCCGGCGTTAAACGCCTCATCGAAGATGCAAAAGCCAAGAAAATCAACCTCATTCTGGTAAAAGACCTATCACGCTTTGGGCGTAACTACATCGAGTTCGGTCAGTACACGGACTACCTGTTTCCCTCGCTGGGCTGTCGTTTTATCGCGCTGAACAACGGCATCGACACCATGAGTGACAACGGAAGCACCGACGTCATGTGCTTTTTGAACTTATTTAACGAGTTTTACAGCCGGGACACCTCCAAGAAGGTCAAGGCGGTCAAGAGAGCCTGCGCGGAAAGCGGCAAGTTCATGGGAACCTACCCCGCCTACGGCTACAAGCGCGACCCGGAGGATAAGCACCATCTTATCATCGACGAGGAAACCGCCCCTACCGTGCGCCGCATCTTCGCCATGCGCGCCGCCGGCACAGGCTTCCGCGCCATCGCCGTCACGCTCAACGAGGAGGGCGTTCTGCCGCCCGGTGCGCTCTACTATCAGCGCAAGGGGCGCAGCGACCCGCGCAACGTCAACCACAAGTGGGCGGAAACCACCGTCAAAGCCCTCATCCGCAGCGAGGTCTACATCGGGAACATGGTGCAGGGCAAAACCGGCACGCTGTCCTATAAGTCCCGCAAGCTCATCAACAAGCCGGAGGAGGAATGGATACGGGTGGAGGGAACCCACGAACCCATCATCTCCCGCGAGGTCTGGGATACCGTGGTCAGCATCGACAAAAAGAAGGTGCGCAAGACGCCGCCCACGGACGGCATCCGCAGCATCTTCACCGGCCTTGTCTACTGCGCAGACTGCGGCTTCAAGATGCGCAACCACATCGAGCGCTTCACCTACAAGGACGGTACGCCGGGGCGGTACAGCTCCTTTATCTGCGGCAACTATGCCAGAAGCGGCAAAAGCGCCTGCACCATCCACTCCATCTATGAGAATGTGCTGGAGGAGCTGGTGCTGACGGACATCCGGGAAAAGGCGCGCTTCGTCGAGTGCGACGGCGAGCGCCTTGCCGAGCAGATCAGCCGCATGAAGGAAAAGGAAAGCCGCAGCCGCGTTATCTCCTATGAGCAGGAGCTGAAAGCGGCAGCGGCGCGTATGATCGAGCTGGAACGGCTGATGCAGAATCTCTATGAGGACAAATGCACCGGCACCATCCCCCAGACGGTCTTTCAGACGCTCATGCGGAAATACGAAACGGAACGGGCGGAAAAAGCCGCCGCCATCCCGGAGCTGGAGCAGAAGGTCAGAGCGCAGCTTGAGAACCGGCAGGACGCAAACCGCTGGATGGAGGTCATCCGCCGCTACACCGAGATCACGGCGCTGGACGAGAGCATCCTCTTTGAGCTGGTGGACCGCATCGAGGTGGGCGAGGCGCGGAAGGTCAACGGACAGCGCATCTGCGACGTCAAGGTGGTCTACCGCTACGTCGGCAGCGTGGACGACGCGCTGGCACAGGAGAGGCTGGAAGCGTATGAAAAAGCTATATAAGGTCGGCATCTATTGCCGGTTGAGCGTGGACGACGCCTCCAACTCCGCCAAGGCGAAAAACTATATCCCCGCTGATGAATCCGTCAGCATCGAGAATCAATATGAACTGCTTTCCAAATTCGTAATGCTCAACGGCTGGACGGAGGTCAAGTCCTACCGGGACGACGGTTATAGCGGGGGAAATTTTCAGCGTCCCGGATTTCTGGAGATGCTGGAGGATGCGCGGCACGGCCTTATCAACCTCATCCTTGTCAAAGACCTATCACGGCTGGGCCGTGATTTTGTGGAGGTCGGACGCTATACCGACGTTATTTTCCCCTCGTTGGGCTGCCGCTTCGTATCCGTCCTTGACTGCCTCGACACCGAGGGCGACAACACGGATATGCTGCACTTCCGCAGTCTGATGAACGACTACCATTTGAAAGACCTGTCGGGCAAGATCAAATCCGTTCTCCACGCCAAAATGCGCAGCGACCAGTATATCGCCGCCTACGCGCCCTACGGCTACCGCAAGAGCGAGGAGGACAGGCATCGGCTGGTGATCGACGAGGAAGCTGCCGCCGTGGTACGCCGGATGTTCGAGCTGCGGCGCGGCGGCATGGCCTACGGCAAGATCGCCGCCGTGCTGAACAGCGAGGGCATCCTGTCCCCGCGCTGGTATTGGGCAAAGCGGTACGGAAACGGCTCCTGCAAGTACGCGAACCTTTGGATGTACGCCACGGTGAAGAACATACTGACAAACGAGGTCTACACCGGAAATCTCATTCAGAACCAGACCGGCTCGCGCTCCTATAAGGACGACACCATGATCTATAAGCCGGAATCCGAGTGGATACGGCATGAGGCTTTGCATGAAGCCATCATTTCGCCGGAGGTATGGAATGAAGTGCAGGCCATCAACCGGGAAAGGACGCTGCTCTCGGCGGACAACGCGCCGCCGAAGCCCTTCCTGTTCACCGGCAAGCTCGTCTGCGCCGACTGTAAAGCACCCCTTCAGGGCAACCGGGAGACGCAGCGCCGCAAGAACGGCACGTCCAAACGCTATGTTTCCTATTTCTGCTCCCGCTATACGGCCTCCGGCTACGGTGCGTGTTCCCGGCACACCATCTATGAGATGACGCTGACGGAGCTTGTATTGAATGAAATTCGCGCCCATGCCGAGGCGCTGGAGCTGGACGAAGCTGCCGTGCTGGACAGACTGCAAGCGCAGCGCACCGCCGCAGACGCCGAGCGTCTGGAAAGCGTCCGGCAGGAGATTGGGAAGCTGCGCCACCGCGTTTATGAGCTGGAGCAAATGACCGCCAAGCTCTATGAGGACAAGGTTTGCGGCAGCATCAGCGCAGCGTCCTTCGCCGTGCTGCTTGAAAAGACCGAGCAGGAGCGCCGCCAGCGAACCGACCGGCTGGATACGCTTCTTGCGGAAGTCAGGCAGTATGAGCAGAGCGCCGCCGACATTCAGAGCTGGGCGGCAGTCGTCCGAAAGCACCTGCACATACGGGAGCTTGACCGTGAAACGGTGGACGAGCTGATCGACCGCATTGAGGTCGGAGAAAAAACCGTTGTTGACGGGAAAAACGTCCGGGACATCAAAATCTATTACCGCTTTGTCGGCAATATCTGAATGGAGGTCAGATCATGGATAGCAATAAAAGCAAGCGTGTGGTAGTATATTGCCGGGTAGCAACGCAGGCGCAGCTTGACGGCGACCACGCGCTGGAAGCACAAAGCGCCCGGCTGCATGAGCAGGCCGAGCGGCTGGGTTATGAAATTGTAGGAGAAGTCAGCGAGTGTGAAAAAGGAACTACGCTTGACCGTGACGGCTGGAAAAAGGGCTTGTCAGGAGGCGTTGGAGCAAAAGGCGGACATTCTCCTTGTTGCCGAGCTTACACGGATAGCGCGCGACCCAATCCTTTGGATGCAGGCTTTGCGCGAGTTGAGCGGCAAGGGCGTCTGGATTCAGTCCGCTGCTGAACCGGATGCGTTTCAGGTAAATCCCCTTTTTCACCTATGGCTGCCGCCAGAAATCCAATGGCAGCTTGCACTCCATGAACTATGGAAAACTTACCGCAGGAACAACGAAAACAGCGATTGATACAGTCAAAACCGTCCGAAAAGGGAGAAATCATTCCTTACCTTTCCCGAAAGGGAGATGTTCTTCATCACATTTTTCAGAATGACCAGCATCTCATTGTTCTTGCGGAACATGTCAACGCCGTCGTTCAAAGCGATAAAGCGACAGCCGAGGGACGGAAACACAAAGTCCGTGTACTTGCCCGCTTCGATGTAATCACGACCGAGGCGCGATAGGTCTTTGCAGAGGACAAGGTTGATCTTGTGATCCGCGGCATCCTGCACCAGCCGGTTCAGTCCCGGACGGTCGAAGGTCGTACCCGAAACGCCATCATCACAGTAATAAACAGTTCTGTTTCGCGTTGTTCTAATCAATCGTGCGGTATGAATATCATTGCGGCACGGTGATTTATGTGGAAATAAGCAAAAAATTCATAGGCGCTATGAATTATTGAGTTGTTTCAAGCCTTTCACAAAGGAAATATTCCCCTTGTAGATTCTATTCCATGTAAAAACAAGACGTAAACTCAAATGCATGAGCTTGCGTCTTGCTTTTGCCCGTACCGACTGTACCCCCA
>OGFF01000859.1_pt1 | contig 37373 bp, 44 predicted proteins | sample 1570751 | NCBI WGS metagenome assembly OGFF01 (sample SAMEA2581951, study PRJEB24529) | metagenome | biome: Human gut stool | place: China | collected 2011 | reverse complement strand
TGACACTCTCCAGCTGCTCCAATGAGCTTGCTGGCAGTGGGACAAATCGGATGGTCGTTATGGCTGTCCAGATCCCATATGGGCTTGATATAAGTGCGCAAGTAGCAGATACGGTCATGGCGGAAGAACCAAGGCTTCCGGATAAACTTTCAAAATAGAATATACTCTGGCAAGGGTCATGGAACTGACTGCCAGTAAAAAAATAGATATTGCATGACGGAAAAAGAAAGGAATCAAGGGTAAATTGAAAAAAAGTGAATTGATCAATGAAGTATCAGAGGCCACAGGTTTATCAGAGATAGACTCGAAGATGGCAGTGGATGCGGTCTTTGACAGTATCATAAAAGGGCTGAGGGAAGACAAACAGGTGAAGGTATTTGGATTTGGAACCTTTTATGTGAGAAGATCAAGGCGTGGAGCATGGGACTTTCAAAATGAGCATAGAACGGTGTGCAAGAGTGTCAATATCTGCCTGCGTCCAAGTAAAGCGCTTCGCAAATCAATTGTTCCTGTGGATGAAGAACTGCAAAACAGCATGGAAGGATAGCGGAGTCAACAAATTACCTGTCACGGGAGGTGGAACATGAAAATTATGGTCAAGGGGGAGAGTGATCCTGCAAGAGCCCTTCACAGGATTGCAGATTATATTTCAGAGAACTACCCAGAGGGTACGGTTTTGCCGGGGTCCCTTAGTGCCTATTTTAACCTTTATTATAGTGGGGAATATTTAGACCGGGAATTAGAAATCACGATCACGGGAGAATCTGGCGGGGTCGAGGTTTCTTCTAAGAGGGAAGAAGCAAAAAAACAGGCAGTAAAGAATCTTGAGGATCTGTGGAAGAATTACCAACAGACCTTAGACCGGGAGCTGGAGAAGCATAACTATCAGAAGATCCTGGCAGACCGGTACATAGAGAACGCGGAGAAAAAAATTGCCCATCTGGAAGGTGATCTGCGCCGGATCGGGAAGGAAAAACCGGCTGATCAGGATAATGACCGCCGTTCCGGTGCATTAGGAAGTGATGCATCTGCATGGCGGTTGGAAATGAATGCATGGGAGAAACGCTACCGGAAGGTGGCGAGCGAAAAAGCCGGTGTTGAAGAGCGTCTGAAGAGACGGAGGCTTAACCTTATCAGGATAGGGGAGCAGATCCGTTGGACGCAGGACAAAATGGTGCTATACCATGCCCTAAAGGATACTTCCTACCGGGAACGCATCCGGCCAACTTCCGGAAATCAGAATTTTCCAAATGGCTGGTCAGTGCAATTTATGTTTGACTACAATGGACGAACCGTTTTCTTTGATGATTCTACGGGGGTGCCGGAATTATGGATAAAGACAGAGAAAGAGAACAGATCGGAGGGATAAGATGGTTAAGCGTCTGATGGCTGACGGGAGCAGGCGGCTCAATGAGATGATGGATGATCCGGATTCCATGCTCTACAAGCTGATACATACATCCAAAAATAATGCAGAGATGGAGAGGATCATAGAACGGAATTATATTGCATTGATCGTAGTGGCGATACTGGAGATCCTTGCATACCTGTTTTGCGTATGGAACTTATATGGTGGGATACTGATCCTGACGTCACCGGTCCTTTTGCTGCTTCTGGCACTCTGGGCATGTGGAGTGTTTGTATTTTCTACAAACTATGAAAAATATAATTTTTGGAAAATAAAAAAACGGAATGTCCGTTTTATTATCCTATATTTGATGCTTGCATTTCTTTCTATCTTTTCCAGGTTTTACTGCCAGGCATTTCTTCCAATCATTTTTATGATCCCGGTAAATTATGACGTGACGGCTGGTATGATCGTGCTCCTTGCGAGGGGCTGCTATCTTATGTTTACGGCTATCCCATGCTATCTTATCAGCTGGAAGATCCTGGCGGAAGTTTTTTCAGAGGTCAACTGGAACAAGATCGAAGGCTTCAAGCTCCGCAAGGTCGTGGACATGCGGAAAGACAAGGAATTTAAGTATGACCTGAATATCATCAAGCACATGGAGGATGGACGTCCATATCTGATCAAAGAGAAGGACCGGCAGAGACATATGCTCCTGTCAGGTGTCACTGGTACTGGTAAGACATCCAGTGCTCTTGTGCCATCTGTGGCACAGGATCTGGATCACAAGGCACATAATGAGGACTACATCAAAAAGCAGCTCCTTGGGCGCATCCTGTCAGTAGGAGATATCCATCCGACCAAAAACATGGGGGTTGATGATTTTGATATCAAATATTTCCATGCGGATACTCCGGAGGGGCAGCAGTACATTGATGAGCTTCTGAAAAAAGCTCCATCTGCAGGCCTTACGGTCATCGCGCCGAATGCTGATTTTGCAGATGCGGTATACAACCTTGCCGTGAGCCGTGGGATGAAAGTAAACCGTGTGGATCCGATACCGGCTAATTCAGCAACTGGAGAGATGAAGCAGGGATTCAAGGGGTTCAACCCGCTTTACATATCCCCGACCTTATCCCCAAGGCAGAGAAAGCTGGAGATCTTCCGGAAGAGCCGTATGTTTTCCGATGTACTGCAGGCTCTTTATGACCAGTCCGGTAAGTCTGATCCGTATTTTGCAAGCTTGAACCGTAACTTAACGACCATGCTTACGATTCTGGTGCTGGTGACATTTTCAAAAGTAAATGAAAAAGGGGAGCGGCAGCAGCCGTTTGCAACGGATATCCAGGAAATCATCAATGACTTTTCCTGTGTCCGCAAGTACCTGCTGGCATTGGCACAGATCGTCGGTGTGGATGATGGGGAGATAAACGAGACAAAAGTGGATGCTGCGTGGCTTGCAAAGCGGAAATTCGGGGAGTATCAGTTTATCGTATCCCAGATTGCCGTAGATCTTCTGGGAGCAGGACGTCAGGATATGGAAAAGCAGGCGAGAGGCCTCCGCGTGATCATCAATGAATTTCTGACTGATCCGCTTATCAAAGACGTCCTGTGTGCGCCGGAAACAGTGGATATTGATAAATGTCTGGAAGAAGGACAGATAACCGTCGTGAATTATGCCCTGGAGCTTGGTGTTTCCCTGGCAACCGGTTTTGGTCTGTTCTTCTGTCTGTCTTTTAACCAGGCAGTATTGCGGCGTCCTGGCAACGAGGATAGCAGACGGTACCATTTCTATTACTGTGATGAGTTCCCGGTATTGATGCACCGTGACATGGAGCAGATCTTCACCCTGTTCCGCCAGTACAAGGTATGCTTTACCTGTGCATTCCAGACCTTCTCGCAGTTTGACCGCAATGATGTGACCAAGTTCCTGAAAAAAGTTATCCTATCCAATGTGGGACATCATATCGTATACGGCAACTGTGCACCGGAGGAAATGGAACTGTATGAGCAGCTTGCTGGTAAAGAACTGCATTTTGTGGAACAAAAGACGGTATCGGAAAATGCGATCTCACTTCCGGATACCAGCCGATCCTTCTCTACAAGGCTGACGCCTACCTATGAGAATGCGGTGGACGGCTATAAGATGCGTAACAAGGATTTCCAGGAAGTGACTGTCTTTGGTATCAATAATGGAGACCATGTGGATCCGTTTGATGGAAAGTTAAGCTTTCTTACGGAAGAGCAGCGTGTCGGTGAACCGCGATGTGAGATCGACTGGTCTGTGTTTGTGGAAGATGACCGGTCGGAGGATGCTGTCTTTATAAAGACCGGAACGGCCGTTAAGATCGAGATTGACAATATTGCGGAAGTCCTGGATGAGTTTGAAAGGGAAACGGTAGATGATATCAGGGATGCCCGGAATAACTTAAAGAAGGTCGTAGATCTGGAAGAAAAAAAGGGGGATGGCAAAGGGGAATGCATTCCGCAGGATGGCCGGATTCCGGCTGCAGAAGATGCGTCTGTATCAGGAGATCCAGAGTCTGAATATGACAGCGAGTTTGATGATATTGATATTGGATGATCTTGTGAAAAAAAAATATACCATGTTCGGCTCCCATTTGATTGACAATATAAAAAATAAACAGTATACTAACTTAAAAGTTGCAGTATTACTGCAACCCCTGAAGAGGGAAACGAAGATTTTATATAATTCTGGCATTGGAGAAAAGGCAAGAGTAAGTGTCAAAGAAAATCAATTTACAATGGGGAGTGGATCGAGCAATGAAAGACTTTAATGTTAAACAGAAGAAAAGCAAATGGTCAATACTGGTAAAGGATTTTTGCGAAAAACTCCTCGTTTTTGTGGCTTTGTCATCGTCGGCACATATGGTGGCATTTATGGTGGCATATGTGCACTTCAATGAGAATCCTCAGTTGCTTTTGGCTTGGATAATGGATCACTGGTATTTATTTGTTGTCGGTGGGCTTTCTATCGTTACTGGTATTTTGATCTTACTTTGTGATCTTTTACGTGGTATTTTATACAAGATTTATAGGTATATTGCTCATCTGACATTTTTGGCATACTTACCACTGACCATAGAAGACTTAAAGAATAATCATGTAAAGAATCAGAAAGATTTTGTAATGTTTCTGATAATATACAAAAGAAGAAAAGTAAAAATTTTAAGCCAATCATATAATACGGAATATGTATTTGATTACCCTAACGAAGATTTTAAGATATTGCGGGATTTATTCCCACAGTTCCCGGCCAGCGATTCTATGTCTAAGGAATTTGAGCAATTTTATGAGGGATATTTGAAAAAATATGATATGGAAATAAAGGATACAGATATCAGCAATTACAGCCGCAATTTTGTTCATAAATGACAACCTAAGTTCTATTTAATGACAGGTATCAAAAAGTATTAAAGGGAGATATCCATACATGAAGGTCATGATATTATTGATGAAAGCAACAATTACACTTACTCTTGGATTTTGTGCATTGGACGAGCTGAATTCGGATAGGCGGAGAGATTCCGAGAGCATTAAAAAAAGAAGGAAGCGGTTAAGAAAACTTATCTTAAAAAATTTATTGTTTTCGATTCTCATTACAGGTGGGATTGGGCTGCTGCACTGCTTAGTGATGATTCAATTTTAAAGAATAAAACAGAATCAAAAGATTCTTAATGGGGGGAAGATATGGGGAATAAATTCATAAAAATTTGTAGGCAGATATATGCGAGGATCTGGTATTATCTCCAATGCTTTCGGTTATTGTTTATACGGATTCCGGAAACGCCAGATGGGAAATCGCAAGAGCAGCTGCTTCAGGAAATCCTTGACAGAACACATAAAAGAGAAGGCCGCTGATTTTTTCTAAAAGTTTTTATGGCAGGTAGCAGCTGCCAAAACTTTGCTTCCTGAAAGATTAAAAATAGAGAAAGGAGAGCTGGCCGGTATGGGATGATGCCGGGAGCCAGTCGGAGGAAATGAAATTATGAATAGATCTGTATACGAACTCACTGATATGTTTGCATTAGTAACCTGTATTGGATTTGTGTTGTTATTTTTAATTGTACTTGCATACCGATATAGCATCAAGAGGGAAATTAAGGATGATAGGCGGCTTGAAGAAAATGAAAAACGGTTGCAGAAGGCAAATTCACTGATCCTCATGGTGGCTGCATTATTTGCTGTCACACTTATCGGTACAGTAATTTTTGATTATATGGAATACGGAACCATAAAATCTGAAATCATGGAGAGGACCGCTTACATATACGGATGATGAGGATGCCCTGGGTGCAGTATCGGCAATATGTGAAAATGGACTCTTAATAGATGTCACGAATGAAACAGATCTGGATACGGAGGAGTACGTGAAATTAGCGAACCTGCAGTATGAACAGTGGAGCAGCCTCACGTTTACTGACTTCATGGATTGGAATATAAAAAGTTTTCTTCACATGAAATGGAAGGATGAAATCGTCACAGATTAAATATCAGGAGAGAAAGCCTGCAACGGGGACTGCTTTTTCTATACAGAAGACTCAGCCAAAGGGTTTTATGCGGCCGTGCGGCAGATTACAAAGAATGAGAAGAAAAAGGAACATACATAAGGTGTGGTTCGCTAAATATGATCTGACAAAAGACCTCTACGAAAAGGAAGTTGTAAAAACGTCAGAGGATGGGATTCCGTCTATGGGAAGGCATGGTATGATGCTTTCCATGGCGAAGGTAAAGACTGTTGATATTATGAAAAAATATGAAAGTGTTGTTCGGGAATGCCATGAAAAATATAACGTAGAGCAGTCGGTTCTGACGGCGAGGGTCAAATACGACCATGGAACAACCGAAAGGGGAAAATAATATGGATATGCTTATGAAGATTGTTGCCAGTAAATTATTCTATGTGATGATTATATATATCGTGTTCAACGTTTTAAACATTGCCTTTCTCTATTTAATTAAGGAAGCAAATCCTTCTGAGAGAGGTCAGAAACAACAAGAGAAGTTCTTAATGAGATATGTTATTGTCGCATCAGTTGTTTTGCTTCTGTTAATTGCAGCCTTTTTACAGGATATTGGGGTGTTGGACATAGAAATCATTCAGATGATGAAAAAACTGAGGACGAATCCGCTAGTTGGAGATTTGCTTGGGTTAATCATATTTGCACTTCCGCTATATTATGTGTTACCAATAGGAATATATATATACAGAATGAGCAGCTGGAAGGCATTTTGTAGTATAGATGAAGATGCATTAAGGAAGATAAAATTAGTAGGATCGTTTTTGTATTGGGGATTTATATTAACTTTGTTTATCCTCTACGAAACCGCACATATGACGGTGTAGATCTTATAAAGGGAAGAGAAAAATGATGACGAGTGGATATGATGGAACAGGACCAATCACGCAGATGGAAAGTCAGCTCCCAATAATGATAAATATTATAACATGGATAGCTTTGGTGGCCATTGCAGGATATCTGGTGTACGGAATCATAAAGAGGGATAAAGAGCAGCCATTACTGCCACAGATAAGCATGACTCTGCTGATGATCCCTGTTTTCCTTGGAATGAAAGTTATAGTAAGCGCATTAACAGGCGATGAAATGGCTTTTGCTATTGCGAAAAGTATTATTTTAGGATGCTGTATATTTGCATTCATTTATAGTGTGATAACGGCGATTCATAAAATGCTTAAAAAACATGCGGAGTATGTGGCAGAAGAAATCATCAAAAAGCAGGATGAGAAAGAAACAGCGAATACATCAGATAATGGCTGATGCAACGAAAAATATGTTAAGAAAATATGGATACCGGATGTGTGTGCTGTGGGAGCAGGAGGCATAGACGAACCCATTTTGCAAGAATCATACAAGTTTAGTATTTATATAAGTTTTATACTCAGAAAAATATTTCTATAATATTGGCAACATAGTCTTTTCTAAACATGGTTGATAAAGGAGCATACTCCTTTAGAGCCGTCTAATGGAGTGTTTTTTATAATATGAAAAATTTTTCTATTGGTCTTTTTATTAGTATATTTGTTAATTGGTTCATTATCTTTGTAATTGGTGTAAATGATTGTTTATTTTTATCAAAGGGTAATGACTATTATCATGATCATTTGATATCAGAAATTATATATGTAGTCTATAGACCACTTAATACGTTTTCAGAAATTATTTTGATTATAATATTTACACTTTTCTTTTTTGTCTTACGTGGCATAACATTAAATAAAGAAATACATCCTTTTGTTTCATTTTTTGTTATTCCAATTCTAAGTAATTGGCTAACTTTCTTTATTTTAATTTTATTCGCATTTGGATCATTTTCAATATAACAAGATGTGGGACTAAAATATTAGTTTGTTTACAGTCTGAGAAACTGTAGAAAAATATGATAATTCTGTTGTTGAAAGATAGCACACCGCATTCTCGTTACTTTAGTGATGAGTTAGGTGTGCAGACAGATCATGTTTTTACCTGTGCTAAGTGATATTAGAAGGATATAAAAAAGGAGGTGAGCTGATGCAGTGCGTATCCAGCTATGCTGTGGAAATAAAAAAGAAGAATATTCCCATTCGGCAGACACTGAAGATCTACCGTGCTACAGTCAGCTACCTGATCCGGGTATATGGAGAGTCATGGGAAGAACTTTCAGGGATTGTCAATGTCAAGAAACGGTTTAATGCTGCGGAGCATCTGGTACATGGAACCAAAAATAACAGAGCCAGATATGACTTTGATAAGTGTTTTCCTAAGATGCCGTCTTATCTGAGACGGTCGGCAATCCAACATGCCCTTGGAAGCGTTTCATCTTATGAGACGCGGATCGGGTTATGGAAATCCGGAAAGCTTACAGGGAAGCCGAAACTGGTCTGCGAAAACCATGCCATGCCGGTTTTTTACAGGGATGTCATGTACCGGAATGCGGAAGAATCAGATGATTTTGCATACCTGAAACTGTATGACGGCCATGACTGGAAATGGTTCTGTGTTAATCTCCTACATACAGATATGGAATATCTGCGGAAGAACTGGTCTGGTGTGAAAGCATCCGCCCCGACGCTGGAGAAGAGACACCAGAAGTATTTCTTGCGTTTCTCTTATACAGAAGAGGTCGCATTATCAAAGGCAGATGTGAAGAACCAGACAGTCTGCAGTGTAGACCTTGGGATCAATACGGATGCAGTCTGTACGATCATGCGGGCAGATGGAACTGTCCTGGGACGGAAGTTTATCAACTTCCCCAGTGAGAAAGACCGGATGTACCGTGTATTAGGCAGGATCAGCAGGTTTCAGAAGATACATGGCTCCAGACAGGTAAAGAGCCGGTGGGCTTACGCAAAGCGCCTGAACATGGAGCTGTCACGGAAAGTGGCTGCTGCAGTCACCATATATGCTATGGAATCCCATGCGGATGTGATTGCCTTCGAGTATCTGGAGATGACCGGAAAGAAATCCGGAAAGAAGAAACAACGGCTCCATGTATGGAGAAAAAGGGATATCCAGACGATATGTGAACACCAGGCACACAGAGCAGGTATCCGTATATCCAGAGTATGCGCCCGCAATACCAGCAGGTATGCATATGACGGAAGCGGACCGGTCTTAAGAAATCCTGGGAACCATCGTCTGTGTGTGTTCCAGACAGGCAAACAGTATAACTGTGACCTGTCGGCAGCATACAATATAGGAGCGAGATACTTCATACGGGAGCATCTAAAAACCTTGCCGGAAACGGAAAGGTCTTTACTGGAGGCAAAAGTACCTGCAGTAAAGCGTAGAACCTCATGTGTCTATGCGGACTTACGGACACTCAGCAAAGAGCTGGGGAATCTGACGGCAGCATAGTCACAGGCAGATATACAGCGGACTACCTCAGATGTGGGAATACAGCCGTATCCGGCTGTGGCACACAGCGCCGTTTCCTAAGTCACAGGCGTATCCGCCGATATTTAGTCTTGCCGCTTAAAGCGGCCGAGAAGCACGCACCTTTAGTCGTGTGAGGTTCACATATTAAAAAGGTGCCGGGAAAATACGAATCCGCACCATGATAAAGCTTATTCTCTTATCATAGATGGTATGAAGATCTATGTGCGTGAGCTTTATTATGTGCCAGAAACGATGACAGATACTTTAGCAGAGAAAATGGAAATTCTCGCAAAAGAGGCAGAAAACTCAGATTGTATATGTCAGACAAAAAGTGAAAATAGAATGTGGGGAACAAGTAATGAATAATATAGTAGAACAGTATGCAGAAGGTATGATGGGGAGTGAGATTCTTATTTCCATGAAGATCCTGAAAATCGAAGAAAATGTTTTTGATTCAGATGCTCTTATGTTGTCATTTCAAAAAGAGTGGTCAGACTACATAAAGAAACTGGAGAGACGAATTGAAAAATTGAAGAAGAAAGCCAGGGAATGTTCGCATAGAGCACTGGTGCAACCAATACATACATTTGAAGGTCACGACCGGATCAACCAAAATAGAAAACGCTTATGGAAGATGCACGGCGGTACCGGAAGTGGGAAGAGATAAACGGGAGAAATTTACGTCTTGCGCATATGCTGGACAGGCTCGGAAAGGTAGTGTGCGTAGATGCCAGGGAATACACGTTTCGTTCGGATAAATCATCAAGGTATTGGGTGTTTTTGTACCAGGATGCTCCGGTGACTTATCATGAGGGAGAATTGTATAAAGATTTTCCAGAAGTCCTGTCAGAGCAGGAGAAGATGGAAGTGAGGCAGTTACTGAGCTAAAATTAAAAAACTGGAGGTATGGTAGTAAAATGGAATTTACGTATCGGTCGAAAATAGAAGCAGGTGAGGGCATCATCCTGAATCTGTGGCAGAAGGCATTGGGGATTTTTGGAGTGCTGCTTGCGGCTCTTACAACAGAGGTCATGCTGCTGCAGCATAGCACAAAATTCATGTATGTCATGTCACTGCCGCTGGTGATCCTGATTATTGTGATGGGTACTGCAAAATATGGGAAGATTTACAGAAAATGCAGGTGTACCGTAAAATTCTGGGATCAGCATTTGGAATATTATATCCCGGCAATCAAGTTTTCAAAGAGGGACTATACGGAATATATGCGCATAGAATACTATTTGATTGATTGCGTGGAATTTGATCCACCGACACTGCAGCTGAGGATCACAAGCAAAGATTATGATATTAAGTGGGAGAGGGCATCTGATGGCGAAGATCTCCTGAATGACGACTGGGGAGTGGATGATCCGATTTATTTTAAGTTCATGAATAAGAAGGATGCAAAACATATGCTGGAACTGGTGAGAAGGTATATAACGGAAGATTATTATGTGAATGGGATCGATCTTGGTTGATTTGCGTGAGCACTACGGATTAGGAAGGTCTTGGCACGATTGGAAAACCAGAGAAAACTATGTGATTGACAGAACAAAAGATTGCAGATGGAGGAAAAATAATGCTAGGCTTTGGATATGGTATAATGTGGCTGGATATGCAACTGAAAATGGGTCTGATTACGAGAACACAATACTATTTGTATTTGATGAGAGGTTTTGCTTTGATTTTCCTGACCGTTGACATCGTTTGGAGTGTACTGAAAATTACAATTAAGAGAAATCGTGACTCTGTTCTTTCATTATTAGTGAGAGAAATATTGATTGCTGTTATTTCGGTTTGTATGATTGTGCTTACAAGCCTGGAACTATACATGGGGTTATAGATGTTGGAGGAAATGATGTGAAAAAAGAGATTAAAAGAATTACATGTATGTGTGGTTTGTGTGGAAAGACACACGATATTCCTGTGCTGCAGTATGAGGACAACATGCAGATAAAGGATAAAGAAGTGTGGTATCTGAAAACTGTGTATTACTGCAAAAATATGGATGAGGAATATTGTCCAGAGGAGATCATGGACGAGAACCTTATGAGTGCGAGGGAAGCTTATCGGCGTGAAAAGGGTCTGTTAAGTGCGAAAAGCATTCAGCATATCCGTGAAAAATATGGATTGAGCCAGGAAGAGTATGATAAGCTTCTTGGATTTGAAGATGGCACGACCAAGAAATGGGAAACACGTACAGTGCAGCTTCCTGATCAGGATGAGATGATTCGCAATAGCTGGGATAACAGGTATGCGAAAAAAATGCTGGAGGAACATAAGGAAGCATTTGATCCGGCACGATATGAGAAAATTATGGAAGATGTTAAAAAGGAGGATCTTTTGTGAATGGAAAAGGCATTAGCAGGATAGCTGTATTAAGTATGTCCTTATTGTTCCTAAACCTGCTTATTGCTATATCTGTATTAGGGAATGGTGGTAATAAAATGATAATTTATTTTTGGTGAATATGTGCTTCCTGAATATGGGGTCCTGGTGGAAACATCAGGACCCCATTGCGTATATGCAAACATGACAAATATGTCGTATTGACATATATGCCATATAGGGATACAATATAACTATATGATAGTAATTGGGATGCGCAGAAGAAGGGCATATTGCCGGTGATGAAGGATGAGAAAGTCGGGGTGAGCGTACCGTAACGGTACGGCTGCTGCGAACGACTGAAAGAAGAAACGGGGGCTATGTAAATGGCGAAAGCAAGTCTGTATCTGAAATGTAAAAAATGTGGGAAAGAGTTCTGCCACGAAAAATATTTTTCAAATAGTAAGGAGAGGAACTCATATGAAGAATGGGCACGTGATGCAATCGATCTTTGTCCGGACTGCTATAAAGCAGAGAGCAGAGAGAAAATGCGTGAGGAAAACAAAAAAGTAGGACTTATTCTCAATGCATCTGTTGTTCCAGGTATCAATCTCCAAAATGGAGAGATTCTGATGTATCTGTGGTTTTCCGGAGACACTGAGACACATAAAGAAGAAATCAAGAGTCTTGGTTATCATTGGGATGAGTGTAAGAATGCGGATCGGTATTATTCACTATCACTCAAAAGGGAGATGTGCTGGGGGAAACGCATAGAAGCCAAAGATTTTGAAGAAGAGATTAAAAAGGCAGAAGAAATTGGTGCGAAAAAGTTTGTTCCGGACGCTGGGCTCTTTGGAAGCATCCATGCACAGGTTGCAGCCAAAAAACATCAGGAGTGGTTGGAGATACAGGAAGAACTTAAAAAACTGGAAAAGCCACAGATGCCAGATTTTCTCAAAGAGATGATAGGGGACAAGCCCTGGAATCAGAAGGTGTATGGAAAGAGCAGCGGCCGCTACGTGATCTACTTAGATAACGAGCCGGTTTCGCTTACGGATGAGCAAGCATCCTCCGTCAAGCAGTATTTGAAGCAGGCAGATAAGTATAATGAGGAAGCAGGGGCGGTCAGAAAAGGTAAGGAGTATTATCAGGAATACCTTGATCGGAAAAAATTGCAGGAGCAGAACAAAGAGAGGCTTGGAGAGGAACTTTCAAAGCTGGAGAAACCGGAGGAACCGGACTTTCTCGAAGATCTTATAGATGGAAGGTACTGGAATGGCCGTGTATACGGGCAGAAGAAAGGCAGTTATGCAATTTACCTTGATCGGGAAAAAGTTTCGCTCACGGATGATCAGGCAGCGGATATCAATGAATATCAGAGTGCCATGGAAGAGTACCTCCAGAAGAAGAAAGAACTAAAAGAGAAATTCGCAGGTAAAAGTGAGTAACAGAAGGGAGAAAAGAAAATATGAAAAAATATGCAGAAATGAACAGCGAAGAAATTCGTCAGATCGTAAATAGAGGCGGGGATAAGCTTGTAAAGCTCAATCAGCAGGTTGGTGACTATTTAGATAGTCTGGAATTGTCAGAAAGAGCACGGGGCATTATAGCGAACACAGACGGGAACTCTATTGCAGAATGTTTCGGTGGTTTAATGTCGGCTCAAGAAGTAGAAAGCTTTATCCGGGAAGAATACCCAGAAGAATAGAGAACAGGGAGAAAGAAAAATGTATAAATGCGAACTTATTAACGAAAACGGAAGCTTTGACATGGAAACAGGATTTGAGACTGTGAAAGATGCTTTTGAATGGGCAACTGGACGTGGAACCCATTACAATGCACTTGTTGAGGATGAGGAAACGGAAGAGCTTTGGAAATTTCCAATTCTATCATCTAAGAAAGATATGTTTGCAAAAATAAGTGCGAGAAACGGGGATATATATACTGTAAATAATGAAAATTATGATAAAGTTATTGACAGCTTTAAGTGCAACGAATATGGCTGCAATAGATATGATAGGGATTATATTGGTTAGACTCGCTCACCAAAAAGACGTCGAAGAGGATGTTAAGTAGAAAAATATAGAAGAAAAGGGGTTGTCCATCATCGATCACTTGCGTAAATTCGATGGACGTATCTTATATCCCACAGCTAAAACAGTGGGTCCTACGACACAATTATAAAGGAAGAGACTATGAGGGTAAGAATACATAAATTGGAGTATTTAGGAGCGATCAGGGCTGCATCCCTGGATGAGATCGTTGAAAAATACTGGGAAGATATCCTGGCGGTGGTAAGTTGGCAAGCAGGCTCATTAACCAGACTTATGCCGACAAGAGTCTGGGCAGACTATGAAGATACAAAAGGATCAGCATACCTTCATGTTATGTGTGCTGGTCGTAAGTTTAATTTGTACCTGAATGGTATTGATAAGAGAGATCTGCCAGAGGCTCATGAATTTGATATAAGAAAAGCTATAGCTCCATATGATCCGTATCATCCAAATGATGATAACGATGTAATGGAAACTGTTGGCATCCTTGAGGGAGCTGTTGACTTCCTATGCGACCATTATGGTGTAGCACAGGGGCATCCGTGCTGGACTCTACATTACCAGTATCCTGATCTGATCAGAACTCGGTTTGCTGTTTTTCACAATCAGGTGATGCTTGGTTTTCAGAAAGAATTGGTGAGAAAAAAGAGAGGCCTTGAAAAGATATTTGGACTGATTGATGAAGCCAACCGGAAACTGATTGAAGTGGATGAAATACCGGCACGTAAAGTGGGAGCAGACAAGGTTTATTATTATCGGACAATAGAAGCTTTGAACCGTCAGAGTACAAGATCAGAGCTTTATCGTTATCGTAGGAAGCTTGGCATGACGCAAACAGATTTGGCCAAAGAGCTTGGAGTAAGCCTTAGACAACTGCAGAGATATGAAACCGATGATTGTGCATTAGCAAATGCGCCGGTTGCAGTTGTTGAAAAGCTTGCGGCGATTCTCGGTGCGGATATAACGGACATTGTGAAGGACGGGAAATTAGTATATGAGAGAAACGGAGAAAATTCATGAAGTATGTAGAGTTTGAATTGATCGGTGATTATGCGTTATTTTCGGATATCATAACGCGTCCCGGAGGAGAAAAAAATACATATATGGTTCCTACTTATGAGGCATTGAAAGGGGCTGCTAAAAACTGCTTCTGGAAGCCGACGATCAACTGGGTGATAGACGCTGTACGGGTTATGAATCCGATCAGAACAGAACCGATAAATAAACTGTTATCCAACTACTCAACCAGCGGAAAGGATCTGGCATGTTTTACTTATTTGAGGGATGTGCGATACCAGGTGCGAGCTCATTTTGAGTGGAATATGAGAGACCAGGAGTTTGAAAAAGACCGGAATGCTGGTAAATTTGGTGCGATTATCCAAAGAGCAGTGCGGGCAGGCGGAAGATATGACATTTTTCTTGGTACAAGGGAGTGTCAGGCGGAGCTGCGACCGTGTGTATTTGGCGAAGGCGAAGGATATTATGACCATATGGGAGAAATGGAGCTTGGGTATATGTACCATGGTCTGACATATCCAGATGCGGCCGATGTACTTCCAGGAGAGGAAGATTTCTTGACTGTTCGGTTTTGGCGTCCGGTAATGAAAAATGGAATTATTACATTTATACGACCGGAGGAATGTGCGGACAGGCGTCATATCCGGAAATTTGAGCCGACCACGTGGAAGGATAAGAGAAAAAGAATCCGATAATAGAGGGGGAGATAATTTGAACTGGTTTGAGAGCTTATGTAAGCTATACAGTGAAAATGAACAATATGCCGGAAGATATATGAAGGGAAGGTGGGGAGAAGATCTTATATTGCTTCCTATTTACCATAACACAGTCATTGCGCACATAACGGTATATATCTTATCAGATGGAAGCTTCGTATATGCAAAGCCGGTTGACCGGGAAGAATCGATCACCATTATCCCGGTAACAGAGATGTCTGCAGTGCGAACAAATAATTGTGCAGCTCATCCGTTATGTGACGGGTTAAAATATGTAGCAGGTGATTACGTTGATTATTGCGATATAAAAGAGCTTGGAAAAGCTGGTTTATATTATAAAAATTACAAGGATGCGATAAGTTCCTGGGGGCAATCAGAGTATAGCCATCCAAAAGTTAATGCAATCCTGAGTTATATTGAAAAAGGATGTATTATAAAGGATCTGGTATCCTGTGGGTGTCTGATTTTAGATGATGATGAAAGGTTATCTAAAAATGTGAAAATAAATGGCATTGAGCAGGGCGCTGCGGTTGTAAGATTCCATGTACTGGAGGATCCGGTCAATGATGTGGAGTCGCTGCAGGCACGTCCTGAAGATGAAAAGTGCTGGGTCGATCGCACGCTGCAGGAAAAGTGGATCGAATATTGCAGATCACAGGATAATATGAAGGAAAAGTGCCTCTCATATGGAAGTGGAGAAATGGTCAGAGTATCATACAACAATCCTAAGAAGATCCGCAATGATGGAGACAGTACAAAACTGATATCTTTCCATGATCAGATTAAAAATAACCATTTTCTTTTTACCAGATTCCAGAACGAAGAGGAGAGTGTTCAGCTAGGTTATGAGGAAATGCAAAAAGTATATAATGCTCTGAAATGGATCATCCGCAAACAGGGTGCCCAGTACGGAGAGCTGTGTATTGTCTTTTATATAAATGGATCAGGGGATAAGTTTCCGCTGATTACAGATGGCACAGAAGACATTTGTAAAAATTATGAAAATAGTATCAACGGACAAATATTTGAAATTGATATTCCCTCATATGAAATTGTTCAGAGGGATGCACAGCGTCTTGCAAGAGCAATGATGGGCTATGAGGAAGTGGTTCCGGAAAACATGAATATGCGATATATAGCACTGAAAGGATCGACTCCTGGACGTCTTGCGATTGTGGAAAATCATACGATCCGTACCGGAGAATATGTACAGCGTATAAAAAGCTGGCATGAGGATATGGCTTTTCTTCAGCTCAATAATGAAGGTGAATGGCATTATGGAACTTATGATGTGCATACGATGTTTAATATCTTATACGGGGATGATAAAGATAGCAGATATTTGGTGGTTCACAATAAAAATATGAGGAAAAGAGAGCCCATGTTTACTGTCCGCATGATCAACTGTATTCTATACGGTGATCCGCTCCCTGTTGATATTGTGAATATGGCGGTGGATCGTGCATCCAGTCCGCAGTCTTATGAACAGTGGTATAATTGGGAAATGGTACTGGCTTTTGCATGTGCATGTATTAAGAAAAAGGCAAAAGAAGAGAATGCGGAGGGTTGCGGAGTGGCATTAAACAGAAAATGTTTGGATAGGAGCTATCTATACGGTCGGCTTCTTGCTGTTGCTGACAGGATCGAATACAGGACTTTCGGACGGGGAAACCATCGTAATACGAACGCAAAAAAGTATATGACAACGTATTCAGCATATCCATTCAGAACCTGGAAAGTGATAGAGGAACGAGCACAGTTCTATTATAAAAAACTGAAACCTACAGAAGCAATGCTATATCAGGGAGAGATCATGGAAATCATGAATCTTTTTGATGAGAAAGATTTTATGTCAAGTGATCCACTTGACAGTATGTACTTGTTGGGATATCACAATGAGGCTGCAGAGCTTCGGAAAATAGCAAGAAAAACAGAGGAAAAAGGAGAAGAATAAGATGACCGATATGAAAGGTAGAGTTGACTTTGAATTACTGGTAACTGTAACAAATGCAAACGCGAATGGGGATCCGCTGGATGGAAACCGTCCAAGAAAGAATTTAGCAGGATATGGGGAGATCAGCAGTGAATGCATTAAAAGAAAAATCCGGAACCGGTTGCAGGATCTTGGCTGCTGCATATTTGTACAGTCTGAAGATCGATCGGATGATGGATATAAGAGTCTGAAGGCGAGGGCTGATGGAAACACAGAGTTAAAATCTGCTATGACAGGAAAAGGTGCGGATACCGATACCTGCAGAGATATTGCGTGTAAAACATGGATTGATGTGCGGAGTTTTGGACAGATATTTGCATTTAAGGGTTCAGATACTTCTATAGGGATCAGAGGCCCTGTAACGGTACAGAATGCGGTCAGTGTATCCCCGATAGATGTAGAGTCAGTGCAGATAGTAAAATCTGTAAATGGCGAAGACAAGGCTGGAAAGGCATCAGATACGATGGGTACGAAGCATTTTGTTCCATTTGGTCTGTATGTAATTAAGGGAAGTGTTTCTGCTTATATTGCTGAAAAAACTGGTTTTTCCAGAGCTGATCTGAAATTATTGAAAGAGGCTCTTTTAACATTGTTTGAAAATGATGCTTCTGCAGCTCGTCCGGAGGGATCAATGGAGGTGAGAAGAATGTTCTGGTGGGAGCATGAATCATGCACTCCGGCTGCAACCGCAGCAGAAGTTTTCCGGTCAGTACGAATTACAGAAAAGAAGGGGAGACCGACTTGCTTTGAAGATTATGATATCCATGTTGAAGAAATGGAAGCAGTAGTGAAGCCGGAGATTGTAAAGTAGTCAACACCGTTTTAGTCGTATAGGGTTCATGGTGCGAATGGCAAGCGTTCAGAAAATCATCAGCTATTCGCACCAGAAAGGATGTTGCTGTTTACCTGCTTACCGAGTACAAAAGAATAGTAGATGCGGGATTTGCGCAACATTGTAAATACCAGGCCTATATATGCAAGAAAGCTGTCGAATTTTGCTGTCGTTCCTCACAAGAGGGACGTGGGTTTGAATGTTAATGATATAGAAAATTTGAAGTAATTTTGGAAGTCGTTCCTCGTAAGAGGAACGACTGTTCTCTTTTTGTCGCTGTTATAAGCTTTGCAATGGCTCAGCTAATAATTCCCGCTTATATTTATAATATGTGTTTCTGGCAATTCCGGTTAATTTAATGCACTCGGCATCTGTAAGACTTCCGCCGAATGCTTTGGCATGTTTCAAGATTTCCTTTTTCACAGATACACTTTTTTTGGTAACTAATTTTTTCCCTTTGACAGCACCAATCTGCTTGCCATTGAGCTTGGCGGTCAGGATGCCCTGTCGTGTACGTTCACGGAGATCCGTAACCTCTTTTTCAGCCTGTTCAAAAGCTATCTTAATCTGTCTCCTTGCAACATCTAAGAGTAAATCATTCAATGCAGAAATTACAGTATTCAAGAACTTATCTGTTATCTCATCTCCAGTACAGAAATTTACTTCTATCTGTCGCTGGATAGCTTGTTTGAAGACTTCTGTGTTGATGTGTGGTTCATTAAGAAATTCCAAAACAATACCTTTTGAAAAAAGAGCTTCATATTCAGTATATCCTTCATCAGCATTTCTTGCCATTCTGGATGCAGAATCGTAGATAATCTTGTCGCCGGGGAGTACACGCTTCAAGAGCTTGTCTAATTCCTTTCTGCCCTGGAATGTGGTTCCGGTATATATCTCTTTTATGATGATTGCATCCGGATAGATCTTTAGAATATTTCTAACCTGGCGTTCAATGTTTTGCGTTGGGCGTGAGATTCTGCAATATCCGTAAATAGCCATAATATGCTTCCTTTCGGTATTAAATCTAATGTTCGGTAGAATTGATATAGTTTTATTGTATATTCGATCTATCGAAAAGTCAATGAATATACAAAGATTTAATACTTTTTAGTGTATAGGTTAGATTTGCTACTTTTTATATGGGGTAAAAATGGGAACATATGTTTACTGAATGTTTCGGATATGGTAAAATAAAATATATGATTACAGAGGTGAAACAGATATGAAGGAAGGCAAGAAATCTCCCATAGCGAATAGACGTCCTGGATATCCGGAGACATTCAAAACTTTAAGGCAGTGGAATCTATTGGGATATGTACCTAAAGATGGATGCGAAGGAGATGCCTGTTGGACAAACGCATTTTGTGATTGGTGGTCAGTCTATTATTACAAGGATGAGGTACGTCTGGCTCAGGGAGACGAGCTTGCAGAGTTCAATGCTAAGGAAGCGGAGCGGAAAGCGCATAAAAATGAAATGTCAAGACGATGGCATAAAAAGAAGAGAGATCTTCTGCGGCTGGAGAAGGCAGCAAAAAGCTCTGAAATTATTCCTTGTGAGAATCCGAGCAAGACCATCGTATTCGATGTAGAGACCACAGGGTTATACAGATCCGAAGATGATATTTTACAGATCTCGATTATAGATGGTGACGGTAATGTACTGATTAACGAATATGTGCATCCAATAAAAAAATATAGCTGGGAGGAAGCACAGAAAATAAATGGAATTTCTCCGGAAATGGTAGAGAATGCGCCGTATCCAGAAAAATTGATACCGAAGGTTAAGGGAATCTTCGACTCTGCAGATTTATGGATTTCTTATAACGGGGAATTTGACCTAAAGTTCCTGAAGGACTGGGGAATCAGTGAAAAAAATAGAGATGTAAAGCAGTATGATGTAATGAGGGAATTTGCTCCAATCTACGGTGAATGGAGCGATAGATTTGGATGGAAGTGGAAGAGCCTCGGGGTGTGTGCACGTTATTTTGATTATTCATTTGATGCACATGACAGTCTTGAGGACGTCAGAGCGACCTTATACTGTTATAACAAAATAAAAGAAATTCAGGAGGATGTTGACACTCCGCACGGCTAAAGCCGTGTGGAATGTCAAAGGAATATTCGGGAGTGGTTCACTGAGACGAATAGTTAAATTGCAATAAGTGGATAGTAATATAGCCAGAACTAATATATTGCAATTTACTTCGGTTCATGGTAATATAACTATGTTATTTTTTTTAGTCTCATTGTTTAACTTCGTTGGTCTGGTTACAGACTGGCAAGGTAGAGTGCATGTAGTCAATACACAAAAGAGGTATTGTGACTGACATGAGATCAGTGGGGCTATTTTTTTATGCCATCGCATCTGCGGTGGTTTTTTTTATGCCCTTAAAAGGAGAGAAACGAGAAAGGAGAGAGAACTTTTATGAGAGGAGCAACTATTAACGGGAGACCTGCAGAGCAGGTCTTTGACGCATTACGAGGTGATATTCCAGGTGTTATCAAAAGTATGGAAGATAACCGGGCATATCCGTATCTTGCCATGGAGGTGCTGCAGCCATTCTTTGAAAGCTTGGTACCGCCTAGAAACTACGACTTCGATTGTGGTGAGGCGAAAACCCAGCTTTTAGAAGAAGGTGGAGGATTTGTGTATTGCACCGGATCGATCACGATTTTTGATGATGAGGGAAATCCTCTTCGGAAGAGATCGTATGTCGGTGCTGCTAACCTGTCTGTCAACAAAACGACAGGTAAAATAATGGATCCGGCAGCCGCTACCAGAACGGCAGTTACAAACTGCAAGAAAGGCTGCATCCAGGGATTTGGATGTGGTGAAAAGCAGTTGACTGACTGTAAGGTAGAGAAGCGCAAGGAAGAGAAGAAGAATCGGCAGACAAGCGTGGCTTCTTCCTCAACGTCAGGTTCCGCAAACACACAGGTATTCTTCGTCAAAAGGGCGGAAGGAAACCTGAAAACAGGAGACAAGTATCTCCTGGTACCAGTAAAGACCAGCACGGGAATAAAGACCCATGTGCTGATCTGGAGGAACGAGTTCCGGAATCCGGAGAGGATTGCGGAATTCCTCTCTACGGGAGATCAGGTTGCCATGGAGGGTGTCTTTGAACACTATCGCGACAGCGATCGTATTGTGTTCAAGGCATTCAAGAAGGGATGTGCATGATGGCAGCAGATGTGCCGGCTCTTGAGAGAGAGTATGGCGATTGTCTGAAGAGCTATGCATTGTTATATGCGGAAATGCACATAGCCCTTCATGAAGCTGATCAGGAAGAAGACGATCTGGTCAGTTTCACAGCAGCTTACCAGGCGGCCGCTGAAAAGCTTCGGGATCTTCGGAAGAAAGTCCTGGATCGCTCGGATATACCGGATATAGAAATGTATATACGGAGCGATTGCACTTTTAACTACTATGCGTGGTTAAAGATGCGGGCAATCCTGAAAACAGCCGGAGGTGCGCTTCCTGATGGGGAAGTACGTCCGATGGAAGAGCTGGTTTATTGTGGAGCACTGATCCAAGAAAGGCTGGATCAGGAAAAACGTTAATAGTAAAGGAGAATATGTATATGAATAAAGTAATTTTAATGGGTCGTCTGACCCGTGACCCGGATGTGCGTTACTCCAATGGGGAGGACGCTATGGCAGTGGCTAGATTTACCCTTGCTGTGGACCGTAGAATGGCAAGGAATAAGGATGGCGAGCAGACTGCTGATTTTATCAGCTGTGTTGCGTTCCGAAAAACTGCAGAATTTATTGAAAAATATTTTCGGCAGGGGACGCGTATGGTGATCAGCGGCCGCATCCAGACCGGAAGCTACACCAACCGTGACGGACAGAAAGTGTATACCACCGATGTGGTAGTAGAGGAAGTCGAGTTTGCGGAGAGCAAGGCATCCCAGGAGCGGAGCGGAGCATCCGCTGGTATGCCGACAACAGCAGGAACTACACCGGGAGGGGCAGCAGGTCTCACGACCGACAAGGATGGCTTTATGAGCATTCCTGACGGTATTGATGAAGAGCTGCCGTTTAACTAATGTGTGTTAAGCCATCCATATTGGATGGCTTAGAAAATGGGTTCGCCATACTGCAGGTAAAGAGGGACTGTCAGAAAATGTTCCTTAACCTGGAGGCATTAGGCAATGAGGTTCCGGATATTCGGAACTATAACGTTGTCTATAAAGCCGATTATGGCGAGAAAGAGATGGATCTGGATGATCCGGAGCGTCTTAGCTCTTATCTTAAAGATATATTTTGTATTTTCAATGTGGATCATCCGGAAGATTTCACTGGCCACAGTTTGTCAGTGAGTGACATTGTGGCAGTTATAAGAAAAGGAGAGGTCGCGTACCACTTTGTCGATTCTGTCGATTCCTTCGGCTTTGTAGAGCTTAAGGATTTTGGAAGACCCATCATTCAGATTGGCCATTTTAAATGCTATCTTGTGGATGAATGGGAAGGATGTGGTGAAAGATTCCAGTTGGGAAGTTCTCCCACATGTGATCTGGTCTTCTATTTCGCGTTGGCCAAGCCATCAGGAATAGATATAGAATATGATTTCCGGCCAACACATGACGAAGTGGAGGATGACTGGATAAATGAAATGGCTGCGATTGATATTGCAGCACACGATCTGTAAGGGCTTGCCATCTTTTTGGCGTGGGTGCACTAGAAAGGAGGTAAAGATGGGGGAGCAGTATAACTGCTTCTCTATCTTTTTTTATTGGAGAAAAATGAAAAAATACCCTTATAATATAGAAAGAGCAGTTAATGGTTTGTCGATGAAGAATCCAGGATGGAGCATAGATGTGCTTCTGATAGCGGATCTTGTTATGGAATACATTGGGAAAAACAATGTATCAGTAGACCAGGTGGAGCTTTCGCTGGTCAATGGATGCCTTGGGATAAATGGGATTCTTGTGGAGCGTGTAGCTCTGTTACCTGGAATAAATGTAAAGGTGACATCGAAGGCTGAAGATCTGGAAGACAGGATTCTTGCAAGGGAGGAGACCATTTAATGGTAGTTTGGGATATTGTAAAAAATTCTGAAAAGAAAATCATTTTGCGTAGTATGCGAAGCGGAGAAATTCTTTGTACATATGGTGCGAAGGAAAAAATCCCGGAAGAGATGCGTGTAAAATGGACTCCGGGCGGATATGATGCTGGAGGATTTCTCATTGTAGACGTGGATCAGTAAGAGGTTGTTAAAGTAGGGGCTTGTAAAAGCCTGCTAGACCAGAATGGAGGATTATCTTGCAATAACTGAAGAAAAACAATATAATAGACAAGATAATAAGCAAGATAATAAGCAAGATAGGAGAGATTTATGGATAGATATATTCCCCCATTTACAATTTCCAATAAAATGTTGGAGTATGTATCCTCCATATCGGAGAAAGTTGGAGGCATTAACAGCCGCCATATGTTGGATAATAAACCTCATCTGAGGAAGAATAATAGAATAAAATCTATTCATTCTTCATTGAGAATAGAGGCAAATTCTCTTTCGTTGTCGGAAGTGAGGGATGTTATCAATGGCAAGGTTGTGATTGGCGACAGAAAGGAAATACAGGAAGTAAAGAATGCATATTTGGCATATGCAAAGATCAAGGAAACAGATCCGTACAGTGTCAGTGAATTAAAACGGATACATGGTATCATGACGGCTGGCATCGAGGAAGAGTCAGGGATTTTCCGTAGCGGATCAGAGGGTGTATTTGCTGGGGATAGATGCATTTTTATTGCACCTCCGCCCAATATGGTACCTGAGCTAATTGGAGAACTGTTTTCATGGATGAGGGACTGTAAGGAAACTGTGCATCCACTGATTATGGCTGCGGTATTTCACTATGAATTTGTTTTCATACACCCATTTGCAGACGGAAATGGCAGAATGGCAAGATTATGGCATACTTTACTGCTTTTTCAGTGGCGAGACATATTTGAATATATTCCGCTGGAAAGCCAGATTGAAAAATTTCAGTCTGAGTATTATGAAGCGATTGCCAAATGTCATGTCAATGGAACCTCCGATGTATTTATTGAGTTTATGTTGGAGCAGATTGATAAAATTTTAGATGATGTTATTGTGCAGATGGGGCGTGCGGACGCTGATATGAGCGAATATGTGAAACGGCTGCTAGATGTGATGGAGTATGATGTGTCATACACTGCTACTGCTATTATGCAGAATCTAAAAATTAAGTCAAAAGAGACTTTCCGAAAAAATTACATGAATCCTGCGTTGCAACTAGGAGTTGTAGAAATGACAATTCCTAATAAACCGAATAGTAGGAATCAGAGGTACGTAAAAAAATAAGAGATGAGAAACATAGAATGTGTCGTCGGCACATTCTATGTTATCATAGTGAGTTGTTTTTTTGCTTGATATATCAATCTTTTTTCTTCTTTTTTGTAGCCATGTCCTTAACGATTTTGGCAACTGCTCCCACAGATACACCTTCCGCTTCTGAAATCTTCCTGATCGAATATTCAGGGTACATTTTACGGATACGTCGCCTGGTCTGTTCATCAATAGTGGGGCGTCCCCTTCTTTTTGGTGGGGTAGCAGAAGTGATGGCGATCATATCTTGCTCTGCACTGCTTTTCCCTATGTATTGTCGTAGATGCTTGATGGTATTATCTTGCACTTCTATGGTAGCTTCCAATTCATCAATCTTCTTTTTCAACCAATTAGTCTCATTATATTCCCACATATGTGCCATGCCTGTCCAGTATTCAACACCATGTTTTTTGCATAACGTAATATTGTCCTGTAAAAGCTCTTTGTATGACCGGTCAGATTCCAGCTGTTTCTGCCGTTTTATTTTGGAAGACAGCAGATTTGCATCTGCGCAGGCTTTGTAGTAGTCTTGTACTGCCATGAGGTACTGAAAATCAGCAGATTTTTTGTAGGCTGCTTCCGCATCATCCAATAATTCTTTATTTTTTTTCTTGTATTTTTCAATAATCTGCTCCTGCTGGGCAATGATATCTTCTAATTCTTTCTTTGTTTTAGCCATTACTTAATCACTTCCTTCCCAAAATCAGCTCTGACTCTGTGATCCAACAGTTCCAAAACGTAGGGTGGACAATCCCTGTGTCGGGTGCTGGTTGCTGAAGATTCCCATGATCGGAGTGTCTCCAGGGGAATGTGGTAAAGTTCTGAAAATTTTTTCTGTGTAAGTCCAGTCCGTTTTCTGATCTCTTTTACTGACATGTTTCCCTCACTAATAACCATAAATTGTTTCTTAATCATATTATACAGGTGCATTGCACCGGTTGCAAGAAAAACTTGCTTTCATGCAAAAATTACAAAAAATGCGGAAGAGAAGTCCAAGAAATGTAGTTGAAAATTCCTGTGTATATGGTAGAATATAGATGTAATTTTTTGCAGTTGTCCGATTGTTTAGTCAAGCTGGTCTTAATGATAAGACTGGGGAGACAGGGTGCAGCGGGGCCATTTTAAGTATGGTCGCCCTGAGATGAACGGGACAAGTGCGATTTTTTTTACTCAAAAAGAGTAGTCATGAGTTCGTGACTGCTCTTTTTTTTGTGCAAAAAGCACTTGTTAAAGAAAGGAGAGAGAAAGAGAATGGAAAGGAGAGAGAGCTGTTATAAGGAAAACAGTTTCTTCCAGAGCGCACAAAATGTGCGAAAGCTCGGTGCATATTACACCGATGTGGATCACTGCCGCAGGATCGGAAATTTATTCGATTTTGACCAGGCAGAAGAGATCTGCGTGCTGGAGCCGTCCATCGGAGACGGTCAGGCAGTTCTTACCGTAACGGGAGAAAGGGAACACTGTAAGATATTCGGTGTGGAGTTGAATAGGGATACCTACACGGAATGCTTGCAGGATAACCCCAAATTTACAGCCATATTAAATGAGGACTTTTTGAAGGGAGTGAAAATTTCCAACAATAAGTTCTCTTTTTGTTTTGCCAATCCACCGTATGGGGAATCTGCAGAAGAAAAAAAGCGGCTGGAGCAGTTGTTCCTGGAGAGGATTGCCGGGTACATGCGAAACGGCGGATACCTGGCACTGGTAATCCCGTATGGAGTCTTCAAGGAAGAAAAGTTTTTCAGGGCTGTCCTTGGGCGGTTCAGTCTGGAAGGATTTTACCGGTTTGATGATAAGGAATATGAAAAATATCATCAGATCTGTGCAATTCTCAAGAAAAAGTCTCCGGGATACCTTCGGAGTTACTTTGAGGAGAAATTTGCTGCCATCCAAAGACTTGAAAACTATCCATATCTTCCGGAGGAAGTAGCAGAAAAGCATGTGATCATTGACAGCCGGGAGCGGGACATAGATATGTTCACAACCCGGATATTTGATTATGAGGCTGCTGCGGAAAGGATCGGTGCTAGTCCTTTGTGGGCGGAGATAGGAACGAAGGTTTTCCAGCGGCCGTATACCGGCTGCAATCTCACAAGTCCGATCGTTCCCGTATCCAATGAGATTGGCTACTTGTTAGCTGTAACTGGCGGCGGAGAAGGATTATCTGGAAATGCAGAGGATCAAACGCTACATCTTCAAAGAGGTGTGGCTAAAAGGGTCCAAAGCGAGGATGCCATGAAGAACGATGATGGAAAAGTCCAGAAGCTCGTTCAGACCACGTATACAGAGATTAAGCTGAATATTGTGGAAAATTCTGGACGGATTACACAACTGTAAACAGCGTAGCAGCCGGAAGGCTGTGGATAGGAGAGAATATGGTTTATAAAATCGTGTCGGGTGTGAAAGAGTGTTATTGTGACTCTTTTATTACCGGTCCATCCAATGAGCCGTTGATGGTCAGTTTTTATGACCGTTCATCACAGCTCGTTAGGAGTATAGGGACTGGAATCATCCTTGATAAGAAGTTCAGCTTTGATAATAGAAGTTACACGCTGAGCGACCAATTCGAGGTGTTTTACACCCAGATTGTAAGAGGAAAGGAGAAATTTACCCATGGGGTGGCATTCTCCACTGCATTGAGGGAAAACTATCTGGTGACAACGCCAGATACCATGCAGGAGGATCTGTATTACCACTTGATGAATCAGTACAGCCTCCCACTTTTACGGGAATGGATGGCAGAGATTCAGAAAGCCATGATAAACCGTGGGTATCTGTACCGTGGATATAAAGGTGCGGTGTATGGAGCGGACCATGAGGTCTTGTGCAGGGGAAAAACAGTGAGGTTTAGTGAGCTTCACATCTACAGCGTGACCATGGACGAGGAAAAACTACGTGCAATGGTAAGCCGGTTGTTACAAGACCGGAAGATCTGGATCACGGAGGAGGAGCAAAAGCCGCTGAAAATTGAGAACATGGATGATTACTTTGCCAGATATGGCAGTAGTATTATCAAAAATCTCGAAAATCAGTTGCATCCGGTGACTGGATTGGATGGAGAGATCAATCGGATCGCATTGAAGAGGACCCGGCCGTACCCTCAGCAGGCAGCCATGATCAATGGTGTCTATGAGTATTTCCGGCATAAAAAGCATGGAAGTGTGCTCTTTGTCATGGGTACCGGAACTGGAAAGACGCTGCAGTCGTCCTCAGCAGCAGAAATGCTGTATGTGGGGAAATGGCTGGAGCAGAATCCTGGGAAGACCCTGGCAGACGCCTATGCCCATGATGGAATCATCAACTATCGGCACATTGTTATGTGTCCGGGGCATCTGGTCGAAAAGTGGAAAGAGAGCATCGAGGAAGAGATCCCGTATGCAAAAGCGGTGATCATTAAAACCTTCCAGCAGCTGATCGACATAAGGGAAGCCGGGCGTGAAAGAAAGAACGGAAAAGAGTTCTACATCATGTCCAAGGATTTCTGCAAATTGTCGTATCAGCGTGTGCCATCGCCCAAAAAGATGGGAACGAGGTGCATTGATTTCTTCCATTGCAAAGACTGTAATGCGGCATATGCAAGCCAGGAGGATGGCTGTCCATTGTGTGGTAGCCATAATATAGAAATCCTGCACAGTCGTTATAAACGCACGGGTATGATCTGCCCGCACTGTAACCGCTTGCTTTATCGCAAAGGCATTAAAATGCCGATAGGCGAGTTGTATGATGAGGACAACAAAGACACATTGCCACTCACAAGCTTTGATTTTGCAAGTGAAACTACCTCTAATGAGGTGTGCTTTTACTGTGGGGAGAAGCTGTGGGTACCGTATGTGAAAAATATCAATACGGAGTTTGGCTACACGCCAAAGGAGATTCCATGGGTGCGCCAGACCTTCTGGGCAAACAAGTCCAAGAAGGGAAAGAAAACGTATTGGATATTACGGGGGACCGAAACGGAAGCCCGTTTTTTTTATGGGGAAGTCCTGAACGAAATCGACCGTGATGGCGGATGCCGGAAGTATTCGCCTGCAGAGTATATCAAAAAATACCTGAAAGGTTACTTTGATGTATTTATTGCGGATGAAGTACACAAGTCAAAAGGCGGCGCCACAGCTCAGGGAAATGCATTCCACTGGGTAATGAAGAGCTGCAGGTATACCTTTGGACTATCAGGATCGATCTCTGGAGGAGTTGCTTCGGATCTGTTCTACTTGTTATTCCGAATGAACCCGAAGCGGATGAAGGAACATGGCTATGAATTTGGAAGTGTTCTGAAATTTGCACAGGATTATGGGTGCGTGGAGCAGGATTTTGAGGTTATCACCGATGTCCGCTACGCAAGTTTAAGCCGTGGAAAACAGTTGTCACAGCCGCGTGTGCGGCCAGGGATAAGTCCGGAGGTATTCTCGGAATTTTTGCTTGATTCCGCTGTGTTCCTGAACATCAGCGACATGTCAGCAAATATGCCACCGCTGTATGAGCGGATCAAACTTGTGACGCCGAAAGAGCCGAAGGAGATCGAGGAGCAGCGGGTGTACCGGAGAATCCTTGATGATCTGAGGCATTACGAAAGGGAAGCAAAGGTAAACCTGACTTCTGAAAGGAACCAGTTCGCAATGTCGTATCTGGATAAACCTTATGGAGTACCTCCTTTTGTAGACCCCCGAAATGGCGACGAAATAGCCATGGTGCCTGATTACTCCGAACTTGTAAAAAAGGGCGGGATGATCGAAAAGGAACGCTGCCTGGTGGAACTTGTCGGGAAGGAGCTTTCTGAAAACAGGAATTGCGTGATCTATGCAGAATACACTGCATCGGATACGACCAATGTCCTGCCGAGACTTAAAAGCCTGCTTATGAAGCAGCTGGGTCTTGGGGAAGAAGAGGTTGTTACGCTTCGCTCATCGAGTCCGTCGGCCGAAAAGCGAGAACGATGGATGCATGACCGAGCAGCGAGAGGGATGAAGGTTATGATCTGTAACCCTCGTTTGTGCGAGACAGGTCTTGACTTCTGCTGGAAAGAGAAGGGGAAGATTTACAATTATCCGACTCTGATATTTTATCAGTGTGGGTATTCCCTTTTTACCGAATGGCAGGCAGCTGGAAGAAGCTGGCGCCTGAACCAGAGGGAAGAATGCCGTACTTACTATCTGGCATATTCTGGAACGGTTCAGCAGGCAATCTTGCAGGTCCTTGGCGAGAAAAAGGCAGCTGCATCGGCTATCCAGGGAAAATTCTCTGCAGATGGACTGGCTTCTATGGCGAAGGGCGTGGACACGCAGCTTAGGATCGCACAGATCATGAAAGAGATGGATGATGATTCCGGGAACCGTTTGCAGGAAATGTTTGACGTCATTTCTGATAAGAAAGATGATTCAGAATATGGTTCCTGCCAGAAGATGAAGCTCTTAAATGAGATCATCAATATGGTGGATGAGAAACCGGAGCTTGTAAATCAGCACCAAGATCTATTCAAGAGTCTGATGTCATTCGACTTTTTTGGAGCAATGGATAATAAGAAAGCGGAAACGGCGTTAAATATCAATGCGTTGTTTAGCCGTATGATCTTGAGTAACCAGGCAAGTGCGGTATCGCCACTTCCGCCTAAAAAGAAGAGAAGAAGAAAATCGGACAGCGGAAATTATTCATTGTTCGATGATATTGATTAAAGGAGAGAGAAAAATGAAAAAATTAGTGAAAATAAACGCAGAATTGTTGGTAAAGGCACTTGGTATCGCAGCGACTGGAGGAGGAAAGGGCTTCTTGCTTCTTATCCAGCCAGGCTCCGCACTGGTTGCATCTTGCGACGGAACAAAAGTCGGAAGATGCCACTTTGAAACTGAGAGTGAGGAAGGCATTGATGAACCGGTCATTCTGTATCCTGTAAAGAGCTTTTACAAAACGGCTGAAACGATAGCTAAATTCACCGACACGATATGTGTTGAGCTGAAGGATAGTTATATTGAGCTTTCTGATGCTCAGGGAGGAAGCCGCGTCCGTGTCGCATTGAACGAAAGTGACGTAATGTTTGATCTGACACAGGAAGAAAGTGAAACGGCTGTGTTTGTATCGCTGAAAACAGAAGATTTTGTAAAGCTTGTACGAAGCGGAGGTGCGGCAGCGTCCAAAGCAACGGACGCTATGAAGGCGATGTTCTTCCATGTAAATGGAAGCAAGCTGGAACTGGCAACTAAGAGTTCCCCAATGATCGCATATGCATCGGTTGAAACGGAAACGGTCAAGAATGCCGAAAAAAATGAAACCTGGCATCCTGCTAATGACCAGTTTCTGAATACGGTGATCGGAAACATAGATGGTGAGATCTGCCAGATCGGTTTTACTAACCTGAACACCGTCATAACGACAGAACGGGGAGCGGTATATATTGCCCGTAGAATGAATCTTGAGTTCAAGTCATCAGTTCTCTCCATTATTGAGATGGAAGAGCGGGATTATGAAGCAGAGATTTCCAAAAAAGACCTTCTTTTAGGCCTTGAGGTTTCTACGGTTGGTATTGATAAAGTGCCTTATGTCGTGCTTCGGACCGAAGAATCCGGAAACCTGCTGTTTGAGTCTCCAAATGGTGAAAACCGTATGGAGGTTATACAAAAAAGCCATAAAGGGCAGCTGCAGGCCAGGGGCTTTTCCGTGGACATTGTAAAGACTGGAGTAACTGGCTGCTCTGATACAGTGTCATATTACGGTATGAATGATAAATATTCGGCCCCGATCCATATCAGCGGAAAGGATGGCAATGTGGAATATAAAGCCGTCATTGCCCCTCATGCGATGGATAAGAAGGAGGAAACGAAAAAAGCGGAAGTAAAAACCGCTGAAAAAACAAAGTAGAAGTATAAAAATGCCCGTCTGGTACGCAATTTGCGTGCTGGTCGGGCTTTTTTGTGGGTACACATAAGCATATTTCAACAGATGTGCTTATGTGTACCCACAAGGATACTTCGGAAAGGAGATATTGTTAAAGAGCGGAGAGACAAAAAGAAAGTGTACGAACCGGCGTCGTCCGCTGGATGAAGTATACATGATATCCATGGAGACAGATAGAGAAGGAAAGTAAGACAGTTGTGACTTGAAATTTGAAGTTGTGTCTCCGAAATCGGAGGGGAAACCTTTCCAGGTAGTCTGCAGGTTTCTGAATGATGTATTTGCACGTCTGGAGTTTTATCCAGTGATGGCAGTGAATGGAAAAGGAATTAAACGAGGTCTGCGGAAGCGTGCTGGCGAGTGCCTGGGTCGTGTGCAAGGGCATGGAAGCCGGTGAAATTTGTATGAATATGGTTGGGGTCACATTGCACTGGGAGACCCCGGATACAGTATGACCCTATTCTCATAGAGTGTTACATGTAACAGGAGGAAGAAAGTATGAAATTTAATATGAAAGAACTTATGAAAAAGATTACGGCAGGCGGGACAGCAGCCGTCATGATGGTTGGAAGCCAGTTGACAGTATTTGCAAGTGGAAAACCGGAATCTGGGGCGAAAACTCAGCCGGACTATTCTTACGACTGGATTTCAGATGGTGGAAATGGAACGTTTGATTCTTTGACGAACACGGTAAAACAGACTGGAGGTTCTTTTTATCAGCTTTTAATGGCAATCGGTGTAGTTGGGCTTCTGGCCATCATCATCGTATGTGGCATTAAATTGGCTGCAGCCGGATCAGGTAAACGTGCGGAAGCAATCGAGCAGATGGTTTGGGTATTTGTAGGTGGCATCATTATTTTTGGTTCGGTTTCCATCATTGGAATCGTAGGCACGATTGGAGCGAACTTAGGATCATGAGACACATAGGAAGAATTGTTATGACAATGAAAAACATGGCGATTATACGGTTTGCGGGTGCTGATACAAGTACACAGCCTTTTCATTATCTGAAGCTAGGAGCAGATGGAGGAATATCCGGAAACAGTAACGTAAGAGGGACTGTTGCGAGTTCGTATAAGTTGTTCATGGCAATCGGCGTGATCGGTCTTCTGACGACGCTGATTATTGTTGCCATTAAGATAGCTTCTGCACCAGCCTCCCAGCGGGCAGAAGCATTGTCAGAGCTGAAAGCAAAGGCGATCATCGGTATCATTTTATTTGCGATTCCGACGATTTTGGGCTTTTTAATGCAAATTGCAACTGCATTTGTGTGATGAACGGAGTTAAAAGAGAAAGGAGATAGGGGCGCCTTAAAAGGCAGCCCCTGGAAAGGTATATGAGGACAAGGTTTGAGATCCCACAGGGATTTACGGATGAAGTGCGCTTCTTCCGGTACCTTCCGTTAAGGTCATTGCTGATATTGTTGGTGGTGGCTATTCCGGGAATTATTTTATTTAAGTTATTGTCACCCTTTGGGTTAGGAATTTATGTGTTTTTTGCATGGGTGATCATTGAATTTGTTATTGTAGCTGCAACGATCGTACCGATCCCGTTGGAAAGATGGAAAGATGGGGGAGGGCTTACATATGAGCGGTATATTACAAAAAAACTGCTCCGAAGAAGAAAAAAAGAACTATACATCAAAGGATATAAACAGATGGAGTATGAGGAGGAATTAAACCATGACTTATATGATTAACCAAATCTATCATGTGGTAATGATCCTCATATTCATGATGATGTTTATGATGATCGTATGTTTTGTATTATATATGTCAGCAACCAGGAAGAAGAAGCAAAGGCGGGAAGCGGATATGTACTTCCAGAGCCTTGACAGGAAAGATGCCAAGGATTTTTTGGACTTTGAAGATATTGTTGACGATATGGTTGTGACAAACCATCACCGTACATTTATTGCTGCTTTTAAGTGCCGTGGATTTAACCTTGGAACGGCATCTTCAGTACAGGTGGCGAGTACCCTTCAGGGCTATCTTTCATTTATCAACACGATTAAGACCCCAATTACGTACCGGCAGTATTTTATTCCAATGAGTCTGGATAGTACGAAGAGTATGTATAACAACAAATATGATGAGGTAGAACAGAAATTGTTCCATCTGGTCCAGGACTATGACGAGTTGCTGGAAGCGCTTAATCTGGTCCGTGGTATTGATATCGTGCAGGAAGGAGAGATGCAGAAGAGACTGATAAAACTGCAGGAAGATATCTCCAATATGGAGTGGAGAAAGGATCATCTGAAAGACCAGATTGATTTTATGAATCGAATGTTTAAGGAAGATGCTGTTCACCCATCTGCAGAGGAAGCGTACCTGGTCGAATGGTCGTATAATTCCAATGACTACAGCATTGAACTTAGCGAAGAAGAGATTCATAAAAAGGCAATTCAGGAGCTTGATAACCTTTGCAATAATATGATCAGTACGCTCGGTGGAAGTAACGTAAGTGCGTATAGATGTAAGACAAATGAGCTGATTGAAATGTTTTACCAGCATACGCATCCGCTTAGTTCTTCTGAGTTTAAGATGGATGACGTTCAGAACTCTGAATATTTTGACGAATATGTAACTTCCCATGATTATGACCGCAAGATGAGAACGGCAATGGAAGACAGTATGGTTGAAGAAGGTGCTTACTTGGCGGGAGCCATGGCTGATGCGTTGGCGGAAGAGAGGGAGATTCTTGCAGAGGAGAAAACAGAAGAAGCGGAGGGATCGGTGAATGAACCTGCAGAAGATAAATAAAAAGATAGAGAAACAGAAAAATAAGCTTTCCGATCTGTTTCGTATGAGGGACGGTATGCTGAAAAGGCAGGAGCTAAAGGCTCAGGATCCGGAGGTGACAGCAACCAGAAAAAAGAAAAAGAGGAAGAAAGGCGAGGAGGAAGAAAAAACTCCGGAGCAGTTGGCAGTAGAAAAGCAGGCAGAGATACGGTATTCCTATATGCGTGTCAATCCAATCTTTTATTCAGAAAGAAAAAGTCTGAAAGAATTTTTGGCACCGGACGGAATTGATCCCAATAATTATGGGCACTTAAAGCTGATCGATGGCGGAAGAACAGTATATGTCAGATCTTATTATATTGATAAGATGCCCAGAGATGCTAACTTTGCATCTACATTCAACACATTATATAACTTCCCGTATGTGACCTCTAATACCAGGATTGAGCCGGTTCCTGCAGAGCGGGCCGTGAAGCTGTTTGATCGTCAGGTCTGGAATCTTGATACGGAGCTTGCATCAGCAACAAAGGCTGCTGACAGAAACCGTGCCAGAAAGATAGGCCAGAAGATGAGTGAGACGGAGAGCTGGGCGCGCGAGATGGAGAGTGGAAGAAATGCTCTGTTTAATGTGTCATTTCTGTTTACAACCTTTTCAAAAAGTGCTGATGACATGGAGAGGATCGGTTCAGACTTCCATAACCGGGGACTTGCAAAAAATATTGGCTTGGTATCTTCTTTTGGAACAGAGCCGGAAGCATATAAGTCAGCATTTCCGCTGAATAAACGGTTTAAGAGTAAATGGGGACCTGTGAGTACCGACTGTGTGAAAGTGCATCAGATGGATGCCTACTCTCTATCCACAATTTTCAACCACACCCGCAGCTCTTTCTATCACAAAAACGGTGCATATCTTGGACGTGATATGAATACGGGACGTCCAATTACGATTGATTTTTATGATCAGTCCCTGGAAGCACATAATGTCATCGTGTGTGGGGCGACTGGTACCGGAAAATCAGCAACGATCAAGGAAATTTTATCCAGGGCGTCTGACTTTGGCATGAAGTTCTGTACGATTGATACAGAGGAGAAAGGGAAGCGAGGAGAGTATAGTATCCTGACTGAGCGTTTGGGCGGTATCAATTATCAGATCACGGCAAACAGTACGATAATCATGAACCCATTTGAGCTTGGGGAAGAGATGGAATATGACGAGGGTACCGGACGAGAGGAGACAGCGCTTCATCTGACGGAAAAGATTGCCATTTTGAAAGGACTTCTTATGGCAATGATCAAATTCGGCAAGAAGGAACCGGATTTTGCAGATGAAACAGCCATGGACTCGATTCTTGAGGAAGTTCTGGCACATTTATTTGAAATACGTGGCATTGTGGATGGCGATCCGGCTAGTCTGTATGTAACCCAAAGCGATTACTCATCCGAGAAAAAAGAGCTGCCTACGATCCATGAGTTTTATGTTGAGATCCTGAAAAGGCGCCGGGACAATACAGAGCCTCTTCACGACAAAGCTTATTCCCTTATCGTAGACGGTATGAAGAGCTTTGTGCGTGAGCTTTATTATGTGCCTGGCTCTGTTATTGAACTTAGCAGACAGGAATATGAGGATTTGAAGCCAGATGAAGAAGGACGACGTTTCTATACGGATAAAAATGGTAATCAGACCATGGTTGTCGCAGTACGTGGTGTCCGCGCATATTATGATGGACAGTCCAGCCTTGTAGCAAATCTGGAGACTCCGGCAACCAATATTGATGTGTCCCAGCTTCCCAAAAATGACCGTCCTCTTGCCATGGTAATTGCGGCAAACTGGATCAACGAGAACATCATTAAACGTAATTCCGCAAATCCTAAACGGATTAGTAAGTATGCAGTCCTTCTTGATGAGGCGCATCGTGCATGGAAATACAAAGAGCTCCGCGTGTTTTTCGAGGATCTTTACAGATCAGCTCGTAAGAGATTTATCGTACCGATTGTATCTACACAGGCATTAGCGGACTTTAAGGGTTATCCGGAGACTGAGGCTATCGTAAAGCAGAGTCCGATCATCTTTCTTTTCCGCCAGGCGAGACAGGATCAAGAATATCTGGAATCGGCAACCTGCTTAACACCGGCACAGATGAACCGTATGCTCTCGCTTGGTGGTAAGACGAAGGACGACGGATCTGTGGCAGAGAAAGGGCAGGTATGCCTGATCGTAAATGACCGTGTTACTTTTGTACAGGTTGATTATCTGAAAAACACAGAGATTGAGATCGTAGAGACCAATCCGGCAGTTATTTATGAGCACATCAAGAAGAGAAGGGAGAGGGCGTATGCAGGAAGAAAAGAATACACAGGAAGACAGCAAGCATACCGGTAAATTTCGAGCGCTTTCCGTTGTGCTTGTAGTGGCAGTGGCTCTCTTTGTGAGTAGTCCTATTTCAGCGTTTGCAGAAAAATTTCCGACACTTCCGGATGTTGGAACAGATACTGGGGGAGAGACCGGAGGTGGTGAAGATACTGGTAATTCCGAAGAGAATGATACGGCTGATCTTTCAAAGGATTCTTCCCAATGGGTAGACCGAGATAAAAGTGGAATTTACGATGGAAGCATCAATTCAATGATTGATTCTGATGAGGAAGAAGCAGACGAACCGGAGCAGGATTCCGGAATGAAATGGTTTGTTGATGTAATCAATGCAATTCTGACTTTTATTCCGATACAGATAGCTAATGCATTATATTCCTTGCTTAATATGTTGGGAGCGTCGCTGGATAACTTAATATATGGACGTCTGGTATCAGATGTAGCATTGTTCACATTCGGGCTGGAAAACGGAAATGTATATGGAATTATAGGAAGTATTATATACAACATTCTCCGAGGCATCTCACTGTTGGGGTGTATGACGGTATTTATGGCGAATATTTCTATCAGCTCATATAAACAAGGACGTGTTGCATGGGATAAATTGAAGGAGTCTATAACAATATTTCTGACAGCAGCCCTTTTGTTGGTGATGATGCCGTATTTCCTCGATGTCGGACTGTTTGTAAGAGATAATGTATTGTACATTTTGGCAAATGAAGCTGGAAAGACATTGTTTGGTGATTCTTCGACAAGTATTATAGCAATATTACGTGATGCTGCAGATGAAAGCTTTTTGAACTCGATTATGTACTTAGGGTCCGTAATATTAAATATTTAC